>Ga0315549_1000533_pt1 | contig 44236 bp, 35 predicted proteins | sample SalMarSW160200MG_FD_203101 | JGI IMG/M metagenome (GOLD analysis project Ga0315549, IMG submission 203101) | Salt marsh sediment microbial communities from the Plum Island Ecosystem LTER, Massachusetts, United States - Salt Marsh Sediment SW1601-200 ...
GGCCTTGAAACGTAACCAGTCAAACGACTGGTTACGCCTTTTCGTATCCAGTTCGTAACCAGTTCGTAACCAGTCCTGACTTGTCCAACCCTCCCGTGTGGGCTCTGGGGTCTTTTCTACTGACGCCCGACCAGTCGCAAGATTGTTGCGACTGCCATACAGTTTCAGTGCCCGTGTGGGCTCTGGGGTCTTTTCTACCTACGAAATCTTCTACTGCGCCGGGCCGTTCGCTAACCGGTTTCAGTGCCCGTGTGGGCTCTGGGGTCTTTTCTACGTTCCTACCCCTCGTCATTACAGAGTGAAATGGAGAGGGAGAGTTTCAGTGCCCGTGTGGGCTCTGGGGTCTTTTCTACAAGTGTCAGTCTTCCCGTATGGTAAGAAGGGCGGGCGGGTTTCAGTGCCCGTGTGGGCTCTGGGGTCTTTTCTACTTTTCTACCCAGCCATTCCACGTCTGGAATAGCGCCGAGGAGGCCGCTGGTTTCAGTGCCCGTGTGGGCTCTGGGGTCTTTTCTACTCGTCCCGGCTGAGTCCGAGCCTGTGACCTTCGAGTTGAGTTTCAGTGCCCGTGTGGGCTCTGGGGTCTTTTCTACTGAAGTACGCGGACACCATCCGCATCAGCTGGGCGGGTTTCAGTGCCCGTGTGGGCTCTGGGGTCTTTTCTACCTTTATGTTTGCCAACCCACTGGCGGCTGAGGCCAATCGGTTTCAGTGCCCGTGTGGGCTCTGGGGTCTTTTCTACCTTCGGGGTGGACTGCACCTGCCCATTGATCGGGCGGGTCGTAGTGTTTCAGTGCCCGTGTGGGCTCTGGGGTCTTTTCTACCGGCCCCGGGGAGAAGGGATCTCGGTCTGCGAATCCTGCCCAGGTTTCAGTGCCCGTGTGGGCTCTGGGGTCTTTTCTACCCGTCCAAGAAGACGGTCACGAAAAGGGCGGCGAAGGCACTCGTTTCAGTGCCCGTGTGGGCTCTGGGGTCTTTTCTACTGGTCGTAGTAATCCTGTCAGGGCTGGCGACCTTGGTGAGTTTCAGTGCCCGTGTGGGCTCTGGGGTCTTTTCTACGAGCATCCTCAAGGATGGGAAAGAGGAGCTCTATTCTGTTTCAGTGCCCGTGTGGGCTCTGGGGTCTTTTCTACCCTTCCCCTTTCTCAGTTTTCCCCGTTTTTTTCTTCTTATCGCCGCTTCCAGGCCAATAAATGGCCCCCAAAATGGCTTTCATGCCCCTTTTTCCCCCTTTTGTGATCGTTATGTCAATATGCGAGCATCGCCACAGCCTCCAAAACCGGCCCGATGCTCGCAAGACCCCTCCTCGGGCGGGCTTTTTCCCCCCTTTTTTACCCCTGTTGGCGGCCCTGGGGCCGTTTTTTACTCATTTTCGAGGTCCCGCACGGGCCGGCTTGCGAGCATCGCCGGAAGTGGCCCTACCCCCCCCGATGCTCGCAACACGGAAGCGGATAGAGCGCCTATACCACAATCACCTCTTCCTCGCTCAGCACCTCGACGCCTGAGGTCACCTCCACTTTCTCGAGGCAGCCCTGGCACAGATAGTAGTAGTGCACCCGGTCAACGCGGGGCCGGATTGCCCTTCCTATGGCTCGCTTCATCCGCGCCAGCCCCTCCTCGTCCAGCAGGCACTCAAATACGCTGTACTGCACGGGCGTGCCATAATCCAGCAGCGTGTTGTGCAGTTTCGTCCTGCGCCGGTCGCTGCTGATGTCGTACACCACGACGACGAACTGGCGACTATACTATACCACATTCCATGACTGATGGCAAGTCCCTCTTGCCCGCTCAGAGCGGGCCTGAAAATTGCTGGCGAGGCCGCACCGCCGTGAAACAGGCGGTGCTAGGCCAGACGCAAGGTGTGGGTGCGCTTGCCATATTGGCGGAAAGAGATCTTCAGTTGCGGGTGGTGAGCGCCTGGTAGGGCCGACTGTGCCGTCCGGCGACGGCCAGTTGCGGAAACCAGCGCCCGGTCACCTGGCCATAGCGGCGATCCAGGTAGAGGCTGGGAGAGCGGCGCGGAGCACGCTGGTTAGCCCCTCGGCCAGCAGCCCCAGCAAGAGGCCGAGGATCACGGTGACCAACACCAGTACCCATACCTCGCTGCGCGAACGGCGCACCTCTTCGATGCACGTGTAGGGATTGCGGCGCTGGTGCATCAGGGGGCTCCTTCGGTCGGCTCAGGACACCGCTCCCACACCCCGAAGCGGCCAATCTGTACCTGAGTGGCCTCCTCGACGCGAGCGCCGGGCGCGTAGCAGATGCGGGCGGGGCTCAGGTGCACGCCGAAACGACCATCCTTGGGGTCAACCTCCCGCCCCACCAGCGGCTCAATCTCACCGTCCACGCCGGTCACAGCCCTGTATGTTTTGTCGAAATCGGCGGCCAGCGCGTGGGCCAGCAGGCGGGTCTTCTTCGCCACCGTCAGCACTGGCGGCCAGGTGTCTTGCTCGACGGTGTACTGCTCGTCGAACAGCGGTTTTCCGTCCCACGGGTCGGGGCGTCGGACCGGTTCCACCCGGCCCCAGCCATAGCCCCGTTCCCCCCCCAGTTGCAACCGCTTCAGTGCCGATTGCCAGTCGGGGGCATCGTCCTGCGCAAACATGTAGCCGGCCAGGTAGACTGGCGCGCCACGGTCCAACGTGTGGGACACGATGCACTCTACCTCGTGCAGGGTGCCCTCGGCGGCGCTCTGCTGGGGATAGGTCAGGGCCGTGCTGGCGTAGGTGCTCAGGTAACGGGGGCGAAAATCGTCGTCCCAGGGCCACGGTTTCACAAAACCATCCCGGCGGGTGGTGGGGTAGAAGTAGGTGAAGGCCAGCCGCTCGTGGACCTCCTGACTCACGGCGACGTATTGCTGTGAGTCGGTGGCCGCGCCTCGGCCCTGTGCACGGTCGCGGGTCAGCCGCTCGGTCAGTGCGCCCCACAACACCCGCCCGGTGACGTAAGGCCGGGTGCGTTGTACGTTGCCTACCTTGATTTGACCGATGTGCAGGGGCGAGCGCAGGTGGAGCACCACCCGATAGGTTTTCCAGGTCATGGTTCCCTCTCCTTAACTATCGGCGCCGCGGGCTTTGGCCCCGTAGCGGGCATAGATGAGCATTTGTTCAAGCGTCTCTTTGGCCAGCAGCAGGCGTTCCAGGTTCCCGCTGGTCACTTTGTCACTGATGTGCTGGAGGATATCTCGGGCCTGGTTGGAACTTGGTTGGCCCCAGCCAAATCCCAGTTGGTCCAGCAGGTGGAGCATCTCGGCCATCAGCACGTCGGCCCGTTCCTTCTCCTTCTTCGAGCGCGATTTGAGAAACAGGGCACAGGCATAGATGCCGTTCTCCTGCAGCACGCCCAGGGCTTTGGTGACGGTATTGTCCACGTCGCCAGCATTTTCATTCTCGGTATTGCGAATCACCTCTTGAGCGTGATGCGCGGCCAGCCAATCCAGATGTCGTTTATCCTGGTTCATTTCCAGCCCTCCTCCACCGGTTCGCCGACGGTGGCCACCCGGCCAAAGCCCCGGGTGCCCATGCCGCCAACGCCCAGCCACTCCATCAGACGCAGCCCGGCGCGCACCACGTCCAATGGGTCCTTCCACGGTCCGCCGGGCAGGTCACCGCCGTCCCATCTCTTTTCCACGGGAAAAGGCCGCCGCTCTTGCCCGTCCCGGTAGTCATCCAGCACCACCTCGCCCATCAGGAAGGTGGCGCGGGGCAGGGCTTCGTAGGTGAAGAGCGCGCCCTCCTCGGCGGCGCCGCGCTCGGGGTCAATGCTGACCGAGGTACGCACCTCCAGGTTAGAGTTAACCACCTGGCTGAACAGCGGTTTCTGCACCAGCACAATGCGGTCCTGGATTGCCTGCCAGCGGTCTGTGTCTTTCCACTGTTCCGGTGCTTCCAGGGTGACCTGGGGGCCCGCATCCAGCATTAGCCAGCCCAGGTTGAGGGCATCCTGACGCTCCCAGGTGTAGAGGCCGCCCTCCAGCGGGAGGTCGGGTATATCCTGCGGCAGGGTGAAGCCAGCCTCCTTCAATCGCTCCGGGGTGGTGACCCACACCGGCCCGGCCATAGAATGCACCGGGAAGAGGAGCACGTGGGCGTCGAACAGGTTGACCACGCCAGAGTAGGCCGTCGTCTTTTCTCCCTCCCCATGCAAGTAGCCAAAGGTGTAACAGATAGGGCAGGTGGACTTGCCGCAATGGTTCTTTTGCCCGGCGCAGGTGAGGCTGCCATACTGGGAGGCGGCATAAGCGCGGGCCGCGCCGCTCAAACTGGTGCCGGGGATTTTGGGCACATGGGTGCCCGGCTCGCGTACGATGCTCAGGTCCACCCGGCCCAGGCGGTAGCCGCCGGTGCCGACGTGGACGGGGTCGGTGCTCATCAGCAGATAACGCTGTCGCTTATAGGTTGCCATTTTTGTCCTCCTTATTCCTTCAGAATCTCCATGTGCAGTTCGGCCAGGTCGGCCAGCTCGCCGGCCACGCCGGCAGCAACCAGTTGTCCGTCCGATTTGGCCTGACAGATGTCCTTCCACTTGTGGCGCTCAGGCCAGGCAGCGCCAGCCAGCGTGTCGTGCACGAACTGGCGGAACACGCCATCTGTCAGCGATTGGCCTTCGCGGTCTGCCCCAAACCAGGCCTCCCGCGTGGCCTCGATGGTCGAGATGACCTGGTGGCGCTGGGACTTTTCCAGGTAGCACAACTCGGTCCAAAGCGTCTCCAGCCGCTCCAGGTCGTCCAGCAGGAAAGGACGGGTGGGGCGGGAGAGCCTGGAGACTTCCAAAGTCTCAGAGACTTTGGAAGTCTGGTAGGCGATTTCGAAGCGGCGGGCGGTGGTGTCCAGGAACTCGAAGTCGAAGCGGGAAGGGCGGATGAAGACTGTGCCGGTGAGATCGTCTACCAGGCAAAAGTCATCTTGCTTTTTCAGTTCGAGTTCCTGGCCCCGCTGTTCCTTTTCTTTCAGCCGCTTGTTCGGTTCGCACAGAAGCAAGTGGGGATACCAGACGTCGTCTGTTTGGTTATCGCCCATTTTGGCCGAATATTTCCAGTCAAAGGTTTGACCGTCCCGGCTAAAGGTGGCCTCGCGGCCTTGGGCCTCGATTTGCCACTTCTCCCACCCATCCGGCATTGCCAGCATAGCCCTCCCGGCCTCCAGCACGGCAGCCAGTGGGGTGCGGCGAGGGGCAAAGACCAGCCCCAGGTGTAGCGGCAGCCGGTCGCGCACGCGGGTCATTTCCGTGTCGTATCTGTCCTTGATGGCCTGGGTCACGGCGAGCGCTTTGTCGGCGGGTACCAGCGCCATAAAGGTCGCGGGCTCGATCATCAGAGGCACAAAGGGATGGAAATGTTCCTGCTTGACGACCCGGCAGCCTTGGGCGTCCACGTTGGCCCGGCGCTCCTGGCCCAGGTAGCCACCTGGCTCGTAGAGGGGTAGCGTGTGCCCGTCGAGCCGTCGCAGCCACTCTGCTGCCAGGTCATCATCGGTTCTAAGTGCTTTTTGTTCAAAGTTCAGTTGCCCTCCCAGGTAGCGCAGGTTGTCGGTAGTCCAGAACAGGTTGCGGTCGTCGGCGTCTTTGTCGTTGGGGTCCCAGCAGAGGCCCAACCTCCGCCCGCCGACGCCGGCCTCGTAGGTGTACCACCGGCCGAGACCCTTTTCAGGGTCAGGATGATTGATGGCCTCCACGTTAGCCGGTCGGAGGCCCAGGCGCAGCCGCTGACTGACCTGCTTGGGGAGATCCTCGTCCTGCACCTCAAGCCAAAACTGGCGGGTGGTGTCCCAGCAGCGGCGGATGCGGGCGAAGGAGGGTAACTTGAGCATGGTGGGGATCAATGTGCCATCCAACCAGCCGTCGAGGGCGAAGCGGCCCACTACCAGAGCGAAGCGGCCGTTGTCATCGGCCACCTCGTCAGTCCAGATGGTGCGCTCAAAAGGGCCGGTCTTCTCTTCGGCGGTCTTTGCATTGCGCGCCCAATCTCTGGCCCGTCGTCCGCGTCGTTGCAGGCAGACCCGGCAGATATTCCGGCCCTCGGCCTTGCCCTGGTCGGCCCAGGGCTCCAGTTGCAGGTCTTGTTCGTGGGCGGAACCTTTTGCAGGATAGCCCACCGGGCGCTGGCCGCAGACGGTGCAGATTTCGGCGTTGGCCGGGCGCTGGCCCTCGGCCCACCAACCGGCGGCGACGTCCGGCTTGGGAATGTTCTTCCGGCGGCGTTTTTTGAGCACCTGGGCCAGTTTGATCTCTTTACCCTTGTACGGCTCGCTGACCTCGATCTCTGGCACCAGTTCACCCTGGATGCCTTGGGCGTCAAAGGCTTTTTCCAGCAGCCTTTTCAGGGGCGCGCTATTCTCGCCCTCCAATTTCAGCAGATTGTCCACGTTGGGCATGACAAAAACGCTGCCGTGCTCGTCCCGGTAGACTTCGTTGCCCAGAGGGTATTGGACTTCCAGAATGTCGCGTACAGCGTCCAGGCCATCTTGCAGGGCTTTGCGGCGGCCCAGCAGGTCGGTGACGTGGTGGGCCTGGCCCCAGAAGGCGAGGCCGTCGAAGGAGACGTGGAGGAGGCACCAACGGAGTTCGTGAGGTGCCGCAAAGCGGTCATTGAGAATCGCTTGTGCCAACGAGGCTTTGTACAAGCTAGCAATGGAAGCTGAGTAGTCTTGCAAAGTAATATCGTTGTCTGGGCGTCTAGTGTCACCTAGAGCTTCAACCAGGATACCTTTGATTAAAGCGGAGAGGTGGCGATAGCTGAGCAATACGAGGTTCCAATTAGTCTCCAACTCGATTCCGGCTGTAATCTCGGGCAATTTGTGTAGCAATTGGAGGCACAGAGCATCGAGATCAGGTATTCTGGACAGCTCGCTTCCATAAGCAGAAGCTACAAAGACATGATCTTTCAATTGTTTCTTGACATGTTTCTTGACATCACTTTCTTCTAACCCTCGAACGCTCCCATGGGAAGTGATAAGATAGCGCATCAGAAAAGTCGGCTTGCCAATCCATGGTTCGAGCGTATCCCTGCGGGCGTACTTGTTGTAGATACGATGGCGTGTATCAGTGATTGGATCCCCTGTATCTGTGGGCTTGTGGTCTCTGATATGAAACTCATCCCACATAAGAGTGATCAATTCTCCTAATGTGTACTTAGATCCAATGTTGAGCCGAATGTCCAAAAAGGGCTTAACATCGTCGTTTGACAGGTGCTCATAAGGATAGCGATGGGCGGATGAGGGTGCCTCCAGAAGTAGATCGTGGAGCTTGCAAGCACCATACGCAGCACACAGTACCGACAGGGCGGACTCAGTGTCGGAGACTCGTTTTGTGGCCGCAAAGAGCCACCTGCGCATACTATCTGCGCTAGCAGGGGGACTCCCTGTTTGTGCCCTCTCTTCTAGAGCAGTCCGTATGGCGATTGCTGATCCTGTATGCTTCCCCCAGTCATAGTCGGATAGAAGTTTAACTGCCAAGTCAAATGGCGATAGAGATTCTATCTCCTTTTTAGCATGCCGAATAGAGATTGCCCGACGAGGTTGGATCACTCGTTCAACGTGATAGGTGCTATGCTTAGGAGCGTCTTCGGCTGAGTGCAAGATAAACGCGTTATTCAGTTTCCCCAAATTGTGCAACAATGCCGCTATCTCTGCCTTGAGGATCTCGGGCCTGGCGTCAGCCAAGGTTTTCAGCGTGGTCATGCGCCACCTCCTACAATCTCTGCCAGTTCACGGGCCAGGTCGGGCAGGTCGTTCAGGTCCGTCACCGGTCGGGCCAGGTGCATCGGACCGGCGGGTTGCCCGGCCAGCAGTTCCAGGACCTGGGGTTTGACCTTTCTATAGTCGGCTTTGACCTTGCCTTTCCACGGCTGCTGCCTGATCTCGTCGTCGGGCACCAGTACGAACTGACCCTCCACGAAAAAGTCACCGTGCAGCCGGTGTTCCAGCGGGTCGCCCATCAGCAGGCGGCGGACCAGGCTTTCACCAGGTCCTTCCGCTTCCTCTGTCCCTTCATCCAGGCAATTGACCCGCAGTTCCCCGGCCACGCGCCGGGGGTCCGCTGCCCCAAACCCACTGCTGGTCTTGGCTCCAAAGCCGTAGACGGTCAGCAGGTCGCGCACCGTCTCAGCCACCAGCGGCAGGTCGGCCTGCACCTGCTGGCGCAGTATGGCTTCGTCGGGCGTCACCTTCCCTGGCCAGTCGTAGGGGACGTAGAGCAGACGGAAGGTGCCCGTGGCCCCGGCTGGCACGCATTCGAAGAGAATGGGGTTCTTGCCCACCCGCCGCTTTCGGTCGTGAGGATTGATGATCTCTAGCCCGATCCCGTCGAAAAAAGTGGGGAAGCAGAACAGCCGTCCCTGGCGCTCCTCAACCTTTTCGGTGCGGTAGTGGTTTTCCTTCAAGTACTTCTCGAAGGCTTTGTCCAGGTCTTTGCTTTCCTCTGGTGGAGGCGGGAAGAGACGCGGAGCCAGCCAACGGTTAATGAAATCGGCGTCGTTCTGCTTCTCGTTGCCAAACAGCAACACTCGCTCCGCTCGCTCCTCCCACAATCCGGGCAGAAGGGCCTCCCGTTCGGCCTCCTCCGTGGGCGGCTTGTCCGGCAGGAGCGGGGCAAAGGCGGTCAGCAGCCCCTGGGTGGCGGCGGCCCGCAGGCTGCCCTTCCAACTGGTCGGGGCCACAAAGGGTACCTTGAACACCTTGTCCTTGCGCACCGGGTTGTCAATGACGTAAAAGGCGTCGTCGTCCCGGCTCAAGTAAGGGCGGGCCAACTCAAAGCGGAGTTCCAGGGCAAAACTGTAACGCGGCAGTGCGGCAAAGCCGTCAAAGGGAGAGCGTTCCAGCCCCAGTCGTTCCAGCCAGGCCAGGCCGTCGGCGACCTGCATCTGCTCGTAGGGTCGGCGGCCCTGCTCGTCCTGGATGAGGAAGCGGTAATGGGCCCGGCCGGTCTCTTTAAACGGCATCGCCAGCGCCGCCGCCAGCAGTTCGGACTGGGTGAAAGGGTTCAGCCTGCGATCGCCCATGATCCGTCCCAGAGCACTGGCGCTCAACCCGCCGTAGGCGGCGTGTATCTCCCACTGCTTACCATTCATTGGCCTGACATCTCCTTTCGATTGAACTCATCTATCAACTGGCTGCCGGGGAACATAGTCCCCACGAAAGCGGTCACTTGACCGGCCACGTCTACCACCGAGATCTGTTTCCGCTGGCCGTCTCGCAGATCCGACGGCACGTGCCCCCACACTTTGAGGAGCCAGGGACCGTCGGGTTCTGTGCGGTAGAGGTGGCTCGCAAAGATGCGACTGGCCGCACGATCCTCGTCCCGGCGGGCATCGCTGCGGCCAAACAGCCGGTGGGCCACTTCTTTGCCCCACTTTTCCTGGAACCAGGGACGCATGCCAAAGTCGGTTCCCTGCCCCGTGCGAAAGTCCTTGCCCTGGCTCTTATAGCGGATGTCAAAGGCACAGGGGATGAAGTGCTGCCGGTAGTCGAAACCGTCCGGTGGAGAGCCGACCTCCCGTCCCGTGCCCCGGTAGGGCTCGGGCTGGGCCAGTTGGTAGGTGTGGGAGAAGAAGTGGCCCAAGTTAAAGAAGTCTGGCGGCGAGTTGCCCGGCCTGCTTTGAGCGTCGGCCGTCACCAGTCTTTTTCCCTCTTTGACCATCTCCCGATCCAACCCGCTGGTGATCTCGACCTGGCCGAAGCCGTGCTGCGGTTTGGCCCCCAGCGCACCCCAGCGGGCCGTTGTATCCAGCAAGAAAGCGACCCGGGCCAGCGTGCTCTGCGCGTCGCCACCGAGAGGCACCACGCGCAACGTGGCCTGCTCGCCCCACAGGGCCTGCACGCCGAAGGTAAACGTCACGGCGGCGCCACGTCCCTCTCTAGCCCCACCCAGATCCTCGCCGCCGAACATGCGCCACAGCCAATTGCCCGCGGCCTGGTAAACGCTGCGGCTGGCGATGAAAAAGAGGTCTTGGGATTGCAGCCCCTTCACCTCCAACCGGAAGCGTCGCCGCCAGCCAGTGCAGCCAAAGAGCCGGCACGCCGGGCAGAGTTGCTCCTCCAGCAATCGTTTGTCTTTAGCATTGTACTCGCAGCGGTCATCGCCAACGGGGTCGCACGCCTTTCCCCCCATCCCTCGTACGATGCCCTCGTACCACCAGCGCAGTGAGCCTACCAGCCCGGTCTCCCGTGGCCGGTCGCTGTTGCGCTCTGCCCCACCTGTCCACAACGGGGTAAGTGTCTTGAAGTGAATCTCGCGATCTATCATATCGTCTTCCTCCTGCTGTGCTGTTACCATAAATCACTGTGGCGGATTACTGCGGTACAATCGTGCAATCTCGTCATTCACCACGCGGCACAGTTCGCTATGATCACCGTCTTTTGACAAGACATCTTGAACTCTCTCCAGGAAGTGTATAGCTTCACCACCTCCAATAGATCCCAATGTCCTGGCCGCCTCTATTTGTACTGAAAGGTTTTCATCTGGAAGTAATACATCTTCCAAAGCGTGCATGACTTCTGGCTGATTGAAATGACGGAGTGCCCGGCAGGCTTCAAGACGCACGTCACGGCTACGATCTCTCAGGCCTATGTTCAGGTAAGGAATGGCTGCAGCCTGTTTGGTCTTTCCCAGGGATCGGGCGACCTTTTTCCTCACTTCAGAATCCTTGCATTCGGTGGGGTAGAGCTTCCGCCCCATCTCGCTGGCCGCGATAGGTTGAGAATACTCTCCCAAGGCCAATGCTGCCCCTTCCTGGACAAAATGATCACCGTCATCTAGTAACGCGATTAGTCTGTCGACAATTCGTTCAGTCCGAGCCAACCGATTCCAAAACCGTTTCCACATCGAAGCATGCTCTCTCTCGTATTGCCTGCGTTCGACAACTTTGGGAAGATACTTTTCCAACGCCCCATCCACGGAATGTGCAATATGATCTTTGTTCCGGGCAGCGAGCAATGGTTTCAAGGCAGGCGTGCCGATTTCGCATAAAGCTTCCACAGCTAGATTTCGTTGCTTATCGCCCTCTTTGGCCAAGACATCCATAAGTAGCGGAACCGCTCTGCCTCCGCAAGTCACCAGTCTTTCCTTGGCCTCATCTCGCACGTGACCATTGTCATACAGTTGATTGCACCAATCTTGTAACTGTTGTTTGTTGCACCCCGACTTCAATCGTGATGCTGCCCAAATCAGAGCAGCAAGTATCAGGCCCAGCAACCACCACAGATTGCTGAAAAAATCAAGTAGCGCTGGCATGGGACTTTCGAGCAGGCTCGTTAACCACTCTGGCATAGGTCGGGCTCCCGCAACTCAGATTACGTGCAGTTCCTAAAGGTGCGATCAATTGATCCCCGATCTGCTCTCATCGTTCACTTGCCTGGCGCATCCCACCTCGGGTGCCGCCCCTGTACACAAGACGCCAGCCGTGGAGATGTTCTCCATCGCTGGCGTCTCTGGTTCTCTCATGGACTTGCTACGATCCCGGACGCGGTTCATCTTGCCCCGTTTCGAGGATGCTAAGACCCGGTCATTGACTCCGTAGACAGACACAAAAGCACAGACCGCCCGGCCTCGCGGCGGGCGGTCTGGAGTGATGCAATGTGAGTGCGAAGGCGCTCACCGCTCCGGCCGGAGCCTTGGGCTGGGCGGAGCAGTTTTAGGATTGTACTACAGCCTTCGCCAGAGCGCAAATGCGCGTGCTCGCACTGACGAGGCGGGCGCTACCGTCCGCGTTGCATAAACAGGCTCGCCACCGTCGCTTCGTTGTGCAGCACCAACCGGTCGCCCACCTCCAGTTCCTCGTAAGGCTTCTCCCAATCCTCGCGGGTGGGGCGCGGGAAGACGTTGATCTCCGCCCCTACAGTGCAGTTTGACGTAGCCCGCGAAGCCCGCGTCATCGGGACGCAGGTCCGGCGGCCCCGCCAGTTCGTGGCCGTAGAGTGGCAGCCCGGCCTCTATCGAGCCGGATCCGATGAAGACAGACGCTCGCGGGCGAATTGGAGAAACTGGCGCATCCCCTCTTGTGGCCGCGGTGAAATACGACTCTCAGCGATCACGCCCGGGGTGCCATTGTGAAAGTGTTGAGGAAAGGTCTCGACTGCGCTGGCATCGGGGTCGGGCATGTTGTCGTGCCGGTAGATGGTGCCGTCCACGTGGGTGCGTTCCCAGTGATAGGCAAAACGTCCGGCGATGACCAGCGACCACCAGAAGTCAATGTACGAACCGTCGCGCAGGAGCACCCTGAGCTTGCTACGCATAACCGCAGTGGATTGCACGATGTCCACAAAGTCGTCCTCGGCAATGCGCTGTAATGACTTGAAATCAATCATTGGATGCCCTGGAGTGTTACTTGCAGTTCTCTAATGCGTGCAGTCAAGTAATCCACCTGTTGGAAGTCCTCCAGTATCTCTTCTTCTCTTACTTTGCCCTCCCGAACCAGCGCATCCATTTCCTCCAGCGACGTTACGCCGAACCTGGCGCAGCGAGCTCGACGCTCTGCCTCCAACAGTGCGACCTGATCGCGCAGGACGGCGCGAATGCCCTCTCGGACAAGTTGGTCCTCCGGCATTGAGAGTTTTTGAGCGACCTGTGCTACCTCTATGGTCATCATTCTCCACCTCCGGCCTCGCGAAAAGTGACCTGTCCTGCTCCACCTTCTTCCACTCAAATTATAGTCTGTCTCAGCGGGCCTGTCAAACCGCTACCGTCCGCGTTGCATAAACCGGCTCACCACCGTCGCCTCGTTGTGTAGCACCAACCGGTCGCCCATCTCCAGTTCCTCGTAAGGCTTCTCCCAATCCTCGCGGGCCGGACGGGGGAAGATGTTAATCTCTGTGCCCTCCTCGGCGTGGCGCTGGTCAATGTAGGCCTGGCCCACCAGGTAGCCCTCCGTGTCCATCGCGCAGGAAGTCACCTGGCCGATGACCCGCCCGTGACTCCCGGTCACTACGTCCTCTTGCTTGGGGACGCGCACCCCCTTCTCCGCGATGCGGAAGCGGGCCACAGTCATCTTGCGCTGCCGGGCGTGCTCGACGTAGGCCCGTCGCCCGACGAAGAAGGGCTTGTGCAGTTTGACGTAGCCCGCGAAGCCCGCGTCATCGGGACGCAGGTCCGGCGGCCCCGCCAGTTCGTGGCCGTAGAGTGGCAGCCCGGCCTCAATGCGCAGGCTGTCACGGGCTCCCAGGCCGATGGGCCGGAGCCCAAAGGGTGCGCCGGCCTCCATCAACTGCTTCCACAGCGCACCCATCACGTCGGGGTGGACGAAGATCTCAAAACTCATTCGCTCGCCGGTGTAGCCGGTGCGGGCGATGATCAGGTCGAAGACGCCTCCCGGAGCCCGGTCAGACGGGATCTGGGCCTCCATCACCTCAGTCCGCTTCAGCGCCAGCAGCCGCCCCTGGATCTCGATGGTGGCGCTGGAGGGTGGGGCAGTGTCGAGGAGGGCGAGGAGGATGTCGCGGGAACGGGGGCCCTGGAGGGCCAGGTCGGCCAGCCAGGCGTAACTCTCTTGGGGGTCGTGCAGATCCCGCAGTTCGGCCTGAAAACTGGTTCGCACCCAGGGCCGCAGGTCGTCAATGCGGACCTCTCGCTCGTTGACTGCGTTGAGCCAGGTCCAGTCCTTTTCCGTGTTGGCGGCGTTGACGACCAGCAGGTAGCGGGCGGGGTTGAGCATGTAGATCATCAGGTCATCGTTGACCCGGCCATCGGGAGCCAGGAGGTATGCGTACTGGGATTCACCGGGCCGGAGTGCGTTGACGTCGTTGGTGGTGACCAGGTTGAGGAAGTAGGCGGCGTGGGGGCCGCTCGCCTCCAGGAGCCCCATGTGGGAGACGTCGAAGAGACCAGCCGCGCCCCGCACTGCCCGGTGCTCGTCGCCGATGGAGGTGTACCACAGCGGCATCTCCCACCCGGCGAAGGGGGCCATCTTTGCCCCGTGCTGCGCGTGCCAGTCGAAGAGAGGGGTGCGGCGCTGATCTCTCTCCTGGCCTCTCCCCCGGCCCCTCCCCGAAGCGGGGAGGGGGGTGTCTGGCTGACCTCTCCCCTGGCCCGTCCCCGAAGCGGGGAGGGGGGTGTCTGGCTGACCTCTCCCCTGGCCCGTCCCCGAAGCGGGGAGGGGGGCGAAGGGTGGAAGCGGCTCCCCGGCGGGGTTGGCGTAGCCAGGGGCGGAGAGGCCGATGAAGTAGGGTTTGTGGGAGAGCGGCGGTGTGAAGTCATCATGGGGCGCACCGGCCTGGAAGAGCCGGTGCTGGGTTGCTGCCCGCTCCAACACCGCCTGTTCCACGGCGGTGTCGGCCGCACCCAGATCGCGCACGACGACCGGCCCTGGCAGTTTGGCCCACAGGTCGGCATCGTCGAAACGCACGTAGCCGTCGGAGAGGTGTCGTAGCCAGGCGATGACCCGCTGTGCCCGGTCGGCCGGTACGATCAGCCGGTAGCGGTTGTGGCCAAAGCCGGGTCGCTGGACGAGGGCCGGGCTCATCACCCGCCCGTCTCGCTCCAGGAGTGTCACTGCCTGCCACTCTCCCTGTTTGAGGTCGGCGATGTCCATCGGTGTGATCTGCTCGGTGAAGGCGGCAGCCAGGTTCCCCTCCACCTCGATCAGCCCGTACTGTCCCTCTCGCTGGCGCAGTTCCGGCACCAGGCAGTGGTGGGGATAGTCGCTGCACGGGACCTCGAAGTCAATCCCGGCCCGCCTGGCCAGTTCGGCCACTTCGACGCGCAGTTCCTCCAGCACGTCGAAGTCTACCTTGCCCCGGTAGACTGGCCCGCGCACGGCGGTGTAGGTGAATGGCTCAGTGGCCTTCATGGCGCGGGCGATGATGCCAGCGATTTGCTCCATCTCCGGCTCCCGCAGGCCCCGCTGGGTGACCCAGGGAGTGCCCAGGCGGATGCCGCTGGGGTAGGCGGCTGTTTTGTCGCCGGGGATGGTGTTCTTGTTGACCACGATGCCCACCAGGTCGAGGATCGCCGCCGTGACGCCGCCCATCAATGGGGCACCATCACGTCCCTGTATCGTCTTACAATCGAGGAGCAGCAGGTGGGTCTCGGTGCCGCCGCAGGGGACGCGCAGGCCGCGGGCGGTAAGCGCGCGGGCAAGGGCCGCAGCATTGGCCACGATCTGGTGCTGGAGGCTGCGGAACTGCTCCGTCTGCGCCAGGCGGAAGGCGACAGCCATGGCCGCGAATTTGTTGACGTGGGGGCCGCCCTGGAGGCCGGGGAAAACAGTGTGGTCAATCTTCCGCGCCAGGCCGGGGGTGGTGGTGAGGATGCAGGCCCCCCGTGGGCCGCAGAGCGTCTTGTGGGTGGTGAAGGTGACGACGTCGGCGTACCCCAGTGGGGTAGGAAACGCGCCAGCGATGACCATACCGGCCACGTGTGCGATGTCGGCCAGGAGGGTTGCCCCCACCCGGTCGGCGATCTGGCGAAACTTGGCCCAGTTGGGGAGGCGCGGGTAGGAGGTGTAGCCAGCGATGATCAGTTTGGGCCGGTGCTCCAGCGCCAGTTCCTCGATTTCGTCGTAGTCTAGCAACTCCGTCTGCTCGTTCACGTGGTAGGGGACGACGTTGTACAGTTTGCCCGACAGGTTGGCCGGGCTGCCGTGGGTCAGATGGCCGCCGTGAGGCAACGCCATGCCCATCATGGTGTCGCCAGGCTTCAGCAGCGCCTGCTGGACGGCAATGTTGGCCGGCGCGCCGGAGAGGGGCTGGACGTTGACGTAGATCTGGTCGACGGGGATGTCGTCGGTAGCGAAGGCCTCGGCGCAGCGACGGCGGGCCAGGGACTCGATCACGTCGGCATATTCCACGCCCCGGTAGTAGCGCCGGTCGCCGTAACGACGGTAATGGGCCAGGTGGTGCTCGTAGTCCAGAATCTCGTCCTCGGTCAGCCAGTGGGTCTCTGGGTTGGGGTAGCCCTCGGCGTAGATGTTCATCAGCGCCGAGCCGAGTGCCTCCCGCACCGCCCACGGCGAACTGCTTTCTGAGGGGATCATGATCAACTTGCGGGCCTGGCGTTCTTTCTCCAGGTCAACCAGTTGGGCGACAGCCGGGTCGAGGGTGGACAGGTCGCCGCGAAAGAGAAAATCGTTGTGCGAAGACATAGTTGCCTCCTTCACGTTTTACGCCGCGGGTTCATTGTACCCTCTTATGTCTTCAGTGTCAAAGTGTTGACATTTACTATAGCGTAGTGTAGAATAAAAGCAAATCGCATCACCCCCATTTACCAATCTAGGGTCTTTGGGAATTCCCGTGGTTTGAGTTCCGGACTCCCCAACTCGTTGGGGATGCGGTGCGAGGAATCCGAACAAGTTCGGGCCTCCAGTGCGCCCGCCACGGCAGTTCCCAGAGAGCCCCAATCTATCAAATTCACAGGAGGTTAACGATGTACAAGAAACTCTTCATTCCAGGGCCCACCCACGTGCGGGAGAAAATCCTGCAGGCCCAGGCCGCGCCGATGATCGGCCATCGCTCGAAGGAATACGCCGACTTGCAGGCGGAGGTGACCCTTAAACTTCAGCGACTCCTGTACACCCAGCAGCGGGTTTACCTCTACACCTCCTCCTCGACCGGCGCGATGGAGGGCTCGGTCCGCCAGGCCTCCACCAGGCGCATTCTCAACACCGTCTGTGGAGCCTTCTCCAAGCGCTGGAACCAGATCACTGCCGCCAACGGTATCCCCTGCGACAAGGTAGAGGTGCCGATGGGCCAGGCTATCACGCCCGAACTGGCGGACGAGGGGCTATCGAAGGGTGACTACGACGCCATCACCGTCGTGATGAACGAGACCTCCACCGGCTTGATGAACCCTGTCAAGGACATCGCCGCCCTCGTCCACGAGAAGTACCCCGACGTGCTGATCCTGGTGGATGCCGTCAGTTGCATGGCCGGCGCCAAGATTGAATTCGATGCCTGGGGGCTGGACGTCTGCCTGGCCGGGGTGCAGAAGTGCTTCGCTCTCCCGGCAGGGCTGGCCATCTGCGCGGTGAGCGACCGGGCGCGGGAGCGGGCGCAGCAGGTGGCGAACCCCGGCCACTACTTCTCCTACGCGCAGATGGACAAGAAGTACGAGAAGCACCAGACCCCGGCCACGCCGGCCATCAGCCTGATTCAGGCCCTTAATGTTCAGATGGACGACGTTCTGGCCGAGGGGCTGGAGAACCGTTGGGAGCGGCACAAGGAGATGGCCGCTACCGTCCAGGATTGGGCCCGCCGCTACTTCGCTCTCTACTCCGACGAAAGATACCTCTCCCCCACCGTCACCAACGTCGAGAATACGCGTGGCATCAGCGTCGTCGGGCTCAACGAGGAGTTGGGCCAGCGGGGCGCGATGATCTCCAACGGCTACGGCGACCTCAAGGAGAAGTGCTTCCGCATCGCCCACATGGGCGACCTGACCCTCGACGATGTGAAGTGGCTTCTGGAGCAGATTGAGGACATTTTGGGACTGTAAGGAAGCAGGAGGCAGGAAGCAGGAAGCAAGAAGCAAGAGGCTCACTGCTCGTCGTATCTCGTATCTTGCATCCTGCATCTTGCATCTTGCATCTTCAAATGGAGGTGAACCAATGAAGTTGCTCATTTGTGACCCAACGGATCCCAAGGCCATCGCAGCGATGCGCGAGGCGGGGATCGAGGTGGACGTGCGGGACGACATCACGCCGGAGGATCTGGAGGCGGTCATCGCCGACTACGACGCGATGGTCGTCCGTAGCCGCACGAAGGTGCGCGAGCCCTTGATTGACAAGGCGACCAGTTTGAAAGTGATCATCCGCGGTGGTGTAGGGCTGGACAACATTGATGTGGAGTACGCCCAATCGAAGGGAGTCGAGGTCCGCAACACCCCTGCCGCCTCGTCCAGTTCGGTGGCGGAACTGACCATCGGCTATCTTTTGGCGCTGGTGCGCCAGATTCCCCAGGTCACCGCTTCGATGAAAGATGGCAGGTGGGAGAAGAAGGCGTTCAGCAAGGGGAGTGAGCTGGCGGGCAAGACGCTGGGGCTCGTCGGCTGTGGGCGCATCGGCAGTCTGGTGGCGCGAAAGGCGGCCGCGCTGGGGATGGAGGTGCTCTTCTACCGCCGCACCCCCACCGAAGTGGAAGGCGCTACTCAGGTCTCGCTGGACGAACTCCTTGCCCGTTCCGACTTCGTCTCGCTCCACGTCCCCCATACGCCGGAGACTCACTACATCGTCGGCGCGGAGGCGTTCGAGAAGATGAAGGACGGGGTCTACATCGTCAACTGTGGCCGCGGCGGCACGCTGGATGAGGCAACCCTGTACGATGCCATCGTCAGTGGCAAGGTGGCCGGCGCGGCGCTGGACGTCTACGAGGATGAGAAGGAGGAGCGGGGTCGGCGGCTGATGGAACTGCCGCAGGTGATCGGCTCCCCCCACATCGGTGCAGGGACGGTGGAGGCCAAGGCGCGGGTGGGGGAGGAGGTAGCACAGATCGCTATCGAGGTTGCCAGCCGCTGATCAGGCTATCTGGACGCAATTGTATACACTGGCTCGGCGGGCACGGCTGGCCAGTGCGACTCGCCAGCGGATGGAGATCCATCTTTCACCAGAGGAGAGCACAGCCCTGGCCGATGTGCTGGAAGCCGCGCTGCGTATGATGGCCGCCGTGATGAGCAGGCCGGAATTGGACCTGAGCGAGCCGAGCAACGACGAGCTGGCTGATCTGGCCATGCAAGAATGTAGTCACCGGTGCAGCCACGAGCAATGAGGAGATGGACAGTGTCTACCATCATCGGTATACGTGAACTGAAAGACCATGCCTCCCGCGTCGTGCGCACCGTGCGTGAGGAGAAGGTCGAGTATGTAATCACCGTGCGGGATGAGCCTGTGGCGGTGCTACGGCCATTGACTGACGAGGACGTGCAGCAACTGCGCCAGGCCGAGGTGGAAGAAGCCCTAGCAGAAATGAAATCACTGGCGCAACAGGTAACAGCAGCTTGGACATCGCCGAAGAGTGGTGTCGAACTTGTCAGTGAGCAGAGACGGTGACCTATGGCCGTCATTGACGCCAGTGTCTACGTTGCCTTGATCAACGCGCACGAGAGCGAGCATAGCAGCAGTTGGGCGTGGTTCGAGCAAGCAAAAGATGCGCAGGAACCAGTGGTCGCACCGGCTATTCTCCTGGCCGAAGTGTCCGCGGCCCTTAGTCGCGGTATCGGAAACCCAGCGTTAGCCCGTCGAGTCGTGCAGCAACTGCTGCGTTCAAGGGTCATAGAATTGACTCCAGTGACAACTGCGCTGGCAGAACGAGCATCTACTATCGCCGCTGACCATCGGATACGTGGCTGCGATGCAGTCTACGTCGCTTTGGCAGAGCAGTTGAATGATTGCTTGGTCACGTTGGATCAACAGCAATTGGAACGTGGAGCTGCAGTTGCTACCGTCTGCAAACCGTAATGTCCGAGATACGTAAAGGAGTGGATATGGCAACCATTCGACCTCTCCGAGGTGTACGCTATAACCCGGAGAAGATCAGTGATCTCTCCACTGTTATCAGCCAGCCCTACGACCGGGTGCGGCACGGGCTGCAGGATAAGTACTACAACCTGAGCACTTACACCATCGTGCGCATCATCAAGGGGAAGAAGCAGGCCGGGGACGATGAGGCGAACAACGTCTACACCCGCGCCCGCGATTACTACCAATCCTGGCTGCGGGAAGGCGTCTTGACGCGGGAGCAGTCGCCCGCTCTCTACGTTCTCCACCAGACCTTCACTCTTCCCGGTGGCAGCACGAGGACCCGGAAGGGGCTGATCGCCGCGCTGGAACTGAGCAGATTCGATGAGGGTATCGTCCTGCCCCACGAGCGGACCCTCTCTGGCCCCAAGGTGGACCGGCTCAATCTGATGCGGGCCACGGCGGTCAACTTCGGCCACATCTTCATGCTCTACCCCGGCGACCGGATCAACGAGTTGCTGGCGGCAGCCATTGAGGAGCCTGCCCTGAGCCTGCCTGTCCTGAGCGTAGCCGAAGGATCGAAGGGCCAGCCGGGCTTCGAGTTGCGCGAGTTGTTCGAGCACGACGTGGTACAGCAGTTCTGGCCCATAACCGACCCGCAGGTGATACGGGCTGTGGTGGAGGAGATAGCCCCTAAACGGAACCTGATCATCGCCGACGGCCACCATCGCTACGAGACGGCGCTTGACTATCGGGACGAGATGCGTGCCTTTCACCCCGGTGCCCCCCCGAACGCCAGTTTCAACTACCGTATGGTGACGTTGGTGAGCATGGAGGACCCCGGCCTGGTGATTCTCCCCACCCACCGCCTCATCCACTCATACAGTCAGATGAATGGGCAGGAGGCGCTGGAGCGGGCGCGGGAGAAGGGGTACTTCGAGGTGACGCCGGTGAGGGATCGGGCGGCGCTGGAGACAGCGCTGGCCCAGGCTGAGCCCGCGCACCCGCGCTTCGGCCTCTACGACGGGACTTACGCCGCGCTCACACTGCGAGACCCGGCGGTGCTTGAGAGGCTGCTGCCGGGCCGTTCCCCCGACTGGCGTTTGCTCGACGTCTCGGTGCTGCATGAACTGTTCATCGAGCGGGTGCTGGGGATTGATAAGGCTGCCGTAGAGCGCAAGGAGAGCATTGAGTACCTGCGCGACCCGCAGATGGGGTACGACGCTGTGGATCAGGGAAAGGCGAATTTCCTTCTGGTGGTGAATCCGACGCGGATGGAGCAGGTGCGGGCCTGCACCGGTGCTGGCGAGAAGATGCCCCAGAAGTCCACCGATTTCTACCCCAAGGTGGTCAGTGGATTGGTGATGATGCCCATCGGCGTGGAAGAGCGGCTGTAGCGCCGGTGGAGAACACGGACTGTCCAGACGCAGAACAGCCCCGGTGAGCGGAAAGGCTGCCGCCGTTGCTTCCTACTTCCTACTCCTTATTCCCTACTCCTTGCTCCCCACCCCCGTAAACCTTTCGTAAGCGCCCTGCCATAGCGCCGGTTTGCGAGTCATCTGCTTGATTTTGACGTCGGCAAAGTGGGGTATCAGTTGAGCCAGGACGGCCGGTAGCTGATCCCACTTGCCCTCGTAAATGACGGCGCTCAGTTCATCGGCGGTGGGTTCCAGCCAGCGCCATTCCTCGCGAAAGCGCTCGGCTTTCATCCAATAATCACGCTTCTCCCAGGCATCAATGGCCTGGTCAATGGTGTCGGCCATGCCGTGCAGGCAGAAAACGATGAGAGTGGCCAGGTCTTTGGCCTCATCGTCCAGTTGTGGCTTCTGGCTCAGCCGACGCAGCGCCTCGGCGATGGTGCGACGGTGTTGATTGCGAATCTTGCCCGGTCCTTCGATAGAGATAACTCGGCTCATTGATAGGGGGTCCTTACACTTGCGTTGTCTCCGAGGAGCACTCAAGCGTGAAACGTAGGACGTGAAACGTAACTCTCACGCATCACGCTATCGGTATCGCCCGACGGCGTTGAGGAGGCTGGTGTCCATCATGTCCCGCAACAGGGGGTGTTCGATGAGTGTGCCCTCTTCGAGCGCGGCAGCGGCGGTCAGTGCCCATAGAGGTATCTCTTCATCCTCGTAGATTTGCGCCATCAGCCATGCCTGGCGACGCAGCCGTTCGGGCAGGAGACGGCGATACTTGTCGTCCACCACGGCTTTGATGGCCTGGTCGAGCAGGGCCTCGAAGGGTGCCTGACCCCGATCTGCCTGGTCACGGCGGAGTAATTTGCGGTAGCGAGGGACGAAGGACGCCACCTCGTCGGGGTTGAAGAACCAGAAATCAAATTCATCCAGTGTCAAAAGTTCCGCGCATTCTGCCAGCAGTTCCGCTTGTTGGGACGGGTCGAGGGAGGGCAGGGGAAACTCTTCTATTGTGCGCAGGTCTTCCCCCTCCACCCAGCCCCTCCAGGCCATGAAGGCAGGCGGCAGACGACGATGGGCGTCGAGCGTGATCTGGTAAGCGCGGGCTACCTCAGCGCGGGCCCGCTCCAGGCTAATGTCCACGAACTCGTTCCCGCCGAACGAATTCACCATTTCATCCAGTTCCTCCTCATCCACGATGGTACTGAAGCAGTCCTTGATGCCCTCGTGATCGTTGAACATCAGGTCAACGATCTGCAAATCACCGTCCGGCTGCTCGCGCGCGACGAAGAGCACCTGCCCACCGCTGCCGTCTATCGTACACAGCAGGCAGCGAGCGAGTGGCAGCGGAGAGGGGGTGATCCAAGGTGGGCGCTTTTTGTCGGGAACGCCGATGCGTGTCCGAAGCCGCAGGGCCGCGTTCTCAGCGGCGTGCCGCACCCGGCGGGAGGGGTCGTATTGGGCGCGTTCCTCCAGGAGGGGGATGACCGCTGGTTCTTTCAGCCGTTCGATGGCGTCTACAGCGGCTACGATCACAGCATCGTGTTCGCTGTGGAGTAACGTGATCAGCAGAAGCAAGAGTCGCCGGTCGGCCAGGGGCGCCAGCATGTCACGCACGTACTGCTCCTGTATCTCCAGTGCCCCCTCTTCCATTATCGCCAGGAAGCCTTCTACTTGAGCTGGGTCTTCGATCACCTCCAGCATGTGAGCCATCGCGTCTTCCATCAGCGCGTTGGGGTCGGAGATGGCGCGGCGGAAGGTAGCCTTGTCAATCGGCGACCCTAATATTTCCAGCGCTTGCATGACTTTCAATTTCTCCCCATCGCTGTAGTGGGGTTTGTGCAGCATTCGCTGTAGTGGCCTTACCGCGCGAGGGTCGCCCAGTTCGCGCAGCAGCACAATTGCCACCAGGCGGGTTTCTTCGTTTGGAGACGCCAGCATCTCCACGACCCGAGGCACTGCATCGTCAGCGAGACTCTGCAACCGCTCGACGATCCACTCACCCTCTTCGACATTCATCTTGCCGCTGATGAGACCTTCTTTGAAGCGGGCGATCAGGCCAGCGGCTTCTTCCTTCTTTTCTTTCCTTTTGCTCACGGATATACCTCCGGATTGACGCAGTAGGGCAGCCGCTCCCCTCGCAGCCCCGCCAGCAGGTTCTCCGCCGCCATCACCGCCATCCGCTCCCGGGCCGTGACGGTACCGCTGGCGATGTGGGGAACGACGATGCAGTTGGGCAGGGCCAGCAGGGGATGGTCGGATGGGAGCGGCTCCGGGTCGGTCACGTCCAGCGCCGCCGCCGCGATCCCACTGGTGCCGGTCTCCGACCGCGCACCCTCCCGCAGCGCCCGCACCAGCGCATCTGTATCCACCACTGGGCCACGGGAGGTATTGATGAGGATAGCCGTGGGCTTCATCCGCTTGAGCGCCCGTTCGCCGATGAGGTGGTGAGTCTCGGGGGTCAACGGGCAATGAAGGCTCACGAAGTTGGCCTGAGCCAGCAGGTCGTCCAACTCCGCATACTCCAGCCCCAGTTCTGCCTCCAAATCAGGCTTGTGGGCGCGGTCGTGGTAGAGCACCCGCATCCCGAAGCCCCGCCCCCGCTGGGCCACAGCCGTACCGATGCGGCCCAGGCCAACGATTCCCAGCGTCGCACCCCAGACGTCCGCCCCCAGGAGGCCCAGCGGCTCCCATGTGTGCCACTGCCCGGCCCGCACGTTCTCGATCCCCTCGGGGATGCGGCGGGCGGCGACCATCAGCAGCGCGAAGGCCATGTCAGCCGTGGCTTCGGTCAGCACGCCGGGGGTGTGGCCGACGGGGATGGACCGCGCTGTGGCCGCTTCCAGGTCCACGTTATCCACCCCCACGGCGTACTGGCTGATCACCCGCAACCGTTCCCCGGCGGCGATGACCTCCGCGTCAATAGGGTCAGTCAGCAGGCAGAGGAGCCCGTCGCAATCCGCCACCTCCCGCAGGATGACCTCCTTCGGCGGTGGCAGTTCCCCTTCCCACAGGCGGACATCACAGACTTCCCGCACCATCCCAAGGCCAGCCTCCGGAATGCGGCGGGTGACAAAAACGACGTTGTCAGTAAAGGATCTCTTCGGCATAGTGACCCTCGTGATGAGCCATTAAGCAATCCTTGCACAACAGCACTTTCCGTTGCTCGTGATCGGAGCATCTTATGCAGATCCAGGTGGCGACGGTCTTGCGTCCCTCGGCCTTGCACTCCTCGCAGTACCGGTAACGGGGACGGCTGCGCTCCACGATGCGTGGGTACTCCGCTCCCTTCTCCGGCTCGACGATCTCCTCCAGCGTGATCAGGTGCTCGATCCAGTCGCCGAAGTCGTAGACGTACTTGAGGGTGTCCCCCGGCGCCAGCCCCAGCCCGGCGATGCAGCGGTCGGCGCCGCTGCCCTCCCCCAGGGGTCCACATTCCCCAGGTCTATCTCCCGGTAACGCTTCCCGGAACCCCGCCGGACTCGCTTCCAGAACCCGGCCAGGTGGTCCCAATCGTGCTGGAAGGCCTCCTGCAAGATGGAGTTGAAGTCGGCCAGTGTCTGGTCGCCCCGGATCTCGATGTGCCGCCACAGTCCCTTGCGGGGCCGGAGGGTGGCCTTGAAGCGATAGACCTGCCGGGCCTGGACGGGGGAGAAAGGCTCTTCCGATGGCCCCGTTTCCTCACCTGTGGCTTCCTGGAACACCATTTCCAACGGGGTGAACGAATCGCTGTAACGGATGTCGGAGCCATCCCATTTCATCCGCGCATCCCGCTTGACGACCATAGACCAGTGGTCGCCCGGATACCCCTGAGGATCCGACAGCCGGGCATAGGCGGTGGAGACAGCGATGCCAGCGTAGACCCTTTCATACCTGGCGTTCTCCAGCAGGTCAAAGAAGAGGTCGCCCAGTTCGTGGTTCTTCTGCTCGATCTCCTGCTTCCGCCGTCGTTTGGCCGGTTCCTGCTCCAGGCGGAAGCGCCCCGTTTCCCAGTCCTCGATGGTGACCAGGATGCTGTCATTGTGGTGAACCCGGTGAGCGCGGAACCAGTCGCCCAGGTCGAGCGCGGGGATCTCGTACTCGAAGGGGCCGAATAGTCCCTGCACTTTTCGCTTGAGCGTGACGACCCGCGTCGGCATAGATCGCCCGGCCTCGTCCAGCAGATGCATCTGGTCGTAGGCGACCTCCCGGCGCAGGAAGTAGCGGCAGGCGGGATCAACGAACAGGAGTCCCCGTTTGACTTCCTCGCGGCTGAGAGGGATGCGGAAGCGGACGCCTTGCATGGCGGCACGGAGGGGAACGACAGTTTGGCGATCCAGGTACACGAGCGTCTTGCCCCGCTCTTCCCAGCGGAGATGGTTGTTGATGGAAGCGGCAGGGTTGCGGGCCTTGGAAGGTCGGATGGTCAGGACGCGGGCGACGAACTCGTCTCGTGTGATGGGGCCATCCAGTTGAGCCACTGCCTGCGCTATGGCCTCGCGGATGGTAATAGGCTTTTCGTTAGACATAGTGTTTTCCTTACTCGCCGCCTACCCTCCGTGTTCCCTCCTTCTCCGGGAACCGGGTCAGCACCGTCGCCTCCACCGGCAAAGTCACCTTCTTGCCTTTCAGCAATGCTTGTTCGAGCGACTGGCCGTGCAGGGTAAAGATAGCAATGGGTGTGTCGGGGACATTGTACCGCTTCTCGACGATAGCCAGTCCCAGCAGGTAGCCTTTGGTGTCAATGGAGCAACTGGTGACCTGACCAATCTGCTTGCCTTTCTTGTTGACCACTGGATCACCCGTATGGGGCATCCGTTCACCTTTCTGGTTGACGCGGAAGCGGATCACCTCCCGCTTGCGGCTCTCCTCGCGGGCCAGGAGCACGTCCCGCCCGACGAAGAATGGTTTGTGATACTTGACGTAGCCGGGGAAGCCGGCCTCGATGGGGGAGATGTTGAATGGCCCGGCCAGTTCGTGGCCGTAAAGGGGTAGGCCCGCCTCGGTGCGCGTCGAGTCGCGGGCTGCCAGCCCGGTCGGCTTCACGCCGAAAGGCTTGCCCGCCTCCAGGATCGCCTTCCACAGGTTGACGGCCTCGTCAGGGTGGACGAAGATCTCGTACCCCCACTCCTCGCCGCAGTAGCCGGTGCGGGCGATGACCAGGGGGATCTCTGCCAATTCGCACTCGATCAGGTCGGTGCGGCGCACCCGGGCCAGCGCGGTTTTCACCTCCGCGTCGTTGGTCAGCGCCTGCAGCGTCGGCAAGGACGCCGGCCCCTGCAATGCCAGGTCCCGCTTCTGCCGCTCCCCGGACGCCGGATCCTTCAAGTTACGCAGGGTCGCCTGCGCCTCCACCTGCACCCACGGGCGATTCCGGTCAATGACCACCCGCCGCTCGTTCACCGCGTTCAGCCAGTCCCAGTCTTTGTCCTCGTTGGATGCGTTGACCACCATCAGGTACAGGTCTGCCCGGCGGCGGTAGATCATTAAGTCGTCAATGACTTTACTATCGGGGTCGAGAAAATAGCCGTACATAGACTGACCATCCTCGATCCAGGCGGCATAATTGGAGAAGACCGTGTCCAGGAAAGCCGTGGCGTGAGGGCCTTCGATTTCAAAGACGCCCATGTGGGCCACGTCGAACAGGCCTGCCGCCTTCCGCACCGCCTGGTGCTCATCGCTCACCGAGGTGTACCAGACCGGCATCTCCCACCCGGCGAAGGGGACTATCTTCGCTCCCATCGCCTTGTGGACCTCGTAGAGGGGCGTGCGCTTGAGGGGTGCCTCCGGCTCCTCCCAGTGCCACTCCTCCTTGTTGGCCTGCGGCGCAAACTCCACCAGGTGCGCCTGTCCAATGAAATACGGCTTCGTCAAATCAAACCATTCCGGGTGGCTCTCAAACGACTCGGCAGCAGTGCTCCCCTGCTTCTTGCTTCCTGCTTCTTGCTTCCCGCTTCCTGCTTCCTGCTCCTCCACCACCACTGGCCCCTCCACCTTGAGGAAGACGTCCTCCTCGTCGAAGAGGACGTACCCGTCGGCCAGGCCCCGCAGCCAGGATGTCACGCGGGCCGCCTTCTGGGCTGTGGGGGTGATCAGGTAGCGGTCCCGCCCCCACTGGTCCGATTCCTCCCGCGTCACCACCACCTCGTCTATCAGCCGCCCGTACCGGTCCAGCATATAGGTACCTGTGGATGCACCGGGGGCGAGTTGGGCCACGTTGGCAGTGATGACCTGCTGGACGAACGGTCGTGCCCGCCAGCCGGTGACCCGCAGCCCAATTGTTTCATTGTTCATTGTTTCATTGTTCATTGTTTCATTGTTCATTGTTGGGTAGTGTGGATAGCCACTTGGCTCGAACTCAAAGTCAATCCCAGCCTTCTCGGCCAACTGCGCCACCCCCCGCCGTACCTCCTCCAGCACGTCCAGTTCGATCTTGCCTCTTGGCAAGGTGCCGATGAGGCCGTTGTAGGCGAAAGGCTTGATGTTCACCAGGATGCGGTGGATCAGGCCGGCCAGGGTGTCCATATCCGCCTCGTCCAGCCCCCGCTGGGTGACCCAGGGGGTGCCCATGCGGATGCCCATCGCCAGCGAGGTCTCGGTGTCGCCGGGGATGGTGTTCTTGTTGGCCACGATGCCAGCCAGGTCGAGGATGCGGACGGCAGGCTCTCCCCACACCGGGAAGCACCCCTCCCGGAGCGGGGGGGGGGGACTCGTAGGGATGGATTTCAGGTCTACCAGTAAGAGGTGAGTGTCTGTCCCGCCGTAGGCCAGGCGCAGGCCGCGCTTCTGAAGCCCTTTCGCCAGGGCCTGGGCGTTGGCGGCGATCTGGCGCTGGAGTTGGCGGAACTCCTCGGTTTGGGCGATGTGGAAGGCGACCGCCAGCGCCGCGAATTTGTTGACGTGGGGGCCGCCCTGCTCGCCGGGGAAGACTGCCATGTCAATCGCCTGGGCCAGTTCCTCGTCCGTGGTCATGATCACTGCGGCCCGTGGGCCGCAGATGGTCTTGTGGGTGGTGAAAGTGGTCACGTGGGCGATGCCGACCGGGTTGGGGTAGACCCCGGCGGCGGCCATCCCGGCGGTGTGGGCGATGTCGGCCATCAGGTATGCTCCCACCTCGTCGGCGATGGCGCGGAAGGCCTCCCAGTCGGGGGCCCAGGGGTAGGAGGTGTACCCGGCGACGATCACTTTCGGCCGGTGCTCCCGTGCCAGGTCCCGGACAGCGTCGTAGTCCAGTCGCTCTGTCCTGGGATCCACGCCGTAGGAGACTACCCGGTACCGCTGGCCGGAGATGTTGAACTCCGAGCCGTGGGTCAGGTGGCCGCCCTGGAAGAGGTCCAGCCCCATCAGCGTGTCCCCTGGCTCCATCAGGGCCCAGTAGACGGCCAGGTTGGCCGCCGCGCCGGAGAGGGGCTGAACGTTGGCATGTATGTGTTCGGGTCGAATAGAGCCATGCGCGAAGAGTTGGGCGCACCGCCGCTGGGCCAGGCACTCGACGAAGTGGACGTAGTCCACTCCCTTGTAGAAGCGCCGGTCAGCGTAGCGGCGGTAGAAGGCCAACTGCCAGGCCACGTCTTGCAGCCGCACCTCCGGGTCACGGGTCATCCGTAGCGGGGGATACCCCTCGGCGTAGATGTTCTGGAAGACGGATCCCAGTGCCTGGCGGACAGCCCTGGGGGCGTAGGACTCAGAGGGAATGAGGATGAGTTTACGCGCCTGTCGTTCCTCCTCCCAGCGGATCAGATCGGCCACAAACGGTGCGATCTCCTGCAGGTCGGCGCGGAGGAGGAAGTCCGATTGTGAACTTGAGGTTACAGGTTGCATTTGTCGTATACTCCTTTGGTATCTTTTCAAAAAGCTGGGACGAAAGGTCGGATTTGCTATCCGACCCTGTATGGCGGTTAGCAAAACCGCCCTACGTTGCCTCTACCCCAAGATATTGAAAAGATACCTCCTTTGCTTGATGCTGGATGCTCGTTGCTGAACGCGGTGGTATTGTAGCACTGAGGAAGGATGAAGGCAAGGTCGCTTCTCTTGAAGGGGGAGTTGACAATTAGCATAGAGTTGTGATAAAATAGGTTTGGACCAGGGAGTCGCGTGAGCATCAGGGGAGCTGTCGTGGCCGCACTGAGCGGGCATCTGCGAGCGGACCACAGTGCATACCCTAGGCACGCTTTCGCCACCCACCTGCTGGAGGCCGGGAGCGACCTCCGCTACATCTACATCCAGGAACTTGTCTACATTCAGCAACTCACACCTACGTGAGCCGCAAGTACCTGGCCACATCCGCAGCCCGCTGGACGATCCGCTGGGGGAAGGAGGTGATCGCTGGGAGTAAGGTTAAGGCAAGGCTTCGAGTGCGTTGGTTGGCGAGTTCGTTTACTGGCCTGTACCGGAGCGATAGGCGAAGTACTTCGTCTATTTCCGATTAGGCTGCGTATGCTGAAGGAAAGGAGCGAAAAATGAGCGTCAGCAAGAACATGCGTGTTGTCTTCAGTCTGGTGGTTGGGGGGATGCTCCTGGTTGGGTTGTTCCTGCTGCTAGACGGAGCGTCTCAGATAGCTCGCGCTGATCCAGGGGCGCTGTTCGTCAAGACTGATGGCACCGGCACAAACTGTACCCAGGCCAATCCGTGCGCCCTGCAAACGGCACTAGGACAGGCCGTGGACAGCGATGTCATCTACGTGGCCGGGGGCGCCTACACCGGCACCGGTGCAGCCGTCATCACGGTCACCAAGAACATCATCCTCTACGGCGGCTGGAATGGCATCACCGGCACTGAGGTGCTGCCCGGCGTCTACACCACCACGCTGGACGGCGAGAACGTCCGACGGGTGGTCTACATCACCGGCACGGTGTCCCCGATACTGGATGGCTTCACCCTGCGCAACGGGCGCGTCCTGACTGACTCGGGCGGCGCGGTCTATGCCCACAACGCCAGCCCGGTGATCAACAGATGCCGCATCCTGAGCAGCACGGCCGACTACGGCGGGGGGGTAGCGTTCTGGTACGGCGTGCCGACCCTGGGCAAGAGCGTGGTGATGAACAACGTGGCCAGCCTGGGCGGAGGTGGAGTGTACGTGATGCAGAGCGCGGTTGCCTTCGAGGCCAATACGATTCTTGGCAATCAGGCGTCGCAGGCTGGTGGGCTTGAGATTGTCGGTAGTGGCTCCTTCACCATGACCAACAACATCGTGGCACGGAACCGCTCAACAGACGGATCATCAGTGCGTGTCTACGGGATATCCGACCACCCGGCCTGTCCCGGCGAGTGCCCCAGCCAGGGCCGGCTGCTGCACAATACCTTTGTGACCAACACCTCGTCGAACACTTCCTGGATGATCAACGTCGGCCCTACCGCGACCCTGACTCTCATTAACACCATCATCGGTCGGCCCGGCGGGGTATGGGTTGAGAAGGACTGCTCGGCAACGCTGGACAAAACGTTGTGGGAGACCGGGTTGCAGGACAAGGTGGACGGTTCCGGCAACTTCGCCGCCAATCACGGCATTGACGGCGATCCGGCCTTCGTGGACCCCAACGGTGGTAACTATCACATCGGCCTGGCATCGGCAGCCATTGATCAGGGCGTAAACGCAGGTGTGGGTGGCGACATAGATGGCCAGCCACGCCCGCAGGGCAGCGGCTATGACATTGGCGCTGACGAGACTGGAATGGTCGTGACCAAGCAGGCCGAACCCGACGTGGTGCGGCCCGGTGGGCGACTGGTCTACACTATCCGCGTGACCAACACCAGCGACGTGAACCTGAACGCCACCATCACCGACACGTTGCCCTTTTCCACCACGCTCGGCGAAGAAATGTTCGACAGGACGTTGGTCTTGCCTGGCGGGACAGCCATCACCTGGACAGCGCCCATCACCAGGCCCGGTGGCGTCTGGACGGAGACGGTCGTTGTCACCGCAGAGGTGGGTTACGTCGGGCCGCTGACCAACGTGGTCCAAGTCACGACTGAGGAGGGCGCAAAGGGCGGCGATAGTGTCACAGTCAAGGCCGGTTGGTATCTCTACGTGCCGATAGTGATGCGAGGCTGGCCCTGATTGGTAGCAGTTTGCACTGTACGTTGTGAAGGATTGAGCACGCGTGGCGCTTAACGCTTTGTTGGCGGCTCGTTGCGCTTGCCCCGACTCGCTGCTTCATCGTGGCGAGTGGAGGCGGGCCAGCGAGCCGCCATGGCTGCTGAGAAATGATGTTCCACTTCGACTTACTCACCGCCGACGGCCACGCCCGTGCCGGGCTGCTCCAGACCCCCCACGGGCAGGTGCCTACGCCGGTGTTTATGCCTGTCGGCACCCAGGCCACCGTCAAGGCCATCTCACCTCGCGACCTCGAGGACCTGGGCGCGACGGTCATCCTTTCCAACACTTATCACCTCCATCTACGCCCCGGCGACGAGCGCATCGCCCGGCTGGGCGGCCTGCATACCTTTATGGGCTGGGATGGCCCCATCCTCACCGACTCTGGTGGCTACCAGGTCTTCAGCCTGGCCCAGCGGCGCGGGATTGACGCCGACGGGGTGACTTTCTGCTCTCACATAGATGGTTCCGAACACCGCTTCACCCCGGAAAGGGTCATTGCCATCCAGGAGAACCTGGGGGCAGATATCATCACCTGCCTGGACGAGTGCGCCTCGCCCCTGGACTATGACTACAACGTCGAGGCGCTGGGCCGCACCTGCGTCTGGGCCGAGCGGTGCCAGGCCGCCAAAACCCGCCGCGATCAGGCCCTCTTCGGCATCGTCCAGGGCGGGGTCTTCCCCGACCTGCGGGAGCGCTCCGCTCGCTTCCTGACCGACCTGGGCTTCGATGGCTACGCCATCGGGGGCTTGAGCGTGGGCGAGACCAAGGAGCAGATGCACGGGGTGCTGGAACTCCTGGACGGGCTCCTGCCGGCCGACCAGCCCCGCTACCTGATGGGAGTGGGCACGCCAGAGGACCTGGTGGAATGTGTGGCGCGGGGGGTGGACATGTTCGACTGCGTGCTCCCCACGCGGCTGGCCCGCAACGGCGGTGCGCTCACGCGCACCGGTCGCCTCAATCTGCGTAATGCCCGCTTCGCCGACGATCCCAGGCCGCTGGAGCCCGGCTGCACTTGCTATGCCTGCGCCCACTTCAGCCGCGCCTACCTCCGCCACCTGACCCGCGCCAACGAAATCCTGGGCCATCACCTGCTCACTCTCCACAACCTTCACCTGATGCTCACCATCGCCCGCGAACTCCGGGAGGCCATCCTGGAAGGGGGCTTCCAGGCGTATCAAGAAGCGTTCTGGCAGAGAATGAGCAATGAATCAATGAACAATGAACAATGACAGGTCGTGGATGACGGTCCGGGGTGTGGTCACGATGTCCGTAATTGTTCTCCTCGCGTCGCTCCCGCGTTCTGCTCCCCTGGCCCCCTGGCAAGTCTACGCCTTTCACGACGACTCCTTTACCCTGCTTCCTGCTTCCTTGCCTCCTCTTTCTCCCTCGTCCCTCGTCTCCTGGTCTCCTTGTTCTCCCCTCATTCCTCATGCCTGGCACGTCACTGTCTCGATCCTGGCCGACGTCACCAACGATGGCTCTCCCGAATGGGTGCTCCTGGTCTGGCGGCCCTGGCGCGACTGGCCCATCCAGCGCTGGAGTTCTGCTCCCAGTCCCATCGCCGGCTTCCACGACGCAGCGGGGGATAGTTGCCACCTCATCCTGCTCGATCCCTACGGCGGGCGCGAAACCTGGGCCGGATCGGCGCTGCCTGCGCCACTCCTGGCGCTGGCAGTGGGGGACGTGGACGGGGACGGGCAGAGCGAGGTGGTGACGCTGGAGGGGGACTACACCACGGGGCGCGATGGCCCCGCCACCCACGTGGACGTCTGGCGCTGGAACGGCTTCGGCTTCACACTGGAATGGCGCTCGCCCCCCGGCACCTTCCGCCAACTCCGCTTGACCGATATGGATAACGGCGCTATACTGGCCATTGCTGTTCATTGAGAAAGTCTGCCCCTTACCCACATAAGAAGTATTGAGAAATGTACCGTCTAACCAAATCAAGTAGGCTTGTGTTATTGGCCTTGGGCTCTTTGATCGTCGCATCGCTCGCTTGCCAGGCGGTGACGGAGCCTACTCCCACGCCCGTACAACCGACGTTGTCAGCTATGACGCCCACCGAAGCCCCGACTGTGCAGCCTGCGGCAGCGCCGACAGAAGTACCGACAGAAGTACCGACAGAGTCCCCGACTGAAGCCCCTCCCGCGACTTCGCCACCTGCGCCAACTGTCACCGAACAACCGGCGGCCCCAGAGCTGGCCATACTGTTCTTTATCGTTGACGTGGAAGATGTCGCCACGGGCAAGCGGTTGACCTTCAACTGGCAGACGACCGGTGCCGTCAGGGGAACGATCTGGAGCGGCACGTCGCACCGCTTTTTCCAGGAGTGGGGTGTGCCTCCCAACGGCACGCTCACCGTCGAACTCGCCGGCACCTTTTACCGCAACCCGCCGATGACGCTGATGGCCTACGACGCCGCAGGCAACCACGTCTTCGAATCAGTCACGGTCGAGTGGGCGTGCGAATACGAGTACTTCTTTGCGCCTGCGCCCGCAGCCTGCCCGCGGTACGAGGCAAGCGATACCTGGGCAGCAGAGCAGCCCTTCGAGCACGGACGTATGATCTGGCTGGAAGAAGTTCACGGGGAGGACTTTACGCTGCAGCGTTTCATCCTCGTGCTCTACGACGATGGCACGTACGAGCACTACGAGGGCACCTGGACCGAGGGGATGCCTGAGAGCGATCCAGCGATTGTGCCTCCAGCGGGGTTGCTGCAGCCGATCCGGGGATTCGGCAAGCTCTGGCGCGAAAACACCGGCGTGCGAGATGGGCTGGGTTGGGCGACGGCTCCAGAGCAGGGCTTCACCACCACATGGCAGGAGCAGACCGGCGAATCTCTTGGCCAGGGCAAAGCGTTTATGCGCATTTTCAGCGATCAGATTGCCCAGATCAATAGCTGGGACGTAAGGACGGGCACCTGGCAGTTCTTAGCACCGTGAGATGCTCTTTTGAAACATAAGAGGAGGTATTCCAATGCATAAGTCAAGAGCAAGCATAATCGCACTGCTGCCCCTCATCGCCGCCACGCTGGCCTGCAACCTGCCCACGACGCCGACGCCGCCCCCGGTGACCATGATGCCGCCCCCTACCGCAGCCCCACCTACCTTGCCGCCCGCGGCTTCACCTACCGCCGTCCCGCCCACTCCGCCCCCTGACGTGCGCGGGCCGGGCTTCGCCGCCTACCCTGAGATCTCCGTCAGCCTGCCCGCAGCCTACGAGGGGTACGGTTTGCCGGTGGACCTGGCGACGCTGGGCAACTACGACCGGTTCACGTTCAGCGACGCGCAAGCGGCACTCCTGGCGCGGAACGGCTTCGTCGTCGTGCCGGCCGGCTGGCTGGAGTTCTTCCAGGTCTACGAGAGCGCCCGCTACGACGAAATCCCTGTCTTCGTCACCACCGACTCCGTCTACCACGTCTACCACCTGCTCTTCGACAAGATGCTGCGTGACCTGGAGCGGGAGCGCTTTGAGCCTGAAATCCGCGCCCTCACCGCCGCCTGTCTCCAATCGGCGATAGATCTCCGCGCGGACCTGCAGGGCACCGAACTGGAGGACGTCGCCCGGCGCGTCGTCGCCTATTTCGCCGTCGCCGATGCCCTCATTAACCCCGCTGCCGTCACCCCGCCGGAGGTGGCCGACCTGGTGCAGGCGGAACTGGCGCTCATCGAGGCCCATGGGGGTATGGACGCCAGCCCCATCTTCAGCCAGGGCTGCCCGGAGAACTGTGACCCCTGCGATACGATGCCCCCGCCGGAGTGCCTCGACCAGCCCTGTTTGTGCGAGGACTACTCCCAGTACGTGCCTCGCGGCCACTACACCCGCAGCGAGCAACTCCAGCGCTACTTCCGCGCCATGATGTGGTATGGCCGCATCAATATGCGCCTGCAGAGGCCCGACGAGACCCGTATGGCGCTTCTGATCACCTACATCCTGCGCAATGCCGACGTGAATGGCCAGCCGGCCGCCGGCGTCTGGGCGCGGGTCTACGACCCCACCGTCTTCATCGTCGGCAAGGCGGACGACCTGGGCTTCCACGAGTACGGCGCGCTGTGGGACACTGTCTTCGGCCTCGACGCTCCCGCCTCCGCCATCGCCGACGAGGCCAAGTTCGCCGCCTTCGTCGAGGCCGCCCGCCATCTCCCGCCGCCGCAGATCAACTCCATGTGGGTCTACATCTGGGAGGACAAGGAGCAAGTGACACAGGGCTTCCGCTTTATGGGCCAACGCTTTGTCCTCGATGCCTACATCTTCGAAGAACTCATCTGGCGCGAGGTCGGCACGATGGCCAACCCCCGCATGCTGCCCAAGGGTCTCGACGTGATGGCCGCGCTGGGCTCAGAGGAAGCCTACTCCATCCTCGACGAGATGGGCGAGACCGCCTACCTCCACTACCCGGAACAGATGGTCAAACTCCAGGAGGAGGTCGGCGCGTTGCAGATGGACTCCTGGACCCAGAACCTCTACTGGGCCTGGCTCTACGCCTTCGGGCCGCTCCTGGAGCCGAAGGGCGCGCAGTACCCGGCCTTCATGCAGACCCAGGCCTGGACGCGCAAGGATCTGCATGCGGCATTGGGCTCCTGGACCGAACTGAAGCACGACACCATCCTCTACGCCAAGCAGGTGATGGCGGAGTTGGGCGGCGGTGGCGAGCCGCCAGAGCCGCCCCACGGCTGGGTCGAGCCTAACCCGGATGCCTACGCCCGCCTCCTCGCGCTCACCCGGCAGACGGCCGATGGGCTGGAGAGCCGTGGCCTGCTGACCGAGAACACGGCCGCCAATCTGTGGCGACTTGATGACCTGCTCGCGTTCCTGCTCGATGTGTCGCAGCGAGAACTGGCGGGCGAGCCGCTGACCAACGACGACTACGAGCGCATCAAGTTCTACGGGGGCGAGTTGGAAGTGATGACACTGGCCGCCGCTGACCAGGAGGGTGAAGGCATGCCCTTTTTCGAGCAGGACGACCAGGCCCCCGTCGTCGCCGACGTCGCCACTGACCCCCTCGGGAGTGTATTGGAGGAGGGCACTGGCTACATCTCTGAGATTTACGTCGTCGTGCCGGACGGGGTTGGCGGGCTGCACATCGCCAAAGGCGGCGTCTACTCGTACTACGAATTCCCCTGGCCGATGGCCGACCGTCTGACCGACGAGAAATGGCGGGGAATGCTGGCGGCCGGCGAAGCGCCTGACCGACCAGAGTGGACGGCTACCTTCGTTAGCGAGTGAACTACCGGTGCATAAACCCAAGCGGGACGTAGGAAAGCGAGGAGGGGAAGAAGCGAGGAAGTCACGCGGCATTGCAATGGTCCTGCTTCCCTGCTTCCTTGCTTCCTGCTTCCTCCCTGGCGAGCCTCGTTCCTCGTCCCTCACGCTTGCGCTCGTCGGCGACGTGATGCTGGGCCGTGGGGTGGCGCAGGCGCTGGATGGGGATTGGGAGGCGGCCTTCGCCGAGGTGCAGGCCGGGCTGGTCGGGGCTGATGTTGCATTCGCCAACCTGGAGTCGCCGCTGACGACCGCCCTCTCCCCTTCATCCCCCCCAGTGGGGGGGACAGAGGGGGGGATATACGACCTGCGTGCGCCGCCGGAGGCCGTCGCCGCCCTGCGTGCGGCTGGCTTCGACGTCGTCTCCCTGGCCAACAATCACGCGCTGGATGCAGGGGAGGCGGGCCTGGCCGAGACGCAGCGGGTGCTCGCGAGGACAGGCATCGTTGGCGTGGCCTCTTCCCTTTACTCATTTACTCGTTCCTCATCTACTCCTGCTCATTCCTCATCTACTCTCTCCTGCCTGGCCTTCGACGACAGCGTCGCGCCCCTCGATTTGGAAGCCGCAGCAGAGGCGGTAGCCGCCGCAGCGGAGCGGCCAGGCATCGTCATCGTCTCCATCCACTGGGGAGGCGAGTACCAGGCTGCGCCCAGCCCGCGCCAGCGGGCCATCGCGCGGGCGCTGGCGGGGGCCGGGGCCGATCTCATCGTCGGGCACGGGCCTCACGTCCTGCAGCGGGTCGAGTGGGTGGGTGAGACGCTCGTCGCGTACAGCCTGGGCAACTTCCTGTTCGACCAGCCCTACCCCGCCGACTGCCGCCAGGGGGCCATCCTGCGCGTCAAACTGCAAGGTGACCGCATCGTCGCTGTCGAAGTCGTGCCGACCGTAGCGGAGCGAGGCCGCGTGAGGCCCGCTGGCCCCCAGGACGCCTCCGCCATCCTCGCCCGCCTCCACCAACCTACCAATCTACCAATTTACCGATCTACCAGCCTACCAATCTACCGGTCTACCAACACTCAGGAGCACACACCATGAACCTCTTCCACGCTTTCCTTCTCGGCATCCTTCAGGGCGCGACCGAGTTCCTTCCCGTCAGCAGTTCGGGCCACCTGGTGCTCGTGCCCTGGCTTTTGGGCTGGCCCGCACCTGGTCTGGCCTTCGACGCCGTCGTTCACTGGGGTACTGCGCTGGCCGTCGTCGCCTACTTCTGGCGCGATTGGGTCTTGCTTGTCCAGGCGGCTTCTCGCTCTTGGTACAGGCGAACCTCGCGCAGCCTACAAATCGCCCTGGCGAGGGGAAAGGTGTGGGCGGGCGAGGATGCCTTCAGTCTGGAATCTGCTGCTCAGGAACCGCTGCGGCTACCACCTGTGCAAGACTTTGTAGAGGTCCCGGACGCCCGTCTGGCCTGGTTCATCCTGCTGGGCACGCTACCTGCGGCGCTGATTGGTTGGCTGCTGGAGGATTTCTTTGAGGGGATGTTCGCCCGCCCCGTCGCAGTGGCTGGCTTCCTGTTGGTCACGGCGGCGTTCCTGGCCGCCAGCGAGCGATTTGGTCGCCGTGAGTGTGGCCTGGACATGCTGGCCTGGCCCGATGCACTGCTCATCGGGCTGGCCCAGGCGCTGGCTATCCTCCCCGGCATCTCCCGCTCCGGCGCGACTATCGCTGCTGGACTGGTGCGGGGACTGCGGCGGGAGCCCGCCGCGAGGTTCAGTTTTCTCCTGGCGACCCCCATCATCCTCGGCGCGGGGCTGCTCAAGGTAGTGGGTCTGGTGCAGATGGGCGGCCTGGCGGCGCAGATCCCGGCACTCGTCGTCGGCTTCCTGTCGGCGAGCGTCGCCGGCTTCGGCTGTATCCATTTCCTGCTGCGCTACCTGCAGCGCCGCCCTCTCTACCCCTTTGCCATCTACTGCGCTGTCGCGGGCGTCGCCTGCCTGCTCGTGGTGCTGGTACGGGGGATGTAGGCGATGTGACTTGTTTGTCTCTCGGATACGGGGTACAATGGGATACAAGATATGCCCGCATCCTGTACGTTGAACCCGCAATTCGTAATTCGTCGTTCGCGATTCGCAAGAGTTGTGCAGGGGATTCTGGCGTTCCTCCTGACCGCCTGGCCCTTTCGCTTCCTGCCTCCTGCCTCCTGCATCTTGCTCCTCCTGGCTGCCTGCGCTCCTCAACCGCTCACTGTCACTCGCGAGCCTGTCACTCTGCGGTTGGTGGCGGCCGATTCCTGCGGGCCGCTGGCCGAAGAACTGGTCGCCGCCTACGAGGAGACTCACCCCTGGGTCACAGTTCAGGTCGAGGTGTTCAACTCCTCGGTGGCCGAGCAGACGCTGCGGGCGGGCGGGGCGGACCTGGCGCTCCTCTCGTGGCTGGAGGAGGTTGCTGGTGAGGGGCCGCTGTGGTCCCATCCATGCGCCCGTGACGGCGTTGCCGTCATTGTGCACCCTGCTACGCCATTCACGGAGATTGGGCTGGTGTGCTTGCAGGAGATCTTCCGGGGCCAGGTGCAGGAGTGGGGGGGGATGGTGCTTACCGTCGTCAGCCGCGAGGAGGGCTCCGGCACCCGCGCCGCGTTCGAGAGCGTGGTGCTGGGTGGCTGCGACGTTACGCCCACCAGTGTGGTGATGCCTTCCAGCGAGGCCGTTGTCGAGCACGTGGCGCAGACCCCGGGCGCGCTGGGTTACGTCTCCGTGCCCTGGGTGGACGACCGGGTGCGGGCTCTACCGGTGGAGGGGATTCTGCCGACCACAGATGCCCTCTCCGACGGTAGTTACCCGCTCTCGCGCCCGTTCTATCTGGCGGCCACCGCCGAGCCGGCTGGCGAGGCCCGCGAATTTGCCCAGTGGGTGCTGGGATCGGAGGGCCAGGCCATCATTGGTAGATTGGGAATCTGGTAGATAGTTCCAGCACCGCCTGTTTACGGCGGTGCGGCCCAGCATAGCCTGTTTTACGGCGGCGCGGGATTTCGTAGTAGATCAATTAGTGGACTTCCATTTCCCGCCAAAGCAGGGTATAATCGCAGCAACGCTATCTTCTGGGGGTTGAACAATGACCGACGACTTGCAGACTATCCAACAGGCCCGGCAACGTTGGGAACAAACGATACTCAAAAAGACCCTCGACCGGCGTCCTGAGCGGTACGAGCAGTTCGTCACAACCTCCGGCGAACCTGTCGAGCGGCTGTACACCCCGCTGGACGTGGAGGGCGATGTCGTAGAGGAACAGGGCTTCCCTGGTGAGTACCCCTTCACCCGGGGTGTCCATCCCACGATGTACCGGGGCCGGCTGTGGACCATGCGCATGTTCGCCGGATTCGGCACCGCCGGGGAGACCAATGCTCGCTTCAAGTATCTCCTGGAACAGGGGCAGACGGGCCTCTCCGTCGCCTTCGACCTGCCCACGCTCTACGGCTACGACACCGACGCGCCCGAGGCAGAGGGGGAGTTCGGTAAGTGCGGCGTCGCCGCCTCCTCGCTGCGCGACATGGAGGTTCTCTTCGATGGTATCCCTCTGGATAAGGTGACCACCTCAATGACCATCAACTCCCCGGCGGCGGTCGTCTGGGCCATGTACATCGCCGCCGCCGAAAAGCATGGAGTGCCCATGCACCAACTGGGTGGCACCATCCAGAACGACATTCTCAAGGAGTACATTGCTCAGAAGGAGTACATCTTCCCACCCAAGCCCTCCATGCGGCTGGTGACCGACACCATCGAGTTTGGGAGTAAGCATCTGCCGGAGTGGAACACCATCTCCATCTCCGGCTACCACATTCGGGAAGCCGGATCGACGGCCGCGCAGGAGTTGGCTTTCACCCTGGCCGATGGGATGGAGTACGTCCGCTGGGCGCTGGCACGCGGGTTGGACGTTGACGCCTTCGCACCGCGTCTCTCATTCTTTTTCAACTGCCACAACGACTTCCTGGAGGAGATCGCCAAGTTCCGCGCTGCCCGGCGCATCTGGGCGCGGGAGATGCGCCATACCTTCGGCGCGCAGGATCCCCGTTCCTGGTGGTTGCGCTTCCACACTCAGACGGCAGGCTGCTCGCTCACCGCGCAGCAAGCGGAGGTCAACGTCGTGCGGGTGGCGATCCAGGCGCTGGCGGCGGTGTTGGGCGGCACCCAATCTCTGCACACCAACAGCCTGGATGAGGCGCTGGCTCTCCCTGGCGAGCATGCCGTCACCATCGCGCTGCGCACCCAGCAGATCATCGCCCACGAGTCGGGCGTCACCAACACCGTGGATCCGCTGGGTGGGGCCTACGCTGTCGAGGCGCTTACCGACCGTGTGGAGCGGCAGGCCTACGGTTACTTCGAGAGGATCAAGGCTCTGGGTGGGGTCATTCCGGCCATCGAGGCTGGCTTCTTCCAGCAGGAGATCGCCGATGCTGCCTACCGCTACCAGCGCGAAATTGACGAGCGACGGCGCATCATCGTCGGGGTAAACGAGTTCGTGGCGGATGAGCCGCTACGGGTGCCGCTACTGGAGATGGACCCACAGGGGTGCGAGCGGCAGTGTGCCTGGCTGGCGCAGGTGCGGGCGGAGCGGGACAACGGAGCGGTGGGGCAGGCCCTCGACCGGCTGCGCATCGCCGCCCAGGGTACCGAGAACACGATGCCCTATATCCTCGACGCCGTGCGCGTATATGCCACGCTGCAAGAGATCATGGACGTCTTCCGGGAGGTCTTTGGCCTGTACCGAGAGCCGCTGATTGTTTAGTCGTTAGCAGTCAGCGGTCAGCAGTCAGCAGCGACGGCTAATGACTACCGGCTGGCGGCTAGCGGCTACTTGTCTACTTCTCCATAATCTTCGCCAACTCATACAATTCCTGGCTGATCTGTTTCTCAAAAGCGATTGCCTTCTCCAGGGGCGTCAGCGCGATGGTGTTTTTGACCCACCCAACCACGTTCCCACCGTTCCCAGCGACCAGTTCGCGTGCGGCAGCCGCCCCCAGTCGAGTGGCCAGCAGCCGGTCGAAGGCACTGGCAGAGCCGCCCCGCTGCACGTGTCCCAGTTGCGTGACCCGCACCGAAAAGCCCAACTCCTCCTGCCGCTCCCGTAGTTGCTGGGTCAACACCTGCGTGCCTGGCTTCCATCCCTCGGCGACGACGACGATGCAATGTGATTTGCCCAGAATGTAGGCCTCCTCGATCGTGTGGCAGATATCCTCAAGCGTCGTCTCTACCTCCGGGATCAGTACCATTTCTGCCCCGCCGCCGATGCTGCTCGCCAGCGCCAGGTAGCCCGACTCGCGCCCCATTGTCTCAATGAGAAAGGCTCGATTGTGGGAGGAGGCAGTGTCTTTGATCTTGTCTATAGCATCCAGGATGGTGTTCAGCGCCGTATCAACGCCGATGGAGATGTCGGTGCCGTTGATGTCGTTGTCAATGGTGCTGGGGATGCCGATGGTCGGGAAGCCCATGCGCCACAGTGCCAACGCACCAGTCAAGGAGCCATTGCCGCCGATGACTACCAGTCCTTCTATCCCGAACCGGTTGAGGGTGCGCAGTGCCTCTTTCTGTCCTTTGGGATCGTAGAACTCGGGACAGCGGGCAGTACCCAGAATCGTCCCCCCGCGCCCGATGATGCCGCCTACTGAGCGGGCGTCCATCTCGTCTATTTCGCCGCCTATCAGGCCGGTGTAGCCCCGACGGATGCCCATCATCTCCGACCCCAGGTGGATCCCTGTGCGCACTACAGCGCGGATGCAGGGGTTGAGGCCCGGGTTGTCCCCGCCGCTCGTCAGTACACCAATGCGTTTCATCTCTGTCTCCCAGCAATCAGTAGGGGCGCGGTTACCGCGCCCCTACGCACTAATACAGGAACATCGGCTCGCCGAGCACGTGCCAGACCTTGGGGCGATAGTTATCCACGTCGTAGAGGGCCCGCACGTCCACGTGCTTGACCCCCAGCGTGGGCGATTCGGCCGAGACGTCTATGTAACGTCCATCCCGCAGCGCGACCATGCGCCCGAACTTGCCGAAGGCGAGCAGGTCCAACGCAGTGTTGGCGTAGTTGACCGCCACCATAGTATCCAGCGCGTCCGGCACGCCCGATCGCATCAGGTATGCTAACTCCTGGCACATCGTTTTCACGCCCGTCATCTTCTCCAGTTTTTCCGCCGTGACCGCGCCGATGCCGCCCAACTTCTTGTGGCCATAGGGGTCGGCCACACCGATCTGAATGACCTCCCCGCTAATCTCGTGGGCCCCCTCCGAAATGGTCATCATGGCGTAGTGACTGGGGTTGGTCTCCTTGTCCTGTATCAGCAGGCTGGCCAGTTTCTCGATGTCGAAGGGTACCTCGGAGATGAGGGCCCGATCCACGCCGGCCAGGTAGGCCGAGATGAGCGATGTCTCGCCAGAGTGCCGCCCAAACAGTTCGATCACGCCGATGCGCTCGTGGGAGCCGGCCGTGGAGCGCAACTGGTGGATGAATTGCACGCTGCGGGTGACGGCGGTGGAGAAGCCGATGCAGAAATCCGTGCCGAAGACGTCGTTGTCCATCGTCTTGGGGATGCTGATGATGGGGAAGCCCTCGCGGTGGATGCGAGTTGCATATCCCAACGTATCCTCCCCTCCGATGGGGATCAGCACGTCAATCTTGAGGTACTCCAGCACCTTCAACACGTGGTCGGTGAAGTCAAGCGTCTGGCTGTCGTCCAATTCCCCCTCAGGGCGCAGGAAGTCTGGCGCGTGTGAGGGGCGCACACGGCTGGGATTGGTGCGCGAGGTGTGCAGAAAAGTGCCGCCGGTACGGTCTATGGTGCGCACTGTAAGTTTATTAAGCGGTGTGGTGCACTCCTCGTGGGTAGCGGGGTCGTCGGGATTGTAGGAAAGAAGCCCCCGCCAGCCACGACGGATGCCGAGAGGCTCATGCCCCTCGTCAATGGCGCGGTTAACCAGCGCCTTGATGCAGGGGTTCAATCCGGGAACGTCCCCCCCTCCTGTCAGGATACCAATTCTCATTTCTCCTCTCCTCCTTTATTACTTTCCTCCGTCACTCTACCCGTACCGCTTCCGCCCCGACGATAGTCACCAGTTCCTGTGCCAGTTCCGGGCAGTAGCACGTCGTGTCGTTCGGGAACGCCAGTTCGACCGGTCTGCGCGCACCGCCGACCAGGTGGATGATGAAACGATCCGAGCCGGGATGCCCCACCAGCAGGCTATGGACCTGGCGCAGTGTTTGCACGTCCTGGGCCTGCTCCCCGCTGCGGGTCAGCGTCACGCGGACGGTGCGCATCCCCTCCCTGCCCCCCCCCCGTTGGGGGGAGGAGGGGGGGGGATGCTCGTCCGGAATGACCACCTCGTCGGGCGTCTTCACCCAGTCGCACAGCAGGTTCGGTTCATCCCGTCGCCCGGCGTCCACTTTGCCGCCCACTACCAGGATGCGCTCCGGCTGCCACAGGTGTTTCGTCTTGTCCCACACCCGGGGGAAGACGACGACGTCGCAGGTGCCCTGCAGGTCTTCCAGCGTCACGAAGGCCATCTCGTCCCCTTTCTTCGTCGTGTGACGGCGCGCCCGCTGTACCATCCCGGAGACGACCACCTGCTGCCCGCTCATCTCCTCGCTCAATGCCCCGGCGTAGGCGGTCACGACATTTCGCAGTCTGACCAGAATCTGCGCCAGCGGGTGCTGGGAGATGTAGACGCCGACCAAATCCTTTTCCCAGGCCAGGATTTCTTTCTGCGGGACTTCGGGCGCTTGGGAGAGCGGAGGCAGTAGCGTCTCTTCGGCCATCAAACGCACGCCGGTGGCCGCGCCGAACAGACTCATCTGTCCTACGTCCCGGGCGTGGTGCAGGTTGGCGCTCAGCCCGATGATGCGGCCCACGATAGGGAGGAGTTGCGAGTGTGTGCCGAAGGGGTGCAAGGCCCCTACTTTGATCAGGCTTTCCAACGCCCGCCGGTTGACCTGCCGCAGGTCCACGCGGCGGCAGAAATCGTCCAGGTCGCGGAAGAGACCCCCTGCCTGACGGGCGACCAGGATCGTCTCGACCGGCCCTTCGCCCACATTCTTGACCGCGCCCAGCCCGAAGCGGATCGCTGGCCTCCCCCCTGCTTCGGGGGGGCCAGGGGGGGTACTCCCTTCCTCGTAGGGGGGGCTG
>Ga0315549_1000536_pt1 | contig 44200 bp, 40 predicted proteins | sample SalMarSW160200MG_FD_203101 | JGI IMG/M metagenome (GOLD analysis project Ga0315549, IMG submission 203101) | Salt marsh sediment microbial communities from the Plum Island Ecosystem LTER, Massachusetts, United States - Salt Marsh Sediment SW1601-200 ...
CCTTTGACTGGATTGAGGGTTATCAGATGGCGCATATTGAAGAATTGGGAGCCGAAGTCAAAGGGTTTTGACATAGAAGCAGAGATAAATCATCGGGTGGAAAAGAAAGGATACAGAATCGTGGAAATCCCGATACAATATCGAAATAGGGTTGGCGCTAAAAAGCTGAGGCTGAGACATGGCTTCACGATTTTGAGGAGAATTTTAGCTGAGAGCTTGAGTTAGTTTTTTTCGTTGCCTAACCAGAACATTGACATTAGTGAGCTTCAATTTTGTGTTGGAACCTGTTTCAGAAGATACGATTCCATGTCTTGTCAGGTGAAAGGAGGTTATCCTTTTGGTCATTGATGTAATGGTAATAGTTGGTACTCGCCCTGAGATCATCAAAATGTCTCCTGTGATTAGGGCGATACAGAGGGACTCTGATTTGAATTTACTTTTTGTTCATAGCGGTCAGCATTATGACTATGAACTTTCGAGGTTGATTATTCGAGAGTTGAAATTACCCGAGCCTGATGTTAATTTTCGTATCGGTTCAGGTTCGCATGCAACACAGGCATCAAAAATGAGGACACAATATGAACGTGTTTTCGATGAATACAAACCGGATGTGGTACTTGTGGAGGGTGACACGAACACTGTTCTTGCAGCTGGAAAGCTAAAATTGCGGTAATTTACGATGAGAATGGAAGACCGTGTTTTCCGTCTTTGGAAACCGTGTACAAAAAGGTTGGTCAATAGTACTTTTTGGAGAATTCTTGTGAAACTTAAAACCAATTGGTGGTTCATGAGGTTAATTTCATGAGAGCAAAAATTTGCGCAAGCGAACCTCTTAACGTTATCGAACATGGGAAGATGGAACCGTTTTTCTTAGTTTTAGCTAGGGACAAAAAATATGTTGATGAGAAAATTGAAGAGTTAGAAAATCTTGGAGTGCCTTACTTAATTGTATGTGGCGAAAAGTTGAGTCATCCAAACGTCATTTATCGGAAACCTAGTGGTAAATATGATGCCATTAATTTTGGGTATAACCTTGTTCCCGAATATGCTCAAATTGTTGTTTTGAATGATGTGGATACAAAAATTAATAATTTGAATGCTGCGCTAGAACCATTTAGCTCCGAAGAAGTAGCTATGGTTTTCGCAAGGGTCGCTGTAAAACTAGGTCCGCAGAAGAGTTTTTATGGTTTCCTTGATTCGATCAGAAGAAAACTTCTCATAGCTGCTAGTGGCGAGTTGATGCTAGTCAGGCGTGATGTGCTTGACAAAACTCTCCCAATAAAATCTTGTAAAGCGGAGGATAGCTACATACTTTTTAAAATTTTAGAATTGAAGCATAAAGCTGTTTTTTGTGAGAAATGTTATGTGGAGACAGAACGAACCAAAACTGCCGAGAAAGAGGAGGCTTACAAGAGGAAAACGGTAGCTGGTATATACCAAGCGTTAGCATATACGAATCCTCCTCGTTCCATAAAACTGTTTTACATGTTTCTTCCTTTCGTTTGTCCCTTACTACTTGTTTCTGGGAAAAAGGGGTTTTTTTGGATGAAAGGAATCTTCCACGGTTTAACTGATTATTTGCGCGGGGACAGAACAGGAGTTTGGAAAACAAACTACTTGGACTAAAAGTGGTCACGAAACAATTTTGAAGCGAGCACGAAAGTACATGCATATTGTTTATGTTAGCCCTAGACATCCTTACTCAATTGGCGGCGTGGAATACACTGTCCAAAAATTGGCTGAGGGAATGGCGGCAAAGGGTCATCAAGTAAGCGTAATTTGTGGAAATTCAGCAATAAAGAAATCGACAACCGAAGAAGTAAACGGAATTAGTGTGCTTAATGTCCCAACTTTTTCACCTAAAAACGCTTTCCACATACCAAAGGACAAACAGGCTATCAAAAACTTCCTAACAAACGACATAGACATCGTTCATACACACAGTGTACACGCAATAATCAGCACACTGCCTTTAAACTTAAAGAAATCCTTGAATCCAAAATGGAAACTTGTTTACACGCTACATTTTTCTACACCCGGATACTCCCTGTTTAAAAGACTATTGTGGAAACTTTTTTGGAAACGGCGCATTAACTCAGGTCTGAAGTATGCGGATGCAATCCACTCAACCTCAGAAGTAGAGTCAAATCTAATAACAGACACATTTAGTGTTGCTAACAAAAAACTGACGTTAATCCCATTAGGAATGGACGAGAATGTCTTCAGTTATCGTTGGAAAGGACTTGAAAGCGACTACATTATTTATTGTGGAAGACTTGAAAAATACAAACGAATAGAACTCGCTGTGAAATCAATTGAGCTTGTTCGAAAGCAAGGCCATGACATTGATTTCATCATAGTTGGTAAAGGCTCAAGAGCTGCTTACTTTAATAAACTGTCAAAAGATTTTGGCTGGATAACCTGTTTGCGTCCTAAGCCACGAAAGGACTATCTAGAGCTTTTATCAAACGCTCGAGCAGCAATCAATTTAAGTTCAGCAGAAAACTTCAACCTTTTCTTGGCTGAAGCATGTGTGATGGGCGTGCCCATTGTAGCAACACCTGAAGCTGCAGCGTTTTGCCCCCGATTCGCTAATGTCCACAAACTCGAATCAAATAGCATTGCAGCCACCATTGTTGATGCTCTACTGCAACCGAAAACGTGTATTTTCCCAGAAACCTGTGCCCCGCCATCATGGAACAATGTTATTGGACGGTTCGAAAGTTTTTACATGAATATTTTGGATAAACACAGCAAAATAACTTTGAGGGAAATGTAATGCAATTCAGTCATGCGCTATTGTTATTCACAGCAATTCTTACTGCTGTTTATTTGATATTGATTATTGTAACTTCCAGAACAAAAAAAGACCTAATTCCTTTTGGAGCAAAAAGTATTCCCGCACGGCCAATGCTTTTTGTGGCATACACGTTAGCAGCGTTACTGGCAATACTCAGATTTTTTTGGTGGGACTCTCCACTCTATTTTGTTTTTGTTCCCGTTTTAGTAACGATTTTGTTGATTTTGATATCTAGAACGTCTAAATACAAAACTTACCTCATTTGTTTAACCGTTTTCGTTCATTTTCTTTTACTTTCTCTTCTTTTTCCATCAGAAGGACTTTTCATCACCGAAAGGACACCAGCGTTGATAATGCTTGAAGAAGCAAAGGCGTGGAATGTCGAATGGGAAATCCTTAATCCATATTACAACCCATTTCCAATGGACCAAGGTTTGTATTATGTTTTATCACAAATAACTGGTCTCAGTCACGTCACACGTTTCTTTTCGTGGCTAGTTAATGTGTTTTTTGTTATTGCTTATGATCTCGCCCTTTTTTCACTGGCGAAGAAGTTGTCAGGAGATTGGCGCGTAGGCTGTCTTTCCGTTTTCTTGCTGAGTTTTACCCCTCCGTTAATGATTAACACGCAACCCCAATGGTTGGGTAACCTTTTTGTATTAGTGTTCATGCTTGGGCTTTGTAAAGCCTTGAAGGATTCTCCATCACTTTCGAGCATCATTCTCATTAATCTGAGTTATGCGGTAGCCATAATAATACACGGTACAGCCGCAATAGGCATAGTTTTTGTTTTCATCCTGATTCTGTTAATGCTTTTTGGGCGCACACTTGGTGTAAACATAGCAACAACACGACCTCAGCGTTCATTCGTTTACACTATTTTTACATCTATTTCTCTAATAACCTTAGCAAGATGGATAATGCTTGGGGGCATTCAGTCAATCATAAATCCCTTGAGCGGTCTTTACAACGAAATTTTTGGTCAAATTGAAACAACTTGGATCGGTGCAGAATATGTGCCCCTATACGACCAATTTGCCTCGCCAATAAGTGCATATGCTTGGAGCATCCCAATTTCTTTAGTCATGACCTTTACGTTGTATCAGCTAATTACTCGAAAAAAGAAAAAATCGTTGAGTCATGTTTTTTCTTCATCCATGGGTATAGCAGCAGCTGGACTATCGATAGTTGGTTTCATGGGCAGCATGTTTATGGCACATGGGAATTTACAACGCTATCTTGGATATGCAGGTATGTCTCTTTTCATTCCAGTTGCGGCAATTATTTGTTTTAAACTTCTGCGGTCTTCATCGTTGAAGATAGTAAGCGTCGGTTTAGCTACTCTGGTGTTGTTTAGCGGAATTGCTGTATTTGATCCTGCTTTTTCCCCCCAGCTTTATAGAGACGTTCAAACGGTTAATCCAACAGGGTCTGCGGACCTTATTGAATCAAAAACTTTTTACACAATTTTTCCGGATGGAACATCTATCATTTCAACTTATGAAATTTTAACAGGTGTTTGGTATTTATCGATGCTTCCCGAATCTCCTGATAAAAGAATTGGCGGTTATGCATCATCCCTGAAAATACATAGAATTATGATTGAAAAACTGGTTGAAGAACACGAGATTTTACCTGGTGTAACGTATATTTGGACTCCTGACCTTTTGGAGTCAGTTGCAGACATTCCAATCAATGTAATCTATAATAGTGGAAGACATGTAGCTGTTGGACGGTAAAATAAATGAAAAACAAAGACCTTTTCACAGTTGCCATCGGCCTCTGCGTTAGAAACAGTGCAAGAACTATTGCAGAAAATATCGAAAGCATCGTGAACCTAGATTATGCAAAGGACAGATTTCAATTAGTGGTTGTAGATGGGCACTCAACTGATAACACTGTTGAAATCATCAAAGATAAGTTGAAAGGTTCGAACGTTAAAGCTATGTTTTTGTTGGATGATGGCAGAGGCTTATCTCATGCCCGCCAACTTGTTGTTGATCATTGTAATTCGAAGTATATTGTTTGGGTTGACGGTGACAATGTTCTTCCAGCAAATTTCTTAGAAAGTCACGTAGAATATATGGAAAAGCATCCGAAAGATGGTTTTTGTGGTGCTAAAATCTTTCCTTTGGGTGAAAGTATTGTTTCACGACTTCAGGGCTATCAATGGGTGATTCCAGCGTCTGATTGGAAAAATGCTGGTTATCTCATGGGTAAGACCGGAATCCAAGGGACCATCTGTAGAGTAGACGCTATTAATAGTGTAGGTGGATTTGACCCTTCTATTGACGGCGCAGGCGAGGATGTGGATCTTTTCATTAGGATGAAGATTGACGGGTGGGGAATAGGTAACAATAGCGGAACACGGATTTACCATTTTATGAGGGATACTTGGAAAGGTTTGTGGAAAGAATCTGTGTGGTGGGGTTACGGCACAGCCTATGTATCAAGCAAACACGAAACCTTCTTTCCAAGTTTAAAACACCGTACAGGTTTTGCTATATTGGACTGCGTTAAGTTAACTTTTAAGTCTTTTAAATTGACGAAAGATTTGGCATGCATCATGATGCCAATTCATTACGGGTTGAGGCGACTTGGTTTTCTCGTAGGTCACATCCATGCACGTAGGAATGATTACAAACCCAAAGTCTTGCTGACTCGTAGATAAAATAGTCATGTTTTTAAGGTGCGCCAAAATGGGGTCTTCAAAACTGTCGAACTCCATTACAAGCATTGAGTCAAATATGTCTCCAAAAGTTGCGGTTATTATTCTTAACTATAATGGCAAAAAATACTTGGGCAGACTATTGGATGAGGCTATCGAGTCTGCATTAAATCAAACTTATCCCAACATTGAGGTCATTTTCGCGGATAATGGATCTGTGGATCGCAGTGTAGAATATGTCAATAGTAAATATGGCAGCAAGGTTAAGGTTGTGGCGCTTGGGACGAATTATGGCTTTTGTCTCGGCAACAATTTGGCGTTGAAACATGTGTCCTCTAATACTAAATACCTTCTTTTCTTGAATCCTGACGCTGTGTTATCTAATAAATACGTAGAAAAACTTGTTTTCCTTATGGAAGGTGATGAATCAGTTGGCGTTGCCCATGGGCTGGAAGTTCTACAAGATGGTTCCCGTCGTTGCATCGGCGGTTTAGTTAGCATTTATGGACAAAGTCATCTTGTAGAGCTTGAAGAACCCCACATTAAGTCGGGTATATCTAAAATAGTTAGGGTGCTTTGGGCTATCGGAAGCGCTATGATGGTTAGGAAAGAGCTCTTCGATAAAGTTGGCGGTTTTTCTCCAGAACTATTCATGTATTACGACGAGTTGGATTTATGTTGCAGAATCTTATATCTGGGTTTCAAAACTGTAGGTCTTCCCAGTGCCATATATACTCATAAGTTAGGAGGGATAGCCCACACGGATGCTTCTTTTTTCTCTCGTAAGCGCGCGCGTTTATTATATCTTTTCAACAGAAACAGATGGCTTATAGTGATTCGCTATTTCCCAAAGAAATTACTTTTCCAGAGCTCTGTAGCGTTCTTAGCAGAATTTCTAAACAATATTTACAAATCCTTATGGTGCAAAGAAAAAAATCTAAGGAGAGAACATTGCACCTTATATTTGAAGATACTTCTATTTTTGACTAAAAATCTCAGAAGAGAACTATTTATTCGAAATTCATATAAAGGAGTCCAAAAACAAATAATCGACTATGTAATCCCGAAATCTCTCCCTTTAAAGTTAAGACAAACAGACATTGCAAGGTTCATGACAAAACAGGGTTTATGGTGAGAGGCTTTCAATGAGGGTTCTTAATCTATTCAAATAAAAGATGGTGAAGTATTTTAATGAAAGTGTTATTCACTACATGTCAATACGCCTTCCAAGTCTATGGCGGCGTTGAGGTTCTCTCATTCTTTCGTGTAAGTAAATGAAAAAGTGATCTGAAATGAACGTTTCCCTAGAGACTGCTATTTCGAAATTCTTAGAGCAGAAAAAAGGATTGAAACCTATTAACACGTTACTAAGCGATGATGATTATCCGATAATTAGTGTAGGTGTTTGCACCAAGAATTCTGAGGCAACCATTTGTGAATGTCTTAAGAGTATTGTTAATTCGGACTACGACAAATCCAAGTTGGAAATTATTTTAGTTGATGGAAAATCAGTTGATAAGACGATACCTATTGGTCAAGAAATTTTGGAGAAAAGCGGTATAGCTTTTAAATTTTTTAACGATGAGGGAAAAGGTCTTGGATATGCTAGACAAATGGTTGTGGATGCTGCAAGAGGCGAATATGTTTGCTGGGTAGACAGCGATAATGTGGTTCCTCGAAGTTTCTTGAAAACTCATGCAGAATTTGCAAAAAAACAATTCTAACGTAAGCTTGTTTATTTCTTTAATTTTATTCAAGGAAAACCGTCTAGTTGGTAAGCTAGAAGGCTATAGGTTATTGTTGCCTTCTCTTAATGCTGTTGGAACGCAGAGAATGCCACACATTGCAATGCAAGGCATATTTGTTTCTCTGAAAGCATTAAGAAGTGTCGGGGGATTTGACAAGTCAATAGATGGTGCCGGAGAAGATATTGAATTAGTTAATAGAATGAGGCGACAAGGCTACGTTGCTATGATGAACCCAAAAGCATGGGTTTACCATATCATGCGGGATTCTTGGAGAAATTTGTATAAACAAGTTTCATGGTGGGCAAAAACACAACCGCGTCTATCAAAGAAAGAGTTATTCAAGCAGGTTACTTGGCATATCATGTTAAGCATTAAGCAGTTTCCATTAATTATCGCTCGTCTAAACGATCCTATGGGAATTTTTGTGCCTCCCTATGTGGCTGTGTGGAATACATGGTATTTCATCCATTCTCTTAGTTAAGAAGGGTTACATGAAAATCTCGTTATGTCTTAATGATTAGTCGAACGCTAACTTTCCCACGCGTAAACAACAGTGTAGCCTTGTATTGGGTTTTCAGTATTTCCTATTGTCCAAGTTTCTCCATTAGCTAAGGTGATATAGTAATCATTTGCTACCGTTCCCCAGTAGGGCTGCGTACCACTACTCCAAACTTGTACTCTCAAAGTGCATGGACCAAAAAACACTAGTGGATTGTTTTGGGGCAACGTTATCATGCACACGCCCCACCGACTGAAACCCACCTCACGAATACGTGGTGTTGAGGCTGTTTCATTTATTCTTGTCCAAATGTTGAATGGCAAAGCTGGATAAGTGTGTAAATCAAATCCGCTGTAAGTTGGAATATTAGTTCCTAGAATCGACGAACCGAATGGTCCTCCAAGCTTTTGGTTAACAAATGTTGTCCAGAAGTTAGGAGCATAACTGATCCATTGTTCGCACATCCATGTCCACCAAGAAAGCCCATATTGTTCTGCAAGTTGAATTTTTAATTGGTTATCGTAAACGTTTGGATGATTAAGATCGAAGTCGTATGTGCCAAATTCTCCGAGAATGACAGGGCAACCCAATTTTTCACGATAATTCAAAGCAGTTGCTATCCATTCAGAAGCAACCAATTCTGCTGCTTTGTAGTCTTGTGTTTCATCATCTTTGAACCATTCATCAGGATTATATCCGTGCCAATTGTGAATGTTCAAGCACATATTAGGTCGAATCTGTGAGGGACTGTACCAAGTTGCGGGAGTTTGAGAGTTTCTTCCTTCTGCTTCATAAATCCATGTTCTTTCAGGAATAGCGCAATTAACTATGTGGTTGTCGCCAGTGGCTCTTATCGCATCAATAGTTTCATAATAGGCATTCCTGAGTTCTGAGCCTCCGCTTCCGTATGGTTCATTGTCAAGCTCATACATGGCAATAACTGAACGGTCTTTGTAACGGTTAGCGATGTCAACCCAAGTTTGTATCCACTCATCTTTATACTTCGGCAAAACATCGTCCCAACCCTGAACTTCTGTGGTAGCCCAATAGTGATGTGCGTCAAGAATGGCGTATAACCCGTTTGCCTCAAGCAAAGCTAAAGTAGCATCCATCTTTGCGGGGTCATACTCTGTTTGTGCAACGCGATGTCCAGGAACACAGAAGGCTAAACGAATAGCATTACATCCCGTTTGTTTAGCCCAACCAACAAAAGTTTCAAGCCAATCATGTTTGTTATATGCCGTATAGTCGCATCCTAAAGCTCGAATTTGAATCCTGTTGCCTTCTTCATTTACGATCCATTGTCCCTCTACGCTAAGCATAGACAGCCGTTTGATTGTGCCATAAGAATTGATGACTTTCGTGCTTGATGGTTGTGCTGAAGTGGCAATAACTAGTAATAAAAAAATGAGTAGCGCAGTAGATAGTTTAACTGTTTTGTGCAACTTGAGCCAACCATTTAGATGTTATATAATATAATGTACACACGCCTCTTATAAGATATATTAAGACGTAATAAACATTTTCGTTCAATTGTACTGCAGACATACACTTTCTTACCATCAATCTCTATCTAGCCCAATTTTAACATTTTGTTTTTTAAATAAGCTAATTTTTTTGGTGATATACCTTTGTTTGAAAAAGAAACGATAATGATTCTTTGCGGTAAAGTTCAACATCCAACCGTTGAGGCGATATCTTCAGTGTACACTGAACTGTCATGGAACTATGTACCGCTCTGCGAACTATTTGAAAAGGTTAATCAAGTCAAAAAAGCTGACTTGTTTATGAACTAAATCACAAATTTCAAAGATAAATCAATTATATTTATAGGTGAACCACAATGGCTATACAAAACAAAACTGTTAAGGTGGCTGAATCAGCATGAGCGTTAAAGGAAAACTACCAATTCTACTAGGTTTTTGTTTTCTCATTTCTGGAATATTTCTCATATGGCAGTCAATCATCTACGAATCAACAATTTTGATGTTCATCAGTTTAGCTGTAACCTTCTGGGGCAGTTTATTGCTGTATGTTAGACCAAAACGCTCCACCAAATCAGTTCTTGCAGATGCTATTGCCACATCATCTCTAGAGTCCCTTGGTAACGTATTAAAAAGTCTAGACTATAACGGAAAACCTGTTTATTTGCCTCCCCAATCTGTTAAGGACAGTAAATCTGGGCGTGTTTTCATACCGAAAGAAGGCAACTTTGTACCGCCACCTGTAAAATTAGATGATCAAGATACTGTTTCGATAAATCCCAATGGACTGTATATTATTCCACCTGGAGCAGCTCTTGTAAACCTCATTGAAAAAGAGCTTGGAAAAAATTTCACCAAAGTCTCCCTAAATTACCTTGTATCACATCTACCTAAAGCATTCATTGAAGATCTTGAAATAGCCAAGAAGTGTGAAATTTCCATAGAAAAAGATTTGGTGACTGCAAAACTCGCTGGTTTGATGCACGATTCTCTCTGCCGAAGACTATTCGAAACATCATCAATCTGTAGTACCATTGGATGTCCTTTTTCCAGTGCAATTGCCTGCGCTATAACAAGATCCACAGGTAAATCAGTCGTTATTGAAGAGGCAAAATTCTCAAAAAAAGGTAAAATCGTTCAAATTACTTACAAGCTTTTGGGAGAGTAGTTACATGTTTTTTCTGCCATTGGACGATTTAATCTTGTTGATATTGTTTCTTTCGATTATTTTGATTGTTCCAGCTCAGCTTTTGTTTCCATTCCACGACTTAGACCTTAACATCAACAAAAAACGTTTTAGAACTATAGCCCAAATTATGGGTGCCTTGTCAATAGTTATTCTGGGTGTCCAAACGTATCTGACTCTACTGGTCTAACTCTTTTTTAAAGGAAAGTGCGTGAATGGTAAATGTGTTATTGGTTACTCAGCGGTTTTACCCTCCATGGTCAGATGGTACGGTATCTTATGCCCGCGGTTTGGCTGACGCTATTTTAGAGACCAGTAAACTGGGAAAAAACGTGGAACTCACAGCCCTTTCCTTAACTGAAAAAACGTGGTTCCCAAAACTGCATCATCAAGAACTGAAAAAGTATCTAGAACAGAAAAGAATGGGGCTAGAATGGTTTCACACGCCTGAGAAAAGATATCAACTAAGCCTCTGGAAACTTGTTAAGAATTTGTCTCAAAAGAACGATTATGATCTTGTTCACCTAATTTGCCTTGGTTTGGATCCACTTCTGATGCGAATGGGAATAAATAACAAACAAAAAACCCATGTTGTCAAGCACCTGTTTGTCTTTCCTTTTCACTCAAGTTTTCCCGCTGAAAAAGTGGCATACAACCTTTTCCGAAAAAGTAGTGCCTTCAAAAAACTGAATATTGATTTGGTTTTTTCTAGCGAGGTATTACAAAACATGTATGGCGCCAACGAAGCAACTGTTTTGCCTCCCACAGTTGACGTCAACCTCTACAGTCCAAACTCAAAAGTGAATGATGCATGCGATGTTTTAATGAGTTCACCAACAAAATTTGGTAATGCCACTGATGTTCTGCACCGAGATTCGGTTGTGCTTTACATGGGTCCTTTATCTCCTGAACGGTTTGATTGGAAAAGTGTTATCGGCGGTTTTACAAAACTTTGCAAAGAGTATGGTGTTAATGCCGGATTAATGGTTGTGGGAAGAGGTTTTGAAAAGCTCTCCTTTTTTGAAGAAATAAAAAATTATGTTCACAAGAACAATCTAGAAAACCGCGTTTTTCTTTGTCTACACGATTTGACTGAAGCAGAAAAAATTTGCCTTTTTAAGAGTGCACATGTTTTTTTATATCCGTTTCCTGGAGCACTCCGCCGTATGAGCGTTGTTTTTCCGCCCATAGCTCTTCTTGAAAGCATGTCGGCAGGTTTGTGCGTGGTGAGTGGCGGTTTGCCATATCTAAACTCTCTAATTAAAAGTCATAAAAATGGTATACTTCTTCAAGATATTACAGAGAAAACACTTGCAGAAGCAATATGGTCTGCTATCACCAACAAAAAAAAGATTTCCCAAAATGCACGGTTAACAATTGAAAAAGAATTTTCCATTGAGCATGTTTCAAAGCTTTATGGCGATTTTTTATCGAAAAGAGGGATCTAAGCTGCAGAAGTGGCCTTTAGTAAGTATAGTGGTCCTCAATTACAATGGCTTAAAACATTTGGATACCTGTCTTTCATCAGTTTTCAAGACTAAATATCCGCGATATGAAGTGTTTTTCGTGGATAATGGTTCCTCTGATGGAAGTGTTGATTTCGTCAAACGAAAATATGCTGCAGCACGAGTGGTCCAACTTCCTTCAAATGCAGGAGTTTCTAGAGGCTTTAATTTAGGAATCATTCGTGCCAAAGGTGAGTATGTTGCAACCTTGAATAATGATATAGAACTTGATCCTGATTGGCTTCTGCCATTAATAATGGTCATGGAGAAGTATCCTGATGTTGCAGCTGTTGATGGCAAATACATCAACTATTATGATAGACGAAGATTTGACAGTAGATCTGCAGCGGGTAGATATCTTGACTTTGTGGCAAATCCCGTAACAAGGGGTGCAGATGAAGATGATAAAGCACAATATGAGGATGTTTTACGTGTTTTTTATAGTTGTACTCTGTATAGACGTGATGCAGTAATAGATGTAGGCATGTTTGATGAAGACTTCTTTTATTGGTATGAAGACGCCGATTTGGGCTGGAGACTTAATTTACGCGGATACAAAGTTATGTATGTTCCAAACTCGCGCGTTTATCATAAGGGTGGAGAAACAGCAATTCAGCAAGATCCTGTTGCCCAAAAACCGAAACTTAGACCTAGATTTTACTTTCTAAACAAAAGAAACAAATTGTTAATTCTCATAAAAAATTACTCGCTAACCACCCTGTTGCGCCTGTTTCCAGTAATTTTGTTTGAACAGGTAGGTTACGTAGTTTATTGGACTATTAAACGTGACAAACAATATTCCTTTGAATCGCTAAAGGCTTTGTTGTGGAACATAAAAAACTTCAAAAAGGCTTGGATAAAACATTTGAAAGTTCAGCGTCTACGCAAAGTAACTGATGAAGAGATCAAAGCCATGATGAAGCCCTATTATGGAGACGCTGTGAAACTTTTGCGATTTGAATCCAAAAAAGCAGTCTATCCATGAAAGTCAGGAAGCTGGCTTGATGTGTTTTTGTTTTCTGCCCAGCATAGAATTTAAGATATAGAAAACTTGGATAATTTGTCTACAATCAGTTTCCATATTTGCTTATTAAACACTTCAAGAAAGCAATTAGAATGTAGTGAGTATGAAAAAAAGTCAATTGTTGATTCTCGGCTTACTTTCAATTATGTTTGTTAGCATGTTGTCTGTCTCAGTAGTTACTGCTGATGTGGGAGAGTCCTCCATGCATAATCTGAAGATAGTTCCCGTAGGATCCACTCATACTGGTGACCCCTTGATTACAGAATCGCCTGCGATATCCTTCTATATTCCGTAGGGCATTCGCCAATTAAGAACGTGTGGCTATTGATGGTTCTCGATGAAGATACATATAACAGTCTTGATACAATCACAACCACTTTGGGTGTAACTGTTCCTAAGTCTGACTTCAAATTGGTAACGTCATCATGGCTGCCTCTATTGGATGCTGACCTTTCTACAGTTCCGCCTTATTCTGGTTCAGTCGTGCGTTATCGTGTTTCAGCAATAAAGGATAAAATAGGTACAACTGGACCACTATACTTTGCCTGTGTACATTTAGTTAACGAAGTAACAACAATGCCTACATCTTTCACGTTAACCGTAAACTCAAACACGCCAACAAGCATCAAGGTTTTACTTTTGGCTTTGGGAAGATACAACAGCTCCCCTGTTGATTTTTTGTTGCCCTTCAATGAATGCAGTTCCTACAGTAACAGTACACTAGTAGTGCCCGAGCTTGGAACGATACTGCTTATTGCTGCACCACTCTGTGCCCTGGGAGCTTACACAGTAAAGCGAAAGAGAAAATAGAGGCTGTTAACTCTTTTTTTCTAATGTTTATCATTTTTTAATATTTCTTACTTTAAGCCATTTTTGTGAGTGAAGTAAGCAATAGATTAATTCACCTGATATGATACAACAGATACTGGGAAGGTGTCCAAACTGAAAGCTTCAAAAAAGAATCATTCTAGAGTAACTGCTATAACTGGAATTTTTCTCGTAGTGCTTGGCGTCAGCCTGTTGGGTTATTCAAATTTTGCGATTCAGGAGCGTGAACAACTGCTGACTACTGCTGACTTGACACCTGACGAGCTGTGGCGTTATGAAGGTTCGCTTAACTGGTGGAGAACTACTTATGCCACAGTTTTTTTCCCACTGACAATAGTTTTTGTGGCTTTAGGCGCCCTTGTCTTGTGTTCCCGGCAGTTTTTGAAGAAAACACACCAAAAACACGCTCTCGAAACAAGGCTTTTAGAGACTCCTGGTTTGAAGAAGAGTAAATCCATGGCCGGATCCATAGACAACTCTATCTTGCATATGATTAGTACAAAAAAGCCTGAGACTGTTGACCATTTAGTCAAGTTCGTTCGGCAAGACACCAATTTTTCTGATGAAGAAATTCTGAATCGTGTATTAACCTTGCAAAGTGAGGGAAAGATCAAACTTAAAATGGTAACCAGTACCGCTGCAAAGTTTGTTGATTATAAATTTTCTAGTACATACTGGTATTGGCTAACATTAATTTTTACGGGTATAACACTGTTTCTTGTTTTACAAACTCCTGAGAATGATTACGCACTTGTTTATAGTAGATATTTTTTTGGTACTTTTTTTGTTCTCTTATTACCTGGATATACATTAGTAAGGGCGCTTTATCCTAGAAAAATGATTGATTTCGTTGAAAGAATTGGTTTAAGTATAAGTATGAGCATAGCTCTTGTCTGTTTGGTTGCTTTTTTTCTTAATTTCTCGCCATTGGGAATCTTGGTTTTGCCCCTTGTTGTTAGCATTTCACTAATAATTACAGTTTTTGCCACAGTCGCTGTAATACGCGAAAGATACGTGTGTTTATCCACAAATTAGGGAAACCTAACCTTATAGGACAGCAGAGAAAATGGATAAAAATTCGAAAATTCTCCTTTTAAACTTGCCAAGTCCCCCCTATCAAGAAGTCTATAGGGATACAGCTGGAGGATTTGGTATCGCGTTTCCTAGCTCTAAAAACGATTATGGAGACACAACGGGGAAAACTCTCCACCCCTTTTTGCCTTATGCTTCTTCTGTTCTTCTAGATGCAGGATGCGAGTTTAATGTTCTGGATTGCCAAAACTTGAAGCTGAACAAAGTTGAAGTTTTGAACGCTATCAAAAAAGAAAATCCGGACATAATATTTTCTTTATTAAGTCTTCCATCATTGAAAAAAGATATTGCACTCTTAAATGAAATCAAAAGGGATAACCCAAACATCTCAATAATCGGTGTTGGAACTGTATGCCATGTGCTTCCAGATGAAGTTCTACGGATGGGAGGCGTTGATGTTATTCTTCGTGATCGATATCCATATGTTGCGAATCTAGCCAATCTAGTCCGAGCAGTACAAGAGTCGCGAAGAATTAGCAGCGTAAGCGGTGTTTCCTATATCAAAGAAGGAAAGATCATTCACACTCCTGATTTACCTGAAGTTGAACTAAGCAAATTTCCCCCTCCATCTTATGAACGTATTAAACTGGATGGATATGAAAGCGTAACCGACGTGAATGGTGAAAGTTATCTTTTCATCTCCGTTTTGGGAAGTAAGGGATGCCCGCATTCATGCAGCTATTGTCCGTATCCAGTTGGATTTGGAAGAAAGCCGACTTATCGAACTCCAAAACAAGTAGTTGACGAAATTGAGTATTTACGTGATATCCGCCAAATTAGGGGATTTGTGCTCAGAGAGCAGTCGTTTACATTAGACTTGAAGCGTGCTGAGGAAATATGTGACGAAATCATTCGGAGAAAGCTGGACATTGTATGGGGCTGTGAATCAAGAGTAGATGCTGTTTCATGGGAATTGCTTAAAAAAATGAAAAAATCAGGGTGTGTGCGTGTACATTACGGAGTTGAATCAGGAGACCCTGAGCTACTCAAAATTGCGAAACCTGGAGTGACGCTGGAACAAATACAAAAAGCATTTAGAATAACAAAAGAAGCTAAAATTTTTGCGGGCGCCCACCTGATTTTGGGGTGGCCGGATGATAACCTAAAAACATTGGAAAATACTTACAAGCTAGTTTCGAAAATTGATCCTGATTTCGTATACTGGAATTATCTGACTCCTTATCCGGGAACCAAAATTCGCGAAATAGCTCAAAAAAACAACTTGATTCTGACTAACGATTGGAAATATTATACATCACATACCGTAGTTATGAAAACGCGATATCTAAATGCCCAACAGCTCTATATGGCTGAGAGAAGGCTTATACGCAATTTAGCGAAGAAAAAATTACAGAAACTTATCTTGCAACCAGATTTAAACAATTTGAAGTTTAGACCTCTCATTAGTGAGGTTAAACGTCTTGTAGGTAGAATTTTCTTCCCTAAGAAAACTAGTTCCTGACAAGCCCATTGTATCTTTCAGAGCCCCTGGATTCAGTTGGTCCCCTCCACTTTTGGATGCTCTGAAAACTCTAGGAATAAAATATGATTTCTCTACAAACTTTTCTCTACAAAGAGTAAACTACAATGGAATAAGTTTCTATCCTTATCCCCTATTAATTATGCCTCCAGAAGGTGTGAGACTGAATTTTTCTATGTACCGTTATTTATTTCGCAAGATTTTTTTCATGAAACAGTTGTCGTTGCTTTGCATCCTCAGTCATTAGTAAATGCGGAATCTTGGGATTCTATTTACTGGTGCGGCAACCCTACAAGACTGACAGAAATTAGGAAGAAAAACGAAAAGGAAGTCGAGAGCTGTATTTTGGACTTGGTAAAGTTTCTGAAAAGACTGAGTTTATTGCAGAAAATAGGGATAACTAAAATTACGCCTCCGTTAGAGTCAGCCAAAAAATCTTTTCATCCTGATAAAAATGTGTTAACTAGAAGTTATAAAATGGTGACGGACTGGCCAACTCGGTTTTTCAACTACTCCCCTCGATACTTGCGTAGTCACTATCTAAAATTCTTTGAATGCGAACAATTTGTACAAGATTGGATGAGCCTTCGACAAAACGGATTGATAAGTGGCGGGGATTATGAAAAATAGACCTTTAAACATATGCATGATCACTGAATCATTTTTTCCTTCTGTTGGCGGTCAGGAAACCATCATTGCTGATTTGGCTGAGGAGTTAGTAAAAAGGAATCATAAGGTTTGCGTTTTTGCTCCAAAAATTGCGGGGACGTCCTTTTCATATTTGCAAGCTAACTATCACGTACATTATCTTCCGTGTCTGCCCGTTGGAATTTTTACCCGCTTCTCTGTTTATCCACGTTTTTCTGTTTTTCATTGGGTATTCAAATTTATTCTTTGGCCATTTTACTTGATGTATTACATTTACAAAGAACATTACCATATAATCCATGCTCATTCTGTAACTCCTGCAGCTACTGTTGGTCTGGTCGGAAAATTATTGTCTATACCCATCATAGTCACCTCGCATGGTGGAGACCTTCAAGTGCAAAAAAACATAAACTATGGGGCAAGACTAAACCCCATTACCGCAGCTTTTGTCAAGTTGACGCTCAAATTCATCGATAAACTGATTCTTGTTAGCAACCACATGATATATAATGCCTTTGATGCTGGGGCAACTCCTAAAAAAATTGAAGTAGTCTATAACTTTTTGAATCTAAGTAAAATCAAGACGGGACACAGTTCAACTCTGAAAAAGTATGGACTTGAAAAGGGAAAATATGTTCTTTATCTTGGGCGTCTCACACCAGAGAAGGGGTTACTTCCACTATTAAAAACTATCAAACAGGTGCTTGGACCAGACTACGATTTAAAGTTCGTCATTGCTGGATACGGATCAGATGAAGAAACGCTTAAAAATTATGTCAAGACTTCGAATCTTCAAGAAACAGTGATTTTTGCGGGATATGTAAACGGTCCAAGAAAATGGGATCTGTATGAAAATTCGCTGGCTGTCGTGATGCCGTCTGTTACAGAAGCCTTCGGTTTATCCGCCATTGAAGCTATGGCAAGCGGCACCACAGTAATAGCCATGAATAAACCTCCTTTTTGCGAATACATAGAGAACGGAGTAACCGGTATCTTAGCCGATAGCATGAAAGACTTTCCGAGAGAAATAGCAAATCTGATGAGAAATCCAGAGAAGAAACGGCTTATTGACAAAAACGCAAAGAAATTCGTTGAAACAAACTTTTCTTTGGAAACGATATGCTCAAAATATGAAGGAATCTACAAGGAAGTTCTGGGCACTGCTTAGTTTTTCATCAACAATCTTTCCAAAATAAAACATTCTGTAACCAAAATTCAGGGTGACATAGTCCAAAAGTCGATATAACTCTAGAAGAAATTTCGAGGTAAACCAATTAGGACTAAACGTTGGCGTCTAAGAATTCTTGGACAGTCTAGCATCAAAGGACACAAAAAATCTACAAAATGGGCCTAAAAAGTTCTTTGAATGTTATGAAAAACTCTGAGAATCAAATTTTCTTTCAATGAGCAGTCGTTGAACACAATCAGAAGTTGAAACTTCTGCAAGCATCCGGAAAACTCAGAACGCTCATCTAGCCACTAACAAACTTAAACACTTCAGAATCACAACAAGTGTACTAATCATGATTGAAGATTGGATGCTAACGTTTTTCACTTTCCTGCACTTTCTTTTTGCAGCTCCACCCGATACAGACAGAGTAACTGAAGGATAGATTGACTATCCGTCACAGGTGGGGGAAGAGTGAAAGTGCGAGGAAGAAAGAAATTTAGTAGAGAGAAAATGAAAATTTAATCCCCCAAACCCAACAACTCTTCTTCTAACTCGTTAAAATTCTCTCTTCTTTTTACACTCTCCTCCTCTCTATCTGACTCCTCGAAAAACACAAACAAAAAAACCCGATGCAGATGAAAGTAATCTTAAAACCATCTATGATTTTCTCGACTTAAATGAAGCAAAAGATTGACGCCTAATAATAAAAACTTTTATCAGGAAATTGTAAGACTTTGAATAATCTTTTTTAGGAATATACGGGACATTGATTTAATATATTCTAAATTTTCTAGATATTTCTGATGTTATGGAGGAATAATAATCGATGATTATTAATCCAGTTGAAGTGATTGAATTTGATGATGTTATTAAGATTCAGTCGCTTGTTGAATATTCTGGTAAGAGGAAAAATCTTTGGTACTCTTTCCCCAAAAAATTCAGACCTTATCTAACAACTGATAAACTTGACGGTTTTCTAGTAGGATTGTTATTGTTGGCTATGAAACTTGGTGAAGACATACGTGTTGAAGGGGCAATCTCTGAGAAACTTCATTTCAATTTAACGCACAGCTACATAAACATAATGAAAATCGTAATGCCCAATCTGAAAAAAATTAAAATCAAAGTACAGGACTTTGATAACGGAAAAAACGCGAAATGTGAAGGTGCTGTTGTAACTGGCTTTTCTGCAGGAGTAGATTCTTTTTGCACCGTTTATGATCATTGTATTAATGTTTCCTCCCCCTCCTACAAAATAACCCATTTCGTTTTCAATAATGTAGGCTCACATGGCGAATGGGATTCTGAGAAAGCGCGAAAACTGTTTAATCTACGCCATAACTTGATAAAGGGATACCCGGAGAATTCCGGGATAGAGCTTATAAAAATTGATTCAAACCTCAGTGACATCCTTCAAATGAACTTTCAGCAGACCCATGTTCCTAGAAATGTCTCAGCAGTACTTTTGTTACAAAAACTTTTTTCAAAGTATTATTATGCATCAACTTATCAGTACAAAGATTGCGTTGTTAAGCCTTATCAGGACATTGCTATCATTGACCCGCTATGTCTTCATTTGCTCTCTACGGAAACTCTAGAGTGTATTTCTTCAGGTTGTGAATATTCACGTGTTGAGAAAACGAGAAAAGTTGCTAAGGTTCCCTTTGCAAATCGTTGGCTCAACGTATGTGTGAATTCTGTAGATGGTACGAACTGCTCGGCATGCTTAAAGTGCTGTAGGACATTATTGACTCTTGAGGTCCTTGGACTTCTAGAAAATTTTAGTTATGTTTTTAATTTGAAAAAATGGCAAAAAGTTAGAAATTCCTATTTGAGAAGGCATCTAGCAGATAAGAATGACCCTTTTATTAAAGAAATACTAGAATATGCAAAAAATGTGGGCTACTCATTTAAACCCTGGACGGTAGTTGCTTCAAAACTTTTTCAGTGTAGATCAGTCGTTCCGGGTACGCCTCTACTTAATTTACATGAAAAATTGCGCGCGCAAGATTTTTTTTGAAGTCAGCATACTAATAAACTTGGGTTTGGTTTTGAGGATGAAAATTTAACCCCAAACCGGAGCGGCATTAATTTCTTTTCTTTTACTCACACATCGACAGTAACACTTGGCTATTCTGCATCTCACTTGTTGCCTAAATTAGCCCAAAAAACGAACGTTCTCAAGATGTGATTAACTATCTGCAGGTAGCAATTTCTCTATATAGATTATAGATAACAAATTTTTGATACTTGTCCGATTGGATCTTCTACAATTTAGGTGTTTTCTTCATGAATGTAATAAACTATGTGGGTTGGGTGGGTCATAAAAACGTTGGTGATGAGGCCATTCTTTTGGCTAATAAGAAACTTTTCAGCGCATACAAATTAGCTCCAGAACACATGGCTAACAAAGTATCCAACTCTGGTATAACGCTCTTTGGCGCTGGAACACTTCTGCCGATGTGGACAATGAAGTTATTTCTAAACAATAGGTACAATTACGCTTTCGGAGTGGGTGTGAGAAACCCAAGTTTTTGGGGGAATTTTGATCCTTTTGTGATTAAGCAAGTGAAAAGATTCAGGTTCAGATTTGTCGGCGTAAGAGGAAGAATCTCACACGATTTATTAAAAAATTGGGGTATAGCTTCAGAAGTTGTTGGTGACCCAGTTTTGATGCTGAAGCCTCTGTCTTACAGAAAAAAAGAAGAAAAGATTGCCATAAACGTTAGTCCTGCTTCAAAAGAAATGTGGGGTAAGCCACAGGTTTTGATGAAGGAAACAATAAAATTATGCAAAACACTCAAGAAACATCATGATTTAATATTAATTCCTTTTTACGTAGATGACGTTCCTTTTATGCACAAAATTTCGCGGGAAACTGGAGTTAGTGTTTTTGATGATTGGATGAACATCCAAAGTACCTTAAATGTTATATCCTCATGTAACATAATGATTGGCCAAAAATTGCATGCAATCGTTTTCAGCGCCGCTGGGCATACACCATTTATTTCGTTAGAATATAAACCTAAATGCCTAGAATTCGCTGAATCTGTAGGTTATGGAAAATATAATCTCAGAACTGATCAGATGACTGCAAAAAGGGTCACGAATTTGTTAGATGATTTGTTATGTCGCTGGGATCACATGCACGAGCTGTTAATAGGCAACATTGAAATCTATCGAAGGAAGCTCAAAGATTTTGCTAAGCGAATAATTACTGACATAGAATCTTTGCCTAACGATAAGTGGCTGCCTCTGAGGACTCGTGAGAAAGTTAAATACAAACTTTTGTATGGTTCGCAGCTTTACGCTTACTCTTGCACTAAGCGTTTTTTAAAACTTTAATCGATTGCCCTCATATGATCATGTGGCACGTTGGAAGACTCGGCAATTTCAATAATCATATAAGAAATTACATGACAATGAAAAACAGATAAAAAGCACGTTTGGGTTTGGGAGTTTTATTTAACCCACACAGAATAACTCTAAAAGCAAGTTTTTTCTATATTTGGTAGGCATACCGACTGAATAATTATTAACATTAATTATGTCATCAGTAGATAGCAACTAGTTTAATGCAGTAGAGGCGAATGATGGTGGATTTCAGTGTTTGCGCAACCACCTACAACAATGCTGGCAGGTTAAAAGCCTGCCTTGACAGCATTATCAAAGCTCTAGTAGACCTAGACTTTGAGGTTGTTATAGTAGACAATTATTCCACTGATGGAAGCCATGAAATAATTCGGGATTACGCTCATCGTTATGCTAACATTAAGGTTCTTAGATGCAGTTGCTCTCGAGGTTTAGGAAGACAGCTTGCCTTCGAAAATTCCAGTGGACGTTATATCATAACGATAGATACTGATACGAAATACTATTCTGAAAAGCTCCACAAAATCTTGGTCGCATACAAACAAGGTAAATTAGGAAAGTTGACGGCGGTTAACTTTTGGGGTAGTTTAGGAATATACCCCCGTCCTCTGGTTGAGAAAGCAGGTGGATGGAGAGATTACAACGTGGGCGAGGACCATGACTTTTTGGCAAGATTAAGCAAAGTCTGTTCCTCAATCTTTTTACCAATCAACATGGAAATGAATGAGCCTTACGAAGAATGGCGGAATAAAGGATCTATTGAAGCTTTGAGATTTGGCACTATTACGAGAGAAAAACGTTACTTTCAGGGCTTACAATTAATAAAAAGAACATTACGCAACACGATTGATGAGTACTGCGCTCTCGGCTTAACAACTCGCAAAATTGTGATGCGACACAGATATCTTGGACTGAAGATGTACAAGAGATTTGCGGCAGTTATTCTTTTGGTTTTTTCGAAAATCATAAGCCTTTCATGCAAAAGACCATACATATACGTTGATATCAACATCAATAATGCACACTACAATTACTCCAACTTTATCAAAAATATGATTGATCCAGTAAGGTTCGGATTTAAGGTTGAACGTGGACCAGACTTTCTCGATGAACAGTTTCAATTTGTAGCGAGATTTAACCCTGATATACGAGACAACCTGCAGTTCTATTTTTCGCAACAAGGGCAGGCAAAAGAAAATGAAACTCCTTTGGCTGATTAATTTTTTGATTATTGGCAGAGAGTAACTATGGTTATAGATGTTATAAAGGAACTGTTTGAAATACAACACAACAACAAAAACAAAATATAAAGTTTCTGTTTTAAACATTTGGTGATAATTTTTTAAAAGTATGAAAAGATTATTCTGAACTGTTAGAAAAACCCATCGACTTATGAGTGATGATAAAGTGGTAGAATACAGTTTTATGAGCACTATGTACAACAATGCCAATCGGCTGAAACTCTGTCTTGATAGCGTACTTGCCGCGTTAACTGGTCTAGATTTTGAAATAATAATTGTGGACAATTATTCTACTGACGGTTCGTTAGAAATTTTAAAAGAATATGCCCGCTTGAATAATAACATAAAAATTCTTAGATGTAAATGTGCACGCGGTTTAGGACGACAAATTGCATTTAAGAATTCTAAAGGAAAATATGTTGTAACAATTGACACGGACACAGAATATCAAACTGAAAAACTTCGCAACTTTTTACTCGCACATAATCAAAACAAAACTAACCCATATGTTGTCAAAACTTGGGGAAGTTTTGTTGTTTACCCACGGCACTTGCTTGAGGAAGTTGGAGGATGGAGAAAATATAACATGAGCGAGGACATGGACCTCTTGGCAAGATTATTTTTAAAACATATGGCTGTTTTTGTGCCGATAAATCTGGAATTTAACGAGGATTACATTGAGGGCGAGGAAAAAGAAACACCTCTTAAAATACTTGAAACTTTTCATAGAGAACACCGCTATGCCAAAGGGTTAACTCTACTCAAGCGACTGGTACAAAACAAAATCGACTTTTTCTGTGCTAATGCATATACAGTACGAAAAACAATAGTACATCACAGATTTCTCCGAATGAAACTGTTCGCAACTATTTTTGTTTGTTTCCAAGTGATAGCTTCAAAAATCGTAAACACCTTCTGGAGGAACCCAATTACAAATTCTGATCCTGTTTTGGCAAACTCAATTTTTGTGTTTTATCAATCTATCCAGAATCTGGTTGACCCTAGCGAATTCGGATTAAACATTGAACCTGCTCCAGACTTCCTTGATGAACCCTTTAGATTTTTATCTACTCTTAAGCCAAGGCTTAACGAAAAAATGAAACGCTTGAATTCTAGAAAAGCTTAATAAAACACTGCAAAGACTGGCCAAAATTAATCATGCGTAAGAAACGAACATCATCCATTATTCGTGTCAAGGTAAGCAGAACGAAGAAAACTAAAATCCTTTTTGATTAACTATTCGTTTATTGGCTGAGAGTAACTATGTTATTAGATGTTGTTATGCTAACTAAAAATTCTGCCAAACCCTACTTTAAGAAATGCTTGACTTCAATAAAAGCCAACGTACCTGTTAACAGATTGATAGTAATAGACGCTTACTCCACCGACAATACCCTTGACATCGTCAACGAAGTTTTTCCAAATTCTATCATTAAACAGACGAAACAACCCTTAGCACGGGCACGTAAACTCGGTATTTCATATGTCGAAACAGAGTGGTTTGCATTCATCGACAGTGACATACTCTTATTTCCTGAATGGTTCAAAATTGTTGGCAATCTCAGGGGTGAAGGGATTGGGGGCATCCAAGGCGCGGATCAATATGCAAACGAATCCCTTCTTAAATATTTGAAATGGCAAGAAAACACATGGAAAAAAAAGTTTTTACGCAAAAAGAATGAACCGTTATCTATTGTTGATATAAACAATTTTAAGAAAAGATGGATTCGAGGATTAACCCATAATACACTGATACGTACATCCTGTATCAAAGACTGGGATCCTCCCGCACATCTCCATATTGGCGAAGATCACCATCTGCTTTTACATGTGATAAAAAAAGGGTATAAATGGCTAGTTGTGCATACCCCTGTTTGTAAACACTATGCGTTTCTGAATTTGACTGAAACTATGCATCGTGGATGTGTAGAAGCCCAAGAAGTAAAAAAAATAACGCGCCGTGGGTACATAGAACGAGATGAAATGTGGATAGACGCCACTGCAATGAATTACCTCAAGTTGCTTGTTTTTTCTTTTTGGAAAGGTTTAGTGGCATCACTATATGAAAAAGACCCCAGAATTCTATTGTACAAGATGTGTTTTTATGGATCAATGTTGTTGGGTCATTTTATTCCAAGCTGATTATTTCTAAAAGGAAAATAATTGACCTTTTCGCATTATTTACAGATACTGCGATCATTCTGGCCCTTAATATATCCTGCAAAAAGATTTACTCAAAAAGTAAGTGTGCGTGGTTTTAATAGGCATAATATATTTCTTCGGGCCGGATGGTGCTGGCAAAAGTACCTTAGTGAAAGGTTTGGCTAGCCAGTTCTATGATGGAGATCGTAAAGTAAAACTTTCATGGATGAGAGGTTCGCACACACTCGTCTCGCTAGTGGCTATTTTCTTGTCAAAGTTTGATTGTTTTAAAGGTTCAGACAACCCGTATTATCATATTAGAGTCCCAAAGAAATTGAAACGACTATGGCAATTTCTAGAGTTTGTGAGTGCTCTACCGGTTATATTTGTTAATTTTCTCATCCCCAATGTTATGGGTTGCTGGGTATTGGCTGACAGATACACTTTGGATTTGATAGTTTGGTTGTGTCTTACAACACGTGATAAAAGTTTTCTTAGTACCTCCATGAGCAGACTGCTACTTACGTTAGCGAAAAGAACTAGCGCGAAATTCTATGTTACAGCAAACGTTGACCTTCTGAAAAGAAGAACTAATGACGTGTGGTTGCCAAACGAGCAATTGTGTTTGTACGGTAAACTTGCTAAAGCTGTGGGGGCTCATATAATTGACACAACAAACAAGTCAGTGAAAGAAAGTTTACACGAAATTCTACCTGCAGTTTATGCAACAAATCATAAGTTTCCGTAAGGAACGGTTTAAAATTCTACCCTTCACAAAGGGAGAAAGCAAGTTGATAGACCTTGAGTAGAGAAGGATCGTAATAAGCTCGTTATGTTACTCCAAAAAAAGATAACGTTTTATGTAAATGGTGTAAAGCCAAAAAATGTGCCTGAAAAAATATAAGCCTGATCCTAATTACATTCTTGGAGCAACAACAGATGAAGTTTCTTATAACCAATATGGATGGTTTTAAAAACAAGGGTTGCGAAGCCACAACCAAGGCCATTGTTAATGAAATAAGAAACCTCGAAAAAAATGCAAGATTTAAATGCTTCACAAGAGACCCCGAATACGATGCCCTCTGGATGAACAAAAACACAAAAGTTTCCTTTATTACAGAACCCTTCAGAGGATGGTACTTTAAGGGGTACCGCTTTGGCTCAGGATATTGGCAATCCCGATTAATCAGCAAACTTGGGATATCCACATCCATTAGAAAAGGTATGAATGCATTTCGATGGGGAGATGCCATACTTTCAACTGGTGGAGACATATTTAGTTCAACATACGGGGACTTGCAAAAACAACTCACCTACATTCAAGTTGCTTTGAAGTTTAAGAAACCGGTGATTTTGGTAGGTCATTCGATTGGACCGTTTGAAAAAAAGAGAGAATGTGAAGCTTTCGCCAAAACAATGCGACATGTTCAACTCATTACTGTACGCGAGTCCCTTAGCTATGAATACCTGCGAAGCATAAACCTAAAAAATACGAAAATCGAGCTAACTGCAGACCCTGCATTCTGTCTAGAACCGGATACCAAAATCATCAATGATATATGGAAAATATACAACATCCCACACGAGAAAACCATCGTAGGAATAGCTCCAAGCCAAGCAATTTGCCATTACACAAAAGTCTCCTACACCGATCATTTGAAAATGTTAATAAAACTAATACAATTCTTAACAGGAGAATTAGGATGCCATGTTGTATTAATTCCTCATGTTCAAGAAAGTCGTGTCAAAAACAATGATCGGATCATCTGCGATATGCTTTATCGCAAACTTGGTTTTCCTAAGAATGTAAGCTTAATAAGCCTCATTCACTCAGCTGAAGAAATAAGAGCAATAGTCGCCAGACTAGACATTCTTATAGCTGAACGAATGCACGCCGCCATAGCTAGTTTGTCACAGAATGTGCCAACGTTTGTAATAGGCTATAGCGTTAAGACCAAGGGTATTCTTGGCGATATATTGGGATTCAATAACCTTGAGGACTACATGATTCCTATCACAAAATTAACTGAAGAAACATTGAAAGAACGTGTCAAAAGTCTCTGGGACCAAAGGAGCAAGGTTGCTCGGTACCTTTCTGAGGTTACGCCACACGTCAAAGAAAATGCAAAACGCAACTTTACATTAATAATGGATGTTCTGAGGCAACTTGGATATGAAAAACTCCAGTAAGCCAATTAATGCACAAACAGCTATCGCAAGTCATGATCGTTGTTGCGGCTGTGGAATCTGTGCAGCAATATGTCCAGTAAATTGTATTAAAATGAAATTTGACAAAAACCTTGAGTATAAACCATTTGTTGATAGTAATGCTTGTATCGCTTGTGGATTATGCATACAGGTTTGCCCTGATAATCAAAGAACCAACATCAAGGTCGAAAAAGCATTTAGAGAAAGCTATCCGAACAATACAAAAAATAATTTTTTAGGAGATTTTTTCAACTGTTATGTTGGATGTGTTACGAGACTTGAAGATCGCTCTGCTAGTGCTTCTGGAGGCATACTCACAGCCATTCTAGAGGAATTACTAGCAAGAAATGTTGTTAATGCAGTAGTATTGGTTGGAGCATCTTCTTACGAGCGAACTGGCAAGTTTTTCAAAGCCACAATCGTTGAAAACGTTGAGAATGTTCGACGAAATAGAGGTTCTAAATATTACCCGGTCGAATTCTCCGATGTTATTAAAAAAGTCGAGTCTGAAAACCGTAGCTACGCCATAGTCGCTCTTCCGTGCGTAACTCTTGCGATAAGAAAAGCAGAACTCTATCACAAAAAGCTGAAAGAAAACATTCGTTATATTTTTAGTCCAGTCTGTGGGCACGGCGTTTCTGCGGCTTACACCGAATATTTGCTTAAAACGAATGGAATAGAGCCTTCTTCTGTTGTAAAAATAAGTTATCGCGACAAGACCGGGATTTCTAAGGCTAACGATTATAATTTTTTGGTCGAATATAGAGGCGAAAAAGGGATAAGGGTTAAGCGTTTAGGTTTCATAAGTTCTGAAGTTGGAAAGGTGTGGTGTAACTACCTATTTACTCCTAACAAATGTCTTTACTGCACGGATTTCGCTGGAGAACTTTCAGATGCATCTTTTGCTGATGCTTGGTTACCAGAGTATACACATGACGTTAACGGAAACTCCATAGTTATCGTGCGTAACGGCGAAATTGGTTCATTAGTTAAGGATATGATTAGAAAAGGCAAGCTTCGTTTATCATCGATACCTGCAGAAAAAGTCATAGAAGCACAGTGGAGCGCATTGCAATTCAAGAAAGAATCGATCAAGGGACGCATCCGTCTAAAAAAATTCCATCAAGATTTTCCAGACTATATGGTTAATTGGCGAGAGCCGTCAATAATAAAAGCTGCACACAAAAACTGGAGAATACTGTTGAATATGCATCTTTCAAGATGGCTATACCGCAACAGATTGTTGAGGCCCGCAGTTCATTTAATATGCCTGAAAATTGCTGCTTAAAGAAATTAATGCAAAGTAAAAAATCATCTTTGTTGTGTTTCATGGTTATAATGTACTTTCTTTACAGGACATTCTTAAGATAGTTGCGGAACGAATCACACAAAGCGCCATAAAGGGATGATTTGCTATGCCGTCCGACAAAAAAAACCCAACAGCACTTTTAGTGAAAGCTATTGGGGTTCCAGGCGTTTGTGGTTCCGTTTGCTCTCAGTTAACAACTAAAAATTTTCATTTTTTTCTTAAACTTGCTGAAAAAAACAAAATTCCCCTACTTTTCCTGAGAGCGGTTGCTCCTAGCTTAGAAAACAGTTCGATTAAATCTAGCCTTTCACGATATGAAGAGAGATATCAGAGAACCTTAGATTTGATTAAATTTGTTGTTGGCATATTAGAAAATGAGGGAACGTCCTATACGATTTTTAAGACAATGAAGCCTTTTCCATATGTTCCTTCTGATGTTGATGTCCTTTTAAGGTCAGATCAGGATCTTAAAACAGTTGTAAAGGCACTGATGGCTAAAGGTTGTATTGTGTTAGACGGTGACACGTATGGAGTCACCATGTTTAGTCCCGCTCATAATATGAATGTCGATATCACAACCCAAGTTGCGGTTTCCGGCATAGTGTATGTGAATAAAAAACTGCTTTTTGATCATGTACACGAGGTAGAAATTGATGGAACGATGGTTCGGACACTTGAACCCCATGTAGACCTACTCGTTGTTACCGGGCACAGCGTCTTCAAGGAACAAATGTACACTCTAAGTGATTATTACACTTTTGTCATGTCTCTCCAGCATTGGGAAAAAGCCTCAAAATTAGCTGATAAGTTTCATCTGAAACCTGCACTGGAAACCGTTCTAAAAATTACTGAAACCCTAACTTTGAATGCTTTTGGTTCGTGTAATATTATAACAAAACGTTTTAGTCCATTAAGAATTACACGTGAATCGACATTTAGGGACAAAAACATTGATATGCCAAAAAAATATGATTTATCTACAATATTTGTTGATTTTTCTAAGAAAATTGCAACAGACCCTGATACCTTGAGATCATTATCCTCCGCATTTAGGTCATGTTGTAATCCAAGTTTTTACCTAAAACTTGTAGAACATGTTACCCGAGAGAAATATTAACTGCGATACCATCAAGCAAAGGCGAACTAGAAATGTCTGGTGACGATGATAATGTTTTTCAGATAGCTGAATCTTCTGCACGTGGGGGATACTACCTCTTTGTAGGTAACACCCTATCTACAATCATAATGCTTGCAGTTTCTATCATAATTGCCCGGTTTTTGGGTCCAGACAATTATGCACTTTATTCTTTGGTTCTCTCCATTCCATCACTATTCATTGGTTTAGTCGACTTTGGTGTAACCTTTGCAATAACACGATTTACAGCAGACTTTAAAGCCGTTGGTAGAACCTCAGATGTAAAACATGTCATCAACTCAGGGATTATTTTTGAATTAGTAGTAGGCTTAATCGCGTCTATTTTCTGTTTCGTGTTTTCAGATTTTTTGGCGACTTACCTGATAAACGCGCCTGATGCTGGTTTTTACGTAAAAGCAGCATCTTTCTTAGTTTTGTTTCAAACGCTCTTTAATACACTAAGCTTCGCGTTCATGGGCTTAGATGTCATGAAAAACAATGCTGTTATGATGTTACTTCGAGCTATCGCAAAATTTCTGCTTTCAATCTTTCTTCTCTTTCTCGGATTCAGTGTTCTTGGAGCACTCCTTGGCCACGTTTTATGTTACTTAGTCGCGACTGGGGCAGGTTTAACTCTTCTTACCTATAAGTTACGCAAAAATCATGATGAACCCACAGCAACAAGTTGGTCCATTTTTAAGTTAATGTTGAAATATGGAGTTCCTCTTTACATATCCAGTATTATGGGTCTTTTTTTGTACCAATATCAAACCATACTTATCGCTTATTTAACTTCAAAAACTGCAATCGGAAATTTTCAAGTGATAACTCTTTTTTCCACAGCTATGGCTGTTCTGATTTATCCGTTGACAGCGCTTTTTCCGGCTTTTTCCAAGTTTGACAAAAATAGTAAACAGCTTAACCAATTTTTTAGGCGCTCTGTAAAATACACTGCTCTTCTACTCGTTCCAGCTTCTGTTGCAATCGCTGTGATGTCAAAGGACCTTGTTTTTGCATTCTTTGGATCAGACTATGCTTTGGCGCCAACATTTCTTGCATTTTTTATTTTAACATATGTTTATTCGGGATTTGGAACTGCGGTGTTAGGGTATCTGTTCAACGGTTTAGGAAAAACTGATGTCACTTTAAAATATGTTTTAGTTAACTTGCTTGTATTCGTTCCGCTGGCTCCTCTGTTTATCAATTCATTCGGTATTATGGGTTTAATCGCGGCGAGTTTTGTATCTGGATTTTGTTCACTTCTATATGGATTGTTAACCGCAATAAAAAAATTCAATGTCAGTGTAGACTTTTTATCTTCAACAAAAATTTTTCTCTGTTCAGCAATATCCGCTCTACTTTCTTTAGTATTCCTTATCTATTCACCGTTTAATAACGTCATAAATATAATTGTCGGATTCACGGTTTTCCTCGTTGCTTACCTGACCCTACTACCTGCAATAGGCGTTTTGAACAGTACGGATCTAGAAATTTTCAGAAGACTATTTCAAAAAACAAAAAGTGTATGGCCCATAATCAAACTCTTTCTTGCCTATGAAGCAAAAATCCTGAAAATCAAGCAAAAAGCAGCACAGTGACAAAAAAAGCCACTTTATATATGTAGAGCATAAACTAGTAGACTTTTATTCATTTCCATTTATAGATATTAATGGACGTTTTGAAAATGGTTCATTTGTCGAAAAGAAAGTCCGTTGCATTGGCGATTACGTTTTCGTTATGTCTTTCATTGTGTGTAGTACCCGTTTTTTCTTTTTCATTAGAAGAAACCGTTAGTCGTAGAAAGTCAATACGAGATTACACTTCGGAGAACGTGTCAAACCAGCAGCTTTTAGATGTGTTGTGGGCTGCCTACGGCTACACAAACTATCGAAGAAACATACCCCGAGTGGGCTACGATTATGGTTTAATCGTATTTTCAGTCAATGAAACTGGCTGTTACAGGTATATTCCTGAAAGTAATGCAATTGTTGCACACGACCTAACTGTAAATAAAGAAAGTCTACGTCCTTACAATACTGGTTTTCCTAGTGATGCAAACGAAGTTTTGGTAATAGTGTGGAACGAAACACGACTGGATAACCAGTATTTTGTCTCTGCAGAAGCTGGATGCCTTGTCCAAAACGTGCATTTAGCGACGTTATACCTTGGTTTAGGAACGTGTTGTGTTGGAAGCATAAATGCTGGAGGAATACGTAACGTCCTTCATCTGCCTGCCAACCTGACGCCGTTGTTAGTTCTGCCTATAAGTTATCCCAAAAACCCGTACCCAGCTGCATCCCCAAATTATGATTTAATGACAGGAAATCTTCCCCCTGTGCAATACAGTGCTTTATCTTTTGAAGACGCTGTTAAGCGCATAGTTTTTGCGCAAGAGTGGTCTGCAGAACCGTTATCCTTGCAGGAGCTTTCTCAATTGCTGTGGGCTGCCTACGGATACACTAGCACAAATCATAGAACAACGCCAAGTGCCTACGGAATTTATCCGCTTGTCATTTACGTTTCAAACGCTACGGGAGTATATCGGTACTTGCCGGAAAGCCATTCCGTTACGAAAATACTGGATAGCGATAAAAGATTTGACATAACAAATGCGTTTTCGGGTCAAGTATGGGCTGCAGATGCCCCAGCAATATTTCTCATTAGTTACGATTCATCATATGACAATGGCGACACTGGCGATGGCGGAGTGTTACCCCACCTGTTCATGGAAGTAAACATTGGGTGTGTGATACAGCAGTTGTTTCTCGAAGCATCAGCATGGGACCTCGACGCAAACATAATCAGCGAAGGTCAGGAAGAATGGAATGGTGCTGGGGCACAAGAACTACGTAATATCCTTGGTTTGTCCTCTTCAATTATCCCGCTTTATGCAGTACCGGTTGGCGCGCCTGAGGGCGCAGATAGAACTCCTCCCACAATCGGTGATCCCACACAAGTTCCAGATTCTGGAGCAGTAGAACCGAATCAAACCGTAACTGTTTCTGTGGAGGTTATCGATGAAGGCGTGGGGGTAAGCGAAGTTGTTCTTTCTTACAGCATAGATGAAGGACAAACATGGACAGATACAACAATAACCAGCATTTCACTTAACACTTACACAGGAGAAATCTCAGGTTTTGAAGAAGGCAAGCACGTACAATACAAAATCTTAGCATATGACAACAGTAACAACTTAGCCGTAGAAGACAACGCAGGAAACTACTACATTTACACAGTTATCCCAGAGTTTCAAAATTTCTTAATTGTGATATTTATGATCTCAACATCAATAGGGTTAATTCTAAGAAAAAAAATAAAGCAATCACCTCAAGTGTTCTAGTTTAGTGTGAGGAGCCTAAAAAGAGAATGTTAAAAAATCATATATGGAAAATTAAATATTTCATCGTAAATACTTTGGGAATAAGGCAGCTAAACACAAACCCTAACATAATAATAGCCAAGTCTGCACAGGTCATGCCTACTACAAACATCAATTGTGGACACTTAGGTGCAATCGAAATAGGCGAGGACACTTTCATAAATGAAATGTGCTTAATTTTTACTTGTATGAGCACTATTAAAATAGGAAAGGGAGTTCTTATTGGACCTGGAACTATAATACATACTCACAATCATAATTTCCAGCGGACTGACTTACCAATACAAAAGCAAGACGGCAAAGGAAAATCCATAATAATCGAAGACGACGTCTGGATAGGTGCACATTGCACAATCTTAGGTGGCGTTAGAATTGGTGCCCATTCAGTTATCGGAGCCCATTCTTTAGTTAACAAGAGCATTCCGCCTTACTCTGTTGCATATGGGGTCCCTTGCAAGGTTAAAAGAACCAGAGATTTGATCAATTAGTGCAAAATACAAGAATCAATCTTCTTAGAAGAATGAGTTTCTAAAAAGGCTTTAGTGTACAGAAATGTGAGCGTCTAAACCAAATTAAGATTAACGTTTTCTGTTTGCGTTATTCAATTAAGATGCGACGATGTGGATGTCGAAGCTGAAGTTTTGCACTTTTTCATCTATAAGATATCTAACGAAAGATTGAGAAGAAGGAATTGACAAAGTCAGGGTCACTTGGATGGTTTCTCCGGGATTGAATAGTGTTCCATTGTAGTCCCATGATAAGGTCATGTACTCTGAAATGTTGGCTGGATTCCAGTCTGTGACATTAAGGTTTATAGTTATTTTGTAGTTACTGACGCTTTGTATGTATAATGTCAGATTTTTAGATGATCCGACCCATATTTCATCCCAATTAATTTCTTCTGTTTTGTTTTCTCTGTTTTGGTCCCAGTAGGTTTCAACGCCGATTGTCTTTACGGTTCCGAGGCTTGGAACAGTTAAATTGGTGGTCTTGCTCAACAGTATGGAAATTGTGGTGGTAACGGCCACGGATGCTATGGCAATGATCATTATTAGTAATAATGTTTTTTTTGAACACTTCAGGAAAGCAATAAAAGAGCGGAATCTGGTTCTCATTTTTTATGGGTTCCCATTTTTCAAAAAGGACGAACTAACATTTAAACTTAATACTGGATAGGTGCTGAGATGACTAGACATTGGGGAAAAAACAGCAGATAGTCCACTATTGGCGCAACAAAACTGAAAATCCTTCACCAGAACCATGCAGCATAAGACAAGCATTTTACAGCGAACTGCCAGAAATCGTTAGATTATGAACGGCAACAACAAGTAGACCCCTAGGCAGATCAAGGAAACGGCTGTTCACTCTAAAGAGGGAGACATCTCCCGAAGTTCCAATTTTTAATTGGCTTTTCAGATTTTCTGATATACCTATTGATGTATAGGCATTTTCTTCAGAATGTCCTTAATCAATTTCCTATATCGCAGAAAACTTCTGATTTGGTTGTCTTGGGAACCATTTCTGTATACTACTCTGGGCGAAGGTTTCTGTTTCTTGTTTGAAATCCTCAAAGTGGAAGATTGCTTAATGCATTGCAGTAAATGATATTTCCGCATTCCTTTTTTGCGAGACAAAAGGGAACGCCAAGCAACAATCCTCATGTTCTCTGACCAATCAACTGAACGATTAAAAACAACATGATAACAGTTATTGCTTGACTTAAAAATTATGAAACATTCCAATTTATGAAATTTCATAGTTCTTAATGCCCAATACTTAACAGTCTTGAAGGAGACATCATCAAAGTCGATCATTACCCCCTCATCATCTGTTAAACCAAAAATTGGCTTACCCTGAGACAACTTCTTTGTCAATCAAAAAACCTTCAGTTCCATATTTATCTGGATTAGCGAGGAATTCTTTAGCAGAAATATCAACGTATCCGTTCGGCATTACTCTTGGCAAATATATTTGTAATAGGAGTTAGTAAAATGACGGTTCTCCATTTGCATAACTTTTTGGTCAAAGCGAATCATAGAATACTAAGCGTCGTTTGCTCCATCATTTTATCTGTCAATTTTGGAAATGTTCTGTTTTGAGGAATAATAATAAAAATACTCGTTTTCAAGATCTAGTTATTAACTATCTGAGGCGTACAAATGAATGAAGAACCAGCAGTCCTGAATTTTTACATTTATTGTAAGAAAAATTGTCCAAGAAGGGTTCTGGCCGCATCAAGAAATTATAGGTATTTTATAGAAAATGGTTTACGACCTGTTGATGATCCAAAAAAGGCTGATCTAATAATTATACATTCTTGTGGGGGGTTCAAATTAACTGAAGAATTTTCTATTTCAACACTAGAAAAGGTTCTGAAGATTAAGTCAAAGTCCAGTAAAGTTATAATGACTGGATGTCTTCCCAAAATAAACAACAAAGCACTAACCCCCTATGACGGAGTGCTTATAATACCAACTGAAGATTTAGCAATTTTAGACTCACTTATACATGCGAGAACTCCTTACGATTCGATTCCTGAAAGTTCAATTATACATGGTGTTAATGACCTTTATCATGGGACATTCATCAAGAATCTAAGACGCAATCTTAGCTTAGTGCGTGTGATTGGCTTCAATGGAAGACTTCTAACAGCTTTCAAACGTTATCTTAGACGAAAAATGCATCACACATCAGGAAATATTTACTTTCATGAAGAAACATACAAGATAGTAACATCAGAGGGGTGCCTTGGGAACTGTACCTTTTGTGCAATCAAATTTGCAATGCCCGTGTTTCAGAGTGTTCCAGAAGAGCAGATTATAGAGAATTTTCGATTCGGTTTGAAACAAAACTACAAGAACTTTGCTTTAACAGGAGCTGATACAGGTGCTTATGGTATTGATATTCATACGAATCTGTCCAATCTTTTAGAGAAGCTATTTGCAACAGAAGGTAACTATAAAATGATTTTAGTTGATTTGAATGCTCGTTGGTTGGTTAAAGATTACGAAGAACTGTTTTTTGTTCTGAAGAAAAATGCCGAAAAAATTTCCAAGATCATATTGCCAATTCAGTCAGGTAGCAATCGGATCTTACGATTGATGAAGCGACATTACAATATAGATGAAGTTAAGAAGTGCATTTTAGATTTACAAAAAAACATTCCAAATTTAAATTTGGAAACCCACATAATGGTGGGCTTTCCAAGCGAAACCGAAGAGGACTTTCAAATGTCTCTCAACTTATTGAGGGATTTGCAATTCTCAAAAGTGGAGATTTACAAGTATGAAGATAGACCTGGAACGATTGCCTCAAAAATGACCGACAAGATATCAGATACGACAATGAACAAAAGGGTAAAAATATTGGCAAAAGCAGCAAGCGATTTTGCGTATCGTTTCTAGTAGCGCGCGAGGATCGAAGGCAAGTCGGTGTCAGAATATATTTTTAAATTAATAACGGCAGATAAAAATAGAAATAATTATTCTATTTAGATTGAGAGAAAAAGCTATGGGCGATAATAGTGGAATGCCATTTATTATCTGTTAAACTAATTTCTTGAAAAAGACAAGTAATCCCTTTATTCCCCAAAGTAATCCGTGATTCACTTGATTGATGGCGACATCTTCCGAAGACCTTACTTTAAGTCGGTAATTTAGATAGTGATATACCAACTATATTTTATTAATGTCGGTTTTAACTTTTATGTTCTATGTCTGTGTGATTTAGGGGTTAAAATTTAACACCAAAACCCAAAATGCGCACTAAAGAGGGCAATATGATATCATGTTCATTGAGAGGCAGAAAGCACAAATTCAGTAAATATGTCCTGTTAAGTTTAATCAGGAGAGAAGTATAATGGAGTTCATGGACGTAGTTGCGGCTAGAAAGAGTGTAAGGAGTTACAATGACAAAGAGGTTGAAGAGGAGAAACTTACAAAAATTCTTGAGGCAGCAAGGCTGGCTCCTTCTTGGGCGAACAAACAATGTTGGAGTTATGTCGTGGTTAAAGATAAAGCAAAAATAGAGAAATTAGCAAACGGGATTTCCAACTCTTGGCTGAAACAAGCGAAAGTGGTTATAGTTGCTTGTGGAGATCCAAAGAAATCAGGCTCTCGTAACGGGATGGATTATTATCTTGTCGATGTGGCCATATCGATGGAACATCTAGTGTTAGCGGCAACTGATCTTTGTCTCGGTACCTGTTGGATCGGAGCCTTCGATGAGGCTGAAGTAAAAAAAATCTTGGGGATTCCCGATAATATCAAGGTAATTGCGTTGACTCCAGTAGGCTACCCATCAAATGATGGAGTTATAAACAAGCTGCGCATGAAGCTGATTGGAAGCAAAAAGAGAAAGCCGATAGAGAAGATGGTTCACTGCGAAAAATGGTAACAATGCGCGCGTATGGGTGTGTGCCGTTTGGGAGTATGATTAGAAACTGGTTAGTAGATTCTTTGAATCGGTCCGTTGAACCCTGAGTCGAAACTCATAAGCAATAAAACATGAGTTTTCTAATTATCAAAAAAAGTTCCATGCATGGAACTTTTTTTGCTAGCTGGTTCCAACTATGGTGATGTCGAAGCTGAAGTTTGTTATTTCTTCAATGCTTGCTGATACCGTTAGCGTGAACGTAATTTGGACTACTACATCTGTATCGATGGGGTTCGAATCGTAGTTCCAGTTTAGAGTGAGGTAAGTTTCGGCGCTTGCGGGGTTCCAATTCGAGGCGTACATAGATAGTGTCGATGCCGCGCTGCCTTCATTTTTGATGTAGCAAACCACGTTTTGGCTTCCTCCAGGCTCAAGTGTTCCCCATGACATAGAAGATAGCGCATTGTTACATTGGGAATCCGAATAAACACCGATTCCGACAGTAGTTTGTATCTGTATCGATCCTGTGCTGGATAATGTTTTGCTCGTTTGAGCTGCAGGGAATGCTTGGCTTACTAGAGATAAACCCAATGTGTAAATGATGAGTATGAGCATGGCGCCTGTGATTACGGATTCTTTACTTATCATTGCTTACGCCTTTGTTATAGTGTGTATTAAGACTTAAATTTTTTCGTTTAAACGAACTACACATATACAGTTCTTGTCTGATTCTAAAAAAACCATAGATAATGCACAAAAATACGTGTTTATCGTTAATATTTATCGTGCCCATCTTTGTATTTATTAGTCGGTCAACTATTACCAACGCGTCCAACGCTCTCGCAATATTTATGAAACCGATGAAAAGTAACATTTCCCCATAACAGTATCGCAAAACTAAATATATCTAGAATCGGTACAGATGTTTAAGTATTTTTCCAACCTTCGGAAAGAGATTTTTAATTAAGGAGACTTAGTATGCCTGATAAGCCTTGTGTGAGCATTGGGTTGCCCGTGTTCAACGGTGAGAAGTACCTCAAAGAGGCGTTAGACTCTATTCTTGCCCAGACATACAAAGATTTTGAGCTAATAATTTCGGATAACGCATCCACTGATCGAACTCAACAGATATGCCGCTCGTATGCAGCTAAAGACGGTCGAATCCGTTACTACCGTACCAAAAAAAATGTTGGAGCATGCAAGAATTTCAATCGCGTTGTTGATCTTTCCAGAGGAGAGTACTTCAGATGGGCTGCGCACGATGACGTTATTGCCCCAGAATTTTTAGAAAAATGTGTAAACGTTCTTGATACAGATCCGTCAGTAGTTGTGTGTTGCTCAAAAACGCGTTTCATAGACGAACATAGTCAGTTTCGAGGTACTCATAGTTACAAAATTAGAATCGGTTCCAGAAAACCTCATGAACGTTTTGGTGACATAATTAGCATAAAGATTCTTTGTGCCTACGCAATTTTCGGACTGATTAGGTTACATTTACTTAGAAAAACACCACTACTAGCAAGTTATATTGGGTCAGACAGAAATCTAGTTGTCGAACTTGGTTTAATTGGTCGAATATATGAAATTCCTGAATACCTGTTTTATAGCCGAAATCATCTACAAACCTGTTCAACAGAACTGTGCGATTTCCGTTCCGGTAATTCTTATCAAATACCTACACAGTGGTGGGATCCCACACTAGCTCAGCGCATTATTTACACGTACAATTTACTTGAATATTTACGGTCTATAAGACGAGTTCCACTGAAATGGTCAGAACGAATTTTATGTTACTCACAAATACTCAAGTGGTTTGTAAAAGAAGGATGGATGCTATTAGGTAACGACGTAGAAATGTCTCTTCTGAACCGTACACACCTTGGGCGACAATTAACTGCAACATTTCACAATATCATAGGACGAAAGATGTATCGAAAATTAGGATGATTAAAATGAAAGTGGCTATTCTCGCGGGGGGTGCGGGCACTCGTCTAGCTGAAGAGACAACAAAAAAACCTAAGGCTTTGGTAGAAGTCGGGGAGCATCCAATTCTTTGGCACATTATGATGCACTATTCTCGTTTTGGCTTCAAGGAGTTTGTAATAGCGTTAGGTTACAAAGGTGAACTAATAAAGTGTTGGATGCAAAAATACTGCTCATCAAACGGTAATACGACGATTAAAAACGGAACAGCAGAAGTTATTTTTCATAATGCGGAGCACGATTGGATAGTGCACTTAGTTGATACTGGACAGAAAACCCAAACAGGCGGCCGGATTAAGCGTTTGACTCCGTGGTTAAGTGAAGAGACATTCATGCTAACTTGGTGTGACGGTCTATCCGATGTTGATCTTGACGCCCTGCTGAGGTTCCATCGTTCACATGGTCGAATAGCCACTTTAACTGCAGTTCTACCTCCAGCTCGTTTTGGTTACCTTGTCTTAGACGAGGATAAGGTGGTACAGTTCAGCGAGAAAGTTCAGATTACTAAAAACTGGATTAACGGAGCTTTCTTTGTTCTTGAACCCGAAGTGTTTGATTACATTGATAGTGATGAGACACATTGGGAGAGAGACCCCTTAGAACGATTGTCAAAAGATGGGCAGCTTATGGCCTATCGGCATACAGGTTTCTGGCAATGTATGGATACACTTCACGAGAAGCGTGTTCTTGAAGAACTATGGAAAAGTGGCAATGCGCCGTGGAAAACTTGAACGTTTGAGTCGGCTTGTTTTTGTGTATTTAATTGTCTGATGTTTGTTAGTAGCTTCGTTTTCAGAATATTCTCACGTTTGTAATATGGAGTTATTAACTTCTGATTCAAGTCGTTATTGTTGTGTATACTGGAAAGCATAGGGAGAAATTAGATTATGCGTGTTTTGGTAACTGGTCATAAAGGCTATATTGGGTCAATTATGGTTCCGTTGCTTCTATCGGAAGGGCATGAAGTTGTAGGTCTTGATAGTGATCTTTTTGAAGGCTGCATTTTTGGTGATCGTGCGATTAATGGAGCTATGCCAGACATTTCTTACATTAAAAAAGATATTCGTGAAGTTGAGACTTCTGACCTGCAAGGTTTTGATGCATTAGTACATCTTTGTGCGCTGTCAAACGACCCGCTTGGATATTTTAATCCCGAGATTACATACAAAATCAATCATGAAGCTTCAGTTAAACTCGCGAAACTAGCCAAAAAAGCTGGAGTTGAACGCTACCTTTTCGCATCATCTTGCAGCGTCTACGGTGACTCTGATGTTGACATGATGACTGAAGAATCAAAACCACACCCGATTACTCCGTATGCAATATCAAAGCTTCGTGCTGAAGAGGAGATTACAAAGTTGGCGGACTCCAGTTTCAGCCCCACTTTTCTTCGTTCTGCCACAGCATATGGTGTATCTCCTATGCTTCGTTTTGACTTGGTTCTTAACAATTTGGTTGCTTGGGCATACACCACTGGAATTATATTATTGAAAAGTGATGGACTGTCTTGGCGTCCAATTGTACATATCAAAGATATCTCGCGAGCGTTCGCAGCTGTTCTAAAGGCTCCCCGAGACCTCATTCATAACCAGATTTTCAATGTTGGCATCACTGAGGAGAATTATCGAGTACGAGAAATTGCTGAAATCGTGGAAAATACAGTGCCTAATACCCATATTGAATTCTCAAAGGATGCTGGTCCTGACAAACGATCATATAAAGTTGATTTCAGCAAGATAGCTACTACATTGCCTCACTTCAAGCCACAATGGGATGCTCGCCAGGGAGCAAAACAGCTTTACGACACATATAAACGAGTTACGTTCACTCTCGACGAGTTTGAGGGACCTAGATACAAACGTATAAAACATCTTCAAGAAAACCTTAGTAATGGGCGTTTAGCTAAGGATTTACGTTGGAAAGATGTGAAGAAATGAGTAGCTCGGCGCCATACACACAGATATCAGGTTGCCGTTCTTGTGGCAATCCTGATCTTAAATCAATTCTGTCTTTTGGTTCTACACCTTTAGCGGACGCATTACTTACAGAGGATCAACTTAAAAAACCAGAGTTAACCGTGCCGCTTGACCTAGTTTTCTGTCCAAACTGCGCGCTTGTGCAGATAAAAGAAACTGTTGACCCTCGAATCCTCTTTTGTAGAGATTATCCTTATTTTTCTTCCACTTCAGAAGCATATCTGCGCCACTCTCGGGAGAACGCAAATAATCTGATTGCGTCAAGAAAGCTGAATTCAAAAAGCCTTGTAGTTGAACCTGCCAGCAATGACGGCTACATGCTTAGACAATTTTTGGAGCAGGGAATCCCTGTTCTTGGAATTGATCCCGCTACAGAGCCTGTTCAGGCTGCACTAAAAGCAGGAGTTCCAACTCTATGTACATTTTTTGGTATGGAGATTGCAACCAAGCTTCGGCAAGAGGGAAGATTAGCTGATGCGTTGATTGCCAACAATGTGTTAGCTCACGTTGCAGATCTCAACGGTTTTGTGGAAAGCATCAAAACAATATTAAAAGACACTGGCGTAGCGGTCATAGAGGTACCTTATGTAGTTGACTTAATCAGTAACCGCGAATTTGACACAATTTATCATCAGCACCTCTGTTACTTCTCCGTCACTGCTCTGGATAATCTATTCAGAAGACATTCCCTTTTTCTTAATGACGTAAAACATGTTAAGGTCCATGGCGGGTCATTGCGGCTGTACATAGAATCTCAAGAAAACGTTAGCGAATCAGTTCGGGCACTCCTAAAAGAAGAGGCAACAAAAGGAATAGACCAACTCGCTTACTATCGCGATTTTGCTGACCATGTCCGTGAAACACGAACTGCTTTAATGGAAATCCTATCGCGTCTAAAACGAGAAGGAAAAAGGATTGCAGCATACGGAGCAGCAGCGAAGGCAACCACATTATTGAGTTATTGTGGAATTGATAAGAAGCTTGTAGATTATGTCGTTGACTTGAATAAGTTCAAACATGGTCGCTATATGGGTGGGAATCATTTAGCTATCCTTCCGCCGACGAAACTTTTGGAAGATATGCCTGATTATGTTTTGTTGTTAGCATGGAATTGGGCAAATGAAATCTTGCAGCAGCAAAAAGCCTATCGACGGAATGGCGGCAAATTTATTGTCCCTATTCCAGAACCACAAATCATTTAACTATTTCATTGTGTCTAACTGCGTGGATTGAGAATCGATGTCTTCGGCTTTTGTATGCCCAAATTGTGGTTCACAAGCGGTTTCTACATTTTATGAAGTAAAAAACATTCCAATTCATAGCTGCATTATGTTGCCAACCCGCCAAGAAGCGTTGGATTTTCCTAAGGGTAACATTGCCTTGGGCTTTTGTAAAGAATGTGGTTTCATATCAAACACCGTTTTCGACTCTTCTGTGATAAATTATTCGTCCATTTATGAAGATCAACAGAGTTTCTCTTCAACGTTCAATGTTTTCGCTGAAGGTTTGGCAAAGCGTCTGATCGAGAAATACGATCTGCATGGCAAAAAAATTGTAGAGATTGGGTGTGGGAAGGGCGATTTCTTAGCATTGTTATGTGAGCTGGGGGATAATTTTGGTGTAGGAATTGATCCTGCTTACATAAAAGATCGCGTCCAAAGTAAGGTCTCAGACCGTTTAACGTTCATCCAAGACTATTACTCTGAGAAGTATGCGAACATTCATGGAGACTTGATATGTTGCCGTCATACTTTCGAACACATTCCCAACACATTCGAATTTCTCAGTAACGTACGCCAAGCGATCGGAAATCGTTTAGATACAATTGTCTTCTTTGAATTACCTGATGTCACTCGAGTATTGCGTGAAATAGCATTCTGGGACATCTACCATGAACACTGCTCCTATTTCAGTCCCGGATCACTTGCGCGACTATTTCGTTCTTGTCAATTTGAAATAATTGATCTTTCCAAAGATTTTGGCGATCAATACATCTTAATCGAAGCCAGACCGGTAAGCCGAAGAGCAGAGAAAATGCACGAACTTGAAGAAAGCGTCGAAGAGCTGTCGAACGATGTGAAATATTTTTCTACACATTGCCGTGAAAAGTTGGATCAGTGGAAAAAACGCTTGCATCAAATTGCTGATGGAAGACGGGCTGTGGTGTGGGGATCTGGCTCCAAATGTGTATCTTTCATGACGACATTCGGTGTCAAAGATGAAATCGAGTATGTTATTGACATCAATCCGTTTCGTCATGGCAAATATCTCCCCGGAGCTGGCAAACAAGTAATGCCACCTGAATTCCTAAGGAAGTATAAACCCGACATCGTAATTGTAATGAATCCAATATACTACGCTGAAATTCGGCAAATGCTCGATGATATGGACATAACTACAGAGGTAATGTCGATTTGAGTGGAACGCCAGCAAATCACGTGAATAAAATCTCTGAAACTCACTGTTCTATTTGTGGTTCCAAACAGTTGCAAGTTTTTTCTTTATATATGCAGAGTAGACCAAAATTTTTCAATTTAACAAAAAAATATTAAGAGTGGGAGAAGTTCCAAGCATGGAACTTTGATGCTTAGCTGGTCCCAACTATAGTGATGTCGAAGCTGAAGGTTGTTATTCCTGTAATGCCTGCGTCTACCGTTAGCGTGAACGTAACTGGGATCGAACCATCTGGGTTAATGGGCTGGTTGTCATAGTTCCAGCTGAGAACAAGGTAATTTGAGGTGGCTAAGCTCTCGGGAATCCAACTATCTACGTCTACGTACATAGATATTGTTGTTGATGTGCTTCCCTCATTTTTGATGTGACAACTCACGTTTTTGCTTCCTCCTGGCTCAAGCGTTCCCCATGCCATAGAAGTTTGCGGAATGGTACATCCGGAATCCGAGTAAACACCGATTCCGACAGTAGTTTGTATCTGTATCGATCCTGTG
>Ga0315549_1000538_pt1 | contig 44086 bp, 41 predicted proteins | sample SalMarSW160200MG_FD_203101 | JGI IMG/M metagenome (GOLD analysis project Ga0315549, IMG submission 203101) | Salt marsh sediment microbial communities from the Plum Island Ecosystem LTER, Massachusetts, United States - Salt Marsh Sediment SW1601-200 ...
ACTTCCTACACATAATATTCCTCCTTTATAAAAGTTAAACCAACCATCCGGATATTTTGGCTACACACCAAAATACCAGTTGTCTTCAACAAGCCCCTAAGGCTCAAGCATTTGGACTTTCTGTCTACGGCTTGACGCCTACGCCAAGACGAGTAAGCCTTGGTTATGCTTGTTTAAAACAACTTCCTTGATAAATACATTAAAATCTTACACCCTCACTCAACTCGGTACTAAAGAAGAGAAATTTTACTTGATCTGATGTTATACCTCCTTCCTTCAAAAGCCCGATATGAGCTACTGGTTAAATACAAACTCCTTTCCTCCGCAGAACGAAGAATGTCCTGCTATTTTATACTCCGCATTAATTTAGTGCCCAGGAAATTAAAATCCATAAACTCCTATAGATTATTTATACCAAATTTGACGCTTCGATGTCAATATAAAAATGTGATGGCCAAGTTTTAAAAAGAGTTAAGCCGTAAGTGTTGTGGCTGCAATATATTACAGAATTTCTCTAAGAATTGTTCGCCCGCTGAGCAAGCTCAAAAATTTGCCATTTGGAAATAAAACTTTAATTTCCAAAAATTGACAATAAACAAAGGATATCATTGTGTGTGGAATACATACGCCGACAAGTTTTTCTACCAGTCAGATTGTACGCGTATTTAAAAGTTTAACTGCTACAAAAGTATCTTCGGTCTGAACCTCAGGTAGAGAAGAAATCAGGAGACGGAGAATCTTAGGCAAATGGTTATTATGTAGCTGCTGTTGGAGAGCAAGGTAATTAGAAGACAGTAGGAAGATATATAGAAAGACAGAGAATCAGGAGGTTTGAAAAAGTGAAGGCTGTTTATGAAAGACTTAGATGCTCTGTGGTATTGCAGAAGGCTTCTTTGTTGCAAGTACAGCTCGTGAATTTCCTATTTACCAATTGCCAATCTCCGTCTCATAGATTAGTATAAAAACGCAAGCTCGGAATAAATCCGGTCTAAACACAATATACAGGTTAGAGGTCGTCAGATGAATGTACTTTTACTTGGCAGCGGAGGACGCGAACATGCTATTGCGTGGAAGTTAGCTCAATCTGAAAACCTGAGCAAGCTCTACATCGCGCCCGGCAATGCCGGAACAGCTCAGTGTGGAGAAAATATCCCTATTGTATCTACCGACACCGATAAATTAGTGGCCTTTGCGCGTCAGTACGATATAGGCTTGGTGGTTGTCGGCCCGGAAGACCCGCTTGCAGCAGGCCTTGTCGATGCTATGGAAGAGGCGGGTATAAAATCATTCGGTCCGAGTGCCGGAGCCGCGCAGCTCGAAGCCGACAAAGCGTTCGCCAAGCAGTTGATGCGCTCAAGCGCAGTCTCGACTGCCGAGGGTAGAATCTTTGGCAGATTCGGTGACGCTAAAAGATATATAGCAAGCAGAGACGAAGCGGTGGTAATTAAAGCGACGGGTCTTGCACAAGGTAAAGGAGTTATTGTCTGCGACGACCCTGCTGACGGCATCCTGGCTGCGGAGAAGATAATGTGCGATAAGATATTCGGTTCCGCAGGAGATAAAATCATCGTTGAAGAAATGCTGCTGGGCGAGGAAGCCTCGATATTAGCTTTTGTAGATGGTCGTAATATTTACGTTATGGAATCATCGCAGGACCATAAGCCGATCGGCGATGGTGACACGGGGCCCAACACTGGCGGAATGGGTGCTTACAGCCCTGCCCCGATTATTACCGAGACGCTTATGGATAGAATTACACGTGAGATTCTCGTGCCGGTAGTGAATGGTATGAATCGCAACGGTACGCCATACAAAGGTGTGCTCTACGCAGGTCTTATGATTACCAGCGCCGGGCCGAGAGTTTTGGAATTTAACGTTCGGTTCGGCGACCCGGAGACACAGCCGATTCTAATACGGCTGAAAAGCGATCTGCTGGAGGTGCTTCTGGCAGTATGCGACGGCAGATTGAATGATGTCACCCTGGAGTGGGACCGCAGGCCGGCAGTTTGCGTCGTCATGGCTTCGGGTGGCTATCCGGGCGCTTATCAGAAGGGCAAGAAAATAACCGGCCTGCATGAGGCTGAAAAGCTCAAAGATGTAGTCGTATTTCACGCAGGTACTAAAAATCAGGATGGTAACATTGTTACAAACGGCGGTAGAGTGTTGGGCGTGACCGCTCTGGGAGAGACAATCGCAGATGCCAAGGCCAAAGCATACGAAGCGGTAGAAAGGATAAAATTCGACGGGGCCTACTGGCGTCGAGATATTGCGGACAAAGCAATAAAAAAATGATTATTCATTGCTCAGTATTGTGCTGTGAAACTAAAACACTATATATTTTCTATGAGCAGCAAAACACTAACTTTAAATTTCAAGAATAACAAATCCAGAATCAAAGGCAGAATTCTTATTGGCTTGCTTATTGTAGCTCTGGTTTTAGCTGCTGTTTCGGCAGTTGTCTTGATTTGGGTATGGCGTGCCTTGCCACATATCGCCATAATAGAGATCAGCGAACTAACGAACAGCAGTATAGAAGCCAAATCGATAGATTTCAAATCCAATGGCTCTGTTTTGATCAAAGAGCTCGTGATAAGCCCTAAGCAAGAACAAAAATACGACGATGCCCTGCTTAAAGCAAAAACAGTATATGCTCGCTTTAGTATAGGCAGCTTGTTGTTATTGGGGCCACGACTGAAAGAAATACGTATTAATGACTTTGTTTTTGATGCTCAATACGATTTGGACACAGACCGGTGGAATTTAGAGGCATTTAAATTCAACGCGCCTAAAAATGGTGCCGGCAAAATGCCTCTTATTGTCCTTGACGGAGGAACGCTGCAATACAGCAGGATATCAAAAGGCCAGGCCACAGTTCTCACGGCAGTGCCCATTGATATGAGATTCAGACCTGCTGAAGAAATGTTAGGCGGTTACAGCTTTGATATAACAACGGCTGAAAAGGCCGATGTCGGCTCGCTTCTGCGAAGCGCCTCGCCGGAGCAAGTTTCGCCGAAGGGGGGCAGGAGCAAATTGTCAGGATTATGGCTGCCCGGCAGGATTACAGTTACAGGGGGGATTTCACTCCGCCATGGGCGGAGTATCCCTGCACTTGAGAACGCCTGGGTGATAGACGCGCTGGATGCAGCATTAAATTACGACCAAAAAAATAATTTTTTGCTGAAGCTTAAAATAAAAGATCTGTTTTATCCCCAAGAGTTCGCCGGTGACATATTTGCCTTTGGTAAGCCGGCGTCCGCTTTTGGCGGATCTGTTCTGTTTACTGCTCTGCAAAGTTTTTTTAGCCGATTCAACCCTGCTGGAAATATTGATTTAGATATAGAAGTTTCAAGTAATCTTGGACAGTTGAGCGAAAGCACGATCAACGGCGAAGTTTATTGTAAGGATGTTAACATCTGCGACCGCACGTTCCCCTACACAGTAGAGCAGATGACAGGTCAAGTGGAGTTCACCGAAAACAGCGTGGTTCTGAATAATCTTTCCGGTAGGCACGGTGACGTCAACGTAACATTCACCGGCTGGATAAAAGATTTTGGGCCTAATCAGCAATATCATATCCAGATTGCAAGTGACAATATGGCTCTGGATGACGATCTGTATAACGCATTAAGCGCAAAACAAAAAGATTTTTGGACAGCTTTTTCTCCGAGCGGCCTGGCGGCAATAGATTATCGTTTAAGACAATCCGGCAGTTCTGCCGAACAAACAGTTAAGGAAAAAACGCTTGAGGTTGAGCTGCGCGGCGCCGAAGCTGTTTATTGGAAATTTCCTTACCCACTAAAAAATCTTACCGGCAAGCTCTTATTCGGCCGTGATGATATAATTGCTTCCAATGTTGTTTCGGAAGTAGACGGAGGCAAGATAACCTTTAATGGCAAAGTTGCCGAGCGCAACACCGACCGACCTATTTATTATCTGTCAATCAAGGCTAATGATATACCGTTTAAACCGAAGCTTGCAAGGACATTACTGACTAATCAAAACGACCTTTATAACCAATTTGATATAACAGGCCTGGTTGATGTGGACGCTAAGGTTTTTACGCCCACGGAAGATACCAGTCCGACAAGCTTCCACGCCGATCTAACTCTAAAAGAAGGCGTCCTGAAAGCAAATAAGTCGGGGCTGACTATCTCTAATGTATCGGCAAAACTTAATCTAACACCTGCTTCGACAAGTATTAGAAGCTTCACCGGTCGCTATTGTCAAAGCCCGGTCTCACTGACCGGCGGAATCTGGCTGGGTTCCCGCCAAGCAAGGTCCCTCACAGATAAACAGCAACTCCTACAATATCACTTGGTGCTGGATGCGAAACAGGTTCAATTGAGCGATGAATTAATCGGTGTGTTACCTGAGCCGATGGAAAAAATTGTTTCCCAAATGCAGCCGGCCGGCAAAGTAAATATTAGTGCTAATCTACAAAAAAATAGCGGCGACGACAAAGCCAACTACAGCATATCGGTCGAGTGCTCGGGCAACAGTGTCAATTATGAGCGATTTATCTATCCTCTAAAGGATGTCACCGGCAAGTTAAAAATAACAAACAACAAGGTAATGCTTAACGACATTACTGCAACACCGGACTTAGACGAGCTCAGTCGAGCCGCTAATGTCGCCCAGAAAGCAAAAGACAGCTCAATAAGATTAAATGGCCAAATTGTCTTGGCTGATAATGTTTTCAACGAGGGCGTATTTCAACTTTCAGCAAAGGACATCTCATTCAGTGAACATTTAGCGAGTGCTTTGCCCTCGCTCTTGTCTTCGCCTGCCCCTGCATCTCCCGACGCAAGGCGGGGCAGCAGGACAAGAAGACGCGGGGGCGCCTTTTACCGGGCATTGTCGCCGAGAGGACGATTTGATCTGGATTTAGTAAACATAAAAATATACAAAGACGATGATGGCCAAAAATACATTGATTTCACCGCTTCTGCCGAATTAAAGGATTGCAATTTCAATATAACCGGCACACAAGCCGAGTTAGATGCAGTCATAAAAACAAAAGGCTTGTATAAAACCGGCATCGGCCTGTCCGACGGACAGGTTAGGATTCTTGCGGATAATTTAAAGATCAAAGGTAAATCTATAACAAACCTGAAATCGGAGCTAAATTACAACCCGCATCTTCGGAACTGGTTAGCCAAAAATCTGACCGCAGACTTTTACGACGGCAGATTAACAGGTAAATTGGAAATCAAGCCGGCAGGAGGGACTTTAGAATATTTATTACAAGCAGCTTTTGACGATGTTGACTTGAAACAATTTCTTTTAGGTGAAGAAGCAGCGGACCCTGCAAAAACCAGCGATACCAGCGGAACAATGAGCGGATCATTGAACATTGACGCACAGATTAGTGACAATTCTTCACGGCTCGGTAGATGCAGATTGGCTATAAAGAATATGCAGGTGGGCAAGCTCTCGCCGTTAGCGAAGCTGTTATATGTTATGAGACTGACGGAGCCGAAGGACTTTGCCTTCGAGCGTATGATTGTCGATTCGTATATCAGATCTGATAACCTTCTTTTCGATGTGTTTGATTTGTCAGGTGAAACGGTAGCTTTTCACGGCTCAGGCTCAATGAGCCTGAAAAATGCGAATATCAATCTGAACCTTACCGCCCGAGGTCGACGACTGGTCGGTAATGAGCCTACGTTTTTAGGATCTCTTACTGAAAGTCTCGGCAAGGCTGTTGTGCGAATAGAGGTAACTGGTAATGTCCAGGACCCAAAGGTGGAAATCAAAACTCTGCCGGTCGTTAAGGATTCATTGAAAATCCTCGGCACACCCCGTTAAAAAATGGCATTTGTGCGCTCTCATGCAACCGTATGCAGCCACGGGTAGTGAAGCGTGATAATAATTGAATTGCACTAACTGGTTGAGGAATATTGTAAATGAGCTTAGCAGAAGAGAAGAATCTGGTGGGATGTTTCGGCCTGTATTGCGGCTTGTGCCCCATGTATCAATCGATAGCGAAAAGCGGATTTCCCGGCTGTAAAATACTTTCTTTAACCATTTCCTGTAAGCTATACAATTGCTGTGTGAAGAGGAAAGGCTTTGATACGTGCGCAGAATGCGAGGATTTTCCGTGTGAAAAATATGACGAATTTTTCGATTGGGACAGCTTTATTAGCCATAAAGTCTGCCAGCCAAACATTCAACAGATTTAAAAGGCCGGTTTGAAAATATGGTTAGCCGAGCAAATTAAAAAGCGAGCAATGCTTGAGAATCTGCTCGCTTACTGGAATGAAGGAAGGTCGTGTAGCTTCTACTGCATCGCGACAGCCTTGATACCAACCGATTTAATTAAAGAAGCTGTAAACAGAGCTGAAGAAATGGCGGTCAGTGACAAGGTAGGTAACGACATAAAAGTCAAGGCGAAAATTCTACGGTCACTCATCCAAGATTTGGCATCAAAGTCTAATATCGATTTGAAATTGGGAAGAAAACCGAAGAAAGAAGGTAGAAAAAGATGAATATAAAAGGATTTATTATCAGTGTATTAATCGTCTCAGCGGTTTTCTTTATTTCCCCCATTATAGTTTACGACTTATTTATGAGATTCCTTGGGTTAGAGCCGCCAGCCGGCTTTGGGCCGGTGGATTTGTTGATTATGACTCCGACGATGATTTTGGGAGCATTTGTTTTTGTTCTAATATTCTCTCTGGCTAAAGGTTCAAGAATTGGACAAAATGGATTGTTGTACGGCTTTTTGTGGTTTCTTGGATTTAGTGTTGTTAGTGAGGTTGGATTTTGGATTGCACTAAAGTACAGTCCCGTTATGATGATAGCAGGGATAACTTCTGGGCTGTGTTACCTAATAAACGGCGTTATTATTCAAAAGTTAAGCAAAGAGAAAGGAACTATGTAACCAAATTTGAGGATTATATTTTCCTTACGGCGAGGGTGTAGATTGGTCTTTGGTTTTTGACGTATTTCCTCTCGTAGTTTGTGCCGGTTAGTTCACCGTTACCTGCACCAGCAGCAGGGAGAAATTCAATCCGCTCAAGCCTGCCCTGCCTGTCCTGAGCGTAGCCGAAGGATTGATCGCTTCTCTCGACTATTAGATTCTGTATCCATTCAAAATATTCAGCGTGGTCGGTAGCGATTCTTAAAGTGCCTCCGGTCTTTAAGCAGCGAACAAGATGCTCAAGATTGGCATGGCAGAAAAAGCGTCTTTTATGGTGACGTCTCTTCGGCCATGGATCTGGGAAGTAGATATGGAAACAGTCCACGGAATTAGCCGGCACAAAATCAGCTAAAAACAGGGCTGCATCCGTGCGAACTATCCTCACATTAGTTAGGTTCCATCTGCCAATGCGGTCAACGGCGTAACGATAATATTTGTTGGCCCGCTCAATACCCAGAAAATTCATATGCGAATGGGTCCTTGCCTGACTTAGCAGGAAGGTAGCTTTGCCGGTGCCAATCTCTATATGCAGGGGAGCTGAACGTCCGAAAACCTGGATAAAGTCAATTTCACCATCCAAATTTTCCAGCTTTAACGCCACCGAAGGATAGTCTTTCAATTTTCGAGCCATCAGTCAAATCCTATACGTAAAGTAGGTGATAGTAATAACATCAGTTCAGTGTTTGCTATTTTACACAAGAAGGGCTGTTTGGGTAAGAATTAAAAAGTTAATTATCGAAATCGTTGCGCTTAAAGTTGGTGCGGACACTATTCGATAGGAGGGTGTGAACTCCTTTTCAGTCATAGCGTATCAATTATAGGACTTGTGTAGAAGTAATTGATAGAAGGATCTGAAAAATGATTCTGCAGTTAGTTAAAACACGGCGCAGACAAGTTCTGATAGATGTTAATACACAGCGAGACTTCCTGTTAGCCGGTGGCAAAGCGTGTATAAGAAACCACAGAAGGGTCCTGGTGCATATCCGAAGAGTAATGGCGTGGGCGAGAAGTAGAAATATCCCCATAATCTCGACCTGTGACGTTCACCCTAATAATAACAACAACGAAGCACATAGTCACTGTGTTGACGGCACAGAGGGACAAAGAAAGATCCATTACACACTGTTAAAAAATAGGACGACATTTGCAGCGGATGGTAATACTGATTTGCCAAGAGATATGCTGCGCCGGTACAAACAGATTATCTTACAGAAGCGTTGCGTAGATCCGTTTGATGAACCTCGAATTGACAGACTGCTGAGCGAAGTGCGCGCCAGTGAGTTTGTCATTATAGGTGCATGTGCGGAGGATGCCGTTAAGGCGACGGCGCTTGGTCTGCTTCAGCGAGGCAAGAAAGTGACCGTTGTGGTCGATGCGGTAGGCACGCATGATAAAAAAAATGCGCAGATGTCACTTCGTAAGATGGAGGCAAAAGGAGCGAAATTAATTGAGACAAAGACTCTTGCCGGCTCAACCCATCTACGGCTGGTAGGAGTATGTGATTGCGAGAGTTGCAGAGGACGATCGAGGAAAAACTCAATGAACGCGCCGGAAGAGAATTAGCTCAACGCTGTGGTATGACCGATTTTACAACTTGTCTTTATTTGATCACGCTTAGAATTTTTCCGTTTCTTACCAACATTTATATTTTTCCAACCTTAAAAATTTGTAAGCGTTTACTGAACGTGCTATTCGCAGTGGACAGGTTTTAATAGATCAGGCGGAGTTAAAAAATGCTGTCAGCCGTCTTTTGAAACCTAAATATGAGAACAAGAGTTAAATGTAACCTGTGGTAAACCGCTGACTAAATATTTCAGAAGCGAACTTAAATCCTTTGGGATTCCAAGATTTTCCTGCCGCCAGCAGAGAAAAGTTCGTTAGCAATTTGTTCAGCCACGTCGTTGGCCTCTTTAGCTGTGCCGGTGGCCTCTCGCTTAATAAAATTTCTACCTTCCAAATCCGATATAAATGCGTAAATCTTTATTGTCTCACCCACGATCTCTGCGAAAGCTCCTACCGGTGCGTGACAGCCGCATTGCAGAGTAGTAAGAACATGCCTCTCGGCAAAAGCAGCCGTCTGAGCTACTTTATCATCTATCGTAGAGATAAGCTCGGTTGTCGTGATATCATCACTTCTTGTCTGAACAGCCAGCGCGCCCTGAGCCGGGGCTGGAATAAACTGCCTCGGATCGAAACAAAACGATATTTTATTGGCTAAGCCGAGCCTTTCTACGCCGGCCCGAGCCAAAAGAATCGCATCGAACCCGCCTTCATCGAGCTTTCTTATTCGCGTCGTGACATTGCCGCGAATCGGCGTCGGCTGAAGGTCGGCTCGTAAGCACCTTAATTGAGCAATCCGGCGTAAACTGGAAGTACCTATTTTCGCTGAAGGCCGAAGCTGCTCTATGGAAGCAACCAGCTCAGCAGCAATCAGACAATCCTCTGCAAACTGCCTGTCACAGACCGCTGCGATGGTAAGTCCCTCACGCTGGCGGGTCGGCAAATCCTTAAAGCTGTGAACCGCAAGGTCGGCCTGGCCGGAAAGCAAAGCGTCCTCCACCTGCGAGGTAAAAAAGCCGGTCTCCTTGATACCCCATAAAACTGTCCGCCTGTCCTGGTCACCTTTGGTAGTTACCTTTTTGATCTCGATTTGCAGATCCGGATAAATTTTCTTCAGCGCGCCGATTACAATCTCAGTTTGAGCAATAGCGAGCTTTCCACCACGGGTTGCGACAGTGAGAATCTTCCCCATTAGTCGCCTTTATCCTGCGAAAGGAACATTTTATTTATCAGGTCAACAGCTTGCAGCTGCTCGGTGGTTAGTTCTTCATCTCCGCCGTTCCCGTCCTGAGCCGGGTCGAAGGATTTCATGAAACTGATTGGGTCATGCAATACCTTCTTGACCAGCGATTCGGCAAAAGCCTTCAGCTTTTCGTTATTGTCCTCACCGAAATCCTTCGCATAACGCTGGGCTTCGCTATGAGCCAAATTAACACCTTTTTGCATAAGTTGTGTAATAGCCGGCACCACATTCAGTGAGTCGTACCACTTCATAAATTTATCGGTAAATTCCGCCACAATTGCCTGAGCCTTTGGAATTTCACTGCTGCGTTTTTCTATATTGCCGGTTATCTGCTCATTTAAATCGTCAATGTTGTACAGCGTAACACATTCAAGTCGGCCTACAGTCGGCTCTATGTCCCTCGGCACAGCAATATCTATTATCAGAAGAGGTTTATCCCTGTGAGCTAATACTTTCTTAACTGCGTCGTATGTCACTACCGGCTCAACAGCAGCGGTCGAGCTAATCAACAAATCAGCTTCATCTAACCTTTGGATTATTTCATCCAGTCCGATTACTTGACTGTTTTTGAGGCGTTTTTGCATAGCTTTTGCTTTTTGCTTATCACGGTTTGCTATGACCAAGTCCGCCGGTTTTGATTTGAGCAGGTATCTCGCCACCAACTCGGCGTTTTCACCGGCGCCTATTACCATTGCAATGCTGGCCGATGTATCGATTTTTCGCTTAGCTAATTCCACCGCGGCCAAGCCTATCGAAACGGCTCCGCAGTTAATGTGAGTGTCAGTGCGAACCGCCTTTCCCACTCGAAAGGCGTGGTGAAAAAGCCGGTGAAATATCAATTTGCTCGTTTTGCAATCGGTCGATTCTTTATAAGCGGATTTTACCTGAGCCAAAATCTGATTCTCGCCAATCATCTGCGAGTCAAGACCGGCAGCCACCTTAAAAAGATGTCGGACCATGTCCCTGCCTGTGCTTTGAGCAAGATATTTTCTCCATACATCGACGGCTTCGGGTTGAACATGACCAATAAGCTGCGTTAAGAATCGGCTGTAATCAAAATCTTTTTTTGCGTAAAGATAAAACTCAAGCCGATTGCAGGTCTGAAGAATCACAGCTTCGCTAACAGCCTGCTCAGCGTGCATTTGTTTGAGCATGAAACGCTTCTGCTCAGAAGTAAAGGCAACCTTCTCACGCACCTCAACAGGGCAATTATGATAAGTTATATTGTTTAGTATAAGTTTCATCGGCGCTGCTTTTATCTTTATCGCTCCATGTTCTATAGTGTAATCAAGGTGATTGCAGCTATCAAGGCCAAACTGCTTACAATTGATGCTTAACGAATATTCTTGCAAAGGGATTATTTTCTGCCATAATCTCTGGTAAGAATCTACTTTGTGAGAAAAACCAGCGTCATTTCGACCGAAGCGTCCCTAAGGGACGCGAAGCAGAGAAATCTATTCAAGAACGGATTTCTCGTCTCGCCTCCGGCTCGCTCGAAATGACATTCTGAGCTCTTTTTACAAATCATTAAGAATGCTGACTGACGGTTGGTCCTCCGATAGTCGTAAAAGGGACGCCGATGAACAAGTTTAAACAGGCTGTGTTATGGATTGGCCTGACGCTGATAGTCTCATTGATTTTCCTGTCTATCTATGGGGCATTTATCGGTGCCCAGCGAGCAAAGGATTTCTTTAACTCCTTGCCGCTGGCTATTTATTGGATAGGTTTAACACTTCTTCTGATGGTCGGCATTTTTGTATTTCGCCGACTAATTCATGTCCCTGGGCTTTTGTTCATTCACGCCGGCTGCGTTCTTATTCTGGCAGGGTCTTTATGGGGCTCACAAGCTGGTCTTAAGCTGCAAAAAAAACTCATCGAAATCGACAAAATACCGGCTGGCCAAATGGCAATCTTTGAAGGAGCCAGCGAAAACAGAGTCGTACTGGAAAACAGCGACCAGGTTAAGGAATTGCCTTTCCATGTGAGGCTGAAGGACTTCCGCTTAGATTACTACCAGCCAGAGTTTCTGCAAGTCCAAACCGAACAAGGCAAAATCTGGAAATTCCCTGTACAAATCAATACCGAATTTTCTTTGGGTGACAAGCTCGGCACGTTAAAAGTTATAAGGAAGTTCGAGAACCTCAAACTTAAAACCGAACAAGGCAAATATGTCCCTTATGACGATCCACAGCCCGGTTATAATGCGGCCCTTGAGGTCGAGATTAAATCGCCGGACGGCCAAGTCACCACCAGATATGCCTTTGAGCGTTTCCCCGGCCACATCCACCCGGATGATAAATTCTTACTAAGCTACCAAAGAGTTATCAGAGAATACATAAGTGAGCTACAGATAATCCGAGATAACCAGGTCACTGCCGAAAAAAAAATCGAGGTAAACCATCCTCTTCACTTCGGCGGCTACCATTTTTATCAGCATTCGTATGACGACAGGGCAGGCCAATATACTATTCTTATGGTCGTTTCCGATACGGGCGTAACCCTCGTCTATGCCGGATACCTGATGCTCTGTATCGGCGTTTTCTGGCATTTCTGGCTGAAACATATATTCGCAGCAATAACAAGAAAAAGTAAATAGATGGAGATTAAATACACAATTCAGGGCTTATTGATTTATATTGCCATTGCAGCATACCTGCTGGCGTTTGTAACTAGCATGCTCGCGTTCATAATTAGGTTGTTCGCAACGAGCTTGCTGTTTCGAAGAATTGGACGCATTTTGTACCTGTTCAGGCGGGTCTTGTACTTGTTTGGGCGGGTCTTGTACATGTTCGGCTTTGCGTTCGCCGTTTTTGCTTATGGCTATCGCTGGTATGATGTTCGCCATGTCCCTTTGCAGAACCTGTTTGAGGTATTTTTGTGCTTGGGTATGATTTGTTATCCGGTTTCGTGGTTCTGCCGGCGTGTTCTCCACGTAGGAGGCCGATGCAGTGACATGCTTATCGGCGCCATCGTGCTTTTTCCAGCCGGCTTTATCTTTAATGCTCAGCCGCAACGGCTGCCGCCGGCCCTTCAAAGCTGGCTCTTTGTGCCGCATGTGGCTGTATATGCGCTATCATACATTTTTATGGTAAAAGCCGCTGTCCAAGCGGCTTTAGAGCTCGCCGGTAGAACACCCAGCCACGATGAAAAGCTGCTGCTGCCGGAGCAGGCAACCTACCGGATGATTTGTGTTGGTTTTCCGTTGCTGACGCTCGGCCTTATCCTCGGCAGTTGGTGGGGAAAACTCGCATGGGGTGACTTATGGGGATGGGACCCCAAAGAGCTGTGGTCACTCGCTTCCTGGCTGGTTTATGTCGGATATTTTCACTTCCGTTATATGTTTGGCAAAAAGCACCTGCGCATAAACAGCATTTGGGCTATTGTGGGTGTGTTAGTCATTGTGATAACTCTACTCTGGGTGAACCTCTCGCGCTTATTCGCCGGCCTGCACAGCTATGCGACATGAAACCAAATCCCCCCGAATAAATCGCGGGGCTGAATATCTTGCGTCGCAGTGCCACCCACAAAATAACCCCCAGGATAAACCTGGGGGCTAAGCGACTTATAGTTGCCGCATGAACTCAACCAAGTCCTTTTTCTCCTGTTCATTTAGCCTGGTTCCAATCACCAAATTGAAGAACTCAACGGTATCTTCCAAAGTAAGCAGCCGTCCGTCATGTAGATATGGGGGCGATTCCTTTATCCCTCTAAGTGGAAAATTTTTGATCGGCCCATCCGCAGAGGCGTATCTTCCGTTTATCATCCGGGGTTTGTAAAACCGCTCGGCCTTTAGATTGTGCATCAGATTATCGGTATAGTATGGTGGTACGTGGCAGACACTGCATTTGCCTTTGCCAAAGAATACTTCTTGCCCGCGTAGCTCCGCCTTGGTGGCTTTTTGCGGGTCGAGCTTGCCGAATACATCTAATTTCGGAGCCGGCGGGAAATCCAGGATTGCCTGAAATTCAGCCATAAAGTGGACTTGGCTTGCCCGATCGAGGATGTTTACGCCTTTTTTGGTAGCGATAACCGGGTCTCCGTCAAAATAAGCTGCTCGCTGTTCAAACTCGGTAAAGTCTTCCACACTTTTAAGGGCTCGTTGTGAGCCGAACAATCGCTGGATGTTTACGCCCCGCAACGGCGGAGTGTCGAGTCGGTGGCGGAATTCCTGCGGCCTAATGTCACCGACCAAATGTGTCGGAGCCGCTGTATGGCCGTTGGAGTGACAGTCGAAGCAGGTTACCCCTCTGCTGGGCTTTTCGCTGCGGCGGTCCTCGGTTTGATTGAACTGCTGCTGTGGAAATGGCGTGACTAACAGACGCAGACCTTCAAGCTGTTTTGGATTAAGTATGCCGTTGAAAAGCTCGTAGTAATTATTTATAGTCACTACTTGTCCCTGCGAGACGTCGCCGAGGTCCGGACGCGTAGTCAGATAAATAGCTGCCGGAAACTCCGGAAGAAAATGGTCAGGCAGGTCAAAATCAAGGTCGAAGCGAGTCAAGTCCCGTCCCTCTTGCTTGTTTATTTCATCTATCAGAAATTGCGGAAAAACCATACCACCTTCACGGTGATTCGGATGAGGTAACGGCAAAAAACCTTTTGGAAAAAGGTCTTTTTCGCGAATCATCTCCAGCGTAATTTCACAAAGCTGCTGCCAGGTTATCCCATCGGGCAGTTTCACACGAACCCCTTGCTGAATGGGTTTTCCACGAGACATGGTGACACCTTCAGCCGGCCTGTTGGATAAGTCATACCTTTCGTGGAGCAGGTCCATCTGGCGTTTCATAATTTCGGGCTTGGCAGCCTTCATCTTGGCCATGACGGATTCAAAATCTTCGGTGATCACTACAGGAGAGTAGCTGGAAGGTCTTGGGCTGATGCCTTTTGCATAACTAAAAGCGAGAGCAACAACTACGACGCATGAAAAGACAGCCGATATGGATATACGTTTTCTTGCGGATTTCATTTTTGATTCCTTTCAATGATGTATGTTCCCTCTAAATCTCTGAACTTGAAAACAACAATAAATTTGCCTTATGCAAGAGGTTTGTCAAGCACATTTTAAGGAAAATAGTTTTAATTCCAAACCAAGCGCTGTAAGTATTAGTAATAGGAAGATTTAAGATTGAGATTTTTCGACCTCCGTTTTGCAATTCTTCTCAAAACGGAGGCTTTGATGTTAGATTAATGGTGTGCTTTGGCGTTTATTAATGCCGCCAGAAGGACATGTCTTAATCTGTCAACACTGAGGCTGTTGAGATAATCCTCGGTGAAGTCCAGCTTAAAACGACCTCTGAAATTTTTGATTCGTCTTTTAAGCTCATTTCTGCCTAATGCGGTGATTGAAGTTGATGTTTGTTCAAAATATTCTACCGAAGCCATCGTTCCCACCTTTACAGACTTGTCGTTTCAAGTTAGCTTCGCTTTCAGCACGCAATTAGTATCGGCTTTGGCGCAAATGCACTTTTGTAAGAAATTCTGTATTGCAACAAACGTGCTAAGATTGGCTAATTATGAGCTAAATTTTTTTTGTCATTTTGCCGCTGGTCTGATAATGTTTGGTTATGAAGACAGAGAAGCTGCAATTTGAATTGCCGGCTGAGTTGATTGCACAGCAGCCCTGCCTTGTTCGCAGTAACGCCCGGCTGCTGGTTGTTAATCGCCGAAGTAACGAGTTCATCGACAGCCGGTTTAACAAGATCGGCGATTTTTTAAGGCCAGGCGATTGTCTTGTGCTCAATGATACAAAAGTTTTACCAGCCAGGTTTTTCGCTCGACGTGTAAGCGGAGCCAAGCTGGAAGGCTTGTTTCTGACTGAATACACACCTGGCACCTGGGAAGTAATGCTAAAAGCGGCTCGAAAAATCAAGCCCGGCGAACTTATTTATATAAAAGACAAGTCAAAGGCCGATTTTTGCACAGCGGAAGTGCTCGAAAAAAAGCAAGACGGTACATGTCGACTAAAGCTGGGTGCGTCAGGGGACCACGAGGCCATTTTAGATGAGATAGGCTTTCCACCACTACCGCCGTATATCAAACGAGACGACGACCTTGAGACTGCCTCAGCAGATAGACTACGTTATCAAACAATATATGCTCGCACAGCCGGTGCTATCGCAGCTCCGACAGCGGGGCTACATTTTACAGAACAGCTTATCGAGCGATTAAAACAGGCTGGCATTTGCTTTGCATATCTAACCCTACATACAGGAGCAGCCACGTTCAAGCCGATAAATACAGACAATCTTGAAGACCATCAGATGCAATCGGAACTATTCAGCATCGATGAGCAAACCGCTCGAATAATAAACTCCACGAAAGATAAAGGTGGTCGAGTAATTGCTGTTGGAACAACTTCAACGCGTGCTCTTGAAACCGCAGCTATCGGTTCACATGTCGAAGCAACCAAAGGTATAACGAAGCTGTTCATACAGCCCGGCTGCGAATTTAAGATAGTTGATGCGATGGTTACGAATTTTCATCTGCCGAAATCTACTTTGCTTGCTCTGGTAGCAGCCTTTGCGGGGCTGGAACAAATAATTGCCGCTTACAAACACGCAATTGAAAAACGCTATCGCTTTTTTTCTTACGGTGATGCAATGCTGATATTATGATTTGAAAAATTCTCAAAAAACTTCTGCAGGAGCGGTAAATAAATTTTAGACAAAATATTTAAAAAAAAGAAAACTTTTTATTGCAAATAGGAGTAAATCCTATATAGTATTGAATACTATTTAGTAAAATAAACATTAAATTTGACCTATTTTACAAAGAAGGAAATGAATCGGCGTGAAGGAAAGTGAGCTAGATAAAAAAATGGATGCTTTTCAGGCGAAGTGCCGCCAGGCGGGACTGAAGGTAACGCCACAGCGGATGGCGGTCTATAAGGTGCTGCTTGAGACAAAAGAACATCCTTCGGCGGAAATGCTTTTTAAGAAGGTAAGAAAGGTCTTTCCAAGTATATCGCTTGATACGGTGAACAGGACACTAAATACTTTGAGCGAAATTGGCGTTGCGTTTATCGTTGAGGGTTCTGGTGATGCCAAGCGATTTGACGGTAATTTAGACAACCATCAGCATTTTAAGTGTGTGAAGTGCAAAAGAGTTATTGATTTTTACCACAAATCGTTTGACAATATTAAGGTTCCAAAAAGCATTGGTGGGAAATTTACCATACTTAGAAAAGCGATATATTTAGAGGGTATTTGTGATTTATGCAGGAAAAAAATTGTTTAGCGTTCACGGGAAAACCGCATTTTTGTCATTGCGAGCGAAGCGAAGCAATCTAAAATCGTACGTTTTTGAGATTGCTTCAGCCTAAAGGCCTCGCAATGACACAAAAACGCCTTATTTTCTGTGTGAACGGTTACAAAAATTGTTTAGCGGAAAGGAGCTTATAAATGAGCATAAAGGGAACGCAGACCGAAAAGAATTTATTAGCCGCGTTCGCCGGTGAATCTCAGGCGAGAAACCGTTACACTTATTTTGCCAGCCAAGCTCGAAAAGAGGGTTATGAGCAGATTGCAGCTATCTTCGAGGAAACAGCCAATCAGGAAAAAGAGCACGCCAAGCGAGAGTTTAAGTTTCTTGAAGGCGGCGATGTAGAAATAACGGCGGCCTATCCGGCTGGAGTAATTGGCAATACCCTTGAGAACTTAAAAGCAGCAGCGGCAGGAGAGCATTACGAGAATACCGAGATGTATCCGAACTTTGCTGAGACAGCAGACGAAGAAGGATTTGCCGAGATTGCTAGGGTTTTTAGAAAAATAGCAGTTGCAGAGAAACGCCACGAACAAAGGTATCTTGCGTTGGTAAAGAATATAAACGAAGGCTTAGTATTCAAACGCAAAAAACCGGTAAGATGGGTTTGCAGAAATTGCGGCTATGTGCACGAAGGGCTTGAGCCGCCGAAGGAATGTCCGTCCTGTGCCCATCCGCAAAGTTACTTTGAGATAGAGGCGGTGAACTACTGAAATTCCAACGTAAAACATGGGGAAAACCCCCCAATGAATTGGAGGGCTAAACATTTTCGTAAATTTTATTTAGCCCCCAGTTTCACTGGGGGTTGATTTTCATTTGGTTCAACGTCCAGGAGAACGCCATGGAAGAACAAAAACGAACAGTGACAATGAAAGGCAAACTTCTGACTTTGATAGGCAACGAAGTAAAAGTTGGTCAGCCGGCACCGGATTTTGAGGTAATTGCCAACGATATGTCGCCGGTTGAGCTGTCGACCTTTGACGGCAAATTGCGTATCATCTGTTCGGTGCCGTCACTTGATACATCGGTATGTGATACGGAAACCCGCAGATTCAACGAGGAGGCTGAGCGTCTCGGTGATGAAGCAGTAGTGCTGACAATCAGTATGGATTTACCTTTTGCGCAGAAAAGATGGTGTGGTGCTGCGGGGATTAAAAACGTGCAAACTCTTTCGGACTATCGCGATGCGTCGTTTGGTAACGCCTACGGCGTGCTAATAAAGGAGCTGCGGCTACTGGCAAGAGCGGTTTTTATCGTTGACAGAAAGGGCACCGTCAGATATGTGCAAATTGTGGATGAGCTGAACAACGAGCCGGACTACGACGCTGCGCTTGAAGCAGTCGGAAAACTGTTATAAAAGCAGCAGGATTTAATCTGACAATTAGCTGTGGTTAAAGTGTAGGTTTTATGACAAGTACTATGAGGATTTGTCATTGCGAGCTCGATTTATCGGAGCGCGGCAATCTCGTTCTTGTGAGTGATTGAGATTGCTTCGGTCGTCCCGATTTATCAGGACTCCCTCGCAATGACATCCATAACCTGAACTATTACAGAGCACTAGGTTTTGGGGTCTTTTACAATGAGGCAGATAAAACCTAATATATATGCGGTAGGCGCAGTTGACCGGGACAGGCGTCTATTTGATGAGCTGATTCCGCTGCCCGATGGGACAAGCTACAACGCATATCTTATAAAAGGCAGCGAAAAAACTGCGCTGCTTGATGCGGTTTTGGATAAGCTCGCTGAGGTTATTTTAGCAAAACACCGTGAGCTTGGAATTATCAAGTAACGAAGGGAAATAAACTCTGAAATTGTGAAAGGATTATATTATGGCTAAGAGATTGGAAGTATATAAGTGCTCGATCTGTGGCAATATTGTAGAGGTCCTACACGGCGGAGCCGGTGAGCTTGTTTGCTGCGGACAGCCGATGGAGAATCTGGTTGCTAAGACAGCAGATGAGGGCAAGGAAAAGCATGTGCCTGTAATTGAGAAGCTCGATGGCGGCATTAAAGTGAAAATCGGCAACATCCCACATCCGATGGAAGAAAAACACCACATCGAGTGGATAGAGGTTATCGCCGACGGCAAGGCATACAGGCAGTTTCTTAATCCCGGCGATACGCCTGAAGCGGTCTTTAATATTTCAGCAAATAGAATAACCGCGCGGGAGCACTGTAACGTCCATGGACTATGGGAGGCAAACTGGTAATTGGTAACTGGTAATTGAATTAATCAATTACAATTTAACCATTTAACCAATCACCAGTGAAAGGAGTCTGATAATGGGAGTCACTTTAAATGCAGATGAAATCTTTGAAGTAGCTGAGCAAATCGAAAGAAATGGAGCTAAATTCTACCGTGCCGCAGCAGAGAAATTTTCAGTAGTTCGCCAACTGCTGCTTGACCTTGCTGCTCAGGAAGATGAGCACCTGGAGACCTTTCAGGCTATGCGAGCGCAGCTTACCAGCAGGCAGCAGCAACCGGATGTGTTCGATCCTGACGGCCAGGCGCAGATGTACCTTCGGGCAGTGGCAGATGGTCACATTTTTGATATCAAGGCCGACCCCGCTGAAAAACTCTCAGGCCAGCGGAACCCCGAGGACGTCTTGAAAATAGCTCTCGGTATTGAAAGAGACTCCATCGCATACTATGTCGGTTTGAAGGAATATGTCCCGGCTGGAGCCGGTAAGGACAAGGTCGAGGATATTATCAAGGAAGAAATGAAGCATATAGCCGTCTTGAACGAGAAGATGGCGGCATTGAAAAGCTAAATAGCCCGTCAAGGCTCGGCTCGTTTGTAGGCGGCATAACTTTCATTATGGGCCTTGCCGAGACTGAAAGGAGCTGAGAGATGAAGAAATACAGATGTATTATGTGCGGATATATTTACGACCCGGCTATAGGTGACCCGGATAACGGCGTAGAAGCCGGCACCGCTTTTGAAGATTTGCCTGATGACTGGGTTTGTCCGGATTGTGGAGCCGACAAGGACCAATTCGAACCGCTCGAAGACTAATTGTTATTGCGTAAAAAACTAAACACAACCCCGCAATGAATTGCGGAGCTAAATATTATATTTAGCCGTCACCCCTGTGGTGACGGTCTTTGGTTTTACCGCAGGTTTCATTAAGGGATGGTCAATATGCGGAAAATTCAGCCGTTGGTAGCACAGCAAGACATTCTATGTGCAGAAATACCTGCTCCGCCAAACGCTATAGTGGCCTTCGGAGCTTCCGGCGACCTGACTCGCAGAAAACTGCTGTCAAGTATCTTCCAGATTTACTCACAGAATTTATTGGATGAACGGTTTTATCTCTTAGGTTGCGGCCGCAAAAAGCTTTCCGATGAAGATTTTCGCCAAATCGCGCTGCAGGCGATTCGAGGGAACATTGATGGTGTATCAGTAAAGGATTTGAATTCATTTACCGAGAAGCTGTACTATATAGATGGTGATTATGCCGATCCATCATTTTACAAACGCATAAAAGCCCGCCTGGCTGAGTTATCCAAAAAGCATAAAGTCCGTGACAGCCTGATTTTTTACCTGGCGGTTCCTCCGCTTCTATATACTACGATAGTGGAGCATCTCAGCTCAGCCGGTTTAGCCTGCCCAAAAGAGCTTAGTACAGAAGAGCGTGCCCGGTTGGTTGTGGAAAAGCCCTTTGGCAGAGACTTAGCAAGCGCTGCCGAATTAAACGATAATATTATTCGCTGTTTTAGCGAATCTCAAGTTTATCGTATTGACCACTACCTCGGCAAAGAAACTATCCAAAATATTTTGATGTTTCGGTTTGCCAACTCTATTTTTGAGCCTATCTGGAACCGAAATTATATCGACAGTATTCAGATTACTATAGCAGAGAAGCTGGGCGTCGAGCATCGAGGAGGCTTCTATGATAAGACCGGCGCTCTTCGGGATATATTTCAGAATCATATGCTTCAAATGCTTGCCTTGGTTGCAATGGAGCCGCCGGCCTCTTTCGAAGCAGACCATATTCGCGATGAAAAAGTAAAACTTTTCCGTTCGATTCGCCCGTTCAAGCTGAACCAATTGAAAAATGTGCTGGTGCGGGGCCAATATGGTCCCGGCCGAATAGACGGCACAGAATTCCCCGGCTATCGAGCCGAACCTGGCATAGACCCTCAGTCGAAAACCGAGACTTTCGTCGCTGCAAAATTATTTATAGACAATTGGCGATGGAAGGAAGTTCCTTTTTATCTAAGGACCGGCAAAAGACTCGCCAAGAAAGATACAGAAATCGTTATCATTTTCAAAGGCGTGCCGCATTCTATGTTTATCTGGGACCCCGCAAAGCGGGAACCTGTATCCGGATTGGGTGATTTGCCGCCAAACATTCTTATATTCCAAATACAGCCTGAGGAAGGGATTTCTCTGAGCTTCCAGGCAAAACGGCCAGGCTCGAAGATGTGTTTGGGCACATTAAATATGAATTTTTGTTATAAGGATGTTTTCGGCGTTGCTATACCTGAAGCATATCAAAGGCTGCTTCTGGATTGTATGATTGGCGACCAGACACTCTTTACAAGATATGACGCAGTGGAGATTGCCTGGAGGTTATTGACGCCGGTGCTTGAAGCCTGTGAAAAGGATAATTCGATGCCTTATATATATCCGGCAGGCAGTGAGAGTTTCGCTGAGGCTGATAGATTGATTGAATCCGATGGCCGAAAGTGGCGAAAACTAACAGTGTTGTAATTACTCCTCCCTCTTCCTTTGTCACTCGTCCTTCGTGTATTGTTTGAATAACCTATTTATGTCCGCAGTTTGGGTGTCACCGGCGTGAATTACCACACGGTACCGCAAAGTAAGCGTCTCGCCCTTGGCCAATTTGAAAGGTTTGTCGTCTTCGAGCCAATTCATCGGTGTCGGCGAAAAGAATCCGTAATCGCGAGTAAACCACTTGCTCGGAAACCAGCGGTTATCCGGATGCTGAAGAATTGCGATGCCTTCTGTTACGCCTTTTCGTGTCCCGTAGTAATTGCACCACGGCGAAGCGACGCCCCATGTTTCTTTCTCACCGCTTTTACCTTCGGCGTTGACCAGTGTGCCGCCGGACTGCACGCTTAGCTGCGGTACAACACGGGCGGAAAATAGCGAATGGTTCGTCTTTTGGATGAGAATATCTGTGAGCGGCTGTAAGCTAATGTCGAAATCAATCGATCGGATGTTTTCATTCGGAGCGGTAATCACTACGCGGCGAATATCAAGGATGATTGGCTCTTTCTCAGGTTGCCGCCAAAGACAGGTATCAACAAAGACAACTCGCCTGCCTTCTGACTCTATTATCTTCGGGCCTTGCGAGACGATTTGACCGTATTTATTTTCTTCCTGCCAGAAATTACCGTCATTAACACGGTCACATCCAAAGAATAGTGAATGATGGTGCGGGTATGGTTGTGATGATTCAGTCGTGACAGATTGGCCCGACACCGGCCCATTTACCGGCCAGAAATAAGGGTATTTCTGCAAAGGGGCAAACTTATAGCATGTAAAAAGCTTGCCGGCAACGTTGATCGTGACCTTATCCTTCTCAAGTTTGGCTACCACTTGCTGTGAATCAACCGTGGCAGAATCACTCACTTTTTTTGCTGTCAAACTATTGCAGCTAACAATCAAAAAGCAAATGGCAGCAAATTTAATCCACCGGCTCATACTTGGTTTTTTGTTCATTACTACACTTTGTAGAAAACACCATAAGTCATTTCGACCGAAGTGGAGAAATCTATTTAAAGTAGATTCCTCGGCTCGCCTTTGGCTCGCTCGGAATGACAGTTTATGGTTTTTTCTCTAAGTCATGGTCAATAATAACTTCATAAGTGCCATGGGCTGCGCGTGGATATGGAAAGCATCCGGTCTGCTTCTGCATCGTTTATGAACTGTTCACGGTCAGGGTCCCATTTCAGCTTTCGGCCTAATCGCATGGAAATATCACCCAGCAGGCATATAGTGCAGGAGCGGTGAGCCACTTCAACGGGGGCTATGGTTTCAGCACGCGACCTGATGCACTCAAAGAAATTCGCTTTGTGGTTGTTGCTCTTATAAAGGTTGATTTCATCTGGTTTAATAGTCGAGTTAAGCAGCGATTTCGGCTCTGCATCAATCCGTCCTCTATTGACATATACCCAGCCTTTTGTCCCCTTAAAGTGAACTCCCTCTCTGCTCTGCTTGTTGCCTTCGCATATAACCTTGACGCCGTTGAAATATGTGTACTCGACACGGAACACGCCGTGCACATTCCAGAGACCATCCTTTGGATAATCAGCTTTACCATCGATTTCCACCGGGCCGGTATATTCTGTGCCCATGGCCCACTGTGCAGTGTCGAGGTGATGGCTGCCCCAGCCGGTTATCATCCCCGCCCCATAATCCTGTATTCGCAGCCAGCCGGGTCGGCTGTAGCCTGACTGTGGATGGACACGTTTCACCGTGTAAGGTGCCCAGGGTGCCGGACCCAGCCACATATCGTAGTCTAAGTTCTCCGGAACATCCATCGTTGGCTGAGGCGTGGTGCCTGGATCAATGCCAAAGGTTGTTGTTACTGTTTCTATATCGCCGATTCGCCCGTTGCGAACGAGCTCGCAGGCAAACCGAAATCGCTGATCCGAACGTTGCTGACAACCGACCAGAAAAATGTTTCCGAAACGACGAACAGTATCGGATACCAGCCGTCCCTCCTTGATGGTCAGGCTCAGTGGCTTTTGCAGAAAGATGTCCTTGCCGGCCCTTGCGGCGGCTAACGTCGGCAGCGCATGCCAGTGGTCGGGTGTGCATATCAGTACCGCGTCGATATCATCTCGTGCGATCAGCTCTCTGAAATCTTTGTACGCTTTGCAGCCTTTATAAGCTCCACTCGCGCTCTGCGAGGCGTAGTGTTTTTCGACCAATTCCTGGGCGTGCTTGGCCCTTTTGGAATCCACATCACATACGGCGATTACCTGAGCTTGTCTAAATCCCAGCACTTCCCTCATATCTCCGAGGCCCATACGTCCGACACCGATACAGCCTACCGTGATGCGATTACTTGGTGAATCCGCACCAAACACCGAGTTTGGAATCATTATCGGCGCGGCCAAAGCTGCACCTGCACCTACAATTACCGAGCTTTTTAGAAACTGCCGGCGGGAAATTGTGTTCGTCTTTTTTGACCTTTGGATTTTCAATTTACTCACCTGCCTTTCTTTCCGCAGAACCTAAGATTTAAGTCTGCTCTTTTCTTGCTTTGCAATTTTACCATAGGCAAACCGAATTCACAACACGAATTTTCTTGCGTACAAAGAACATTTGCTTTATTCTAATTGTTGAATAAAAGCCGGTATTCTATATTTTGAATCCCATATTCTTAAAAAGGATATTTCTGTTATGGAAAAGCAAACGAGAAGACAATTTTTGCAGGTAGCTGGTATAACAGCAGCAGCTTCATTGACCAAATCGACCGATTCATTGGCCCAAGGCCAAGAATCCAGCGCATCAGAAGGCAAGTCCCTTAACCTGGGCTTAGCGTCATATACCCTCAGAAAGTTCAGCTTAGATAGGACTTTAGAAGAAACGGCTCGGCTTGGACTGAAATACATCGCCCTGAAAAGTTATCATCTGCCGTTAGAGAGCACGCGGGCCGAGTGCGAAAAAGTGGCGGAAAAAGTAAAAAAGGCAGGTATAGAGCTGTACGGCGGCGGAGTGATTTATATGAGAAACGAGGCAGAGGTGCATCGGGCTTTTGATTATGCCAAAGCTGCAGGGATGCAGGTCATTATCGGCGCACCTGAGCATGAGCTTCTGCCGTTAGTCAACAAAAAGGTGCAGGAATATGATATTAAGTTAGCCATTCACAATCATGGGCCGGGGGACAAAAGTTATCCGACCCCTGCCAGTGCTTATGAGAGAATAAAGGATTTAGACAAGCGCATTGGACTTTGCAATGACATCGGTCATACTATGCGGGCGGGAACTGACCCGGCTGAATCAGTCGAGAGATTCGCAGACCGGCTATTGGATATGCACATAAAGGACATATCAGAAGCAACGAGGAAAGGACACACAGTGGAAATTGGTCGCGGAGTAATTGGTATTCCAAAGGTCGTAAAGACGCTTCTAAAAATCGAATATAAAGGCGTGGCGTCGTTTGAATACGAAAAGGATGAAGACGACCCATTTGTAGGATTGGCCGAGTCGGTCGGTTACGTCAAGGGCGTGCTGGCCGCTGTTTCGTAAGTCACGTCCCTGACATACCGCGATTGGCTTGTACAAATCAAATATTTCTTGAGCGCAACACCTTCCTTCTGGTCGGCGAAAATGCCCGTGTTCTTGGAATCGACGGATGACTTAAATAATCTCTATAAGCTCGATATCGAAAATCAGATCTTCCCCAGCCAAAATATGGTTGGCATCTATGGTCACATCCGATTCAGAGATCTCAGTAACCGTGACTGCGACTGATCGACCAGCCACGTTTGTAGTGTTTAGTCTTTGACCGACCTTCGGCTCCAAGTCTGCCGGAAATATGCTTCGTTCAACGGTACGCACCAATTCCTTGCGGTATGGTCCGAACGCTTCATCCGCCGGAATTTTGATTGTCTTGGATTCCCCTGGCTGCATCCCGATTATAGCTTGCTCAAAGGCTGGGATTACCCTATTGTCCCCGATAACTACTCGAAGAGGATCACGGTTACCGGAGGCATCAAACACACTACCATCATCTAATTTGCCTGTGTAGCGTACCTTCACGGTATCACCGGATTCTGCCTGTGTCATAGTGTTTCCTTTCATTTTCTAATTATGCCGAAATAGAAAGGTTATCACAGAGACCTTCTCTGCTTTGCAAAGCATGTGCGGGCTAAGTGAATCCATCGTCTATGGTGGGGTTCTGTTTCTCTGAAACTGTACGAAAACCGCGTTTTTTTATTAGTAGCGACGACCACCGCCACGACCGCCTCCACCTCCGCCTCTACGTTCTTGTCTGGGCCGGGCCTCATCGACCTTTAGAGCCTGACCCTTCACATTCTTGCCATTAACACCGGCAATGGCAGAGATGGCATCTTTTCTGGAGGGCATATCTACAAATCCGAATCCACGCGACTCGCCGCTGAACCTGTCCTTCATCACGTTGACAGTTTCCACCTGGCCGAAAGCTTCGAAAACCTGACGAAGATCGTCTTCTGTGACATCACCTGCAAGATTACCTACATAAATATTCATTTTGTTCTCCCTTAGACACTTAAGTAATATTATTTGCCAATATTAACTACCTGTGGACATAGAATTTCTCGTGACGGCTGCATTTGCTCGGTGGAATCGGTCGAAATCAATTCTTGAACTAATTGCTGAATAAGCGTTTTTACCGAAACAATTTCTTTACATCTGTAAGCATTCGAACCGGCAATTCTTAGGGTGGGAATATTCTTAACTTACACAAACTATCCTTCTAAAAGATGTTGTTAAAATAAGGGAAATGATGACAGTGATGAGTCTCGGAGCGAAAATCACTTAGCGTTGATTTGCTACTTCATCGCTTGGTTAACGTAATCATTTCACTTTATCTTTCCAGCATTATATTGGAATTATCGGCTAAGCACGACAAATATTTGATTTTTTTCAAAATTAGTTCTGGATAGCTTTCTTCTCTAAATTGGCTGTTGTGAATTCCGCAATGCCGCAAGGCATCTTGACGATAAATTGCGGGTCTAAATATAGATTTTATTTAGCCCCCAAATCCTTTGATCCGGCTCAGGACGGACTTATTTGAGGATTTCAATAAGATTACTTGCACTTCAGGCCGACCTCATCCGAGAGTTTTCTGACCGCAGCGATCGCTTTTGAAAAAAGCTCGGGCCCGGTGTCACCACCAAACTGACCACCGGCCTTTAAGTGCGGCTCCATTGTAAGGCAGCCGTCATAATTCATTGCAGCTAACTCGGTTAGCAGCTTTTTTATCTGCCCGTGGCCTTTGCCCGGTATGCTGCCAACATCTTTTGAGCCGAGCTTCCAATCTTTGATATGAATATGTACAACATAAGGCTTCATTAAAGTAAAACAGCTCTCGACATTATTGGTAATCTTCTGTCCCCAGACGAAATTGCCCGGGTCATAAACCAGCCGAAGCTTCGGCGAATCGACTGATTTGACAAGGTCCACACAGTTCTCGGCGCTATATCCGTAAATACCAGTTTCGTTTTCATGGACCATAACAACGTCAGTATTTTCTATTATTTTAACTTTGGCAGCCATACGCTCCATCACCTGGTCGCGGCAGTCGTCGATTGTTTTGCCTTTAGGGGCATAATAACTAAACATACGGACGTATGGCGTTTCAAAAAACTGAGCTAATTCGACCGCGTGTTTAAATTTTTCTAAATGTGGCTCGAAAGGCTCATCGAGCCTTACTTTACCTATAGGCGAGCCGATCGCGCTTACCTTTAGGCCGTAATCCTGTATCATTTTTTTCGCGTCTTTTAGCTCACCTTTGGTCAGGTCCATAATATTCTTTTTGTTTATAAAGCGAGGCTCAATATAACCTATGTGCTCTTTAGCAAGGAACTTGACCTGCTCCAGAAAGTCGGTGGTTACCTCATCAGCAAAAGCACTCAATTTCACCATTTTTGGTCCCCTAAAGAAACTCTCAATTCTGCAATAATTTGCTCAACATCGGTATTCATTTATTCTGAAATTTAACAAAAAGTTGACCCCGTTAGAAATCTCCCCTTTTTCAGCTTTATTCCCCCTATAAAATTTCTAACGGTGTTGACATTGACAGATTTACAACTTAAATTGGATTGTTGCTATTTACCGGATAGTTGTCAACCCAGACTTTGAAAGGATAAGGCATGAAACTCAATAGAAAGCTGAAGATGGGAATGGTTGGTGGAGGGCCGGGGGCTTTCATTGGTGATGTACACCGTAAGGCCTCTCGTATAGACGGTGGTATCGAGTTAGTAGCCGGGGCATTCGACATCAACCCGCGCAAATCCAAGCAGATGGGACAAGAGCTTCTGCTCAATTCCAAACGTGTATATGGCAACTACAAGCAAATGATCGAGCGAGAGCTTAAGTTGCCGGAGGGTGAAAGGATCGATTTTGTCTCGATTACTACACCGAACAACTGGCATTTTCCTATCGCTAAAGATTTTCTCAATGCGGGCTTTCATGTGATGTGTGAAAAACCGATGACGTTCAATGTCAAAGAGGCGAAGGAGCTGCGAACTCTCGTCAGGAAATCCCGCAAAGTGTTTGGATTGATGCACAACTACACCGGCTATCCAATGGTCAAATTAGCTCGGAATTTGGCGCGAGGTGGTGAATTAGGTAAGATTCGCAAAATCATAGTGCAGTATCCGCAAGGCTGGTTGTCCACAGCTCTGGAGAAAGCTGGCAGTATGCAAGCGGCCTGGCGAACCGATCCCAAACAGAGCGGCGGTGCCGGGTGTATGGGTGACATCGGCACACACGCAGAAAACCTCTCCGAATATATCACAGGGCTAAAGATTACTTATCTCTGTGCAGACCTAACGATTTTTGTCAAGGGACGAAAGCTCGACGATGACGGCAATGTCCTATTGCGTTTCAACAATGGTGCCAGAGGTGTTCTGCACGCCAGCCAGGTTTCAATCGGCGAAGAGAACAACCTGGCTATCTGGATATACGGCGAAGAAAAAAGCCTCGAATGGCATCAGGAGCATCCCAACTATCTGTATGTAAAAGTGCCGGATGGGCCTCTGCAGGTTTGGCGCCGTGGAAACGATTACGTGGGAGCGAAAAGCCCTGCGGCAGGTCGTGCTACTCGACTGCCGTTTGGTCATCCCGAGGCTTTCTTCGAGGCCTTCGCCAATATTTACCGCAATTTCGCCGATACTGTTCGAGCAAGATTGACCAGGACCAAACCCGATCCGTTGGCACTGGACTTCCCAAATGTTGACGATGGCCTGCGAGGTATGCTGTTTATCGAAACTGTCTTGGCCAGCAGCAAAAGCAAGCAGAAATGGACTCCTTTTAAGAAATGATTAACCCATATAAAACCTGCGGTAAAATTGAAACTACGCAATAAATTGCGTGTTTAGCCCCCAAATTTATTTGGGGGTTCTTAAAATATCGGGTCGAATTTACATGTGAGGGAATATCCATGAGAAGGAAAATTGAAGAAAAAAATAAAAACGTTACAAGAAGAGACTTTATTAAAACATCCACGGCAGTCGGAATGGCGACACTGCTGTCCGGCTCGGGTACAATCTTCGCTCAGAGGCCTAAGAAGTTACGTGTTGCTCTAATCGGCTGTGGCGGTCGTGGAACGGGTGCCTTGGAGAATTGCATGGCCGCAGGAAAATCTGTCGGCATGGAGCTGGAAGTTGTTGCGACCGCCGACTGGTTCAAAAGCAGAGCCGAAGAAGCCGGTAAGCTCTACGGTGTGATGGAATCGCGGTGCTTTGGTGGTGCCGATGGTTACAGAAAGCTTTTGGACACTAATGCAGATGTTGTGTTGATGGCCACGCCGCCGAATTTCCGGCCGGTGCATTTTGGAGCAGCTATCAAAGCGGGAAAACATGTATTCATGGAAAAACCCGTCGCCGTTGATCCACTTGGCGTCCGCAGGCTAATCGAGGCCGGTGAGCTGGCAAAGAAAAAAGGCCTTTCGGTCGTAGCCGGTACCCAGCGCCGTCATCAAACAGTTTACCTCCAGACTCAGTATGCCGTAGCGAACGGTGCAATCGGTAAGATTAGAGGCGGCTGTGTCTGGTGGTGTGGGGCTATACCGTGGATCCACCACCGCAAGAGCGGCCAGAGTGATGCGGACTATATGGTAAACAACTGGGTCAATTTCACTGAAATGTCAGGCGACCATATCATTGAGCAACATGTGCACAACCTGGATGTTGCTAATTGGCTTATTGGCCATCCACCAATCAGAGCTCTCGGTTTCGGCGGGCGCGCCCGACGAAAGACCGGCAACCAATTTGATTTCTTCAGCATCCAATATGATTACGCTGACGACCTGCACATCCATAGCATGTGCCGACAAATCAGTGGCTGCTACAACAGAGTGATGGAACACTTTGTGGGCAGCGAAGGCTCAACCTTCGGTGACGGCAGCAGGATGGATTCGCATAAAAGCATCGATATACCGGACTTTCCTGGGCACGATAATCCGTATGTTCAAGAGCACATCGATTTGCTCAATAGTATTCTTGATGAAAAACCTATTAACGAGGCTCGCAATGTCGCTGAATCTACACTCACGGCAATAATGGGTCGAATATCAGCTTATACCGGTCAGGTAGTTAGATGGTCGGACCTTACTGAGAACAAGGATTCACAGTGGTATAATCTAACTCTAAAACCGACTGCGGAGGATTTTGAGAAAGGCGACGTGGTAGCTCCGCCCGACGATGTCATTGCCATCCCGGGAAACGCATAAGTATAAATTCTGGAATTTGTAGCTTAAGTAAGTTATGGCTTTGCCCATCATTCTGTGGGGTGCAAAGCGCGCCCTATATACTTTTAATCTTCGAGCTCGACGATTTCTGTAAACAGTACCAGGGCTCCGGCTGTCGCTGCATGCGGCTCGGCTGTTCCTACCAGCCCGACTTTTTTGCCTATAAACTTGCTCAAATCTGTTTCTGAGGCCTGACTGGAAGGCTTTGTATAACATATCATTTTGCCCGATTTATCGACAATTCGGAAATGTCCGGTACCGTAAGTCTCAAAAGTTTGAAACCGCCCTATAACTATAAACCTGCCTAAGTCTTCGGTTTTAGCCAATCTTGTGGAACGGGCTTTGTCTATGTCCTGCATAACCTTTTGCAATTGTGCATTTTGAAGCTGTACTTCCTTGGCTACGCGCACAACCAGCTCAAAATCCTCTATTCGTTTAATCACAAACTCCGCATAGCGGGCGGCCTTGCCGGCTTCTTTATTGCTGACAATTTCTTTCAATGACCTTTTTATTTCTGCGTAATTCTGCTGATCTATCGGTTTAGCACGTTCGGATTTGATTTTCTCTTGCAGAGCATAAAATTCTTTGAGCTTCTCAGCTTCAATAGAAATTACAGCGGCAACAGCCGTGTTGGCGTCGGCGGTAGATGTGGTAGGTTCCATAGTCGTGGTCGGCGCCTCTGCAATAACCGGGCTGGCCGGCTTCGTGTATTGGCTGCTCACCCAAAGATAGGCACCACTCGGCGGAGCAATCTTATAATAATCGTCTTTTTCTTCGCCCAATAATTTGACTTTTTGTCCCCGGCTGAGCTTTATCTGCTCAGAGGTAGAATGCATCGGCTCTATGTCATTAGAGCCGGCATAGACACGAACCTCATCACCGGTAACCACAGCAATTGTGGGATTATCAAGGTTAACGCTAACATACTGCATTGAAATCCAAGAGAAGCTACCTGCCGGCGGAACGATGCGGGACCAGCCGAATTGTGTGCTGACCACTTCGACTCTGTCGCCCTTGTAGAGTTTGTCGCAATTATAAAAATTCGTGCCTGGACCGCTGCGAATGTTTACATCATTGCCTGTTATCTCGGCAACGTAGGGTAAAGCAACAGCAGTAACATTGTTGGCGTCACTAACCAGTGAAGATTCATCAGGTGAAATGACTGCCGGCTGGGCAAAGCTGATTGATACCACGATTGTTAAAACAGCGAGAACGAAGGTTTTTTTACCGCTTTGATTTAATGCTTGTTGCACAACATTTTTCGGAAAATCGAATTGAAACTCCATTTTCTGCCTCCCACAAAAATCCGTGAATTGGTAACTGTTTGAATAGTTACTGGTTAAATGCTATATTCAATATTCAGTTACCATTCACCAGTTACCAGTTACCATTCACCAGTTACCAATTACCAGTTACCAGTTACCATCTTTGATGTGAAATTACCATTGTTCTTAGGACTTGTCAAATTTTTATTATCGCAAATATGACTACTATAAGGCTAAAGATGCGATTTAAGCTTGTAGCCGGGCGAGCTCATCTTTGCACATCTTCAGCTGTCCAGGATCGGAGAGCTTTTCAGCGGCTGCCTGCAAATGTTTTACCGCCTTCTGTGACTGATGTAGATAACGTGAGTACAATAAGCCGAGCATCAGCTCCACCTGCTCAGCATATTCGTAATTGCCGTAACGGGCCAAAAACTGTTCGTATGCTTGGGCTGCTTCGGCTGACCTTTCGTTGCTGGCAAGCTGATTGGCAATATCCAATAGATACTGGCGTGGTAGAATCTGGCTGCTGTCGAGCCTCATAAGCTCGAGATAGGCATCGGCTGCAGCCGGTAAATTGCGCTGAGCGATTCGGTTGCCGATAATATTTCGAAGCTCTGTTATCTTGTTTTCATTTCTACTGGTGGATTGAGACTGTTCATGGCTGGTTTTTTCTACTTCTTTTACCTTTATCGGCTTCTTTCCCATTTGGCCCGTAACTGGGTCATAACCGCTCGATACTACATCCCGGAATTGACGCCGTCGATTCCATTGTTTTATCATTGCCCATAGGTCGAAATTGCTGCCTCGAAGCAAGCCGGCTGCCAGTAGTGCCAACGTGGCCGCGATACCGAACGCGTATCCCGCCAGATGGGCGGTGTAGGCAATAGATGCTGGAGCTAAATGAGGCTCGAAGATATTATCCCAAATGACCAGCTTAAAGACGATAAAGTATAATGCCGGCACTTCTATCGTTCCTATGAAGAAGAACCAATATAGGACAGTTATCAGGGTCTGGGGGAATAACACCAGGTAAGCACCGGTAACAGCGGCAACGGCACCGCTGGCCCCCAGAGTCGGTATCTGCGAGGAAGAATGGACAACCGTATGGCCTATGCCGCTAAAAATCGCACCAACCAAAAAGAAGAATAAATATCCAAGATGTCCGATCTTGTCATTGACGTTATTGCCGAAAATATACAGAAAGAACATATTGCCGGTAATGTGCAAAAAGCCCCCATGCAGGAACGCATAGCTTGCAAACTGCCATAAACGCGGCTGGGCAGGTGTGAGCATAAATTGCTTCGCCCAGTCGTGAACCGGTACGGTTACAACTTGACTACCCCATATTTCACGGTGGGAACCGTATGTTAAAAAGAAGACAATTACATTGACAATTATCAAGGCGTAATTTGCATAGGGCGTCCGTCTTGGCAAAATACTTGTACGAATAGGTAAAAGCATTGTATAATCAATTTAAATAAAAGGAACATCACATTTAATCAATTCAGAAGTTTATTGTAATAGTAAGTCGTTTCGAGAACAAGATATAAAAAAAGGACGGCTGTTGCCGTCCTATGCTAAAAAATCGTACAAAAATTTTTCTCCCCTTCGGAAGACCTCCAGGGCCGACATGGTTAACTACATATCACCAGCCTCCCCCCTCAGCAAGTTTTTTTAATCTATCTAAAATATAAAAAGAAACCGGCCTGAATCCAAACGTTTCAGCAAAAAATGCTTTATTTTTTGCTGATTTAGTGTTAATGAAGATACTCGCGATAAAGAGGACAGAACACAGAGCCGCGAAAGCCTGCCCTGAGCGTAGTCGAATGGGTTAGGGAGCGGTAATTATGATTATTTGGCGAGAAAATGAACAAAGAGATAATAACAAAACGAATCAAAGCAATTCGTCGTGAGCTTCGCAAACAAAGAATAGACTGCCTTATTATAACGAGTCCGCCAAATGTAACTTATACGACTGGCTTTATGGGTTCTGATAGCTGGGCGTTGATTACTAAAAGACAAACTTTTCTTGTAACCGATAGCAGATACACAGAACAGGCGCAAAAAGAATGTGTAGGATGCAGAATCATTAGACGCAACGATTCTGAGTTCTTAGCTCAAGCTGCATCCAAACTGCTAAGAAAGCTCAGACCGGTGCGAATGGTAGCTGTCGAGAAATCCACTTCATTTGCTGATTTTGAGCTCTTAAAGAAGTATGTCGAAGCTCGGCTAATAACTATTGCAAACGTCATCGAGACTGTCCGCAGCAGTAAAGACAGCACTGAGCTTACCTGCATTCGCCGGGCCGCTTCTATAGCGGCAAAAGCTCTTCAGCAGAGCCTGCATCAAGTGAAGCCGGGGATAACAGAGAACGAATTAGCCGGCTTGCTCGATTTTCAGATTCGCAGAGCAGGTGCGACAAACAGCTTCGATACTATTGTTGCCTTTGGTGCAAACGCTTCACGGCCTCATCATCAGCCGGGCAAAAAAAAGCTAAAACCAGAAGATACTATTTTGATAGACTTTGGGGCTAAATACAAGGGCTATTGCTGTGACATCACCAGATGTTTCGCTATTTGTAGATCCAAAGTTTTTTATAAAAAAGTATATGATGTTGTGGAGCAGGCACAAGCAGCGGCGATAAAGATGGTTAAAGCCGGCATTGAAATCGGCCAGGTTGATGCCGCTGCCAGAGAGGTAATTCGTAGAAATGATCTGCCCGTCTATGGCCACGGTACGGGACACGGACTGGGCTTAGAGATACATGAAGCCCCTTTCCTCAAAGCCAACAGCAAAGGCAGGCTGCGGACAGGCGAGGTTATTACAATAGAGCCGGGCGTCTATATTCCCGGCAAATTGGGCGTGCGAATAGAAGATGATGTCCTTGTAACCAGGACTGGATGCGAGATACTAACACGCGGTTGTTCACACAGTCTATCGGTAGGCTGAAACCCGTTCTACCAGCCGACCTGTTGCTGTCCTTCTCCGTTGCGAATAAACTTAAACAGTTTCAGACATTATTGAAATCCATTATATAAAACTTGCCACATATTCACATAGCGGCAATATTATATTAGCTCTAAAAATGAGCATAAAAGTTTAGCCGTCAATCGCGCATCGACGGCTCATTGGCAGTAACTATATGGCGGGCAGGTTTTCCACCTATGCGGTTAATTCAGCGTGGGCGGCAAGCAATTGCCCATTGGGTGCACGTCAAGTTCGTAGATGAGGTGGACGCTATTGTATTACCTAATTATCTCAATGGATAATGGTTGGTCACCTTTTGTCACCTCGACCGAGGCCGTATGGCCGAGTGGAGAGGTCTGCCTTCAAAGCAGATTTCTCCACTCCGTTCGCTGCGCTCACTACGGTCGAAATGACAAACGTTTCTTTCTGTAGATTTTACCAACAATCTTGACACGCACCCTTGCCCATTCTGCTATTATTTGTGTATATTGTTTAAATATTACCGTTTTGCTACGGTTTTATTCTTTTTTTGTTATTTTTGCAGTTTTAGCAGCCTGTAGATTGAAAGGATGAAGAAATGAAAAAAGACTATTTCACAAGAGTATCGCTGGTCTGTCTGCTGTGTTTGCTGACCACTATGGGGGGCTGTTGTATCAATATCGGCGGCTGGGCTATGCATGCAAAGTACGAAAGAACGGTACAGCTATCAGCGCCTTTAGAGCCGGATTCAACCTTCGCAGCACAAACGCACAATGGCTCAATTACCATCGAAGGTGCTGAGGTTACCGACTGCAATCTTACCGCCACAATTACTGCACGTGCCGTGACAGAAGAAGATGCAAAAAAAGTGGCTGAAGAAACAAAAGTAACACTGGAGCCTCTTGGCGACTCGCCCCTTAGGGGCAAGCTGACTGCCAAAGTTGAAAAACCTTCCTATATGAGAAACTGCTCCATCAGCGTGAGCTTCAACGTAATAGTGCCAAATCAAACCAATCTGGAGCTTAGCACACACAACGGAGCTGTTAAGATTGCAAATATTACAGGCGGTGTTCAGGCTACAACACATAATGGCGGAGTTACAGCTACGCAGGTTGCCGGCACTACCAAGCTTCGAACGCACAACGGCTCAATTACATGTAAAGATATCTCGGGCGATACGCAGCTTAGAACACACAATGGCAGTATAAAGGCTTATTATTCCAAAGCTGCTCAGCCTGCCTGCGATGTATCAATAGTCACTCACAATGGCGGTGTAAGCTTAACCGCTCCACCTAAATTTTCCGCCGAAGTTGAAGTTTCAACGCACAACGGCTCAATAAAAACAGAACTACCAATCACGGTAGTTGGAAAAGTAAGCAGAAGAAAGCTCACAGGAGCCATAGGTAAGGGCGAAGGTCGTCTGCATCTTGAGACCCACAACGGCTCCATAAGAATAAGATAACCAACAAAGTAAAGTCGGGAGGATAAAAATGAAGAAGAGTTATTGGATAATCTTCGCTCTTGGCTTTAGCGTAGGCTCGCTGTTGACTGCAGGCTCTATTTTGCGAAGCGGCTCGAATACAAGCAGATTTTGGCAGCCATCGAAAAGAGCACAACCCCATCAAAATTAAGAGCTCCTGAACCTAAGCCGGTTGGGCCATTGTGGATAAAATACATAACCCAGGGAATTATTGTGTTTGCTGTCGCTGCTGCTTTTGCTTTGGGCTTTGAAAGACTTTCAGGTCATAACAGCGGTCCCGGATTTTTTGTTGCTGTTATTCTTTGTGGTGTCGGTATTGCCTTAATAGTTCGCGGCCTACTGTATCGAAAATACCATCCCATGATTCAATCTCCGGATAAAAATGATAAGGCGGAAAATGCTTAAGAAGGTAGAGATGTATTTAGCCCCCAGTTTTACTGGGGGTTTATTTCTACGGCATAGAGATATGATGAATCAAGAGCACTGAGCGAATCGGCTTGTTAAGATGCTACATATCGTTTTGATTCGCTTTTACATTCTTTCAGGAATGTCAGCCACTTGGTCCAGGCCTTTTTGTAAGTCTCGCCGGATACTAAAAATCCATCATTATGACTGCCAATAATCTCCATGAACTCTTTCGGCTCATTTGCGGCCTCGTACAGCTCCAGGCCGAACTCGAAAGGCACAACCTCATCGTTTCTGCTGTATATAAACATTACGGGACACGGCACATTTTTGATGTAGTCAATGGTTCTATAGCTGAATCTCGCAAAGGGTCGCACGGGCATATATGGGTAGAATTTCTTACCTATATCAGCGTAAGACGTAAAAGAGGCCTCCACAACTAAAGAATTTATTTTGACTTTACTTGCTAATTGGGCGGCGATGCTTCCGCCAAGAGACCTGCCGAAGACAATAATATTATCCGCAGGTACTTTTTTTGTCTTGGTCAACCAATTGTATGCGGCTCTGACATCCAGATATGTTCCCTCTTCGGTGGTTTTGCCTTGGCTTTTGCCGTAGCCGCGATAATCGAAAATAAAGCAGTTCAGTCCCAGATTATAGAAGATATTTAAGGTGTCTAAACAATGATATATGTTTCCACCGTTGCCATGACAAAAAAGGACTGTAAATTCTGAGTTTTCAGCAGGGACATACCAGCCGTTCAGGTGCAGTCCATCTTTGGTTTTGAAAAAAACTTCCTCGAAATCCAGGTCCAGATCAGCCGGTGTGTATAAAATTTCGCGTACGGGACTATACAAAAACTTCGGCTGCATAATGTACAATATCATTCCCCATCCCCAATAGGCGATAAAAAGCACCACGCCGATATATAGCAGCATCATTTTCATAATTACAACCTAAAAGTCGTAGGAACAAACCCGCAGTAAACGACCTCGACGAGTTCGGTCGAGTCGCGGGGCTAAATATAGCGCCTGTTTAGCCCCCAAATTTATTTGGGGGTTTTCTTCTTGCAGCCGGGCGGTATTTTAATTTGCCTGCGAGCACAAAACAAGCTACAATTCCTTCTACGTATTGTTTACTACAAAGGACGAATTTTGGCGTGATTAAAAGAAGAAAAACAGTGATTGTCAAGGTTGGATTTGTAAAAATCGGCTCCTCCGCTCCGATTGTCATCCAGTCGATGACCAAGGTGCCGACAGTTGATATTGGCCGTTGCGTAAGGCAGATAAATCAGCTTGTTAAGGCCGGCTGCCGATTAGTTCGAATCGCTGTTCCTACGCGGGCCGACACTACAGCTTTCGCAAAAATTGTCCGGAAAGTAAATGTTCCGCTGATTGCCGATGTTCACTTCAGTCCCAGTCGAGCTATTGAAGCGATTGAGGCCGGTGCCGCTAAGGTGAGGCTCAATCCCGGAAATATAAAGGATCGAAAAAGCATTTATCGAATAATCGACGCAGCCAGGATGCACAAGACCACCATCCGCATCGGTGTCAACGAAGCCAGTATCCGAGACCTGAAAAAGCAGGATGTCCCACACAAAAAACGCGTCGCATTGATGTTAAGGGAAATGAAGAAATACATCCGGCTATTCGAGGGTCGTAATTTCGCCCAATTAGTGCTCAGCGCTAAGAGCAGCGACGTGCTGCGGACAATCGAAATCAACCGCAAAATCGCCGATGCCTTTGCCTATCCGATTCATCTTGGCCTGACCCATGCGGGTCTGCCGGAGGACGCTCTGGTTCCATCGGCTGTTACTTTGGGCACGCTGTTGGCAGAGGGTATTGGTGACACCATCAGAGTAAGCACAGCCGGTGATCCCGTAGTGGAGGCCGAGACAGCAAAGCAGATTTTGGCCTCGCTCGGCCTTTATCGCAAGCCGAGTTTGGAGCTGATTGTCTGTCCGACTTGTGCACGCGCCGAGATAGACGTAATTGCTTTAGCCCGCAAGGTTAAAAAAGCTGTATTTAAACTTGATAAACCGCTGCGTATCGCTGTTATGGGCTGCATTGTCAACGGCCCAGGCGAAGCTGCCGACGCCGACCTGGCTGTTTGCGCCGCAAAGAATAAAGCCTATATCTACAAGAAGGGCCGAAGAATCTTGATAGTCCCGGAGGACAAAATCATTCCTGCACTGCTAAAAGAAATGCGGGAATTCTGAAACGATGCGCACACAAGAAAATTTGCCAAGTTTACCGTCATTGTCACTTAAGGCAACGTTTAATCGTTTCCTTGTCGTGGTTATCTTCAGCATAGCTTTTGGTTATATTGAAGCTGCTGTGGTTGTTTATCTGCGTGCGATTTTTCATCCAGAGGGCTTTACATTTCCATTAGATTTTGCGATTGCTCCTTCCTCAAAGCACCTTTTATTAACCGAAATCGGCAGAGAAGCTACATCGATGGTTCTAATCTTTACCGCCGCCTGGCTTTTCGGAAAGAATAGGCAACAGCGATTCGCGTACTTTCTAACTATTTTTGCAGTCTGGGATATCTTCTATTACGTTTGGCTGAAGGTCCTTCTCGATTGGCCCAGCTCAATTATGGATTGGGACATACTATTTTTAATACCGGCTACGTGGGCTTCGCCGATTTTAGCTCCGCTGCTTGTCTCATTTCTGATACTGTTATTTGCTGTGATAGTACTTTACAAAGATTGTACCGCAAGGCCTTTGAAAGTGACCTGGCTGGACTGGCTTTTCTTTGTTTTTGCCGGCCTTATTGTAGTTGTCTCATTTTGCATTGCCGGCTTGCACATAGCCGAGCCGAATTTCGACTCTTACTTTTATTGGCTGTTATTTGCATTTGGTTATCTATTAGCCATAATAATTTTCCTGAAATGCTTACTCAAGTCCACATAGCTTCCAATAGTATGGTCATTCAGGTTGGCTTTATTTAGCTGGCGATACCGTACCAGTAAACCGGAGTGTTGCTACAGGAGAATGAATCGATATAATTAAAATGGTGCGAAACATCGCACTCTATATTTCTTTCAAAATAATGACTTATGCAAACAAGTATACTACCGACGGGTCTTACGGGCGTGGCGCCGCCTATCCTCTTCTTTCAAGAGTCGTTTGCGGATTCGAATCGAATTAGGACAAATCTCAACAAGCTCGTCCTCCTGAATGTACTCCATCGTCGCTTCAAGACTCATTTTTCCCGCGGTTCTGACCTTGGCTGCATCGTCTTTGGCTGCCGACCGAATATTGGTAAGCTGCTTACTTTTTACCGCGTTGACAGGTATGTCATTCTCCTTGCAGTGCTCCCCGACCATCTGTCCTTCATATACTTTTTCCCCAGGCTCAACAAAAAAAATACCTCGGTCATACAAAGCATCAAGTGCATAAGCCGTTACCTGTCCCGTAGCGGTCGCAATCATAACACCTGCCTTGCGCCGAGGTATCGCTCCACGCATCGGCTCATATCTTTCAAACGAATGATGCATAATCGCTCTGCCCTGGGTCGCATTCATCATCCTGGCATGAAGGCCGAACAAGCCGCGCGACGGTATAAAAAATTCCATATGAATAAAATCGTTTGTTCCGCTTTTGGCATCTATTTTAATGATTTCACTTCGCCTGTCACCCAAAAGACTCATTACTGAGCCCTGGCAATCCAAAGGACAATCCACCGCAAGTAATTCTATCGGTTCATGACGTCTGCCCTCAACTATTTTCAAAATTACATTCGGCTTACCCACACAAAGCTCATATCCTTCTCGCCGCATATTCTCCAGCAAAATGCCAAGATGCATAAGCCCTCTGCCCGAAACATTGAATTCTTCAGGTGTTTGTCCGGCTTCCACCCTCAACGCGATATTTTGCTGAAGCTCTTTTTCAAGTCTTTCGCCAATCTGCCTGCTCGTAATGTACTTGCCGTCTCTGCCCGCGAAAGGCCCGTCGTTGACTCTGAATGTCATTGTCATCGTCGGCTCATCAACAGAAATAACCGCAAGCACCGAAGGATTATCCACACAGGCGATAGTGTCACCAATATCAATAGGGTCAAGTCCCGATATCGCACATATATCGCCCGCCTGAGCGGCTGAAACCTGCTTTCGGCCAAGGCCATGAAACTGATGAATCTGCGTAATTTTTTGCTGTGTATGCAGACCATTTTTGTCGATTACAGTAACTTTCTGGCCTTGGCTTATCTGTCCCGCAAAAATCCTGCCTATTGCTATCCGTCCCACATAATCCGAATATTCCTGATTCGTCACAAGCATTTGCAGCGGTGCATCTGAGATGGCCTTCGGAGGAGGAACATTATTTATAATGGTCTCGAATACCACCTGCATATTGTCGGTCTGCTTGCCGAAATCCGTCGTTGCCCAGCCTTGCCTTGCAGATGCGTAAATACAAGGAAAATCGAGAGCCTTATCATCGACGCCGAGCTGAACAAGCAGATCGAATATTTCGTTCACGACCTCCTGCGGCCTGCTGTTTTCGCGGTCAATTTTGTTGACTATAACTATTGGTCTTAGCTTGTGCTCGAGCGCCTTGGTCAATACAAATCTTGTCTGCGGCATAGGTCCTTCAAAAGCATCGACCAAAAGCAGAACGCCGTCCGCCATTTTCAAAACGCGTTCAACCTCTCCACCAAAATCAGCATGTCCCGGCGTGTCGATTATATTGATCTTATATTCATCGCCTTTGGAGTCCGTATAGTAGATCGCACAGTTTTTACTGAGAATGGTTATGCCGCGCTCCCGCTCGAGCGGATTTGAATCCATAATCAATCCATGCTCGCCGCCTGCCAGCTTATCAAGCTCCTCCTGCCGAAACATCCCTGACTGGTACAGAAGCTGATCCACCAGCGTTGTTTTGCCGTGGTCAACATGTGCAATTATTGCCACATTACGAATATAATCTGAATACATGATATAATCTCAAAAAGGATTAGTGAATATTCAGGACTTGGTTTAAGCCACGTCGTGAAGCAGGTAATTCTACTTTGTTTTTCATGAATGTCAATGCACAACCGCATAATGTTATCGACAAAAATGCACCTCACGTCTGGTGGTAACCTTAGACATTGCTTGGGGATGGCTGTCAGCAATCGAACTGAAAGAGCCATCGATGTAAATCCAGGACTAAATATAGCTTGACGGATGGCCTGGCTATAAATAAACTTCTTGTTTTCTTAAACGCTGTTTTAAGGAGCTGTTTGAGGTGGAAGAAGCTATTGCAAAAGCTGGGGCGCTGATAGAAGCAATGGAATATATACGCAGCTTTCGCGGACGAATCATGGTAGTAAAACTCGGCGGAAGTGTATTGGAAGATGTTTGCCTGCAAAAAAAGCTATTAACCGATGTCGCCTTTATGGCTACCGTAGGTATGCAGCCGATCATCGTTCACGGCGGCGGAAAAGCTATTACAAAGGCGATGGCCGAAGCGGGCCTTGAGCCTGTCTGGGTTCAGGGACGCCGATATACCGATGAGCGGACGCTTAATATAGCAGAGCATACACTCGTGCGCAAGATCAATGTCCCTATCTGTGAGACGCTTACTGAGCTGGGCTGTGAGCCGATGGGGCTGCATTCGTTGAGTAGTTGTGTATTATCCGCTGAGCCTTTGAGGCTGGCCGGTGACAATGGGCGAAAACTCGACCTCGGATTGGTTGGGCGAGTTACTAATGTCAATGCGGACCTGCTGAAAACGCTCTGTGGATCGGATACTATACCGGTTGTCGCATCTGTAGCAATAGATAAAACCGGCGGCAAACTAAATGTCAACGCCGACAGTGCTGCAGGTATGGTCGCGGCAAAGGTTGTAGCTGAAAAGCTTGTTGTGGTCAGTGACACACATGGGATACGAACCGATATCAAAGATCCGGATAGCTGGGTATCAAGCTTGGATGAGCAGCAAATTAAAGATATGATTGAGAATGGTATCATCACCGATGCGATGCTGCCAAAAATCGAGGCCTGTCTTACGGCCCTGGATGCAGGCGTTAAAAAGGCGCATATTATCGACGGCAGAATCGAACACTCGTTACTACTTGAAATCTACACCGACAAAGGTGTTGGGACAGAAATCGTAAGAGAGAAAAATTTATAGATTCCTGCTTTTGCAGGAACGACGAGAACGCAATACGAGATACGAATTATGACTACACAGGAGACAATCGAATTGTTTGATAAATACGTTATTGCCAATTATGGCCGATTGCCGCGGGTTATAGTCAAGGGACAAGGCTGTTATATGTTCGATGCCGACGGAAACGAAATACTGGATATGTTTCCCGGCTGGGCAGTCAGCAGCATCGGGCATTGTCACCCCAAGGTTGTCGCGGCTATCCGTAAGCAGGCTGGCGAGCTGCTGCATATCGATAATACTTTTTACTCCGAGCCGCAGGGCAAATTGGCAAAACTTTTAAGCGAAAGAGCTTTCGGCGGCAAGTGTTTTTTCTGCAACAGCGGTGCAGAGGCCAACGAAGCGGCTTTGAAATTGGCGCGTCTGCACACGCCAAAAGAAAAGTATAAATTTATCACCGCCGAGGGCAGCTTCCATGGCAGAACCTTCGCTACGATGACAGCAACTGCTCAGCCGAAGCAGCATGAAGGATTATTGCCGCTGCTGCCGGGTTTTGTTTATGTTCCGTTCAATGATGTCACTGCATTGGAATCGGCGTTCAGCGATGAGGTTGCAGCGGTGATGGTCGAGCCGATTCAAGGCGAAGGTGGAATAAATTTAGCTGCAAAAGAATATTTGCAGGCGATCCGCCGGCTTTGCGACGAAAAAGGCGCGCTTATGATCGTAGATGAAGTCACGACCGGCATAGGCAGAACCGGAAAGTGGTTCGGATACCAGCACTTTGATGTCGAGCCGGATATTATTACTATGGCAAAGGCCCTGGGAGGCGGCATGGCGATAGGTGCGACGATGGCTACGGAAGAGGTCGCTGCGTCACTTGTCCCCGGCAAGCACGCTACGACCTTCGGCGGAAATGCCATCGCCTGCGCAGCAGCCATCGCGGTTATAGAAGCTATAGAGGAAGACAACCTTATGGAAAACGCCGCTGAGCTTGGCCAATATGCAAAAGACAAGCTGCTTGAATTAAAACAAAGACATTCGATTATTGATAGCGTCCGCAGCATCGGCTTGATGATCGGCGTGCAATTGACCAGCACTGGTGGCGAAATTGTCGATAAATGTCTGGAAAAAGGATTGCGAATAAACTGTACGCAAGGTACGGTGCTGCGGTTTATGCCGCCGATGATTGTCACCAAGAAACAGCTTGACCAGGCTGTCGAAATCCTCGATGCCGTTCTGACAGAAACAGGAAAAGTTTAGCCCCCAGGCCTGCCCTGGGGGTTGTTTAGCCACCCAATTTATTGGGGGTTTATGTAAAAAAATGAAAGATTTTCTTTGTATAAATAATTGTTCAGCCGAGCAGCTAAAGGAGCTGCTGTGGGAAAGTAGCACTCTGAAGAAACTCTACAAGACCGGCGGACGTGATCTTTGCCTTACCGGCAAAACTTTAGCTATGCTCTTTGAAAAGCCAAG
>Ga0315549_1000539_pt1 | contig 44063 bp, 33 predicted proteins | sample SalMarSW160200MG_FD_203101 | JGI IMG/M metagenome (GOLD analysis project Ga0315549, IMG submission 203101) | Salt marsh sediment microbial communities from the Plum Island Ecosystem LTER, Massachusetts, United States - Salt Marsh Sediment SW1601-200 ...
TTTCTCGGCTTCTTTCCGCCCCTTCTCTTCTTCAGCTTCCCTCTGCACCTGCTCCCGGGCTTCCTGCTCGGCTTTCTCCTTCTCCAGTTTCTCAGCCTCTTTCCGCCTCTCCTCTTCCTCAGCTTCCCTCTGAGCCTGCTCCCGGGCTTCCTGCTCGGCTTTCTCCCTCGCTAGCTTCTCGGCCTCTTTCCGCCTCTCCTCTTCCTCAGCTTCCCTCTTCGCCTGCTCCCGGGCTTCCTGTTCGGCTTTCTCCCTCGCTAGCTTCTCGGCTTCTTTCCGCCTCTTCTCTTCTTCAGCTTCCCTCTGCGCCTGCTCCCGGGCTTCCTGCTCGGCTTTCTCCCTCGCTAGCTTCTCGGCCTCTTCTCGCCTCTTCTCTTCTTCGGCTTCCCTCTGCGCCTGCTCCCGGGCTTCCTGCTCGGCTTTCTCCTTCGCTAGTCTCTCGGCCTCTCCTCGCCTCTTCTCTTCTTCAGCTTCCCTCTTCGCCTGCTCCCGGGCTTCCTGCTCTGCTTTCTCCCTCGCTAGCTTCTCGGCCTCTTCTCGCCTCTTCTCTTCTTCGGCTTCCCTCTTCGCCTGCTCCCAGGCTTCCTGCTCGGCTTTCTCCTTCGCTAGTCTCTCGGCCTCTTCTCGCCGCTTCTCTTCCTCGGCTTCGCTGGTCTTCCCTTCTCCCTCGACCTCCCTGACTTTCCCCAACCCGAACCGGGCTACAGCTCTATCTCTCCACGAACCCGAATATCTGGGGTCAAGTTTAATAGCTTTCATGAAAGCATCGAGAGCCTCTTCGTCTTTTCCGTCCCTAACAAGTTCTGTACCTCTATTCCTCCACTCATTGGCTGATTCAACGTCCTTAATTCTCCCGGATTCTCTTGCCTCCCTCTTCGCCTGCTCCCTGGCAGTCCGCTCGGCTTCTTTTTTCAATGCCTTCTCAACTTCTCTGGCTTCTTCAGCTTCTTCATTTCTCCCCAGATTACTCAGAGCCGTAGCCTTGTTATGCCATGCAGAGACACTCTCCGGCTCAAGTTCAATGGCCTTTACCAGAGCCTCGAGAGCTTCTTCATCCCGGCCCAATCTGCCCAGGGTTGTGCCCTTATTCTGCCATGCGCCAGCATATCCGGGGTCAAGTTCGACCGCCCTTTGAAAAGCATCAAGAGCCTCTTCGTTTCTCCCCTCCCTGAGCAGCTTTATACCCCTGTTTCTCCATGATTCAGCCGATTCTTCGGCTTCTTCAACCTTCCTGTCCTCCTCGACCTTTGTCTCAACCTGCTCTTCAGCCGCTTGCTCGGCTTTGCTCTTGGCCAGTTTCTCTTCTTGTCTTTTGAATTCAGAGATAAATGCTTCTACCGCCTTGGGGCAGAACTGCGTACCTGCGCCCCTGTTCAACTCATATAAGGCCTCATCCAAACTCAGTGCAGCACGGTAAGAATGATGCGTGGTCATGGCATCAAAGGCATCCGCGACAGCAACCAGACGGGCGCCAATGGAGATATTCTCACCCTTAAGCCCTTCCGGATATCCCGTGCCGTCATACCATTCATGGTGACTAAGCACGATGTCTTTGGCTTCCTTCAAAAAGGGAATTTCACCCACAATACTGGCCCCTATCCATGGATGCTTGCGTATGATGGACCATTGCTCTTCCGACAGTGAACCTGAGCCCAGCAGTATATCGTCATCAATGCCAATCTTACCGATATCATGAAGCAGGGAGCCAAATTCAATAATTTTAAGTTCCTCCGGCGAGAGCGAAAAGGATTTGGCTGCCATCAGGGTATATTCCCTTACCCGTTGAGAGTGACCGGTGGCATAGGGTCCTTCTATGTCCGCTACTGACACCAGGGACTCAATTACCGTTTCATGCCAATCAGGTTCTGTCTGGTATAGATTGATACTGTTTAAGGCTGTAATTACCATTGATACTAATATAAGTAAGGCTTCTGTTGAAGCTAATCCCGTCAGGACTGTTAAGTCCTGCTCACTGAATGTACTTCCATCAACTTTATTTATTACCCTGAGAACACCGACAACTTTTTCTCCTCTGGTGAGTGGCACCGCCATTATTGACTTGGCGACAATACCAGGAACCCCATCTATATCCTTATTGAAGTGCTTATCCTTGGATACATCATTGGCAATAACCGGCACACCATTACGGGCTACCCTGCTGATAATTCCCGAAGCAACGTCCAGGTTTACCTGATGCAACCCATCTGCCGCCTTGCCATCAGCGGGCTGATAATAAAGTACCCCTCTTCCTTTGTCAATAAGAAGCAGAGATACGGATGAAGCCTGCAGTATCCGCTGAGTCACATTCAGGATATCCTGTATTAGCTTTAAGACCTCTGAATATGACGTTGCCTTCTGAGCAACTTCATAAAGAAGCTCCAGCCTCGTAGTATACTCCGGAGTATCTACGTAAATTTCCCTGTCCTCCTGAGAGCTTTCCTTATATCCGGTTTTGCTATTCGCTATAATCATAATAACACTTCTCACCAAAAGAGGCAGAATTTCTTCACAGATATTATTAGCTTGGCATTCGTGTTTTCCAGCGCTTCTAGTCTACAGACATACTGGCTGATTCCGGGTGGTGATTTGGCGGTTTTTCTACCCCCGCAGAAGCGTGTTCCAGGCTGTATTTTAGCCAAAAAATTATAATAACTGTGATATTTACATGTCAATTAGTTATTGATAACCTCCTGACATTAACCTTTAGTCCGGCAATGCACCGGTGGATGCGTCTAATCAAATCCTCCAATAACGTTATTTATTTAAAATCTCCTCCAGATTTAACGCTGGTGTCAGCGATTTCCTGCGTATATTGATAAAAACCTTGGCGAGTTCCGGGTCAAACTGTGTGCCGGCGCATCTCTCCAATTCCTTGATGGCTTCTTCCTCGGTCAGACTCCTTTTCTTGTAGCCGCGCTCTGATATCATGGCATCATAGGAATCAGCAATCGCCATGATACGCGCATCAAGCGGTATGTCTTCTCCACCCAGCCCCCTGGGATAACCTTTACCATCGTAACGTTCATGGTGAAAGAGCACAGCATCCAGACAACCACGTAAACCGACGATATACTTAATAATACCGACACCCAGCTCCGGATGATGTCTTATCATCTCCCATTCATATTCAGTAAGTGGCTCCCGCTTGGTAAGTATACTATCCGGGAGGTTCAGCTTGCCGATATCATGAAGCAACGCCGCCGACCGGATTTGCTGTATCCTTTCTTTGGAATAGCCCATTGCCTCGGCAAGTTCTATCGCATATCTACACACTGCTTTTGAATGGCCATAAGTATAATGGTCGCGTGTATCAACCGTGGCTGCCAGAGCATAGACTATACTCTCAATGGCCTCGTCATTGTCCGCTCTGAGTGCAGTTTCCTTTGGAACTGACTCAGCGGTATCGATTTTGCTGGCCAGGCATACCCGGTTGCCTCCCAGACGCTTGGCCTGATACAACGCTTCGTCGGCTGCTTGTACGATCTTTTCGCGCATAACGCCGTCAACCCGCCAGCAGGCTACACCAATGCTGCAGGTTACTGTGATACCTTTTTGTTCCATGTAGGCTTCCAGTCTCTGGCGAATCCTTTCCGCTACTGCCTGGGCGCCTTCAAGATTTGTCTGTAGCAGGATGCAGGCAAACTCGTCACCACCATACCTTGCACCGATATCCGCATCCCTAATCGAACTCCGGATAAGCTTGCCGAATTTCTTCAGTAGTTCATCACCCTGGACATGGCCATAGATATCGTTATAAGTCTTAAATAGGTCCAGGTCGATAAACAGCAGGGCGAAATCATCACCAGACAGGGAACTATCCTCGATTACTTTATTAAGCGCTTCCTGGAAATAGCGATGATTACACAAACCTGTTAGCTCATCATTATCAGCTCTCTCTCTGGCGATAGAATAAATTTGTGCGTTTTCTATAGCCACCGCAGACTCATGGGCTAATGTAGCCACCAAGTCTATATCGTCACGGGAGTAATAACCCCGCGGCTGCTTCTCACCTAACGCCAGAATGCCCAGGAGGTTATGCTTACTGATTATAGGGCATAAAATTTCAATCTGAGACGCGCCAAGCACGCTTCTGTCTTCCTCTGACAGCGTGCTAAATTCGGGGTCATTTTCTACGCTCTTTCTTAAGAGTGGCTTACGCTTCTCCTCCAGCCACCGGATAAGCAGGCTATTGCGTTGCAACATCACAGGCGCGACTTGCTCTTCTTCGGTTAATCTGGCGACATATTTGGTAGCGAAGTAGTTTCCTGCGGGTAGCAGCAGGCCTACTTGCTTCGCTCGAATTGCCTTTGCCAGAGGCCCCGTCAGGGCATTCGCGATTTCTTTCATGTTAATGAAGTTGCTCATCTTGCCGGCAAAGCTGAGTAACATCTGCCGGTGAACGTAACGCTTCCCGTAAAAGAGTCGGTCCGCACCTTTGTCCAGGGCTGCTTTCGCCCAGTTGAAGAGATAGGCGAATAAAACTACCATGACGATTGTGGCCGGGATACCCAGATTCGGTGGCAAAAGACGCAGCAGGTTGCTCAGACCCAGCAATAAGGCAAGATAAGCCAGCGTAACACCTACGGTGACTCCGGTATATACCATCCATTTCTTCATAATTATCTGGATATCAAGTAATCGATATTTGATAAGGGTACAGGTAATCAGGACGGCATTCACGGCGTAGCCAATGTGAGATAAGGTATAATAGTTATTCTGGCTAATAATATTGGTCGTATTGGCGACAATCATGAACCCGAGACCGGCCAGCAGATAGGCGCTTCTATTGCGTTCATCAGGGTCAGCGGCTCCTTTTAATCTTCTGACGAGGAAGAAGACTATTGCCACCATGATGAACACATTGACCAGGGCAAGGGAATTAATGACATTTCCGCAGTACGCCGTAATTACCTCATTGTCTATAAGGGTAAATCCCTGAATAAGATAACCGAATAGCACCAGGACAAAAACAAGAGCCAACCAGGTATATCCCAGCTTGCCGATTCTTTTCGTGCCTCGACTTATGAAAGCAGTGATAAATTGAGCATAGGCAACAAGCACCCAGGCGGCAAACAGCGGCACCAGCATCTTCCAGACAACCATCTGCTCATAAGGCAGCCGCAGATTCATGAGCATACTGGTTAAGCTCATACCCGCCGCCGCAATCAGGAAAATTGCAAACAGCTTTTTCAGCCTGACCCGCTTGGAATACAGGATTAAGGCGATGAGAATGATATAAATAATCAGGCTGGCGAATTGAACGATGCTATGGATGGTTAATTGAAACATAAATCTCCTTAAAAGAAACTCGCCTTATCTTCTAAATCTTCCTCCATACAATGGTAAATATTACGGCAAACAGCATGATAACGCCGCAGATAACAATCCATGGATTCAATTTATAGGCACTGTCCGGGTTTAACCAGAGCGATTTCTCACCTGACGCCTCTCTATTTTCTGATTCAGCAGGCGTAGCTTTATCATCACGCGGAGATTCCGGCGTTGACGCAGTAGACTCTGCCTCTATGCCATCCGTCTTCAGAGTTGAAACTACGTGCGTTGGCTGGACTTCCGGCTGCCCAGGTTTGAGCACGGTAGCCCCCAGTAGCAAGCCGTCAAGGACATCAAGATGCAGCTTCAGGACCAGTTCATTGGCCGCCGTAATGTTGCACGATTCGGTATGCAAGAAGGTGCTTTTACCTTCGGCAAATCCTTCGACACTCAAAGTGCTATCGCTATCAATGGTACTGCTTAGAACGATGGAATATTCACCTGTCCCCGGTTCACTGATTCGGATAGTGTTATATGCATCCTCAGGCGAGGACAAACGGGAACCCAAAATCTGATTTAACGGCGAGCCGTCCGGAAGATAACCGGTCGTTGACCCGCTCGGGTCAACGACCAGACCAACTACTGGCTCGCTGATAGTGAAAACCAGTTCGTTCCTGGCCGGTGGCATTGGCGTTGGAATAGACGGCGCGGCACCAGCTTCGACCTCGGTCTGCTGTCCCTCGGCAACCAGCACCGCCTGCCCCTTGGCATTTACGTTTACCAGGCCTTCCGTTGTTTGAATGAGTATCTTACCCGATTCATCGACTTCGGTTGAAAACAGGGTGCCGTGGACTACAATATCAGCCGACGATGTCTGTATCCGAAAGGAACCGTTATCGTCGGGCCGCTTTGATACCTGATTCCATGTCTTGCCCGAGCGCTGCTTCAGTACAACAGTACCGGGTTGATTATCATGATTGCCTTCCAGTTTAGACACAATCATTTCGGTATCGGGCTCAAGCTTTGTGGTTGTCCCCTCAGAAAAAGTAAGCGACGCATACGAATCAACTTCAGTCCTTACCCGACTCCCCGGTTCCAGTATCATGCCATCCTCGGCGTCCGCCCAGGTCAATGCGTTCTTTGTTTGCACTTTAGTATTCCCACCGATGATGTTCAGCGTGCAGATAGGCGGCGTGGCATCAAGTCGGTCTGGATTGTACAGGGAAAACCCGACGTCCACCGCGAGAAACATCACGACGGCGATGAGGATGATGGCCGTTAAAGTACTGCCCAATTGATTCTTCAACCAGTTCTGACCCCTACTTTCTATTTGGTACTAATGTACAACGTACGTAATAAACAAAACATAAAAAACACCGCATTGATTGTAAAAATAATATGAAGTGTGTGAATGATAATAACCACGTCAGGTCGTGGTTGTTTATTCGTGGATAATTGAACAGGCTGTAGCCGTAATGAAAGCTGCCGGAGTGATGGTTGAGGAAAAAGAGCGTCCCTGAACATTATCTTCAGGAACATTTGTCAGTCTAATGATAAAGGATTATACATCATGCCCGGTGATTGACCTCAGAGGAAGACAGGAAACAGCGGGCACAGACCGCTAATAATCATAGACAAGCACAGGTAATGCTATTCATTATCTATTATTTTCGCAGTATCCTCGGACTCTTGCAGCATGTCCAGCTGCCTTTGTAGTCTTCTCTGCTTTCTCTGCATAAATAATATATAGCCGAAGACAACTGCCCAGATGACGGTGTACGCCGCCAGGAGATAACCTAAATTCTCCATATACCGTTATCCTCCTACTCCATATGAATATTCCTTAGATGCTCGATACTTGCCTGCATCGACTTCAGGTTGGCGCTCTGGATAGTCAACAGTACATACAGCACCGTAAAAGCGGCAACACACACCAGCAGAGTCATGAGCATCGGCGTCGTAAGTCCGCCTTCAAAGATAATGGCGGTCGGATGCTGCGTCCGCCAGAGGCTTACGGCTATGAAAACAACGGGCACGTCAATGAATCCGACAATACCTACCACCGCGCCGTATCTGGCACTACGGGACGTTTCGGTGGCAAAACTACGCACCAGAAGATAAGCAACATAAATCAGCCACAGCACCAGTGATGTCGTCAGGCGAGCATCCCAGGTCCACCAGATTCCCCATACCGGTTTCGCCCAAATAGGCCCGGTAATCAAGACCAGAGTGGTGAAAAGAACCCCGATTTCCGCCGAAGCATGGGCGATGGCATCCCATTTTGTCACCCGCTTCCATAGATAGAGAATACTGAAGATGAAGGTGACAAAAAAAGCCAGGAAAGCCACCCAGGCTACCGGCACATGGAAATAGAATATACGCTGTATAACGCCGGTATGCTTCTCAGTCGGCACATAGATAAAGACCATATAGAGTGCCGCTATCATCAGCGCCAGACCCAGTCCGAACAGGATGCTATCTCTCAGACTGTTTCTACCATTCATAATAAATATATCTCCTCTACCGCTGGAGCTTTACAGCTACTCCTCGACCACAAACTCAAAAACAAGCGTGGCTACCACCAGGTAAATAATATCAAAGGCAATCATTATTTGCAGCCATGTCAGCATATCACCCCAGGGCTTATCAGCCAGTACCGATGTGGTAGCTTTCACGGCGGCGACAATCACCGGTACAACAACCGGCAGGAAAAGAATGGGCAGCATTATATCCCGGGCACGTGTGTTGATGGCTAAAGCCGAAAACAGCGTGCCCACCGCCGCAAATCCCAGAGTTGCCAGTACGATGATGAGGGCAAGGCGGGGCAGAAATAGAGGCAGGTTAAAGAGGGCAAGGAATATCGGTGTAAGGACTATAGCCACCGCCAGCATAAAGGTGAAACTACCCGCCAGTTTCCCCCAGTAGATAACGGCACGGTCTACGGGACAGAGCATCAGCCCCTCCAGGCGCGAGTTCTCCTTCTCCACGGCGAAAATACGGTTGAAGCCAAGCACACCACCGAAGGTCAAAGCCACCCATAAAATCCCGGGAGCTACCATCTCGGTCGTGTCAGTCCTGGCACCGAAGGCAAAACTGAAAATTACCAGCACCAGCAGGGCAAAGACCAGCACGGAGACAACGAACTCCTTGGTCCTTAACTCCGTCAGCATATCCTTCCAGAAAATAGTAAAAATCCTGGTAAACACCTTATCTACCTGCCTGTACCCGTGCAGCGGTCATAGACCTGCTTGAAGCCCTCCTTATCTATCTCATCTCTGGTGGCTTGATAGACGATTTTTCCCCTGTCAAGGATAACAAAACTGTCGCCCAGCTCCAGGCCGCGCTCCAGATTATGCGTGGTCATGACAACGGTACGACTACCGGTATCGAGCCTGCCCAGTACGTCGTTTACCACGTTACTTGCCTGCGGGTCGAGGCCGACTTCAGGCTCGTCAAGAAACAGCATTGAGGGACTATGGAGAACAGCGCGGGCAATAGAGGCCCTCTGCTGTAAACCGTGGGAGAGTGTGCCGACCCGGTCATGCAGGCGGGGCTCAAGCTGCACCCACGATACCACTTCACGGATTTTCTCCTCCAGACCGGGGACACCGTACATCCTGCCGTAAAACCTGAGGTTTTCATAAACGGTAAGGTCATCATAAAGAAAGGTCTGATGACTGACCAGGCTTATCCTGCGCCTGATTTGTGCGGCTCTCTCACGGATATCGATACCGTCCAGCCAGACATGGCCCGCCGAAGGTTTTACTAAGGTGGATATAATCTTAACCAGAGTCGTCTTCCCGGCCCCGTTAGGACCAAAGACGACGAGGCGCTCGCCCCGGTTAACCTTAAGGTCAACGCCTCTCAGCGCATAACGCTCCCCGAAGGCTTTGGCCAGTCCCCGTACTTCGATGGCACAGGACGAAGCCGGAGCTACTTCATGCACCGGTTTTTTGTCTCCTCTTTTTTCTCAACATGAAAACAGCGATACCGACGATTACCACAGCTATAACAACCCCGAGGATTATGAAAAACACGCCACCGCCACCCCCGGGTAAATTCGAGATAAGGAGGTTTATTACCGTGCCACGGGGAATATCCTCTCCCCAGAAACGTATATACTGCTTTCCGGTATCCGTGAATATAGGCCCGGCAGGGGCTAACTGGGCTGTGGCAACCTCAATGTCCTCGCCGCTCACCATGAGTTCCATACTATCCGTAGGGTAGTCGACTACAAAAGGAATGGTAAGCTCTTTTGAATCCGGCATGGCGAGACTGCAAGAAAAGATAAGCTGTCTCTCACCCGGGGGAAACGGCACCAGATACGCAAGTCTGTTATCATCAAGAAGCTGATAATCCTCCATCAAATGCTGCGGCGCCTCAAAACTGTAGACACCTTCTGGTAAAGTAAAGGCCAGCATGCTGTCCGGCCCTGCATATGTCGTGTCTCCATCGTTAACCAGCCGGAAGACCTGGGTTACCACTATGTCTTCTTCCTTTATATCTATAATGGTATGGGCAATGCTAATCCTTATCGCCTCGTCGGTGGTAGTAGCATCACAGACCCCGACCTCGACATACGCCGTTGTTTCCCCCGTAACAAAAGTGACTGTATAGTAATAATCAACTTCCATGTAGTTGGCTGAGACCAGATATTCGTTCTGAATGTCAACATTACTGAACTGGAATTTACCTTCGTCATCGGTAAGGGCGGGTCTTGTCCCCGCCATGACATCATCTATATATATAATCAGTGATATTTCCACGCCTGCCACGCTGCCGCCTCCTTCGGTGCCGTTGATTACCTGACCTTCAATCTTCCCTTCGGCCGATTCCTGAGCCAGGGCGGCTGCCGGCAACGCGTAAACCAGCAATATTACCAGTATTATTATAGTAAGACGGTGCATAATTTATGCCTCCACTCCAGCTGCTTGTTTCTCCTCCAGGGAAAAGGCTATGGCCCCTCCCAGTAAGAAGAACCCTCCCCCCACCCACATCCATACAATCAGGGGATTCACCAGAACCCTGAAAGTAGCCGATTTATCCGCGGGGTCGTAGTCCGTCCAGACAAGCGAGACGAACAAATCCTCGGCCAGCGTGGTGCGAACCGCTACTTCGGCGAAGTGGGCTTGGTGAAGGAACCAGTAATCATAGCTGGGGTTCATCACCCCTTTCAGTCGCCCGTTCCGGCTGACCGACATTGAGGCGACCGCACCCACCTTTACATTATCCTGCTTCAGAATCCGTTCGCTGTAGGTTAGCTGGTAGTCGCCAATATTCATGGTATCGCCGATATTAAGGGTCTCCGTTTTTTCCATTTCATAGAAAGAGGAGGCAATAATGCCGAGGGCAATAATGATGACGCCGATGTGGACCAGAAAGCCGCCGTACCGCGCCCGGTTGCTGTTAATTAAGGAGAAGAATGCCCGAATATGGCTCTCCCGCCTGGTAGAGTGGCGGGCCCTTGTTCCCCGGTACCATTCCAGGCAAATGGTGAATAGAGGTAAGCCGCCTACCAGAGCCGCTACCGCGTACCAGTTCCCTGCACCGGATACCAGTACGGCAATGGCAATCACCACCGCCGCAATAAAAGTAAACAGTAAATTCCTCTTCATAGAATGCCAGGCCGCTTTACCCCAGCCAAGCAGGGGGCATATACCCATGAGAAACACAAGGACAAGCATAACAGGACCGCAGGTACGGTCGAAGAAACTGCGTTCCAGAGCTATCGTCGTCCCCCCCACCGCCTCGACTATTCTCGGCAGTACCGTCCCTGCGAAAATTATCAATACCAGAACTACCAAGATGATATTGGTCAGAAGAAAGGCGCCCTCTCTGGAGATAAGCGATGCTGGTTTTTCCTCTCCCCCGGAATCTTTACTGCGGATACTTACCATTGTTAATGAGCCGATTAGCGTTACCAGAATGGCCGCCAGGATATAGGGCGGGAATGGCGAGCCGTAGAAGCCATGCAGGGGCGACTCGATGCCGCCGTGAGTGACAAAGGGACTGAAAAGGGTCAGAGCGAAAGTGAAGATGATAAGAATCAGGCTCCAGTTATGCAGGTAATTCCTGCGTCTTCTCACAGAAATCGAGTGAAGAAAGGCGGTCCCCAGCAACCAGGGCATCAGACCGGCGTTTTCTACGGGGTCCCACGCCCAGTAACCTCCCCACCCCAGTTCATTATAAGACCACCACATCCCCAGCAGGTTGCCCAGACCCAGCGCGCACCAGGCAAAGACAGCCCAGCGTCTGACATCGATAGCCCACGCGGCGCCGGTGCGGCGAGTAATCAGGGAAGCTATAACCAGGGCAAACACAACGGCGAAACCGGCAAAACCCAGGTACAGCAGGGGCGGGTGAATCAGCATACCCAGGTTCTGCAGTAGAGGATTCAAGCCTAAACCGTCAACAGGCGGAGATGGAATTCGCTCAAAAATGTTGTTCCCAAACGTAACCAGGGCTATAAAGAATATCTGGACGACAATCAGAATAGCGAGCGTATAAGGCAGACCCGGCTGTTGATTATATCTCTTCCAGAGGACCAGCAGGGCGGTGAAAAGTGAAATAAGCCAGCCCCACAAAAAAATAGAACCTGCTTTACCGGCATACAGAGCGCTTAGTGTATAGACGGCGGGCAGGTCCCGGCTGGCATGTTCAGCTACAATCCTGACACTGAAATCCTTGCTGACGAAGGCATATAAAATCAGGGCAAATGCCAGTGTGAACAGGCCAAAAATCACCAAGACACCGGTTCGGGCACCTGATACCAGACGCCTGGAGCCAATCCTGGCACCAACCATTGAAGCTGCTGCCGAGAATATAGCTACCGCGAGAGCTACGACTAAAACAATGTATCCTGTTTCCGCCATTGATGAGCACTATTCTATGGCTTCTTCATACTTGGAGGGACACTTCAATATAATCTGACTCGCCCGAAATATGCCGTCAGAGTGATATTTCCCCTCGACCATGACATCGGAGCCTGCCTTGAAGCCGCTTGGCTTAGCCCCCTGATAGATAACAGGCATAATATCACCACCCTCGGTGATGTCGAATTTCAGAGAAAGGTCGTCGGCATGCCATCCAATATTACTATCGGCTATCTTACCAGCCACACGAACATTGGTATCATAAAGCTCGGTGCCCCTGGTGAAGAACTCGCTTACGGTTACGTAGTAGCTTACAGAACTGCCAAAGCTCAGGTATAACAGGTAACCCACTACTACTAATAGGATTATCCCTCCGATAAGATACTTCTTCCTCATACCCCTTATTATGTCGAATTTCAGGCCAACTCCTCATTCTAAGTCTACTCTGGCGTTAATGATAGTGTCAAACAAAATTATTATTGACTCAGCCTACCCCAGTATGGTATATTACAGGAAATTGTTAGTGAAGATTAGCAAATATTACTCGATTAAGTCGGCGCTCTTTGTACTCACACATTGGCCCTAGTTAGTATTATTTTTGTCGGCGTACGCCAGTGGGCTGGCGGATATTAACATAGATACTTTATAATATGAATCAAGAGCGAGGAGTCTTTGATGCAAAAAAGGCTATGGGCGAGTTTAGCGGTTTTTATTGCTTTAATTTCGCTGCTCGTTACGCTGCCACTGCTCGGGGCCTGCGGTGAAGAAGAACCGACTGTAGTAATAGAACCGACTCCAACACCGGTACAGCCAACTGAGCCAGTCGGGTTTGACGCGGTTTATTCAGCCGTCAGCCAGTACCTGACCTCAGGCAGCTCATGGAACATCAAAGCCGAAGACCTCTTCCTCCTCATCAACGATGACGATACCGGCAATGACCCCTTTATTATCAGCGTCCGTAAGCCGGAAGACTACGCCAAGGGCCATATACCCGGCGCTGTCAACATTGCCTTCGGTGATATCGCCAAGAACGGCACCCTGAACGCCCTCCCCAGAGACAGAAAAACCGTCGTCTACTGCTATACCGGCCACTCCGGCAGCCAGGCTACCGCTATCCTGGTCGCCCTGGGCTTCGACGTCCTTAACCTCCTCCACGGTATGAGCTCCTGGACTAAAGATACCGAGGTCGCTCCAAACAGATTTACCCCGGAAAAACGCAAGGACTATGCCTTCGAAACCACGCCCAACGAGGCCTCCGATACCTACCCCTACCCCACCTTAGATAAATCCGTCAGAGGCGCCGCCCAGGCCTACACCAGCCCCAAGAACATCTCCAGTGAAGACCTCTTTATGCTGCTTAATGACGATGATGCCTCCAATGACCCCTTCATTATCAGCCTCCGTAAGCCGGAAGACTACGCCAAGGGCCATATACCCGGCGCCGTCAATATCGGCTTTACCGCCCTCGCCCAGAAGGATACCCTGGCCAAGCTACCCCCGGACAGGCCTATCATCGCCTACTGCTATACCGGCCATACCGGCTCTCAGGCCACCGCCCTGCTGAACGTGATGGGCTATGACGCCACCAACCTGCTGTTCGGTATGTGCTCCTGGATCCAGAATACCGAAGTCGCCCCCAAATGCTTCAATAACGAGACGGCTTCCATGGACTACGACTTCGAGCTGACCCCTAATATCTTCGTGCCCAAGGAAGAACCGGTTACACCGCCCGAGGAAGAACCTCTCCCCACACCCGATGAAGCGGTCGTGTTGGCGGGAGACACCTGTGTGGGCTGCCACAGCAGCGAAGTCCTCCTCAAGAAGGTAGCCTCACCGGAGGAAGAGGTAAAGTCAGAAGAAACTTCAGGCGAAGGCTGAGCCGGTGAGTTACCTCCGTTGGAGGTATGGCAAAAGGTCTTCGTGAATAATGCCGAATTCGTCAAGGATATCCACGGCCAGGTGGGCTGTGTTATCTGTCACGGCGGCGACAGCACGGCCCAGGATAAATTAATCGCTCATCAGGGACTGGTAGCCGACCCGTCTGAAGTTAACTGTGACACCTGCCACAAGGACATTGCCTGCATGAATGAGAACAGCCTGCATACCACTGTAAGTGGGATGAAAGCCGCTCTTGAAGCCAGGGGAGGCAACATAGAAGAGGGTTCTCCACTGGCCACAGCTTTTAACAATCACTGCTCGCAATGCCACACGTCCTGCGGTCAGTGCCATGTCAGCCGGCCGGATGAGCTGGGCGGGGGGCTTGTTTCCGAGCACGAATTCCGCGAGACTCCCTCCATGCAGTATAACTGCGTAGCCTGCCACGGCGCCCGCGTTGGCGATGAATACCTGGGTAAGAATGAGGGAATTCCCGGTGATGTTCACTGGACAAAGGCGGGGATGACATGTGTTGATTGCCACGGTCAGGAACTCCACGGCTCCGACCAACCAGTATCAGGCACCCGGTATGATAATCCCTACACAGTGAAGTGCGAGGACTGTCATACTGATGTCTGGACCAATACCGAGGGGAACCCCCAGCACGAACAGCACCTGGGAGACCTTTCCTGCCAGGTCTGTCACGCCGTAGCTTATAAGAACTGTTATAACTGCCATGTATCTATAGACCAGAAGGGAATACCATGCCTGACCACTGACCCGTCGGAGATGCACTTCGAAATTGGCTATAATCCTATACGGTCATCGGAAAGGTCCTCCAAATATGTGGTGCTGCGTCACATTCCAGATTGTCCGGACACGTGCGCCTACTACGGCGAAAATCTCCTGCCGGATTATGATGCTTTACCGACCTGGAAATACGCCACGCCGCATAATATCCAGTTGAACACACCGCAAAACGCAAGCTGCGATGCCTGCCACGGTAACATGGAACTGTTCCTGACCGAAGGAGATGTCGACCCGGAGGAGAGGGAAGCCAACAGAAATGTCATCGTAAACGAGATTCCCGAGCCATATTAGCGGACTCTATAGCGTTAACGATAATAAGTAATATATGGAAATAAGTCGGAAGGATTTCTTAAAAGCCTCTGCGGGAGCAGCCGCCCTGATGCTGCTTCAGCCTCCAGCTTCAGCCCTCGCCAGGGAGTCCCAAACTCAAGAAGGCGTGGCCATGCTGGTAGACGTCACCAAGTGTATAAGCTGCTGGTGGTGCTACGCCGCCTGCAAAAATTACAACAGGTTGCCGGAGACCATCAAACCCGACCCGGAACAACCACCCCCACTTTCCCCTGAAGTCTGGACAACCCTGAAGCCGGTTAAAATAGCCGATGAATGGCATTCCAGGAAACAGGCCTGCAACCACTGCACCAATGCCGTCTGCGTTAAGGTCTGTCCCACCGGAGCGTTGAGTTACAACGATCTCGGCTTTGTTCAGTATGACAAGGACAAATGCTCCGGCTGCGGGTATTGCGCCGAGTTCTGTCCTTTCGGCGTTCCGCAGATGGAAAGCAACAAAGTCAGCGGTGTTGCCGTCATGGATAAATGCACCTTCTGTATAGACCGGGTTACCGGTGGCGAGCAGCCAGCCTGCGCCGCAGCCTGCCCGACGGGCGCCATTAAATTCGGTAAAAGGTCTGAACTGGTGAAAGAAGGACAGGAAAGGGTTGCCGCACTGCAAAATTCCAATGCCAACGCTGCATTTTATGGAGATAAAGAGATGGGCGGACTTCACGTAATGTACGTGCTTGATGACGCGCCGGAGGTATACGGACTCCCTGTCGACCCCGAAGAACCACCGGCCGCTTTGGTACGGGATGTCCTCAGGTGGGTGGGGATTGGCGCCGCCGCAGCTATTATCGTTGGTTTCGGGCTTAATTACATTGTCTTCCGGGAAGCCAAAATGGTAAACGAACTGCCCGGGGCAGAATACATACGAAAGAGGGAAGAAAACAATAAGAAATGACCCAGCCGCGAGTAGTCGAACGCTTTAAGAAAAGGACAATCTGGTTTCACTGGATTCACACGGTGGCCTTCCTGGTGCTGGTCGTAACCGGCGCTATTCTGTTTTTCCCCGGGATTGGTGGCGCTGCCGCCGGTGGTGTAACCAGGAGTATTCACCGCATTGCCGTAGTATTCTTCGTGGGCGCACCGGTGATATACTCGGTGCTCAATCCCAGGATGGCGCTGCATTTCGTCAAGGAGACTTTGACATGGGGTATAGAGGACATTGATTATATTGAAGCGGCTCCTCTATACTACTTCGGCGGACCCGAAGAAAATATGCCACCACAGGGGCACGTGAATTCCGGGCAGAAAATGTGGCAGTTCGTAGTGCTGGCTACCGGTGTTCTGTTCTTTCTAAGCGGCTTGATAATGTGGTTTTTTAAAGACACCGCCCCGGCAGGCCTCTTCCAGTGGAGCGTGATTGTCCATGATGTTGCTTTTCTTCTGGCTTTCCTCATGTTGCTGGTACATATCTATACCGGTACCATTCACCCCAGGATGACCGAGTCACTGCGTTCCATGTGGGACGGTAAGGTCTCCGTAAAGTATGCCAAAAACCACTACGGCAAGTGGTATGAAGAGATATCCAAGGGAGAGGGAGAGGAATAGCGTTTCTGCGGTCTGGCCGTCAGGTAAAACGGTATAACGCTGTTTCAATTCCCTTTGAGTCTACTCGCCTAACCGTACCCGCCCCCAGATACCCACCACTCGCACCATAGATTCATAGATATCGGGGTCGGCCGTAGTCTTCTTGGGGGCACATATTTTTATGTAATTATTCAGCACCAGTGCCCCGACGCTGTCAATAGCGGAACGAACCGCCGCCAGCTGGGTTACTATACTCTCGCAGCCCCGTTCTTCGGCAACCATTTTATGGAGACCGCGAATCTGCCCCTCTACCCTCTTAAGGCGCTTGAGCACCGCTTCCCTGGATGCTTCTGGACTTTCCTGCCGGGCCATTATACCCTCCATACACTCTAATCATTTATTACTCAATACCATACACCAATATTCTACCTTACCCCTGTATAAATTCCAAGACAGGCTATCAAGATACAGGTAATCCATTTCCTTTAACCATAAACTAAACGCTGGTATAATAATAAAGAAAGTGTACTTGATTAATGAATAATCAGACCAGCGTTATGGTAGAGATACTGCAAAATAAGAATGCTTCTACCCGATTCCAGATACTCGTTGAGATTGCCGCTTCCGGCCCCGGCATTCAGCAAAAAGGTATCGCGGCCAAACTGGGCATTACGCCACAGGCCGTATCTGAATATATTCATCAACTGGTGAACGAAGACCTGGTTATCGCCACCGGCCGCGCTAACTACAGCATAAGCACCAGGGGTGTCAACTGGATGATTAAGGTACTCAGGGAACTCCGGAGCTATGGTTCCCGGGTAGAACAGGCAATCACTAATATCACGGTCTGCGCGGCCATAGCCGAGATAGACATAAATCAGGGGCAGGCTGTAGGGCTAAAGATGATGGACGGCTTACTCTATGCTACCAGCCAGATAAACGTTGGCGCCAGAGGCACAGCCGTATCAAGCGTACGGAAGGGTGAAGATGTGGATGTCTCTAATATCGAAGGACTGGTGGAACTGGTAAGCGGCCGGATAACCATCTTTCAGGTACCTGCCATTCAGAAGGGCGGGTCGAGGCAGGTCGACCTGGAAATGCTAAAAGAGCGGGTAACCGGGAATGAGCAGGTCGGTGCTATTGGCATCGAGGCACTGATTACGTTAAGACGGATAGATATTGAGCCACGCTATCTTTACGGCGTTACCGAAGCGGCCATTGAAGCCGCCCGATGCGGCTTATCTTTTGTCATAGTCTGCACTGATGACGCCATCTCCGGACTGCTCAAGAGGCTGCAAGAAGAAGACCTGAATTACCAGATTATAGACTCGCGCCTGAATAACAGACCGGTATAGTCCTCCCCCTTTTAACCTTCCTCTCTAAAAAGTCGATAATAATTACTTCAGTTCCCGGTAATTCTTCAAACAGGCCTTGAAATATCGTACATTAACAGTTATAATGATAATGTATTATTCAATTGGAGATGACATGAAATCCACAAATGAAGTCCTGGCTGAGACCGGCTTGACTTATCCCATGCTCAACCGCCTTAAAGACTTATGCATTATCCCCAAGCCTAAACTGAAAGGACAGGGACGCCGCAAAGGCGTCGTCGGACTATTTGATGATAATGTTATTGATATTATCAAACAGGTTAAATTACAGCAGCAGATGGGCCTCACGCTTACTCAAATAGCCGAGAAAATGCGCCAGAAACGTGACTCACTAAGGAATGTGGAACCTTACGGCAAGATTGTAATTCCCGGAAACCCCGGCCATATGAGTAACTACATCAACACCATGCCGGAACTCTACGAACAGATAGAAATGGAGAATCCCGGATACAGGCTTCATACCATACGTATGGTGTCTGTTGAGAGTAAAGGGAAGAAATCCCTGGTACCCGTCGAGATTGTGATAGTACCTAAAGATTAGCTTTAAACGTCACCACCACAAGCTTTCCATTCCAATTCGGTTGCTTCAGACGTGGCCATCAAAGTATACTATCTTAGTCCAGCGTTGGTAAGCAGCCATCGCGCATACGTGATGAAGTCTTCGATAGCGGTCAGCATAACTCCTAGAAATAGCTATAAGGAGAAACGATAAATGACTAATTCTGGCGAAGAAAGAAAAGGATTTTACGGCTGGCTCGCCAATGTCATAGAGCGGCGGTCACCGTGGCTCATAATCGGCACACTGGTTGTAACCTTGCTGCTCATTTTCCCCCTGTCTCAGATGAAGCCTACCGAGATGGCCAGCGACAACCCTACGGGCAGCGATGTCGTCAAGTGGACTGAGGAAATACAAGATAAATTCCCCTCCGAGGTCTACCACATGCCCTTCATCGTTGAGGCCAGAGAAGGCGACATGCTCACCCAGAAAAACCTTTACGAGCTATATCAGAATGAGCAAGCACTGAGGGAGAGCGCTCTGTCTCCCTTCCTCTATAGACGCTACAACGAGGTGGCCGGCGTAACCCTGGAAGGCGTCTATTCAATAGCTGACTCCGTCAATGCTGTATTAATGCACGTAAGCCGGGGTACGGTAGATTTATCCAGCGCCACCGACCTTCAGGTCAAGCAGGCGGTGGACTACGTACTGAGTAACCCCCTCACTGAAGGTATGGAAATCGAGCTAGCCGTCGGAGCCAGTTATGAGGAAGGTGCTGGAGGGGTCAAGCTCTGGAATTCTCCGGCTCTTTTATTTATTGTCGAATGCGACAGGGAGCAGGTTCAGAAGGAATACCCTGCCAGTGTAGGCCAGGACTACTCGGAGCAAATCGCTCTGGAGCACTACGGCCGCGATGTGCAGAGGCTACTCCGCGGCGAAGAGGATAGCTACCAGTTATGGGGTGTCTTCATCGACATGAACCTGGAAGTAGCCGACGAGAGTCAGATAAGCGGCATCATGCTGGTAGCGGCTATCATACTTATGCTGGCCATTATTACCATAATCTTCCGCTCCTGGTTGATAACGCTATTATCCGGCGTCGGCCTCGGCATGCTCATTATCTGGTTGAAGGGCTTCGCTAACCTTATTGGCCTTAAGAGTTCCATGATTTTAGACCTCATTGTGCCTGTCGCTATCCTGGTACTGGGAATAAACTACGCAATACACGCCCTCTTCCGGTACCGCGAGGAAATAGAGAAGGGCAAAAAGCCACGCCAGGCCCTGGGGGCTTCAACCTACGGGGTAGGTAGCGCCCTGGTTCTGGCAATGCTGACCACTATCATCGCTTTTGGTGCCAACGCCTCATCGGGGATAGAATCGGTGGTCGGCTTCGGCATCGCTGCCTCCATTGCCATGATTGCCTCATTTATAATTCTCGGACTTTTCGTGCTAGCTTTAGTCATGCGGTACGACGCGTGGAGAGGTCGGGGCTTCACCAAATCCATTAGTAAGGGCGCCCCGGCATCACGCGGCCTCTGGATTGGTAAACTCGTTTCCTCGACCAGCAATAAATGGTTTGTGATGCTACCGCTCATTCTAATAGTTACCGGAGTAGCTGCCTGGGGCTGGCTCAATCTGGAGACAAAGATGGATGCCAAGGAGGCATTTGATGCCAGGTCGGACCTTATTATCGGGTTAGACAAGCTTGATGAGCATGTAGCCCAAAAAGCTGGCGAGCCGGCTTACCTGTATATCAAGGGGGATTTCACGCAACTCGAAGCGCTGGACAGCATAAAGGCAACAATCCAGGAGATGGAAGACGACGAGCACGTAGCCCGGAGAATAAGCGATGGCAAGCCTGACGCCTATGACCTGCTCCTCGACTTCCTGGCGGCCGTAATTCAGAGCGATTACGCTCGCGAACGTATTGAGGCAGCTTCCGGGCTGGCCTTAACCGATGCTGACGGCGACCTTATCCCTGATACACCGGAGCAGCTCCTGGCTGTCTATGATTACATCACTAGGGAAGGTATCCCGCTGGACGAAGATTCAATGCTCTACACCCCACAGCGAATAAGGGAGTTTTTCGTCCACGATGTATCAGGAGAAGGTGAAGATGCCACCCTGATATACATTGGTGTGCCGGGTACCCGGGAGCAGGCTGTAGCCAAGTTATCAGCTAGTGAACTCCAAAATGATATGGATACCGCTATGAAAGGAGTATCGGGTATTACTTTCTACGGACTCACCGGCGATGCATATGTACGTGATGCCCAGTTTGATGCCATTGCAGACTCACTAAACCGTTCCTTAATTATTGCCATCGCTGCCTGCCTGGTACTATTATTCGCCATCTTCCGCTCACTGAGATATGCCGTCATTACGCTAATACCGGTACTACTGGTGGCCTGCTGGTTATACGGCTTCATGTACGTCATCGGTTATAACCTGAATATGATGACAGCCACCATTGCAGCTATAGCTATCGGAGTCGGTATCGACTTCTCCATCCATTTTACCGTACGCTTCCGCCAGGAACTGAGCAGGAGTCCGGACAAGAGAACGGCCCTGTCTGCCACCAGCCACAGCACCGGTATGGCCCTATTCGGCACGGCAATATCCACGGCGTTAGGCTTCGCCGTGATAGCCTTCGCCCCGATGCCCATGTTCGCCGCTTTCGGCCTGCTCACGGCGGTTATGATAGCCCTTTCATTCCTGATGGCGCTTTTTGCCCTGCCCAGCCTGCTGCTGCTGTTCGCTCCGTCCGGGGCAAAGACAAAGAAGCCCTGATTTCTCGGGCAATACCTGCCGGGAATTACTTTGTGTCCGGTGATTTCGCCGCTGGTTGTTGACCGATGACGGTAGCACTTTGCGGCATATGTGGTAGTCCGCCAGCGACATGCATAGCTTCGCCGGTAACAAATGACGAAAGCTCCGAGGCCAGGAACAAAGCGGCCCCGGCGATATCCTCCGGCGTGCCCACCCTCTGCAAAGGGACCTCCTTTTTGCCTATAGCTGCAAAATAGGCATCCTTATCCTGAATGTCCCTGGTTACCGGTTCCCAGAAAGGCGTCCGTACGGGACCGGGCATGATAGCGTTCACGTAGATATTATACGGTGCCAGTTCAAAGGCCAGATTGTATGTTAACCCCAGGACCCCTCCCTTAGCCGAATGATAATGCACGACAGAAACGGCGGGGTGGACGGCACCTATAGAAGAAAAATTGATAATTTTGCCGTATTTATTCTTTTTCATATGGGGCACGATTGCCTTGCAGCATAAAAAAGCGCTCTTCAGGTTCAGGTCTATAAACCTGTCCCACTCTTCTTCAGTAACGTCTTCAAGATTGCCGCTGGTTACCCCGGGTACCCCTCCGGCATTATTGACCAGGATATCAACCTTTTTAAATTTACTGATAGCCTGAGCCACCATGTCCTGTACCTGACGACTGTCGGTGACATCGCATTTAACGAAAATACCCTCACTGCCTTTTTTGGAGACCTCATCCGCCGTTTTCTTTCCTTCCTCCACGGAAATGTCAGCAACAACAACCGAGCAGCCTTCCTCGGCGAATTTAAGCGCCATGCCTCTGCCGATGCCCACGGCGCCTCCGGTAATAATAGCAACTCTATTGGCAAGTAACACCTGTCGCCTCCTTCATATTTTTTTATACAGGTTTGACTGCTTTACTGGTTAATCAGTCTAATACCAGTGGATATATATTGCTCTGCTCTGATGTATGACGATATTCAAGTTTTAATATAACTTATTTTGATACCTGTTGACAATGTACCGTACAGGCATTTTTCTATAATAACATAATATTGTATAATAACTCGGCAGCCGTTGTACCGAACCCTGGTTATTCATTAGAATAAACCCGGAATGTTATCAACGGCCAGATATTGGCTAAGCAGCCAGGAAGAGCGATTTTTAAAGGCGAATTACTAACGAACGTTCATGGAGGGAAAATCATGCCTCGAGGTTATATGGGAAAGATACTGAAAGTAGATTTATCCAGAGAAGAACTGATAGATGAAGACCTTGATGAAAATCTCTCCCGCCGGTTCATTGGCGGCTACGGCATCGGCGCCAGGATTATCTTCAGCGAACAGGGTGCCGGCGTTGACCCGCTGGGGCCAGACAATATTTTCGGTATTTTTACAGGCCCGTTTACCGGTACGCGGGCAATTTCCGGCACAAGGTTCACGGCTGTAGGCAAATCACCGCTAACGGGGTGCTGGGGTGACGCCAATTCGGGTGGCTATTTCGGCGCTTACATAAAATTCGCCGGCTACGACGGGGTGCTTTTTTCCGGAATATCGAAAAAGCCCGTTTACCTCATTATCGATAACGGGAAAGCCCGGTTGAGAGATGCCACTCATCTATGGGGCAAAGATACCTACGAAACAGAGGATATTATAAAATCCGAACACGGTAATGATACGGCCGTGGTCTGCATCGGACAGGGAGGAGAAAATTTATCTCTCATCGCCGGTATCGTTCATACCAAGGGCAGTGTCGCTGCCCGCTCGGGACTGGGAGCCGTAATGGGCTCCAAGCGACTCAAGGCGGTTGCCGTAAGAGGCAACATGAAAGTGACTGTCGCCGATGAAAACGGGACCAAAGAATTACGTAAGAAATACCTGGCGGAACTGGGCGGGAATGTCGAAACTATCAGGAAATTAGGTACGACCTTTACGACTGTTGCCTGTATCGAGACAGGCGACGCGCCGGTGAAAAACTGGGGAGGAATAGCGGAAATAGATTTCCCGGATGCCAACCCCCTCGGGGGTGAGGCTGTTGACTTGTATAAATGGAAGCCCACCGCCTGTTACCAGTGCCCTATCGGCTGCGAAGCGATTATGAAAGGGGGAACCGGTGAGTATAAATACGAAGCCGGCTCCTACCGGCCCGAATATGAGACGATTGCCATGCTCGGCAGCAACTGCCTGAATACCAATATCGAGTCCATAATCAAAGCCAACGATATCTGTAATCGTTACGGGATTGATACCATCTCTATCGGAGCCATCATCGCCTTTGCCATGGAATGCTACGAGAACGGGCTTATCAACAAGTCGGACACCGACGGTATCGAAATGACCTGGGGAAATCACCAGGCCATAGTTGCCATGACCGAGAAAATAGCGAAGAGAGAAGGCTTCGGTAAAATCCTGGCCGGGGGCGTACTATCAGCCGCGCAGAAGATAGGCAAAGGCGCGGAGAAATATGCCATACACGTTCATGGGCAGGAAGTACCGGCGCATAATCCGCTGGCCGGATTCTTCATGGCAAATACTTATCTTACCAACGCCACCCCGGCCCGCCACACCCAGGGGTCGGAAACACATCACAGTGCAGGATTGATACCCGATTTCAATCGGGATTCGGTCAGCGAATGGGCGCAGGCGTATAAGAGGGGCAGCAATTTCCAGCATATTCTTATGTGCTCCGGTATGTGTCTCTTCGTAAATATGGCCATACCGCATATTGATGTCTTCACCGAATTTATGAATGCAGTCACCGGCTGGGGTGTTACCCTTGAAGAACTTGTGGAAACCGGCGAAAGAATCGCCAATATCCGGCAGGCTTTCAATATTCGCAATGGAATAAATCCGGTAAAGAATGAATTATCCGGCAGATTGCTCGGCAAACCGCCTCATACTCAAGGCCCGCTGGCAGGTATAACCATAGACGAAGACGCTCTGGTAAAAGAATACCTCACCGCCATGGACTGGGACCTGGAAACGGGAACGCCGAGTAGAAAAAGACTTGAAGAACTGGGACTGGAAGACGTCGCTCAGGAACTCTGGCCATAGGCATTAAAGGAGCTCCAGTTTAGAGTCTATGCGTTAGTGAGCAGATTATTTTAAGGAGGTAACATCAATATGAAAAGCCTTGAGGGCAAGGTAGCCCTGGTTACCGGAGCTGCCAGCAAGAGGGGCATGGGACGAGCCATTGCCTTACGGCTGGCCAGGGAAGGAGCTAATGCTGTCATTATTGATAAACACCCGGCGCCGAAGAGCCTTTTCCCCGGAGACGAAGGATGGGGCGGCCTGGACGCCGAAGTAGATGAAATCAAGGCTCTGGGCAGTGAAGCTATGGCTATAGTGATGGATATCTGCAACAGCAAGGAGGTTGACGCAGCCCTAGCCAGAACCCTGGAAAAATTCGGCAGGATAGATATGCTGGTGCATTGCGCCGCTGTCCGTGGCCCGGTAGGCCTTCCCACCGTTGACCTTTCTGAGGAGGACTGGAGAACTATTATGGACGTAAATGCCACTGGCTCTTTCCTTATTACAAAAGCGGTAGCCAAGGCCATGATTGCCAAGGGAGAAGGCGGCAGAATCGTTATTATCGCCTCGATGGCGGGACTGCACGGTGTCGCCGGTAGCGTCGCGTATTGCGCTTCAAAATACGCCACTATTGGCCTGGTAAAAACCATGGCCCTGGAACTGGGACAGTATAAAATAAACGTCAATGCCATTAACCCCGGTGCCATTATCACCAATCTGAGAGATGAGGCTTTTGACCGGATAAGCAAGGCCGAGGGTACCACCTGGGAAGAAGCCCAGCAGGCCGACTACAAGATGATGAGTGCCAACATACCGCTGGGTCGACTCGGCTCCACTGATGAAATCGCCGACCTTGCCTATTTCCTGGTTTCCGACATGTCCACCTATGTCACCGGCGAGACAATCGGCATTGGCGGCGGCATCACCTAAATACCGCCATAATGGGTAATTCTATGGACGCTATATTCGACTTCGCTAAGATGTTCACCAGCTTAAGGTACGAGGACATCCCCGGTCCGGCGGTTGGGGCCGCGAAAAAGGATGTCCTGGACAGTCTGGCGACAGCCCTGGGAGGTTCGACACAGGCAGGAATCGCCGAACTGGTGGACATGATCAGGGAGTGGGGAGGGAATGAGCAGAGTACCATTATCGCCTACGGCATCAGGTGCCCGGCACCTGATGCGGCTCAGGTCAACGGTACCATGATACACGCCCTGGACTATGATGATGGTCACCCCATTGCCCAGGTGCATATCGGCTGTGTGGCCGTCTCAACCTGCTTCGCTGTGGCCGAGCGGATGGGAGGTATAAATAGCAGGGAATTTATCACGGCGCTGACGCTGGGGGCCGACTTCCTGGCGAGGCTGGGACTGGCCAGCCGACCGGGAAGCAGCCTGATAGAATCCGGCTGGCACCCCACCGCCCTGTTCGGCTACCTGGGTGCGGCTGCCATGGCGGGGAAGCTCATGGGACTGGACGAGGAGAGAATGGTCAATGCTTTAGGCATCGCCTATCACCAGTGCGCCGGTAACTCCCAATGTGTCAATGACGGCGCTTTGACCAAGAGGATGGGGCCGGGACTGGCGGCAAAAGGGGGCATTACCGCCGCTTTAATGGCCGAGAGAAGCATTACCGGTGCCAGGAACATCCTCGAAGGTGAATACGGCATGTATCATCAGTACCACGGCGGAGATTACGATGCGGAAATCCTGACCGCCGACCTGGGTAAAAGATTCGAGGGAATCAATATCGGGGATAAACCGTACCCCTGCTGCGGGTTCACTCATCCCTTTATCGATGCCGTACTGTCCTTGAAGTCAAAACATGATATTGACATAGAACAGGTAAGCAGCATTACAGCCTATGGCGGCCAGCCGGCCTATGAAATATGTGTGCCCCCGGAGGTAAAGTGCACGCCCCGGAATACTATCGATGCCCAGTTCAGTGTTCCCTGGGCGGTAGCCACGGCCCTCGTCAGGGGTAAGGTCTCTCTGGAGGACTTCACCGGGGCAGCTATTAAAAACGAAGACGTTCTTCAAATTTCCCGGAAGGTAACCGGCGTACTCGACCCCTCCCTGAGCCGGCATGGCGTCGGGCCGGGCAGAGTAAAAATAGCGATGAAAGACGGCACGGAGTATACCGAGGAGGTAGAGCACTACCTTGGCAGCGTGGAAAGGCCGATGACATTTAATGACTGCGCGGCGAAATTCAGGGAGTGTGCCGCCGGCTCTATAAAGCCGCTGCCCGCCGATACCGTTGACAGGGTAATAGAAATGGTCGGTCAGCTTGAGAGTCTGGATGACGCCACCGAAATCATCAGGCTGCTTGGTTAGGAACCTGCGTTCCTCCGGACGCTACTTATCCAGCGCCTTATAGAAATCATGCTTCCCGTGGGCCGCATCCTTCACACCCCTGTCTCTTCTCTCCTTAAAGAAGTTAAATTCATCGGGCTCGAAGCTCATATTCGTCGCCATGGTATGCATGATATAGGAATGGGTCAGCCCCTGAGTTATCCCCATCATGTCATAGAGAAACTGCCGTGACGTCTTACCCAGAGCTATACCGTCACGCGGGTATCTGGCCAGCCCTTCCGCAAGTTCATTAACCTCGGCTTCCAGCTTATCGGCGGGGACAGCTCTATTTACCAGCCCGGCCTGGCAGGCCTCTTTGCCATCAATCATCTTACCCGTAATACAGAGCTCCAGCGCCTTTGTCAGTCCACACCGCAGCACCATCATGGGTTCCAGAGTAAGGCCGGCCAAACCCAGCCTTTCTTCCACATGGCCGAGCTTGCAGTCTTCCGAAGCGATGAGCAGGTCACTGTTGAGGAAAAAATTCAACCCGGCACCAAGGAGGAACCCATGCGCCTGCACGACCGTCAATTTCTGGCATAACAACAACTGCTGGCACTGTTCCCAGAAAGTACGCCGGTCAAAGTGCACCCGCACTCTCTGGCTGGGGCGTTTTGATTTCTCTCCAGGCTTCGGCTCTTTCCATCCGTACACAAAACCGACCTCGTGCAGGTCTGCCCCGGCGCACAAAGCACGACCCGCCCCCTTGAACACAATGACTTTGACATCGTCATCATTGCTGGCTTCTGTTATCGCCAGGCCTATCTCATCGTTAAGCTCAGGGCACATGGCATTCAACGTTTTCGGGCGGTTCAGGGTGATGCGGGCAATATAATCGCTCCTCTCATATATAATGTTTTTATATTCCATATGTAGCCTCCTCTAATTCGTCTTTCCTTAACACGCGGGGTAAAATCGCGGGCTAGATGATACGGGTGTATATAACCATCACGATTATTAATAACAGACGCTTAATATTTTAACCTGTTTTTTTGCACTTTTACAACATCCCTCCGGTGCTGGATATCCCGCTCAGACTGGGGATACCACACTCTACTGTGTTATAATAAGGCGAAATTAATGAACATGAATGACATTGCGGGTAATAATCCGGAGACTGAATCCGGAGCAAAAAAAAAGCTCCTGCCCCTCAAGGAAGCTATCGGACGCTGCGTAAAACCGGGAATGAAGCTGCATCTCGCCGGCGGCATAGGCGGGCCGAGTGCCGCCATATGCGAGATTATCAGACAATATCACGGTAAAAACCCCGGTTTTGAATTAATACAAAGCACGGTAACCGGGCATTCTATAAACCTCCTCCACTGCAATCTGGTCAGGAAGCTGGTCTTCTCCGCATGTGCCGACATATCCACCTCGGGACGCCCCAGCCGGATAATGCAGAAAGTCTGGGCGGAAAAGAGCATTGACATTGAAAACTGGTCTCTCTGTTCCCTCCAGCAGAGGCTCATGGCGGGAGCGCTCGGTATCAGCTTCATGCCGACCCGTTCCATTGCCGGCAGCAGCATGGCGATGGACAATACGAATTCCTTTCGGGAAATCGATGACCCCTTCGGGGGCACAGCCAGAGCAGGCCTGGTGCAGGCCCTCAACCCTGACATTTCTATAGTGCACGGCTGTGTCGCCGATGAAAACGGTAATACCATCCTGGCCACTCCGTATGGCGATGACCTCTGGGGCTCGCTCGCCAGCAGCGGCGTTCTCGTCACCGTGGAGAAGCTCGTGCCCACTGATTTTATCAGAAAACACGCCGCCCTGGTTAAAATTCCCGGCCATATCGTTAGTGCTGTATCCGTGGCGCCGATGGGTCTTCACCCATTTTCAATGGCCAACCCGGGTATAACCGGCCTGAATGCTTACGAGACCGATACTGATTTCCTGCTGGAATTACATAAGGCCTTCGCCGGCAGCCAGAAGCTTGATACCTGGATAAAAGAGTGGGTGCTGGAATGCGCTACGCACGACGATTTTCTGACCAGACTGGGCAGCCGAAAGATAAAGTCATTACAAAAAATAACAACCGATAATACAAAGTCTATAGAATATCCCGCAGCACCGCCTGAACCAGCGACGGACTACACTCAGGAAGAGATGGTGCTGATTGCGGCGGCCAGAGAGATAACCGATAGCGTGTTGAAATCACGGCACAGGACCATACTGGTAGGGGCGGGCTCCCGGGGCGTGGCGGTACTGCTGGCACACCATCAGCTTAAAGACCAGGGGTACGAACTGGAAGTCTTAAGCGGTAACGGGCAGGTCGGCTACGAGCTCCAATCGGGACCGTTAGGGGCGCAAAGTTTGGGTGTCGTTTACAGTTCCAAAATGATAACGGATACGCTGACCGTCCAGGGGGTATTCATCGGGGGCAGGAACAACAAATGCCTCAGCGTACTCGGCGTTGGTCAGATTGATAGATACGGAAACACCAATTCCACGCTCACTTCCCAGGGGCAGTTCCTGGTGGGCTCCGGCGGGGCTAATGATGCCGCTAATGCCCGGGAAGTCATCGTCATCGTCAATCAGTCAAAAGACCGCTTTCCAGAGACACTGCCCTACGTCACTTGCCCCGGCGACAGGGTAACCAGGGTAATATCTACCATGGGAATTTTTACCAAACCGGCCGGTCAGGATGAACTGCACCTCACCGCGTGCTTGCCTGACCCGAAACTGCCCGGCCTGGAAGATAAGATAAAACGGGTGCGTGAAACCTGCGGCTGGCCCCTGAAGCTGGCCGACGATGTAAAGGAGGTTCCCGGGCCTGCGCCGGATGAGCTAAAACTACTGCGCCGGTTGCTGCCCGCTCGCTCATAAACGGCGAATAAAGCCCGGGCCTTGCAGCCTGTTTTAATAAAGGAGGCTTTTATGACTGGACCGCTCGAAGGCATTCGGGTTCTGGAGTGTGGCGGCTATCTCAGCGCTCCCTCCGCCGGCTACATGCTGGGTGACCTGGGTGCCGAGGTAATTAAAATAGAAGACAGAGTCAAAGGCGACCCCGTCCGTGGTATGTCAAGCACCTTCGGCCGGGGCATGATTATGCCCGACGGCACCAACATTCTGTTCGAGACGGCCAACAGGAACAAGAAGGGCATGACACTCGACCTGAAAAAGGAAAAGGGTAAGGAGTTGCTCTACCGCCTGGTTGCAAAAGCGGACGTCTTCTGCACCAACTACTCCCTCTCCGCTATTGATAGCCTCGGCATGGACTACCATACTCTGAAGAAACATAATCCGAAGCTGGTCTACGGCCTGGCCACGGGCTACGGCTCTATCGGCCCGGATAGCGAGAAACGCGCCTTTGATACCATAGCCCAGGCGCGTTCGGGCATCATGTGCACCGTCGGTGACCCCGACGGCCCCCCGCTCCAGATAGCCGGGGCCATTTTTGACCAGGTGACAGGTACGCTGCTGGTAAACGGCATTCTGGCGGCACTGTCCGCCCGCGACAGGCAGGGAATCGGGCAGAAGGTTGAGGTATCCCTGTTGGGCTCCGGAATACACATGCAGGCATATAATATTAACGTGACCCTCCTCCGGGGCCGCCCGATGCCCCGGCCTTCCCGTAAAACACTGAAAAACCCTCTTGCCAACCACTATGAATGCGCCGACGGTAAATGGCTGCTGCTGTGCGAAGCGCAGTCCGACAGGTTCTGGCACACCTTCTGCCTCGCTCTGGGTATTGAAAACCTGGAAAAAGATGCCAAATTCGCCACTGCCAAGGACAGGCGCGGTAATTTCCTGGAGCTCACCGGCATCCTGGAGAAGGTGTTTAAAACCAGGCCCAGAGACGAATGGCTCAATATCCTCCAGACTCAGGGAGAAGGCATGGCATTTTCACCAATCATTGAACCAACCGAGCTCACCTCGGACCCGCAGATTCTGGCCAACGAGTATATTACCGATGTTGACCACCCCACCCTAGGCAGAGTTAAAATGATAGGAATGCCGATTAAGTTCAGCGAGACGCCTGCCAGTGTCCGGTACTGTGCGCCCAACTTCGGCCAGCATACGGAAGAGGTGCTCATGAACGTCCTCGGCTACACCTGGGAAGATATAGAAAAGCTGAAAGATGAGGAAGTAATTTAAAAGCTGGAATCAGGAGAAAGCATGGAAATTGAAGTCAAACAGAAGCGTATCGGCGAAGACAGGTTTCTGGAAATGCGTAAAGATATTCTCGCGGAATGGCCGACGGGCCAGGAAGTAGACCTTGAGGAAGCTGTGGAATACCACAGGAACCTGCCTGAAAGTAAAAATTTCATGAAAGCTACCGAAAAGCTGCGCCGGGAAGGCAGGACGACCGTCTGGCCCAGAGCCGGCACCCCTGTACTCGAAGATGAGATAGCGCTCGTTAAAACCCTGGTGGATTCCGGCATACGTCACATCCCCGTCACCATTGATAGCTACACGCGCCGGTATGAGTTTGAGAAAGCCGGGCAAGCCCTGGAACAATCAATTAAGACCGGCCGCGCGCTGCTCAACGGCTACCCCATCGTTAACCATGGAGTAAAAAACACCAGGAAGGTAACCGAAAGCGTCGAGGCCGCTTTCAGCCCCAGGGGCGCCGGCAAACTGGCTATGGAAATTGCCCTGGCTTCCGGTATGACGGCGGCAGGTAAAAGCTCCTTCCTGGAATTCGGCAGCTATGAGAAAAAACGTACCCTGGAAGACTGCATCGAACACAGCCAGTATACGGACAGGCTGGCCGGATATTACACCGAAAGGGGCTCGGTTATCACCACGGACCTCCACGGATTCGTGCCGTCCGGCGTCTTCCCGTTAAGCGTTAACATCGCCTGTATTATCATCGACGCTCTCATCGCCGCCGAGCAGGGTGTCAAGAGCATCATCCCGCTGCTTCACTGCAACGGTCACATGGCGCAGGACATCGCCTGGATGCGAGTGACGCCGAAACTTATCAGGGAGTACCTTGATAGATTCGGCTACACCGATACTGCCATTCCGGGCATCCTGAACAACCAGATTCCGCTGTTCCCCGTCCCGCAGGGCATGGGCGGAGCATTCGCCTACCTCTGCTATACCGCGATGGTGGCTACTTTAGGCAAAGCCGAAGCGGTATTTGTCAGGACGATTGACGAGGGGGCCGGTGTTCCCACCAGAGAGGCGCACGCCCTCAGCTACGAGGCGGCCAACTGGATTTTCAACGTCGTCAGGACACAGGATATTCAGCTCGAAATTGCGGACACCGACACGGAAGAGAAGGTAGCCGAAGCGGAGGTAAGGGCTATACTGGAAAAGGTACTGGAGCTCGGCGACGGCGATGTCGTCGTCGGCTCAATACGGGGGGTTGAAGCCGGAGTGATTGATTCGCCGTTCTGTCCCAATATCCACGTTAAAGATAATGTACTCGGCATTAGAGACAGCCAGGGGGCCTGCCGGTATCTCCATTTTGGTAATCTGCCCCTGCCGGAGGAAATCAAAGACTTTCACCGTGAGAAAGTAGCCGCCAGGGAAAAGGCCGAGGGCAGAAAGATGGACTATCAGGTAGTGATTGACGATTTTTGGGCCTTCAGCAAAGGGAAAATCACGGGTACTTAACCCCACTGTGACCTTAATATCTAGCGCCAGAGAAAACCTGACCAGAGGAGGCAAAATGACCGAAAAAGCCACTGTAATTACCGGAACTGTAGGCCAGGACGCGCACGTTATCGGCACCAAGATACTGTCTCGCGCCTTCCGGGACGCCGGTTTTAACGTCGTCGAACTTGGATGCCTGACCCCGCCGGATGAGTTCATTCAGGCCGCTCAGGAAACAGACGCCGACGCCATTCTCATAAGCTCCCTCTACGGCATGGCCGAGATGGACCTGCAGGGCTTTAAGGATAAATGCCGTGAGGCTGGACTCGGGGATGTGCTCCTCTATATCGGCGGCATCCTGGCCGTGTCCCGGCATGACTTTAAGGAGGATGAAGAGAAATTCAAGAAGCTGGGCTTCGACCGTGTTTACCCGCCCGAAGCCGATATCAATACCGCCATCGAAGACCTCCGCAACGACCTGAAAGCCAGAGGAAAAGTCTGAGGAGATTTGGAAATTACCGTTGGATGACAATATCAGAATTCTTATCGATTTCGGCAGCACCTATACCAAGGTTGCTGTCATTGACCTTGATAAACAGGGAATAGTCTCAAGCAGCCGTGTTCCTTCCACGGTTGAGACCGATATTACCCTGGGACTCAACGAAGCCCTCGAGAAGCTGCCCGCCGATATTAATATAAGCGATTCGGAGAAGAAACAAGCCCTCGCCTGTAGCAGCGCCGGCGGCGGCCTGCGCATGGTCTGTGTTGGCTTCGTCTCCGAACTCACCAGCGAAGCCGCCAACCGTGCCGCCCTGGGCGCCGGGGCCAAAGTCGTTGGCCGCTTCTCCTACGAGCTGGATGAGAATGAAGTTAAAGAGATAGAGGCGATATCACCTGATATCGTCCTTCTCACCGGAGGGACCAACGGCGGGGACAGGAAAGTCATTACCCATAACGCCAGGATGCTGTCCGGCACCGGCAGTGCCATAACCAATATAATCGTAGCCGGCAATAAGGCCGCTTATGATGATATTAAAGCCATCTTTGCCGGTTCCGATAAGCGGGTTACTTGTACCAGTAACGTAATGCCGGAGATAGCCAAACTGGACCTGGCCCCCTGCAATCGGGAAATACGTGAAATATTCATGAAGAACATCATTGAAGCCAAGGGAATCGCTAAAGCCAAGGCCATCATCAAAGACGTTATTATGCCCACACCCTCGGCCGTGCTGGAAGCAGCCAGACTCATCGCCGGGGGTTTCGGTGACGCGGCCGGACTCGGCGAGCTTATCGTTATTGACGTCGGCGGCGCTACGACCGACGTTCACTCCATCGCCAGGGGAATCCCGGGCCGGAATGACGTCGTCATGGGCGGACTGCCCGAGCCTTACGAGAAAAGGACTGTGGAAGGAGACCTCGGCCTGAGATATAATATTGATTCGCTGACGGAACTCGTCAAAGGGAGGGACACGCCGCCCGGTTTTGACGCTATCGTCAGGTCATTTCACCGGGGCAAACTCCCCGAAACAGCCGAGGAAATAGCCTGTCATCGCCTCCTGTCCAGCCTCACGGTTGAGGTAGCCATGAACCGGCATGCGGGGACGATAGAAGCCGTCTACGGACCCGCCGGGCAGATGCTGATTCAGCGCGGTAAGGACTTGACCAGCGTTAAATGCGTCATCGGGACAGGCGGCCCGCTGGTATTTTCCAGAAATCCGAGAGAAATTCTGGAAGGCGCCCTTTTTCAGGAGGCGGCACCGGCTATTCTCAAGCCGAAGAATCCCAGGTTTTACATCGATGACAGCTATATTCTCTACGCGGTGGGTCTGCTCAGCCAGACCGAACCGGCCAGGGCGCTGAATCTTGCCATGAAGAATCTAAAAGAAGTGTAGTATACTAAGCGGGAAAGGAATCTATGATAAGCGGCTGTCGGGCATTAGATTTAACTGATGAAAACGGCTTTCTCTGCGGTAAAATACTGGCCGACCTCGGTGCCGATGTCATTAAGATAGAAAGACCCGGAGGCGACCCTTCACGCAGGATAGGACCATTCTGGGCGGACGTGCCGCACCCGGAGAGAAGCCTGTACTGGTTTGCTTACAACTCCAACAAGCGCGGCGTCACCCTGAATATCGAAGCGGCCGACGGCAAAGAGATACTGAAAGAACTGGTGAAAACCGCCGACTTCGTTATCGAGTCGTTCCCCCCGGGATTCATGGATAAACTGGGTTTCGGCTATCCCGCCCTCAGCAGTATCAGGAAGGATATAATCCTGACATCTATTACCTCGTTCGGTCAAACCGGGCCCTATCATAACTACCAGACCTCGGACATCGTAACAATGGGCATGACCGGAATCCTGTACCAGACCGGCGATTCCGACCGTCCTCCGGAACATATGAGCATACCCCAGGCCTGTATGCACGCCGGAGCCGACGGTGCCGTGGGTACGATGATGGCCTATTACCACAGGGAGATGACCGGGGAGGGACAGCATATTGACGTATCAATGCAGCAGAGCACTGCCTGGTTCCTCGCCAATGCCGTACCCCTCTGGGAGCTTAATGGAGTGGTTTTAAAACGGTCGGGCTCTTTCCGCTGGAGTCTCAATTCCACTCAGCGTCAGGTCTGGCCCTGCCGGGACGGCTATGTGTTCTTCAATATCGTGGGCGGCCGGACCGGCGCTAAAACGCTGTACGAACTCGTAAACTGGATGGATGGCAAAGGTATGGCCGACGATTACCTCAAGTCTATGGACTGGGATAACTTTGATATGTGGAATGCTGACCAGCAGATGGTTGACCGGATTTCAGAACCAATCGGGAAGTTTTTCCAGGCGCTCGATAAAAGCGAGATTGCACGGGAAGCCGCCGAAAGGCAAATTTCTATCTGTCCCCTGTCGACCATGGAAGACCTCTTAAACGACCCCCAGCTCAAAGCTAGAAATTTCTGGGTGGAAATAGAGCACCCCGAGTTGAATACGAAAATCACCTATCCGCGAGAATTCGTTAAGTCCTCGGAGAACGCGTGCGAGACCCGGTTCAGGGCTCCCCTGATAGGCGAGCATAATCAAGAAATCTATGGCGAAATAGGGCTGGGCAAGCAAGACCTGGTTACCCTCAAGCAGGCCGGGATTATCTAGAAGGAGCAGGATATTGTCAAAGGGTGAAAAAAAAGGCATCTTCGACGGCCTGATAATAACATCGTTCTGCTGGGCAATAGTCGGGCCGCTCACCATGAAATTTTTCGCCGACCATGGGGCAACCGTTATTCGCATGGAAACCGCTAAACGTCCCTGCACCCTGAGGATATCCACCCCTTATAAAGACGGTGAACCCGGCATCAATCGCAGCGGCTACTTTAACCATTTCAGCGCCAATATGTACAGTATGAGCCTGAATATGGACAGCCCGAAAGCACTGGAGATAGTCAAAAGGCTGGTGTCCAAGTCTGACGTCGTTATGGAAAACTTCACGCCCGGGGTGATGGAAAAATGGGGTCTGACCTATGATGAACTTAAAAAGGTCAAGCCCGATATCATCATGCTGCGCCAGAGCGGCTTTGGACTCTGGGGTCCCTACGCTCAACAACCGGCCTTTGGCATGATACTGGCCGCTATGGCCGGCCTGCCCAATTTCATCGGTGAACCGGATGGCATCCCCCTGCCCGTCGGCGTATCACCCTATACTGACTGTATCTCGCCGCGCTTCGCCGCTGCCGCCCTCATAGCCGCCCTTGATTACCGTAACAAGACAGGCAAAGGGCAGCTGCTGGATTTATCTCAATTTGAAACGGCGCTTTATTTCATTATGCCCGCCCTCTTCGACTGCGCTGTAAATGGCCGAGAGCCCCCGAGACTGGGCAACTCCTGCCCTTACGCCGTCCCTCATGGGGTATATCCCTGCAAGGGCGATGACCGCTGGTGCAGCATCGCCGTACACTCCGATGAACAATGGGCTAACCTCTGCCGGGTAATCGGTAAAACCGACTACGTACACGACCCTCGGTTCAACACCATGCGGAACAGGAAGCAGCACGAAGAAATAATCAATGAACTGATAAGTGAATGGACGATTAACCTCACGCCGGAAAAGGTGATGGACAGGATGCAGGCGGCCGGGGTGCCCGCTGGCGCTGTCAAGAATGCCTCTGAAATTGTCGAAGACCCGCAGTTGCGACACCGCAACCTTTTCTGGCCTATCCAGCACCCGGATATGGGGTTATATACCCACCTGGGGCAGAGCTTTGAATTATCAAAAACGCCGGCGCAGGCACGCATCCCCAGTCCCCGTCTGGGCGAGCATACCGAATATGTCTGTACCAGGATACTCGGCATAACCGACGAAGAGTTTGTTGAGCTTGTCGGCGCTGGGGTATTCGAGTAAATGAAAGGAGTAACCAATGGCTGGAGGGTACATGGGAAAGCTCCTGTTCGTGGACCTTTCCACAGGACAGATAAAAGCAGAAACGCCTGAAGACAGCCTGTACAGGGACTTTATAGGGGGCTACGGCCTCGGGGCCAGGATACTTTACAGTCGCCAGAAAGGCGGTGTTGACCCGCTGGGACCCGGGAATATGCTTGGCCTCATTACCGGTTCGCTCACCGGTACTCCTGCCACTTTTGGTTGCCGGTACGCTGTGGTGGCGAAATCGCCGCTCACCAACGGGTGGGGCGATGCCAATTCCGGCGGGTATTTCGGCCCTTACCTTAAGTTCGCCGGCTATGACGGTGTGTTTTTTACCGGCATCTCGGAGAAGCCTGTTTACCTCTTTATTGACAATGGTAAAGCCGAACTGAGAGACGCAGCTCACCTATGGGGTAAATACACCTATGAAACCGATGATATGTTGCAGTCCGAACACGGCAAAGAGACCAGAGTCGTCAGCATCGGCCCGGCCGGGGAAAAGGTGGCCCTCGTTGCCTCTCTTATCAACCACGGAGGCTCGGCGGCCGCACGCTCGGGGTTGGGGGCGGTAATGGGTGCCAAGAAAGTCAAGGCAGTGGCGGTCAGGGGAGACCAGGAAGTTCCAGTAGCCGATATTGACGCAGCCAGACGGCTGCGAAAGGAGCATATAGCCGAGCTTGTAAAGGGGCCCATATTTAAGGAACTGAATACCTACGGCACCTGTGTCCACACCGACATGTCGGCCCACAGCGGCGACACGCCGGTCAGGAACTGGGGCGGTGTTGGCGTTATTGACCTGCCCGATGTTTCGGGACTGAATAAGGATGTCATAAATGCCGATGTGGTAAGTAAAACAGGCTGCTGGCGCTGTCCCGTTGCCTGCCGCGGCCTTCTCAAAGAGGGAACCGGCGAGTATAAGTACCCGGCTGGCACCCACCGGCCGGAATACGAGACCCTGGGCGCTCTTGGAGCGATGTGCCTCAACAGTAATGCCGCGGCGATAGCCATGGCCAACCACCTCTGCAATGGCTACGGACTGGACACTATCTCCACCGGCACCACCATCGCCTTCGCCATGGAGTGTTACGAGCATGGTCTCATTACCAAGGCGGATACCGATGGCATTGACCTTACCTGGAGTAACCATCAGGCTATGCTTGCCATGATTGAGAAAATGGCACGGCGGGAGGGCTTCGGTGATGTCCTCGCCGATGGGGTGGAGGCGGCGGCGGAGAGAATCGGAAAGGAAGCTGTGGAATACGCGGTACATATCGGCGGCCAGGAACTCGGCATGCACGACCCCAAATTCGATTTCCCGGCCTTCGCCGGCAAGCCAGTCGCCGCCAGATACCAGATGGATGCCACCCCGGGACGCCACACGGCGGGCTTCGGACCCAGCCAGTTCCAGGACCACGTCGTCAGTGCTGCCGGACTCTGCATGCACAGTGACCTCGTCGTGGATAATCCCCCCAGATATATAGAGGGATTCATGAGCGCCGTAACCGGCTGGAAGCGTTCCATGGAGGAGCTGCTCAAGGCTGGAGAGAGGATTGCCAATATAAGGCATGTCTTTAACCTTCGCGAGGGCATCAATCCCCTGGATTATAAGGTACACGGCAGGATAATCGGTCGGCCTCCCCAGAAAGAAGGCCCGCTGGCCGGTGTATCGGCGGATATCGAGACCCAGATTAACGAGAACCTCGACGCCCTCGACTGGGACCGCGTGACCAGCCGGCCGAGTAAGAAGAAGCTGCTGGAACTCGGCCTGGATGACGTGGCGCGAGAGCTATGGCCATAAAGACTGATGGTCTGGTTTACGCTAAATCCTCTGGCTGGCACACCTGGTTAAAGCTCTATTTGCCAATGTATGTCAGGGTATTTCTGGCGGCAGTGCCGCCGGAATACCATTTATCTGGAAATCATCTGACCACCCCCGACCTGACCCGTGCCTGCCGGGAGGTGCATAGAATAAACATAGCTCAGGACGAAAAATTCATCAACACAGGAAACGCTGGATTGCATAGAAAAAGCGGGAAGCTCATCATCCCTGGCATTAACCGCCTGTAAATGTGAGCTTCCCGCCCTGATATTGCTTTGTTTAAGACTACCGGACTACAACATCATCACTCAACGTCTCTCCCGTGATTTCCGGCTGGTAGTAGGCATAGGCCTGGGAGCTGACGCCTTTTGCCCTGACCGGATACATAGCCCTGGCCTTGAAGCTGAAGTTAAGGGTATCGCCGGAAAACAGGTTCTCAATATAGAAGATGACTTTCCTGCCGGCTACCTCATAACGCTTGAACTTCTCCTGCTGTTCCACGAGTCTGGTTATCGACTCGTTATCCGGTGCAAAACCGGTCGGGATTGATATATCCAGGACGGTCATGCCGGCTTCCATGGGCACCGGCGGATTGAAGCTCAGCTCCACCGATATATTAATCAGGTCATTGACCTCTACCTCGGTAGCGTCGTAGTTCACGTCTATTTTAAGGATGTCTTCTTCGGTTTTCTCGGCTTCGGGGAGGTTGAATCTCTTCACCACCTGGGCTATGGCCTCACCCTTGCCGGTCGTGCTTATCTCCACCGTGTCATCAACGGGGATTTCCACAACCTGGAGGACATCGAAGTTCTCTTTCCTGAGCGACAATCGCTCTGTTCCGGCGCTGGTTTCTATCTTTATCTTCAAATCAATGTCTGCCCGGGCGCCGGTGCCGAAGGCGGTCAGGGCCTCCAGGGCGACTACGGTGTCCTGTGTTGAGCCGAAACCGCCAAAGGCGTTGCGCTTGGAAACCAGCCACTTCGCGGCACGGCTGGCATTGACCACGTCACCGTGCTCTACCAGTGCCAGCGTGGCATAACCCGTGGCTTCAATGGATGCGGGCCGGGTTTGCTGGGAAGAAGGCCCCGGCCGGCCCATTTCCGGTTCAAGCGGCTCAGGCATGACATCATCGCCCCAGTACAACCCGTTCTCCTCCTCTTTGGCCATGTCCATCATTTTTTCATACGCCTCGGCTTTCCTGGGGCTGTCTGCCATCTCCAGGGCATAGGTCACGATGGCGATATTATAGGCTTCGTCAATCTCATCCAGCCTGTCTTCAAGGTAAGACACCGCCTTGCTGGCATTGACTCTCTCTCCAGCCTGCATCAATGCGATGGCGGCATAAGCGGTCAGGGCATCTTTCCCTGAAAGTCCGCCGAATATCTCCTGGTGATGGATAAAACCTACGGGGTCGAATGAGCCGTCACTATTCTGGTGACTGATAATCCAGTCTCTGGCTTCGTCCAGAATATCGCTGTCAATGTATATCAGGTCTTCGGCCTGGGCAAAGCTCTTCAGGACGAAGGCAGTCAGGAAGAGGCTGCCTTCCTGGTCGCTTTGCCCGAAGGCGGAGAAACTGCCGTCGCTGCGCCGGTAGGTCAGCTGGCGCTGGTAGCCGGTTATCATCAGCATCTCGGCTTTCGCCATTATCTCCGGCTTTATCTGGCCGCTGGCTTTAAGGTATTCGGTAATGAAGACATCGGGGGCGAAGACTATCATGTTCTGTTCCCCGCAGCCGAAGGGCATCTGGATAAGCTCCTCCAGTCCTTCGATTGTCTGTGTTAGATAGCTGGAAGTGACGGTAAGGTAAGCTCGCCCGGAGCCGTCTATGGCGACCAGCGGTATATCCGTAGAAGCCTCCTGTGAAGTGCCGGCGCTCAGGACGAGGTTTTCAACCATCTCCCGGGAAACGCCTTCCGGCTCTATTATAAGCTTCTTGATTACGGCATCGGCTGCCTCCTTGCTTCTGGCGGTTATCTTCACGCTGTTGTGGCCGAGTTCATCAGGACTTATCACGAACTGGGTGCCGCCGATATCGTTTGCTTCTATCTCCACGGTCTTTCTACTCTTGTCCATCAGGTCGAACCAGTCGGCCGCTTCTATCTCCACCTGCACACTCTGAGGCTGGTCGAGGTAGTTATATATAGACACCCTGACCGGAAACTCCTCTCCTCTTATTGCCGAATAGGGCAGGTCGACGGTAAGGAAGAATGGCTGGAAGGCCACCAGCTCGCTTTCGGCCACACCCAGCCCATTCTCGCGGGATATGGCCACAGCGCGCAGCATCCAGGTGGTAATGGTATCCGGCACGTCCACCTTTAACGAGGCTTTGCCGTTACTATCGGTGATAACCTCCTGCCAGAGCCATGTCTCCGGGAAGAACTGCCTGACCCTCTGGACCTCGGCCAGTCCGGCTCCGTTGGCAGCCGACTGGTCAATTTCCGGCATAGCCGCCGGCATCGGTGCCGGGACCGGCATAGGTGCTTCAGCTTCTTCCGCCCCGAACCACTTCAGTATACCGCCCCGCCCCTCATCCATAATCTCGTTCTCGTATTCCTTGCCGTCGGGCAGCTTTTTGTTGGTAAGCAGTATCACGCCTGCCTCGCGGAAGACGTCGTTAGCGCCCGGATTCTTTATGCTCTGGTATATCGTTACCTCATGCAGTTCCGCCTGCGGCTCCATGTAGAGCTTCTCCAGCTCGTCAAATACCTGCTGGAGGTTGAGCCTGTTCTCGGCGAGAATAAAGACGGAACGGTCTACGGCCGCAATGCCCACCTTGGCTTGTCCCTCGGTCTCGATGTTTATCTCGACTTCGTCACCCGGCCTTACTTCATGACTGCTGAATTCCACCTCCACTTTATGCGGGTACTGAGCATCAACATTAAAGGGTATATAGTCGGCGGCTACCTCGCTGTTGGGCAATATCTGGTAAACGAGAAGTTTGGAGACGGGCGCCATCAGCGGGGTGGCAACAATATCTATTTCATCCTCCCCGGTATAGCTGGTAAAGACCACCTTGCCCCTGGAGACGATTTCATAGTAGAAATTAGCCGCTTCTTTAGTGGAATAGACCTTGAACCTTATCTTCCCCCCGAGCGCGGGGGTGCCTTCACTGATTTGTTCCACATGGATGAAATTGCCTGAAGGCGAGTAACTGGCTTCGAGGGCCTTCTCGGCATGGGCGTCGGCGGCATTACATTTTATCAGCAGGGCGGCACACTCATCGGGGGGCGTTATTTCGAGCATTACTTTGCCGTTTACCGTGTTTAACGTCTCCTCAATCTGCGCGATTTCCTCAAAATCATTGCTGAGGTAGGTAATTTCTACATCTACCTCTTCGTCGATTAGTTTGTTGTCCGGCGTCTCGGTAACTATCAGGAAACTGAAGGGCAGGTCGGGCTTGAAAGTATTGCCGGACGGTATTATCTGTAGTTTCACCGAGGACTCGGCCACGGTGAGCAGGGTGCTTGTCTTCTCTTCATAGCCGGTGGCCTTTTCCACCACGGTAACATCAAGCATAACATTACCCAGCCCTCCGGCCGCCGGAACGCCGGCTACATAGCCAGCCGCAGGGATGGTAAATTCGGCTTCGGCATCTATGGGTTTCTTAAATGTAGCGTATTCTTCCCATACACCTACATAACGCGAAGCCCTGATTTCCAGCTCACCGCTGACCGGCTTGCCGAAGCTGTATTCAGAGGTGATTTTCCCGGTGATTTCCTCGTTTGCCAGAAACCACTGTTTGAGGAGCTCAACTTTAACTTCATATTTGGGGAGAACGTACTCCTCCACCCTGACATCGAGCTGTGTCTTACCCGTCGGGCCTTCGGTTGTTATCTTCCAGACGCCGAGGTTGGGCTCGGAGGATATTGGCAGTTCCAGCGTTGCCACCCCGTACTCGTCAGTCTTCATCTCTTTGCGAAAGATTTTTATGCTCTTGGCATCCTGGACCTCAACGACGATACCTGCGCTCAACGGCATTAGTTCGGCATCCAGCGTAAAAGCCCGCATCTGGATAGTCTGGCCGGGCTTATATATCGGCTTATCCGTCTCCAGGAAGACGAGGAAGTTGCGTTCTACCGTTATGCTGGTTTCATCTTCAAAATTGTTGCCTTTGATGCGTATGCCGTATTCACCTTCGGCGACATCCGGCACCGTGAAAGGTACGGTCCCCTTACCGTTGATATTCTGTTTCACGGTAAAGATATCCTCACTACCTTTATACATGGTGAGTTCGACCTCTCCCGGTATGGTTTTGTCTCCCTTAAAAAGTGTCACGGAAACCGCCTGCTTGCTGCCGGCTGAAAAAACGGACGGGATGACTACCGCGTAGGAGTCGGCGGGCTCGGGCGGGGTGCAGGCGGGCAGCAACAGGGTAAGAAATAGAACTACCGTCAGAAAACCTGAGATAAAAATTTTGTAACGCATGATACCTCCTTTAGTACGAACCATTTCAGTAAAAACCGTCCGATACATATAACGAATCGAGGCCTGAAAGGTTAGTAAGTAAGGCTAATATCAGTATAAAATATCAGGAAATGAATATAAACACCCCGCTCCAGCGATGTGCCGTCAATACCAGCCTTCGGCTATCTGCCCGTCAGGCAGAATCCTGTTGACATTTGAAAAGACTTGGTAATACAATCTCCGTAAAGGGAATGAGAAGGAGGTAAGAAATGAGCGTTCAAGTAGGCCGGCCGGCACCGGATTTTACTGCCACAGCATTCCACGAGGGTACAGCTAAGGAGGTCAAGCTCTCAAACTACAGGGGCAAATGGCTCATGCTTTGCTTTTACCCGGCGGATTTCACATGCGTCTGACCAACGGAGCTATCGGCAGTTGCCGTTAAGTACGCCGAGTTCCAGGAACTGGGAGTAAATATTTTAGCGTTAAGCGTGGACAGCAATTTTTCCCACAAGGTCTGGCAGGAAGTAGAGCTTTCCAAGATGGTGGAAGGTGGTATACCTTATCCGATGGTATCGGACCTCGGAGGTAAGATAGGCACTGAATACGGGGTCTACGATGAGGAGAAAGGGTTGGACGTCCGCGGACGTTTCCTCATAGACCCGGATGGCGTCATTCAGGCTATGGAGGTCCTGACACCACCGGTAGGCAGGAACGTGGCCGAGGTACTGCGTCAATTAAGGGCGTTCCAGCACCATCAGAAAACCGGGGAACTGATGCCTTCGGGATGGCAGCCGGGCAAGAAAACCCTGCCGCCGGAGACGGAAACACTGACGAGGGCCGGCCACGTATGGGAAATCTGGAAACCGGACATGGCATTCTAAAACACGCCTGGTTCAAGTGAAAATAAGAGCCTGCCCCGAGAGTAGCTTAAGACAACGTTAACTCTAGCTATAAATCCGGTCAACGGCCGGGGGCACGTCAACCGCTGAGCCATTTAATACGGCCACTATGCTTTTGCGTTTCTTATAAACCTGTTCTATCATGGGCATCCGGCTCAATATGCTGCCTAACGGTACGGGACTCCGTAATGAGACGATTATCATGAGTCCTTCTTCTTCTGACCAATTGCTCGATGCTATTCTCAGGTTTT
>Ga0315549_1000540_pt1 | contig 44018 bp, 40 predicted proteins | sample SalMarSW160200MG_FD_203101 | JGI IMG/M metagenome (GOLD analysis project Ga0315549, IMG submission 203101) | Salt marsh sediment microbial communities from the Plum Island Ecosystem LTER, Massachusetts, United States - Salt Marsh Sediment SW1601-200 ...
CGCCAGAAATAGTCATGTTTTCCCGCCAGCTAGCGTTACTCCTGGAATCCGGCACCGATATCGTTACTTCTTTAGACTTGTTACAAGACCAGATAGCTAACCAAAGCTTGAGAAAAATAATTGCTGAGGTATCCTCAGATATTCGCGGTGGTAGCTCACTGTCAAGTGCTCTAAGCAAGCACCCCCAGGCTTTTTCTCCAATGTACTTCCAGGCAATAGCTGCTGGTGAGCAAGGTGGTAACATGGAGGTGGTGCTGAGGCAAATGGCCGATTATCTGGAGAGGGGAGCCACCACCGAGAAGAAGATAAAAGGTGCCTTGACCTATCCCTTTATGGTGGTTATTGTAGCTGTTGTTGTGGTAGGGGTACTGATCACCTTTGTTTTCCCCTCCTTCATCAGCTTTTATGCTCAAGTTGGAGCTGGTCTGCCTCTGGCCACCAGAATGCTTATCGGCATTACCGATTGGTTTAGCCATTATGGGCTTTATCTTCTGATCGTGGTTTTAGCTGCTGTTGGTGCCACCTATGCCTATATCAAGACCCCAGCCGGGAAATACCGTTGGCACAAAATGATGCTTCGTTTGCCTGTATTTGGGCGTATTATCCAACTTAATGAGCTTTCTCGGTGCTGCCGCACTATGTCATTGTTAATCAGAGTTGGCTTACCCCTACCAGAAGTCCTGGCGGCAACTGTCCGCGGTACTAACAATAAGGCTGTAGAGGAGAGTCTGACCGATGTTCAGCAAGCGTTAATCAGAGGTGAAGGCCTGGCCCAACCTATGACCAAGAGAGACCTCTTCTTGCCTCTGATGACGCAGATGGTGAGAGTTGGTGAGGAAACCGGTAATCTCGAGACCACACTAGTTACCGTAGCCGAAAGCTTTGAGACCGAGGCTAATGATAAGACCAGTGCGGCTGTGGGGCTTATTCAGCCAGTGATAACGGTGTTTCTCGGTTTAGTGGTTGGTTTTGTTGTCTTAGCCATGTTGTCAGCTATGTATTCCGTCTATGGTCAACTAAATCTCTAGGTGATGGTTATCGAGGAGGCAATGACAAATTACAAAGCTCAAAATCCAAAGGACCAAACGGTTTTGTATTTGGAATTTAGCCAAGGGGATTGCCACGCATTTCCCACCTGTCATTGCGAGGCTGACGAAGTCAGCCGAAGCAATCTCGGTGGGGCAGGGGGATTGCCGTGAGCATTCTTAGGAAAATGAAAATGATAAGACTGAATAGCCGGGTAAGGAAAGCCTTTCAAGGCCGCTCCCGGGGCTTCACTCTGATTGAGGTGGTGATAGCCATAGCTTTCGTCGGTGTAATTGCTATCGCCTTCCTGAGCGCCCTATCTACCGCCTCCACGCTTCTCATCGTTGCTGATGAGCGAGCCACCGCCGAAAGCCTGGCTCGAAGCCAGATGGAGTACGTTAAGAACCAGCCCAAGAGCACGACCTACGAACCCTCGATTCCTCCCGCGTATGAGCAGGCCGGCTATTCAGCCACCATCACGACTGGCGATGTTCCGTTAAGGGCAGGTCTTCAGAAAATAACAATTGGAATTTATCGCCACCCCGATGATGAAGAACCAGTAGTTACACTGGTAGGTTACAGGTTATTCCTATGATATTTGGTAGACTAGGAGTAATACAAAGGGACCAGAGGGGCGTAACTCTGGTTGAGCTCCTGATAGCTATTCTCCTCGCTGGTGTTGTCACCAGTGGCATTACCATGACGATTTTCCAGGTGTTTAATATGAATAGCCGCACCTCTAATCATATGATTGCCATTCGCCAGGTGCAACACGCCGGCAAACAGGTGAGCCAGGATTTATTGCAGGCTCAGCATATTGATACTGAAGACAACCCAGCTACTCTTGAGTTTGAGCTTCTCGCCTTGAACTGGACTGATTGGGATGATGCGCAGCACGGGATTGTCTATACTCTAGAAGACATGCCGTCTGGCGGATTTAAGATACTCTGGCGAGAGCACTATATTAACTCAAGCCCTGATTCCACTACTATAGTGGCTGAATATATTGACCCTGCCCAGACTAGCTGTGCTTGGGCTGGCGGTGCACTTAACTTCACGGTGACCGCCAACGTGGGTGGACAAAGCGAGACCAGGGTATATGAAGTTACGCCCAGATCGGGCTCACAATAACCGTGTGTTGCATAGCTCCCTCTCTACCCTTGAGGATGATTAAAGGGCAGAAGATACGAAATCCTAAATTCCAAGCACCAAATCCCAAATGCCAAATGCCGATTTCATCGAGCATCCCAAGATTATCGGGACAATATCAAATGACGAAGCTCAAATGCCAAATGAAGCCCAAAATCCCAATGACAAAAATGTAGTCGCCCCGATGAAATCGGGGCGATAAAAGACCACCACCGGGGAGAGTCTTGTACCCTCTCAAATCAAAACCCAGACCGCAATGGGAATCTGGGGTAGGGATTGTCAGGAAAGAAACGGCTCTGCCACCTGAGCATTTGGACTTCACCATTTTTTAGAATTACCCCTCTTAAGATAAGAGGGGTAAGGGGAGTTATGGAGATAACCCTCTTTATTCCCCCTTACTTTAAGGGGGAGATTGAAGGGAAGAATTAGTTTTGACATTTGGATATTTGGATTTGAATTGTTATTTGGGCTTTGACATTTGGATTTTAGTTAATGAGATTTCCACGCCCCCGACAAATCGGAACTCACAATGGCACCTCACATCATCAACGACAGTACTAAAGGGCTATTGACACCGAAGAGTGTTACGCTATACTGTTACTTGATAACAGGTAAGTTTTTCAAAGATTTCCCCCTTACTCTAAGGGGGAGACTTAAGGAGGGAGACCTTGCTTTAAGGGGGGAATGGAGACACTAATATCCGGTATAACAGGAGGCGTGAAGGGATGAAAATTGCTGTGAGGAGGTTAATAAGAGAGGAAAAGGGACAGGCGCTGGTCCTGGTTCTCATTCTGCTCGTTGTCGGCGGGCTTGTCATCGCTCCCCTGCTCGACTTCATGGGCACGGGGCTTAAGGTGGGTAAAGATGTCTATGAGGATAAAATGTACGAGACATACGCCGCCGATGCCGGGGTGGAGGATGGTCTGTGGCAGATAAGGCATGACGGCCTGGCTGGTTTCGCTGGTTACGACGAGTACGACTATTCTAGTCAATGGCCATACTCATTGAATGAGAGCGTAAATGGCTACAGTGTAAATGTTACTATAAAGAATGTCTGGATACCCAAGGACATACCCGCCCCCGATACTGTCCCCGATGCTGTCACGGCTCAACAGATTATCGAACTGGGCAAGTTGATAATAACCGGCGGTCCATACGCCGCCGCAGAGTCAACCTACGAAATCAAGATAAGCTATCAGTGGGAATGTGGTAATGACCTGTTGTTGGATGTAAATACTATAGGTATATGGCTGCCGCCCGGCTTCGAGTATGTATTGGGCTCGAGTGACCTTGAGAAAGCTAGTGGGGAGCCTTATTACTGTGTACCAGCTACTGTCCCCTATAAAGGCGGTTATGCCGTGGTCTGGAACTTTGCCTCTGTTCGTCTGGAAGACTTTCCCGGTACCGACGGCGCCCCGATGATAAAGAGCTTCAAGTTCGAGTACGTAGGACCGGAGGGGCAGAGTCCCGATAATGCCGTCTCCTGGATCGACACCAGCGGAGTTCCCGGCATTACTTACACCTGGGATGCTGACGTCAAGATTTATCAGATTCTATCGGTAGCTGGGGACTGCGAGGTGGAAGCCTATGCTGCCAAAATTGAGGTGCGCAAACTGGGCGCTGCCATCTCGGGGGACTACCACGCCATAGGCAATACCTTGATGACAACGGAAGGCGGTCCCATTACCGGTTATGGTTCCGAGCACTATCGAGATGTGCTTTACAAGGAAAGTAGCGCCACCGTCGCTGAGGGCGATATCCCATCCAATGCCGTAATAGAAGCGGCCTGGCTCTACTGGTCAGGATGGATAGAAAGTGCTGAACCACAAGGACCATGGCCGCCAGAGAGTTGTGACAACATGGACGATTGGATTCCCGGTAACCACTGGTCAATTTGGTCGTGGTATGGGGATAAAGAATTTCTGGGTCAAGGTGGTGGCAGTGCCGCCGATAGAACCCTTACTATGCATATCAGCGGTGACCCAACACACTGCCTGGATTTGAGCCCGTATTCGGGTCAAGAGGTTACCGTTTCCTGGACGCAGAGAGAATGGCAATCGGGATGGGGATGGCCGCAGCCCCAGTTGGAATCGTATGATTGCCTCAAATACGGCTTTTCCGGAGATGGCGGTGGCAGCTGGAGTCTATGGAATACTGCATTTTGCGACGATGACCCGTCAAGCACTTTCAGCATCCCCATTCCTGACGAATATCTAACCGACAGATTCTTGATGCGTTTCTTCCTGGACTTCGATGAAACTAACGAGTATTGCTATATTGATGACATCACCATCTCTGTACCGTCGCAGGGGTCGTCTGTGGAAGACGCCAAGGTCAATAGGGTTATGTTCGGCACTACTGGCAACATGAACGAAATAACCACTAGTCAGTGGCAGGTAGAGCCTACCCCGGATGCCGTGGAAAACTCCTGGTGCTACTCCTGTTTTTACGATGTCACTGACAATGTTACCGCCGCGCTTGACCCCGGCACCAAGAGCGGCACCTTTACCCTGGGTCATGTGTTAGAAGGTAGCGGGTATAGCCTGTCCGGTGGTGGGACGACCGGCTATCCCCTGGCTACTCCGGCTTCATCAACAGCCAACCAATATATGTGGACTTATGCCGGCTGGTCGCTGGTAATCATCTACTCCAGCCCCGAGACCGAAGGACATCAGCTTTATCTCTTTGACGACCTTCGTTATGTCAAAGTGCATACTACACTGGACTTCCCCCTCAGCGGCTTCCTTGTCCCCGACCCGGTTGGAGGCGAAGTATATTCTGCCCGTATCACCTGCTTTGTCGGTGATGGCGATGAGCACTGGCCTTATGATTTCATAGCACTACTTGATGCTGAGCCATCCGTTCCCAGCTATCAAATACCTGACGCCTACAAGCTCTGGGACGGCATCACTTGCGACCATAATAGCGAAGGTAGCCCTAATAATGTCTGGAATAGCCAGTCTCCCGGGCTTGCCGCCAATGGGGTAGATATTGATACCTTTCAAGTTACCTGGATTAGCGGGCTACTAGAGCCTGGTGATACCACGGCTTGGGTAATACTCGGCAATGCAAGCTCAAACCCTAGTGCCGCCGAACTCATTATGTTAGTCTATACCATTATCTCCTTCCGCAGCGAGACAACGAGTGGCGGCAGCATAAGTTATCTGATAAAGGGATAATTCTTCTGGAGACACCATGGTATTTCAACGATTGAAAGGGCAAACATTTGTAGGAAAACCCCTAGACAGGCTTTTTAGATGATGCTATATTACGAGGAAGTTGAGTAGCTCGTGAAACTAAGCAGGACTTGCCACGTAAGCTTTTGCCAAATTACCCCTCTTATGACTTGTCCTGAGGGAAATCGAAGTATAAGAGTGGAAAGGCAAATTACCCCTCTTAAGATAAGAGGGGTAAGGGGAGTTATAGAAATAACCCCCTTTATCCCCCTTATTCTAAGGGGGATATTGAAGGAGAGACCCCTTGCGTGTTAGAGGGGGATGTTGAAGGAGACAGGAGGAAGCGGAGTAGTTTATGAAGCTGAGTAAGAAGGTTTGGCTGATTATAGGAATCGCCATTTTCGCTATCGCCCTCGCCGTCTTGTTCTCGTTTTACTCCCGGCAAGCTGGAGAGCGGGAGCAACTAGAGAACAACCTCGTGGTAGCTCAAGCTCTCTTGCCTCAGCTCACTGCTCAAAAGGAAGACATGGAGGACCAACTCGCTCAAGCTCAGTCACTGCTTGACAGGAGCCGGGTAAAATTCCCTGAATCAGTGGAGTGTATCGAATACGGCGAGGACTTATTTGAGATTGCTGACGATTGTGATGTGGAATTAACCAGGCTCACTGCATCAAAGCCGACTGGCAGTGCTACCTATTCTGCTTCTTCATTTGCGGTAGATGTCAATGGTGACGTGAGTGACATACTGGATTTTGTAGACGCTTTGAGGGTCGGTGTGGATTTTCAACTACCGTGGAGCGCTGAGGTGACGGCAGTAAGAATCAGTTACGGCGGTGAAGGTACCGCAGGAACAGCTACCATCAGCCTGAATATCTATGCCTATAAAGGTGAATAAACATGGCGAAAAGAGTTACCACCCTATTTATTAGAGATACCGCTATTAACCTGCTGGTAATGAAGGGCAGACAGGTGGAAAAGTGGGCTAGCTTGCCACTGGAGCCAGGTCTGGTCAGCCAGGGGCTCATCGTTGATGAAGAGCGGGTAGCCGACGAGGTGAAACAGCTATTCCAAAAGGAAAAGGTAAGCACAGACAAGGTTATCATCGCTTCAAGCGGGCACGATTCCCTGTACCGTATCATAACCCTGCCTGAGCTGCCTGAAGCTATATTTCCTGAGGCGGTAAGGCGCGAGGCAAAGCGAGTGATACCAACACCTCTGGAAGAGGTCTATTTTGCGTACCAGCGCCTTCCCGTCGAAAGGGGAGAAGGTCGCGTTTTTCTGGCCAGTTTTCCCCGCAATCTGACTGATGCCTTAGTCAGAACGCTGCGTCAGGCCGGTATTAGGCCGCATATTATGGACTTAGCTCCTCTAGCCCTGTGCCGAATCCCCAATGAGCCCAAAGCAATCATCATCAATGCCAGGTTAGACCACCTGGATGTTATAGTTATAGCAGACAGGCTCCCTCAGGTCATTCGCAGGTTGTCCCTGCCCAGCGAGGCTGAATCTTTAGAGGAAAAGCTGCCGTTTATCGCCGAAGAGTTCAACAGGACTGTTGCCTTCTATAATTCCAGCCACATGGACAACCCTTTGGATTCAACTGTGCCTGTGTTTATTTGCGGCGACCTGGTGGAGTCGCCGGAGACCTGGCAGTCAGTGGTTGGTCAATCAGGCTATTCGGTGTCAGCGTTGCCATCGCCTGTGGAACCCCCTGAAGGCTTCGACCCCAACGAATTCATGGTCAATATGGGGTTGGCTTTCAAGGAACTCCTGCCAGAAAAGGGAGAAGCCAACTTTTCACTAGTGAATTTCAATGCCTTGCCCGAGAGCTACTTGCCCGAGCATTTCTCTATAGTACGAGTCCTTGTCCCTGTCGGTATTGTCGTTGGTATCGGCCTGATTATCTTGGGCCTAATTCTTATCCTGGGCAATCGCGCCGAAATTGAGGCATTACGTTCCCAGTTGACAGCAACTGAGAGCAGCGTCGCCCGATTGCAAAGAGAAACAATAACATTGAGCGTGCAGATTGGGCCGATAGAAGCCACCGCCAATGAGCTTAATGCCAGAGTTGTCACTATGGAACGGGAGCGTGCACAGATTGCCATGGATTTGAGTGAAATTGATAGACTTGCCGGAGAGACGATAACTTTGAGTAATGTTAGTCATGCAGGCGGCTCGGTAACGGTGAACGGTGGGGCTTCAGATGAAGATGCCGTTTTCAGGTACGCCGACGATTTGAGAAAGAGCGGTAGATTCTCGGATGTTTGGATTTCCTCTATCACCGGGGGTGAGGGCGGGTTTGCGTTTGCGTTCTCCTTAACAAAATAAAGTTACTCACAGAAGGTACGAAATCCTAAATCCCAAGCCCTGAAGGGGAAACTCTAAATCTTCAACACCAAATCCCTTCGACAAGCTCAAGACAGACCTAAACAATATTGAAATTTAAAAATCAAAGGTCAAAAATCAAAACGACAACTCAAAACGTAAAAAATTTAACCTTTGCTCTGTCATTTTGCACTTTTATTTTTACATTTTGCATTTTGAAAGGGTTTGTAGCGAAGCGACCCTAGGATTTGTGTGAAGGAGGATGGTGAGACCCATACTATCTTCCTATTACCAAAGGGATATTGACAGTAAGGAAGCTTACACTATATTATAATTATAAATATACTCGAATATATTATATAATGAACGGAGGTGAGATTCTTCGCCCCGGCTTGCCGGGGCTCAGAGATGACAAAAGGGAAAGGACTCAATGAGCAGTAGAATTGTGTCGGGATTCACGTGGTTGACTATAAAAGGGAAAAAATATGGATATTTTTTCATTGCTTCGGACAGCTAACTCAAGGCGGGCTAGCGATTTGCATCTGGTTGCTGACAGTCCGGCAGCGTTCCGTATCGACGGCTCTCTGGAACCAGCAAACGGTGTAGCTCCACTAAGCGCTGAGGATATAAACGAAGCTTTTCTCCAGATAACCACGCCTGAGGAGAGAGAAGAATTCCACCGCCATCTGGAGCTTGACTTTGGCTATACCTTACCTGATGTTGGTCGTCTGCGATGCAATGCCGCTCAGCAGCGCGGGGCTATCAGCCTTGCCGTGCGCCTGTTGCCGCCAAAAATCCCCACCATAGACGAACTGGAACTGCCCCAGATATGTAAGGAGCTTGCCTTGAAGCCGCGAGGACTGGTAGTGGTTACTGGACCTACCGGCAGCGGTAAAAGCACCACCCTGGCAGCCATGGTTCAGCACTTGAATACTCATGAGAGTCGCCATGTGATTACCATTGAAGACCCCATAGAATATGTTTACCCCTCCATTAAATGTGCTGTGACCCAGCGTCAGTTGGGCTCTGATACCCTGTCCTTTGACAATGCTCTAAAGCATATCTTGAGGCAGGACCCGGATGTGATTCTGGTCGGGGAGATGAGAGATACCGAGACTGCGGATGCCGTCCTTACCGTAGCTGAGACCGGGCACTTCATATTAACTACCGGTCATGCCCCCAGCGCTACTCAGGCAATGGAGAGAATAATTGATTTGTTCCCACCTCATCAGCGCCACCTGGCTCAGACACGGCTGGCTTCTCTACTTGTTGCTGCGTTATGTCAGGTGCTTGTGCCCCGGTCTGACGGCGCGGGAAGGATAGCCGCCGTGGAAATCATGCTCGGCAATCCGGCAGTGAAGAACCTTATTCGTGAAGGCAAACTCTACCAGCTACCCAATGTAATCCGTACCCACCGGGAAATGGGCATGATTTCACTTGACGAAGCCCTGGTCAGTATCTATCTTAAGGGAATCATCAGTGGCAAAAGCGTGCTTGATTACTGCAATGACCGCACTGAAGTGGAAAAACTCATCGGCAAGGTAAAATTATAGTCAAGCACATAACACGACCTCGCTTCGCTCCAGATTGTAATAGTTTAGTTTTTCTACAAGTTCCATCTTAAAATTAGGGCTCTCTTCTTCAATATCTCCTATCAAAATAAGGGCTCTCTTCTTCATAACTCCCCTTTCCCCTCTTATTCTTAAGAGGGGAACCCTAGCCCCTAGCATAGTGATTCTTTCCTTAAATATCCCCCTTAAGATAAGGGGGATAAAGGGGGTTACGAACGTCCCTGAGCTTCCCCTTTAATCGCTTTCCCTTGCCCCCTCTTGCTCTTAAGAGGGCAAATTTTGGAAAAACCTACCTCTGTGTTACCCCGGATTTCTATAGCTGCCTGATTTCTCAGACGGGCTGCGGGTGTCATTCTGAGCGAAGCGAAGAATCTAACGGCGCTCGGAGTAAACTCCGCGTGGCAATCCTATTATCCCCACCGAGATTGCTTCGGCACTGTCGTGCCTCGAAATGACAGGAGGGGTGTCATTGGTATTTCGGGCTTTGACATTGTTTGGGATTTGAATCGGAAGGAAGGGATTCCTTCGTGCCTCTAAGGATTTCCCATTCAGGGCTTAGTATCGAGGTTGCTCGACAGGAAGCAATCTGCTATAATTCTAAACAAAAGGATTATGGCAAAGTTCTTAGTTTATCTGGAGGTGGCAGAGGAGGGCGGCTACATAGTGAGCTGTCCACAGTTGCCAGGCTGTGTTACACAGGGTGAGACTGCGGAGGAAGCCCTGGCAATGATTAAGGATGCCATTCGCGGGTATATAACATCCCTGCAAAAGCACGGCGAACCTGTCCCACCAAGCCTCGAAGAGAGAATAGCCAAGGCAGAAGTCATTAACGTATGACTAGAATGCCAGTCCTCAAGTCAAAGGAGGTCGTATCTATTCTGGAGAAGGCTGGTTACTATATAGACCATACTACGGGAAGCCATTACATTATGCGTCATCCTGATTACCCTCAGCGCATACCAGTTCCTTATCACGCTAAAGACATCAAAAGAGGCGTTCTACACTCAATAATTAAACAGTCTGGGTTGAGCAAGGAAGAGTTCCTGTCTCTGCGCCCGTAATCTGAAGCTGCTACGCTGCTCGTAATGGCGGGGTGCAGGCGTCATTCTAAGCGAAGCGAAGAATCTAACGGCGCTCAGAGTAAACTCCGCGTGGCAATCCTATTATCCCCACCGAGATTGCTTCGGCACTACCGTGCCTCGCAATGACAGGAGAGGTGTCACTGCCCCGAAGAAAACCAAATGTCAAAATCCAAATTACAATTGAAATCCAAATGCCCCGCCTGCCGAGCCCTGGCGGGCAGGTTAAATGCCAAAACTACTTCTTTTTGTCATTGGGATTTTGAGCTTTATTTGGCATTTGAGCCTTGTCATTTGTTATTGTTTAGGGTTTCCTCTTTAAAGCTCTTAGCATTCAGTGGTCAGATTGCTGACTACTGAATACTGACTATCGCCTACTGACTACTTAAACATAAAAACGCCTACCGGCGGAGTTGGCATTTGCCCACTCCGCCGGTAGGTAATTCCAAATCAGTTGTCTAGTGTCTTTCTTATGGCTCTCTGATCCACGTGCCATGATATCCGCTCACCCCCGGAGCGCCAGCTTGCCAGTCCAGCCCGTCGTCATCCCAGCCGCCGGTGGCGTTCACAACCCAGCCGAATTCTGTGTCGAAATAGTAGGTAGTCGTGACGTTTCCTGCGAGGAAGATATCAATGTCAGCTGAGGTCGTAGGAAACTCACCGTCGTTCTCAGCACAATAGGCCAGCGATGCCGATTTCACATTCTCGACTTCGGTGTTGGCTGCGCTCAGTCTCCCCGTAGTCATAAAGGCACCTAGATTGGGGATAACCACAGCGGCGATAATACCCAGGATGGCCACCACGATGAGCAACTCGATGAGGGTGAAACCCCTCTCTCCACGATGCAGACACTTAAATATGGGATATTTTGTCTTTGTCATTTTTTACCTCCTTTCTTTGATTTTTTGGAGCTTCGCTCCGGTAATCTGTTTTGCAGACATGTTACCTCATAACTCTCTTTCACCTCCTCTTTCCGGTTTTCTGGATTTAGCTCCAGTGATTCATCGTATATAGTTATAGTATAGTGTGCTCCTCATAGCCGTCAATCACCCATTAGTAATAGGAAGATAGTATTAGCCCACCATCCTTCTTCCCCTTCAAATCCATATGCTGAAGATAGTATGACAGGGCTGGGAATAGCTTGGGAAGAGATTATGTCCTAGAAGATAGTTCTATTTGCCCAAATCCAAATGTCAAAATCCAAATGACAATTGAAATCCAAATGCTTAAATGCCAGAACTACTTCTTTTTGTCATTGGGATTTTGAGCTTTATTTGACATTTGAGCTTTGTCATTTGCCATTGTTTAGGCTCTTGGGCTTCCCTCTTCAGGTGGTTCCAGTTGCTCGACCCCAAAGACTCTTATTCCCTGACGCTTAGCAAACTGCCCGGCTTCCCTGGTGAGTCCGGGAACAGCAACAAAGACCTTATCCAGAATACCGGCATCATAAGCCTTGTCGTCGAAGTCAAATACCTTGTCCAGTCCCATCGGCTTCTCATCCGCCTCGATGCCGATAGCAATACGATGAGTAATGATGCCCTCATCCCTGGTAGCCAGTATATCTATGTTATGGGCAGCGCCAGACCGGCCTTTGACTTCAGCATTTTCCTTTACTCTGTAGCCCTGTTTCTCTAGGTATTGTATAAGCTGTGATTTGGACTTAAATTCAAAGGGCTCCTTCACTATTTCTCGGTCTGGCTGGGGGCTAGCAGTCAGCACTATCTCCAGGTCCTTGGGTTCAAGCACATTTATTCTCTGGTAGCCGGCAAATTTCTCCGCCTCTTCGCCTAACCCGGGGATGATGATCATTATTTTATCGTGAATGCCGCTATCGTAGGCTTTGACATCAAAATCCAATATCCTGTCCAGTCCTATCTTATCCCTGGCAATCTCAATTCCGATAGCGATATTATGGGTAACGACGCCGTCATCCCTGGTAGCTAGTATATCTATGCAATGTTCTGCCCCCGACCTTCCCTTCACTCTGGCATTTTCCGTTACTTCGTAGCCATGCTGCCTCAAGAATTCAACGAACCGTGCTTTAGGCCGAAGTTCAAATTCCAGCAAGCTTCTCTTCGCCTCATCAAGGCTGTACGAGTAGATATTTACCTCGCTAACCTTATCCTCATCGGCAAGCGAGGAACATTTCAGACAGCGCCACTTTATCAACGGCACATTAAATATCTCGCTGCAATCACGGCACTTGTATAGCACTCCCTGGCTCTGGTAGTCGGTGTCGATAGTTCGCAGCTCCATTTTACACCTGGGGCATATATATCTACCCTTAGCTGTAAATTCGTCTTCAAGGCCGACATACTTGCAGGCAAAGTGCTCGAGGACTCTGCCCCGGACGATATCTCCCGAGCCGCATTTAGGGCAGTGGGTGCTTGGCCTTAAATTTATTGACTGGCACCGGCGACAACGGAGGAGCCTATCGAAGAAACTCCTGTTCAATATGCCCTTAGCAGCCAGGGATTCCATAATTGCTACTGCTTCCTTGCCTTTGACCTTTAGTGTTTGCTCAACGACTGGATAGATGAAGCCCAGTTCAGTGGTGAAATCAAACTGGGGTTTAATATCAACAATCCTTCCCGCCAGTATTTCAGCCACCAATTTCATTGCTATCTCATTATCCACCATGCCGCTTACAGCCTGGGGGGCTTCTGTTGCTTCTACCGCTTTATCGACTTCTGCCATACCTTGCCTCCGTTCACATAGTTAGAAAAGTATAATTCGCAATATTGCAGAAGTCAATGACAGAAAAGTACTGCCTTTACGAGCCCTTCGCTCTTCCTGTCATTCCGAGCCCTTTCCCTTTTGTCATTGGGATTTTGAGCTTTATTTGACATTTGAGCTTTGTCATTTGACTTTTGATTTTCTATGGGGTCAGTTTACTGCCGAGGGAGGGACTCGAACCCACACTCCCTTGCAGGAAGCGGATTTTAAGTCCGCCGCGTCTACCATTCCGCCACCTCGGCTTGATAATTGATAACTGAAGAAGGCGGCGGGCGGATTCGAACCGCCGTATCGGGGTTTTGCAGACCCCTGCCTTAACCTCTTGGCTACACCGCCGCAACTATCAAATCTACTGGAGCGGAAGACGGGATTCGAACCCGCGACCTCTTCCTTGGCAAGGAAGCATTCTACCGCTGAACTACTTCCGCTCTGAATAAATTTTACCGCCTTTTTTTGGTTCCCGCAAGCTAATCTTGGTGCCGAGGGGGAGATTTGAACTCCCACGGGCTTTCGCCCACCACCCCCTCAAGATGGCGTGTCTACCTATTCCACCACCTCGGCCTGGCAGGGGTGGCAGGATTCGAACCCGCGACCTGCGGTTTTGGAGACCGCTGCTCTAGCCAAACTGAGCTACACCCCTGAAGCTAAATTTTAGGTTTCGCTCAATGTTATGTCTGCTGTTGGCGCTACTTTTTCCAGCACCGTTCACCATGGGAGGTAACACCTCGTCCCGTAACGCCATAGCATCTGGTTGCCTACCTTATTATTATATGGGAGTAAACATCCATTGTAAAGGCTACCGACGGTGCTGGTGGGGAACCGCCTGGTTGATAGCCTGGCACAGGCTTTGCCTCAGCAAGCCTGTATCACCCGGGCGTGAGGTGCTTTAATAGGATATGACCAGGCGGGCATCACCGAAATAATGGCGGTGGGAAAGGTACATCGGGAATTTATTGGCTTTTTTACCGACCCGATGAAAATTCCGGGGAAATTCTGGCAAAAAATTCGGCAAAAATCCTTGACAGGGCCGGGGGGCGATGTGGTACACTGGGATTTCGGAAAAGCCGAACTCTTACCTCTGACCTTTTAGCAAATAAGGATGAAATTTCGGGAAAGGGTCTCAGAAATCTTGACAGGCGTGTGGGAAGAGTGATATACCGTCACACCGAAGAGCAAAAAACCAAGCTCTTACAAAACAACCAGCAATGCCCAAAATTGAACGGAAAATCAGAATATTGCAACATATACTTAAATTAACAAGATTTTAACATAAGTAGCATATAATATTATAAAAATAGTGAAAGGAGGTGATGAGGCACAATTTTACGACGGGAAGCTTATTTAAGATAGCAGGACCAAATTATAAATGAAAGGAGGGATGTGTATGGTTTTATGACGGAAAGATGTGATATAGTTTTGAAAAGTTTAAGAAAGGAGGAGAAACAATGAAAAATAAAGTACTTTTTATCTCGTTAGCAGTCGTGCTAGCTCTAAGCTTGGGTCTCATCGGCTGTGGCGGCGACGATGATGGGGTGGAGCCGCTACCCGACCAGCCAACCACACTCGTAATTGGTACGGCAAGAGATACGGACGAGTCGCTGGCTGTTTTTGAACAGCTAGCCGCCGGACCAGTTATGAGGGAATTCGTTGCGCAAGTCAACGCCGCGGGCGGTGTCCATCTAAAGGCATATGACACAGCCAACAATCCCCCCGTTATGGTGCCTCTGGAAATAGATAGGCGCGAAATTAATGTTGCGACATGGGACGTAGGGGACATAACGGCAGAAATTTGCGCCGACATAGCGGACGGTGATGTCCACTTTCTGTTTGGCGGCCCTGGCACCGATTGTATTTTCACTCAAGCCCCTATCGCCAACGGGGCCAAAACGGTACTACTAACCTTCGAGGGTGGTGCTACCTCCATCTCGAACGACCCAACTAAACTTGCTGAGTGGCCCTACGTGTTTATCTCCCTGAGCTATTCCGACTGGTACCAGTTGCCGGTTCTGGCTGACATGCTCGAGGCTGAGCTTGGGAGAACCCCGAAGGCGTATGTAGTTCATATTTGGGGTGAGCACGGCGAAGAGTATATCGCCCAAGCCGAAAATAACTTCGACGTCGTTGGCGATGCTCAAATTCCGTTTGATCCATCGGAATATGGCCCGCTGGTAGACAGTGTAATGGATACCGCTATTGCAGCTCTGGGCGACCCGGCGAACCCGAACTATGACATCTTCTGCTGTTTTGCCTATCCCGATCATGTCATGATGACTACCGGCACGGCCATGGCAGCAGGCTTCGACCCACCGGCTATGGTATTCGGACCGGGCGCTAACTTCGGGTTTTACGCTTACTCGTTCCCGGGTGCGGCCCCAGACCCGACTCTATTGGACGGAATACTAGGTTTCACGGTTGCCGCTTACGCCGCAAAGCCGGAAGTCACAGCAGTATATGATCTAATCGCGGCACGGATAGATGACGATGCGGGCGATCCTCTATCAGGTATGCCAGGTTTGCCCGGCATTCTGTCTCTGGATTATTGGGGAATTCCTCCCTACTGGGCAGCTTGTGAGATGTGGCTGGAGGCTGTAGAGGATGTTGGATACGTTGACCAAGAACTGATAAGAGACGCCCTTGCTGCTTTCGAGGATGACCCGGCAGATACGGTTCTGGGAGACTGCTGGTTCCGCATGTACGGGGCTCCTGGTGAAGGTGGTGGAAATTTGGATTACCTTTGCCACACTGGTGAGATTGGCCAGTGGCAAAGCGGCGGGACCTTTGAAACCGTAGGATATGAGGGGATTACGGATGACCTGTCGAACTACATAGTTACCGCAGACTTCATATTCCCCATGACGGGTCTGTGGAACTGGCTATAGTACCCTACTAGGAGGATTAAGACTAGACAAAAAGCAAGGAGTCTAGAATAAGTAAGCAGGCTGTCTGGAAGGATATCGGGGGTAATTTCCCGGGAGTGTCTTTCTAGACAGCCTGCTCATGTGTGATAGACAAGGGTAATAAAATACAATAAAATAAGGACAAAAAGTTGGCATTATGAGTGGACTTCCAACGTTAATCGTTTCTGGTATATTGACGGGTGGCATCTATGGCTTGCTTGCTATGGGCTTAAGTTTGCAGTATGGTGTTGCCCGGGTGCTAAACATAGCTCATGGCGAACTTGTTATGGTGGGGGCTCTGCTCACCTATACGCTCTATACAGGCTTTGGGATTAATCCGCTGGTGGCAGCAGCTATTATCGGTCCTCTTTTGTTCGGCATCGGTTTTCTACTTCAAATAACTCTGTTCAGAGGCCTCAAAGCCTGGGCACCGTCACAGGCTGCTTTTGAGGGCAACGCTTTGTTAGCCTCCTTTGGTCTCCTCTACATCATCAACTACATAGGCTTGATAAGATGGGGTGGCGTGGCACGGGCAGCTTATTATTTAAACTATGTGGTACCACTTGCAGGGATGTCGTTTCGTTTCAATCGCGTAGTGGCCTTTGCAGTTGCAGTAGTCATAGGCGTGGCTGTTTATCTCTTTTTGACCCGCTCCCGCATGGGAAGAGCTATCAGAGCAACGGCTGAAGACCCGGCGACGGCGGGACTGATGGGGGTAAACGTCAACATGGTGCTGGCTCTTTGTTTCGGGCTTGGTGCCCTGCTGGCTGGTGTTGCTGGCTCACTGATAAGCACGATGTCCTCAGTTTCCTCAGGTATAGGCTTTCGAAATACCGTAATCGCCCTCATTGTGGTCGTCCTGGGAGGACTGGGCAGTGTCCCGGGCAGTTTTATTGCGGGAATTATAATTGGTATTGTTACCAGCCTGGTTAGTGGTTTTTGGCAGCCGGTTCTTGTCGTGCCTGTTTATTATGGAATCCTCATGGTCTTGTTAGTGGTGAGACCAGCAGGTATTTTAGGGAAGAAGTAAAGAAAATGGATATAACCAGATTTATATCTACACATAGAAAGTTACTGTTGGTGGGGTTTCCCCTTCTAATTATTTTAGTCTTTTTAGCCACCCTTCCCCTGTATGGTGGGGTATATTATACCCGCCTGCTGACCACCATTCTTATGTATGTCGTCCTGTCGGTGAGCTGGGCTATGTTTTCCGGTTCCACCGGTTACATGTCATTAGCGCCGGCAGCATTTTTCGGGGTCGGCATATATACTACGGGCTTCCTGCAGAACACATTGCCCTTCCCTGTTATCATACCTATTGGAGGTCTCCTCAGTTTCATGCTTGCTCTTCTCGTTGGCATGGTAACCCTGAGGCTGAGGGGCATATATTTTACTATCTTCACCTTCGGACTCGTTGTGTTCATGAGCGAGGTTGTCGCTGCCCTGGAGAGTGAACTATTTGGCAGAGTTGGTCAGCATATTAACCAACTCCCTGGCGAAACTATTTTTTACGCAATGCTCGTCACTGCGGTGGCGACGTTGCTCGCCATTTATTTTATCAGGCGCTCCAGATTGGGCCTGGCCATGCTGAGCATCGGTGGGAATGAGGAAGCTGCGGCACACATGGGCGTCAATACAACCAGGATGAAGGTCCTCACCTTTGCCATCAGCGCTTTTTTCATGGGGCTAGCCGGGGTAATCATGGCGCCTGTCAAGGTATATATTGACCCACGTATTGCCTTTAGTCTATCCTATTCTTTCATGCCAATCTTGATGTCTATCTTTGGCGGCATGGGGCAGTTTTATGGTCCGGTAGTAGGTGCCGCTGTTTTTGGCTATTTAGAAAAAACGCTAAGAGGCCAATTCTCCACGTATTTTATGCTCGGTTTTGGGATTATATTGGTGGTGGTTATCTTATTCCTGCCCAATGGAATAGCGGGGCTGGTACCAATGTTGCAGGGTAAGCTGAGCGGGGTGATAGCGAAGTTACGGAAAGGAGGCAAAGCAGAGCAACATGCGAATACTTGAAGGCCAAAGCGTAACCAAGTATTTTGGGGGGTTAGCGGCGGTGTCTAAGGTTGACTTCCATGTTGACCAGGGCGAAATCGTGGGGCTGATTGGTCCCAATGGAGCTGGTAAGACAACGCTGTTTAATTTGATATCGGGAGCTCTGCCTCTTAGCTCAGGGGAAATAAGATTTAAAGGCCAGAAGCTCCACGGCTTAAAGCCCCATCAAATCTGCAAGATGGGACTGAGCAGGACGTTTCAAGAGACTAAAGTTTTCAGCAATATGCCGGTTCTTCAGAATGTGTTAGTGGGGGCATTTTTCGGGAGCCCAAACCGTGTATCAGGGGCAGATGCCGCCGGAGAAGTTACCCAGGCATTAGAGTTTGTGGGGCTGTCGGCAATGAGCGCAACTCCAGTTATAGACTTAACCCTGGTCGACCAGAAGCGGGTTGAAGTAGCGAGAGCACTAGCCACCAAGCCGGAACTGTTGTTGCTTGATGAACTAATGGCCGGTCTAAACCTCACGGAGATAAGCGAGGCTATGGAGCTGGTAACAAAGATTCGGGATACAGGGATTACCATTTTTATGGTTGAGCATGTCATGAAGGCAATCATGGGCATATGCGGACGGATTATGGTGCTCCACCATGGTGAACAGATTGCTGAAGGAACATGCCAGGAGATTGCCTGCAATAAGACAGTTATTGATGTATACCTTGGAGAGGAGGCTCATGCTGGAAGTTAGCAACCTGGATGTTTTTTATGGCAAGTCTCAAGCCTTACGGGGCGTTTCTTTAAGAGTCAATGAAGGAGAAATAGTGGCTTTGGTGGGCGCTAATGGCGCCGGTAAAACGACACTGCTTAATACCATATCCGGCCTGCTACGTCCAGCTTCAGGTAGTGTGGAGTTTCTTGGTAAGAGAATAGACAGGCTAGCACCTCATAAAATTATGAAACTGGGTATTTCTCAGATACCCGAGGGCAGAAAGCTCTTTACCGACATGACAGTGCGTGAAAACCTGGAGATGGGTGCGTATAGCTCTGAAGCCTGGAAGCGGAGGAAAGAAACGCTTGAGCAGGTTTATCAAGTTTTCCCGGTGCTAAAAGAAAGAGCGAGGCAATCAGCTAAGAAATTAAGCGGCGGTGAAGGGCAAATGGTAGCCATAGGGCGAGGCTTAATGTCCAGTCCGAGACTGTGCATGTTTGATGAGCCGTCGTATGGTCTGGCACCGAATTTACTATCGGAAGTCCTCGGGGTCATAAAACACCTGCGTGAGCAGGGAATTACCGTCTTCCTGGTTGAGCAAAACGTTCGACATACCCTTGAGACAGCCGACCGGGCGTATGTGCTAGAAAACGGGCAGATTGTCTTAGAGGGAAAAGGTAAAGACCTTCTACAAGACGACATGGTAAAGAAAGCCTATTTAGGACTGTAGCCTAACTGGTGTGATATGCCGCTAAAGGCAGTGGCGAGGCAGTAAGATTTTCCCGTATAGAAATTCAAAAATCAAAGGCCAAAAATCAAAATGACAACTCAAAACGCAAAACTTTTAACTTTTGCTCTGTCATTTTGCACTTTTATTTTTGCATTTTGAAAGGGTTGGGTGGGGTGAGAATTTATTGGGCGGAGCCTGATAAATCAAGAAACTACAAAAAGCCCAAATCTAAACGGGAAATCGAAATTAAACAGCCTCTCTGGATAATAGAAGGCAGCAATGAAAAATAGAAAGATGCTCCTACCTGCCCTGCTTGCTATCGTTCTGGCCTTCAGCCTGATCCTTACTGCTTCGGTAGCGGAAGCTTCAACAACCGTGCATCTGCCAGATGAGCATGCAATTATTTCGGCAGTAGATAGCCCCAGCCTTGCTTCCGCGATGGCACTAAATACGTATTCTGTTACGGGGCAAGGGCAAGTAACGCCCATGGTCGCCGCAGGCTACTATCACACGGTGGGGCTTAAGGCCGACGGCACCGTGGTCACCGTGGGAAGCAACGTCTACGGGCAGTGCGATGTCAGCAGCTGGACGGACATCATCAGGGTCGCCGCAGGCAGCCATCACACGGTGGGGCTTAAGGCCGACGGTACTGTAATCGCTGTGGGAGACAACACCGGCGGCCGGTGCAATGTCGGCAACTGGACGGACATCATCCAGGTCGCCGCAGGCTCTGACCACACGGTGGGGCTTAAGGCTGACGGTACTGTCATCGCCGTGGGAGACAACTTCGCCGGGCAGTGCGATGTCGGCGGCTGGATTGACATCACACGGGTCACCGCAGGCTCTGACCACACGGTGGGGCTTAAGGCCGACGGCACTGTGGTCGCCGTGGGATACAGCGGCAACGGGCAGTGCGATGTCGGTGGCTGGAGGGACATCGTCCTGGTCACCGCAGGCTCTGACCACACGGTGGGGCTTAAGGCCGACGGCACTGTGGTCGCCGTGGGAGACAACGACTACGGACAGTGCGATGTCGGCGGCTGGACGGACATCATCGAGGTGGCGGCAGGCTATGGTCACACGGTGGGGCTTAAGGCCGATGGCACTGTGGTCGCCGTGGGAAGTAACCGCTACCGGCAGTGCGATGTCGGCAGCTGGACGGATATCATCCAGGTCGCCACAGGCGGCTGGCATACAGTGGGGCTGAAAGCCGACGGCACCGTGGTCGCCCTGGGAGACAACTACTACAGGCAGTGCGCTGTCGGTAACTGGACGGACATCATCGAGGGCGCCACAGGCTGGGGACACACGGTGGGGCTAAAGTCCGACGGCATCGTGGTCGCCGTAGGAGACGATTACTACGGGCAGTGCAATGTCAGTGGTTTGAGGGACATCATACAGGTCGCCGCAGGCTGGCAGCACACGGTGGGGCTTAAAAACGACGGCACTGCGGTCGCCGTGGGATACAACTACTACGGGCAGTGCAATGTCGGCAACTGGACGAACATCATCCAGGTCGTCGCAGGCATGTGGCACACTGTGGGGCTGAAGGCCGACGGCATGGTGGTCGCTGCGGGATATAACGACTACGGGCAGTGCAATGTCGACGGCTGGACGGACATCATCGAGGTCACAGCAGATAGCTGGCACACTGTGGGGCTGAAGGCCGATGGCACTGTGGTCGCCACGGGAGACAACGACTACGAGCAGTGCAATGTCGGCGGCTGGACGGACATCATCCAGATCGCCACAGGCTGGCGTCACACGGGGGGGCGTAAAGCGGACGGCACCGTGGTCACCGTGGGAGACAATTCCTATGGGCAGCGCGACGTCGGCGGCTGGACGGATATTATCCAGGTCACCGCAGGCCTGAGGCACACAGTGGGGCTTAAAGGCGACGGCACCGTGGTCGCCGTGGGAGACAACGACTACGGCCAGTGCAATGTCGGCGACTGGACAAACACCACCCAGGTCATCGCAGGCAGCTATCACACGGTCGGGCGTAAAGCCAACGGCACCGTGGTCGCCGCAGGCCCTGAGATCGAGCTTGCCAAATGGAATCTGGGAGTTGTCGAGTACACTCTTACTATCTCCAGCACCGCTGGCGGTTGCGTAACTACCTCCGACGAGGGGGCGTTCACCTATAATGCCGGGGTGATGGTCCGTCTACTTGCCGAGCCCGAGGAGGGCTACCGCTTTGTCAAATGGACCGGTGCTGTGGACACCATCGCCAATGTGAACGCTGCCATAACCGTCATCACCATGCACGGCAACTACGAAATCACCGCCAACTTTGAGGAGATTCCACCAATCAACTGGCTGGTAATTGGCGGGATTATATCGGCAGCGGCGGTTGCAGTGGGACTGGTGATTTTCCTCGTGCGTAGAAGGAGAGCTGCCCGGACAAGAAGACAGGGCCGAAAGAGAGTTGCCCAGAAGAAAAGGCGCTGAATTGAGCCTTTCCCTCTTTACTTCCGCCACTGCACTTCGTTAGCCTCGCAATGACTTTCGTGCCGCGACTTCTACAAAATGTCGGAAGTCAAGACATATACAACTGCCCAGCTTTGGGATTGGGAAAATAATTACTGAGCTACACCCCTGAAGCTAAATTATAGTTAACCACATAAATCATTACAATCCTCCCTCCCCTGGCGGGAGGGAGTTAGAGGGAGGGGGAAAGCTCGCAGAGTTCACCCTCACCCTGACCCTCTCCCATCAAGGGAGAGGGATTTTATACGAAATTATTATGCGGAAGACTATATTTATACTTAACATTATGTCTACTCGAAGGCTTGACTCGTATAGGGGGAGGTGATAGAATGTTAATTGAAGTCAAAAAAAATGTGGGGCAGTCATTTATTCGCCACCCAAAGGAGGCGGCACAGGCGGCATATAAAACGGTGCTTTTCAGGAATCCCCAAAATCGAACGGAAAATCAGAAAATTGTAACATATACTTAATTAACAGGATTTTAACATTAAGTAGCATATTATAAAGACATAAAGATAAATGAAGGGAAAGGAGGTGAGAGGAGCGATTTTACTACAGGAAGCTTATCTAAGGCAGCAGAACCAAATTATAAATGAAAGGAGGGACGTGTATGGTTTGATGACAGAAAGATGTGATAGAGTTTTGAAAATTTTAGAAAGGAGGAGAAATAGTGAAAAATAGAATACTTTTTATCTCGTTAGCGGTCGTGCTAGCTCTCAGCGTGGGTCTCATCGGCTGTGACGACGGAGACGGGGAGCCGGAGGCACCTGATTACATCTACATCTTTGCCTCAAGGTCTGTCACTGGCCCTTTAAGCGTTTTTGAAGACACGGCAATGGGGCCAATCTATAAGTACTGGCAGCACGTGGTCAATGACGTTAATGGCGGGATCTATGTGGAGGAATATGACAAGACAATTCCCGTGTACATAGATGTAAAGGATGATGGCAGTGACATGGAGACGATGACCAACTATTTGCACACAAATCTTGTTACGGAAAAGTACGTAGCTGCCATCGGGCCTTGTTGTACCCCATTCCTCGAAGCGGCCGGACCAATTGCCAGTCTCTACGGGATTCCCCTTGTAGGAGCTGAGGGCGGTTGCACGTCAGTCGCGCAGGAAATGGACAAGTATCCTTACATGTTCAGCAACCTGGCCTTCTCCAACTGGAACCAGGTGCCTACGCTCTGTGAGATTTTGGACGAATGGGCGGCCGAGGAGGAGGATGGGGTCATCGACGTGTACATCCTGTCCATTGATGACCTCTTTGGCGTCGAGTATACCGGCCAGTTTTTTGAATTCTCCGAACCCTACGACACCATTAACATCCTCGGCGAACTAAAGCACCCACCGTTTTCAACCGGAGAGGTGATAGGACCCCACGTGGAGCTGGCTAAGGCAGCAGGAGCGGATGTCCTTATTCTAAATACCTATCCACCTACCCCCTTCGACGCTGTCGGATACGCAATAGAGAATGGCATAAACTTCAAGGGTATAGTGACCGGGCCTGCGGCGTGTTACGAGGGTTGGTACCTGACGTTCGGTCTGAACTCGGTGGGAGTATGTGGTTATGGTGCCTGGAATGAGTACAGTTCGACGGCACTCAGCGACTTCGCTGCAGGCATGATTGATTACTACGAAGGCCGGGCAATAATGGACTGGTGGGGAGGTCACTACTACTATGCCGGACTGGAGATGCTTGAGAAGGCTATCGAGGAGGCTGGAAGCCTTAAACCCCTAGAAGTAAGGGATGTACTGGCTTCAGAGAAGCTCGACACGATTCTGGGGGAGACCTGGTATACCACCTACGATGGCACCTTTCCAATCGGGGCCAGCGGCGGTCTTCTGGCGATTGCATCTCATGTGGGCGAGGTCGGTCAGTGGCAACACGTAACGGAGGCGAATGGCTGGCTTCCCGATGGAGTGACCGGCACCGCCAGAGAGAAACCCGCTGGCATAGCAGGTGACGCTACAGAGTATATGATCTTTGAGGTCATTGGCCCCGAGGGTAAGACAACGGCGGACTGGATCTATCCCAAGCCAGATTGGGTGAGTTAGCACCATGGGAGACAGTAAAACAGGAATCTAGATAGGAGTCTAGAAAAGTAGTAAGCAGGCTGTCTAGGAAGATTCACTGGGGGAGATAGCTTATCCGAAGGGTATCTTTCTGGGCAGCCTGCTTGTGTGCGATTGCCAAGGACAATAAGAATAAGACGCTAAGACTATGATTGGGTTTATCCCCAAGATAATCTTTAACGGTATACTGACGGGCGGCATCTATGCCCTGGTTGCCATGGGCTTCACCCTGCAGTATGGTGTTGCCCGGGTGTTGAACCTAGCTCACGGCGAGTTTATCATGTTCGCCGCTTTCTCCACCCTTTCCCTGTACGTCCTGTTTGGCATTAACCCGCTGCTTTCTCTAGCCATTGTCGCTCTTGGTTTCTGGATAATAGGTTTCCTACTTCATAGCACTCTGTTCAGAAAACTTCTAAAGTCGTCACCATCATTGGGGGCCTTCGAGAGCAGTTCCCTGCTAGCTGCTTTTGGTCTGCTCTTCGTCATTCAAGCTACGGCCAAAATAATATGGCCTGGCTTACCGTGGCGGGTGACTTTTCTGGCATATCCCATTAGGATACTCGGAGTACAAGTCATGGCCAATCAAGTAGTAGCTCTTTCATTTGCTATCGGCATAGCTTTAGCCTTCTACTTCTTCCTGATGCGTACCCGCATGGGAAAAGCCATCAGAGCCGCGGCTGAAGACCGGGCGACGGCTGGATTCATGGGGATAAACACTGACCGGGTGCTGGCTTTATGTTTTGGGCTTGGTGCTGCACTGGCTGGTTTCGCCGGTGTGCTTTACAGCATGTGCTACTCCGTTTCCACAAACATGGGTATGAACTATACCCTCATCGCCATGATAGTGGTCGTCCTGGGCGGGCTGGGCAGTGTCCCTGGCGCTTTTATTGGAGGTCTAATACTCGGTATTATCAGCGAGATACTGAATTGGACGCAGCCGCTCTTTGCCATGCCTGCCTTTTATGTCATATTCATAATATTGCTCCTGGTGAGGCCAACAGGTATTATGGGAAAGAGCTGACATGAACATCGCCACGTTTGCTTCCAAAAGGTTCTTGGTACCGGTGGTACTTGTTCTAATTGTAGTCCTGTTGGCTACGGCACCCCTCTATACCGCCCTAGGAACCATACCACTAATGACCACCATCCTTATGTATATCATCCTTGCTGTGAGCTGGACTATGTTTTCCGGTCCGACCGGTTACATATCACTGGCGTCGGCGGCCTTCTTCGGGTGTGGCATATATGCTTCAGCTCTGTTGTTTGAACGAGGGGCAGCATTATTACCACTGCCAGCGGTTATCGTTATGGGTGGTCTAGCCGCTTCGTGTTTCGCCATTATCGTTGGCTTAGCGACTCTGAGGCTGAGGGGCATATATTTTACCATGTTCAGCTTCGGACTTCTGGAGCTCGCCAGGCGGCTTTTTCAGTACTATGAGTTTTATGTAACAGGCGTTCGCGGCAGATACGTTGGCAACGTAGATGGCAACACTGTCTACTACATCATGCTCGCCATTCTTGTGGCGACGCTGCTTACCGTCTATTTTATCAGGCGCTCGAGATTAGGTTTAGCCATGCAGGGCATCGGTAAGAACGAGGAAGCGGCCGCTCACATGGGCGTCAATACAACCAAGGTGAAGGTTCTTACCTTTGCCCTCAGCGCCTTTTTCATGGGAGCCACCGGGGCAATCGTGGCGACAAGATGGCTATATGTTGACCCGACAATCGCCTTTAATCTGAACTATAGTTTCTTGCCCCTTCTGATGGCTATCGTTGGGGGTGTGGGGCAGCCTTACGGTCCGGTGGTAGGCGGGTTTGCTTTTGCCTACCTGAGGCACGTTCTGCAGAGTAAAACTCCCTATTATTTCATGCTCGTTTTCGGTGCTATAATGGTACTGGTTATCCTATTCTTACCCGGCGGGCTGGCAAGCTTGATAGAAAGGGGGCGGCATAGACTGGGGGGATTGATGTCGAAGCTATGGAAAGGAGACCAAGCAGAGCAACATGCCGATACTTGAAGGCCAGGGCGTAACCAAGTATTTCGGGGGGTTAGCGGCGGTATCCCATGTTGACTTCCATGTTGACCAGGGCGAAATCCTGGGGCTGATCGGCCCCAATGGAGCAGGTAAGACAACGCTGTTTAATTTAATATCGGGAGCTATTCCTTTTAAATCAGGGGGAATAAGATTCAAAGGCCAGAAGCTCAACGGCTTAAAGCCTTATCAAATATGCCGGAGGGGAGTCGCCAGGACGTTTCAAGAGACTAAAATTTTCGCCGATATGCCGGTTTTCCAGAATGTGTTAATGGCGGCGTTTTTCGGGACGCCAACCCGTATTTCAGGGGCAGATGCCGCCAGGGAAGTTACCCAGGCATTAGAGTTTGTCGGGCTGTCGGCAATGAACGAGACTCCAGTTCAAGACTTGACCTTGGTCAACCAGAAGCGGGTTGAAGTAGCCAGAGCGCTAGCCACCAAGCCGGAACTGTTGTTGCTTGATGAATTGATGGCCGGTCTAAACTCCACGGAGATAAGCGAGGCTATGGAGCTGGTAACCAAAATTCGGGATGACGGGATTACCATTTTCATGGTTGAGCATGTCATGAAGGCAATTATGGGCATATGTGAGCGGATTATGGTGCTCCATCATGGTGAGAAGATTGCTGAAGGAACATGCCAGGAGATTGCCTGCAATAAGACAGTTATCGAGGTATACCTGGGGGAGGAGGCTCATGCTGGAAGTTAGCAACCTGGATGTTTTTTATGGCAAGTCTCAAGCCCTACGGGACGTTTCGCTAAGAGTCGATGAGAAGGAAATAGTGGCTTTGGTTGGCGCTAATGGCGCCGGTAAAACGACACTGCTTAATACTATATCTGGTGCACTACGTCCAGCTTCAGGTAGTGTGGAGTTCCTCGGTAAGAGAATAGATAAGCTATCACCTTATACCATTGTGCAACTAGGCATTTCTCATATACCCGAGGGCAGAAAGCTTTTTACTACCATGACAGTGCGGGAAAACCTGGAACTGGGTGCGTATACCTCTGAAGCCTGGAAACAGAAGGAAAGAACGCTTGAGGAGGTCTACCAACTTTTCCCGGTACTAAAAGAAAGGGAAAGGCAATCAGCTAAGAAATTAAGCGGCGGTGAAGGGCAAATGGTAGCCATAGGGCGAGGCTTAATGTCCAGTCCAAGACTGTGCATGTTTGATGAGCCGTCGTATGGTCTGGCACCGAGATTACTATCAGAAGTTCTCGAGGTCATAAAACGCCTGCGTGAGCAGGGAATTACCATATTGCTGGTTGAACAAAATGTTCGACGCACCCTTGAGACAGCCGACCGGGCCTACGTGCTGGAAAACGGGCGGATTGTCTCAGAGGGAAAAGGTAAAGACCTTCTACAAGACGACCGGGTAAAGAAAGCCTATTTGGGACTGTAGCTTAGCTGATATAATATGCCGCCGAAGGCAGTGGCAAGGCAGTAAGATTTTTCCGTATAGAAATTCAGAAATCAAAAGGCAAAAATCAAAATGACAACTCAAAACGCAAAACTTTTAGAAAGAGGCAGCTGTATTGTTTACCATTTCAATCATGAAGGAAGGGATTCCTACACGCCTCGACACAAAAAGACGGTTTTGGATTCATCCCGACAATGTCGGGATGAAATCGGCATTCAGGATTTGGTGCTTGAAATTTAGGATTTTAAAACAAGTTTTTTAAAAAGGAGGGAAAGTATGGCACGAGGTTATATGGGAAAGGTCCTGTTTGTGGACCTTTCCAAAAACAAGCTAAAGGATGAGGCGCTCGACGAAAAACTTTGCCGCCAGTTCATTGGAGGCTATGGCATCGGCGCCAGAATCCTCTTCAGCCGACAAAAGGCTGGTGTTGACCCACTGGGACCGGATAATACCCTGGGCATCCTTACCGGCCCGTTTAGCGGTACACCGGCGCTTTCGGGCACAAGGTACACTGTGGTGGGAAAATCACCGCTGACCGGGGGCTGGGGTGATGCCAACTCCGGTGGTTACTTCGGTGCTTTCCTGAAGTTCGCCGGCTACGATGCAGTGTTCTTTACCGGCATATCGGCAAAGCCGGTCTACCTCTTTATCAATAATGGCAGGGCCGAGCTGAGGGATGCTGCCCACCTGTGGGGGAAGGATACTCGCCAGACCGAAGAGATACTTAAATCTGAACTGGGTAAGGATGTGGAGGTGGCCTGCATTGGACCATCAGGTGAGAATCTCTCTCTCATCGCGGCAGTGTTAAGCAAGAATAGAACTGCGGCCCGTTCCGGTCTGGGTGCCGTGATGGGCTCAAAGAAGCTTAAGGCAGTGGCGGTGAAGGGCAAAATGAAGGTCCCCCTTGCCGATGAAAAAAGAACTAAGGAGCTAAGAACTAAGTGGCAGGCTGAACTGGGAGGACATATTGTCTGGTTAAAGCCGTTCGGCACGCCTTTCCTCGTTGATATCGGCGTTCAGACTGGTGATTCGCCGGTTAAAAACTGGGCAGGGGTGGGGGTTATTGACTTTCCAGATTTTCAACCCTTAGCAAAAGAGGCTGTGATTGAACGTACGGAGAAGAAGTTCGCCTGTTACATGTGCCCCATCGGATGCGGAGGGTACATGAAAGCAGGGACCGGAGAGTATAAATATGCCGCCGGTGCCCGTAGACCGGAATATGAAACGACTGCCATGTTTGGCACCAATTGTCTCAATAACAACCTGGAATCGATAATCAAGGCAGGCGATATTTGCGACCGCTACGGGCTTGACACCATCTCCGCCGGGGCTGCCATCGCCTTAGCTATTGAATGCTTCGAGAAGGGACTTATTACCAAGGCAGACACCGAGGGTATCGAAATGACCTGGGGCAACCATAAATCTATCGTTGCTATGACCGAAAAACTGGCCAGGAAGGAAGGTTTCGGTGCCGTGTTAGCCGACGGAGTAAAGGCGGCAGCGGAGAAGATCGGCAGGGGCGCCGACGAATACGCCATACATGTTGGGGGGCAGGAGCTTCCGGCACATGACCCGAAGCATGCGTTTTATTTTGCCACTAGCTACAGGCTGGACCCCACTCCGGGTCGTCATTTTGTGGGCTCAGAGTTGTCGGATGCACCCGCATATCCTTCAGGACTGCTGCCTGAATTCGACCTAAAGTCCTTTTCCGGCCGGGGAGAAGCACGCAAGAGAGGCAGCAATTTCCACCAGGCTGTGGTTTGTACCGGGACGTGCCTGTTCGTGTTCTGGGCTTTTCCCAATGTTGACCCTATCGCTGACTTTATGAGGGCGGTTACCGGCTGGGAAATAACCAACGACGAATTGCTTAAGACGGGGGAGAGAATTTCTAACCTCCGGCAGGCTTTCAATATTCGAGAGGGATTGAACCCGCTGAAGTTCAAAGTCCCCGACAGGGTACTGGGCAAGCCGCCGTTAAAAGAAGGCCCCGTTGCCGGAGTAACCGTTGATGAGGACACCATGATTAAAGAGTACTTGACGGCCATGGATTGGGACCTCAAGACAGCCAAGCCGAGTAAAAAGAAACTGCTGGAACTGGGGCTGGCCGACATAGCTCAGGAACTCTGGCCTTAGCAAGGACAATTCAGGCAGGAATTCGTGCTGTCAATATTGGCTGCTTAAATTAGAGCAGACCCCAGGCTCCTACTGCCTATATCATCACGTGTCCGCCATCTACGATGATAAGCTGCCCGGTGATTAAATCCGAGTCGGCTGAGGCTAGAAATACCACAGCCCCCGCCACGTCTTCAGGCTCTTCACGCCGTTTTATTAATTGGGCGGCGACAACACTTTCGAATAATTTTTCACTACCTTCCTGGCCTAAACTGGCTTCGGTAGCCGTATATCCCGGAGCAACAGCATTGACATTAATACCGGATGGACCTAAAGCGGCAGCTAAAGCTTGAGTCATTGTATAAATAGCTGATTTGGTTAAAGCATAAGGCAAAAACCACTGGGAGTCCGGGACTTTAAAGACGTCAGAGGCAATATTGATAATCTTACCCCGGGACTGCTTTATCATAAGGGGAGCTATCGCCTTACAGACCAGCCAATTTCCCCGTACATTCACCGTAAACATCTGGTCCCATTCTTTCACCGTCCAGACATCCCAGGGCTTGGCATTGAGTCCGTACCATATAGCAGCATTATTGACGAGGATATCGACCCTGCCATATTGCTGCATAACCTTTTCCGCTATCTTTTTACCAGCATCTTCGTGCGAGATATCAGCCTCCATGATTGCTACTTCCCCGCCTTTAGCCTTTACCTCGTTAACCGTGCCTTGAGCCCTTTCCAGATTAGTAGTAGTTAATAGTAGTTTGGCTCCTTCCTCGGCAAACTTTAAGGCGAAGACCTTTCCAAAACCACGGCTAGACCCGGTTATAATGGCTACTTTGTCCTTTAATACTCCTGACATATCTCCCTCCTTTTAATTTCTCAGTCTGTTTACCTTTGATTTTCCGTTCTAAACACCTTCATTTTTGAGATTAAGACCGCTCATACTTCATGCATTCTATGTTATGGGGCTGCAAAACTCAAGCTTTAACTTCCGGGCTACCCACATAACCCTTTACATTCCCTTTTTCAAATTCATCCAGGATAATTTCAGTGGTCCACATAGTTATTTCCATAATAGCGCAGCCGTGTGTTATTCCCAGGAATTCCAAATTCATGTCATCCCGCGTCAAGTCCCAGGCTTTCCCAAACCATTTCCTTTGTATAGCCGTGCAGAGTATGGAATTATATTTCTGGTAACACTTATCCACGAGAGTATTTCGAACGGTGGCAAAACCCTTCTGCAAATTCATGAGGTACAGAGGCCCCCCCGGACCTCCCTGGATTCCCAGAGCCAAGCCGATGGCCAAAGCGCCGCTGGCTACAGCACCACAGTTACCATCGCAAATCAAGCCAATACCCGCGGTCGTAACACACACCCCGGAAAAAAGTCTATCTTCCATATCCTTGGGGATAATTTCCAAGCCACCCCATCTCAGGGCATCAATTACCGCCATAAATGTGCACTCGCCGCAGCCTTTGTATTTTGCTTCATATTCTATAGCCAGTTCATTGGATTTTTTGATAATCTCGTCCTTGGTCTTTGTGAGCTTGACCATAATTATCCTGCCTCCATTTCACTTAAAATTATACGCATTGTATCATAAATAAACGGCTTCCTGTCAAATTGTGTCGCTTTACCGACGGATAGATAGACAAATTTCTCTAACCCTTGTTATAATGTTCTCCCAAATAATATTAACGCGAGCGGACTATAGAGTCCAATACAGCTCAAGGAGGGAAGGAAAAGATGGCTCAAGACCTAGTTAACACGTTAGCTGATTTGAAGGAACAAGAGGCTATTGGTATTGTAAAAGACAGGCTGAGTGCTGGTGAAGACCCGCTCAAAATTCTGGAAGATGCCAGAAAAGGCATGGAAATCGTGGGCAATCGCTTTGCCAGCAGCGAGTACTTTATACCTGACCTGGTGTACTCCGGCGAGATACTGAAAGCAGTATCCGAGCTGGTCAAACCCAAGCTCACCAAGGCGGCTGAGAGCAAGAAGCTGGACAAGATTGTCTTCGGCACTGTTGCCGGGGATATACATGACATCGGCAAGGACATCGTCGTCTTTATGCTCGATGTCAATGGCTTTGAGGTCCATGACCTCGGCGTGGATATCCCAGCGCAAAAGTTTGTTGAGAAGATAAAGGAGACCGATGCCCCTATAGTCGGCCTGAGCGGGTTCCTGACGCTGGCTTTTGATTCTATGAAAGAAACTGTGGAAGCCATGAAAGCTGCCGGCTTACGAGACAAGGTAAAAGTCATGATTGGCGGCGGCCAGATTACTGAAGAGGTGAGAAAGTATACCGGCGCTGATGCCTACGGCAAGGATGCTATGGCGGGAGTTAGCCTAGCCAAAAAATGGGCCAGCGCTAAGTAATAATCCTTAGATAATGCGGAGGTAATAAAAATGGAAAAGAAATGGGAAGAGATGACACCGGATGAAAAGCAGGAGGCACGGTTTCAAAAATGGCTTTCACCGGAGGGTGTAAAGTTTGCCAGCCCCGAAGCCGAAAAGCTCTATAAAGAAAGGGCAACCCGGATAAAAGACGCAATCCAGATGAAGAAAAAGCCAGACAGGGTGCCGGTGTTGCTGATACCCAGCTTTTTCCCCGCTTTTTATTCTGGGCTGACCCCTCGTGACGTCATGTATGACTATGAAAAAGCCAACAATGCCTGGAAAAAATTCTATGTTGACTTTCAACCGGACGCGCACTTCGGCTGCGTGGCACCTGGTCCGGGGAGATTCTTTGACATCCTTGACTACAAGTTGTACAAGTGGCCGGGGCATGGTGTACCTAATAACATCACCTACCAGTGCAACGAAGGCGAGTATATGAAGGCAGATGAATATGAGGCCTTTTTACAAGACCCGACGCATTTCTTCAACACCACCGTTATGCCGCGCATATTCGGAGCCCTGGAACCCTTCAAGCAGCTCCCTAACGTCACGACAATAAATGAAATGTATGGGACTGGCATTATTTTTTACCCCTATGGTCTGCCAGATGTTCAGACTGCATTCAAGGCCCTTTTGGAAGCGGGGAGTGAAGCCCTGAAATGGCTGGGATATTTCATGGCCTTCGAGAAGGAGATGCCGGCGTTAGGATTTCCCTCAGGTCAAGCCGGCTATACCAAAGCGCCTTATGACATACTCGGTGACACCCTCAGGGGCACCCGGGGGATAATGGCTGATATGTACCGCCAACCGGAAAAGCTCATTGAAGCCATGGATAAAATGACGCCATTTTGGATTCAGAAAGGCATAATCGAGTCAAACATGAACTCGAATCCTTTGATATTCTTACCTCTGCATAAAGGTGCCGATGGCTTTATGTCTGATGAGCAGTACAAGAAATTCTACTGGCCCTATCTAAAAAAACTCCTCCTGGGATTGATTGATGCGGGAGTGGTACCGTTTCTCTGGGCTGAGGGGGGCTCTAACTCGAGACTGGAAGTTATCCAGGACTTACCTAAGGGTAAGACCGTCTGGCTGTTCGACGCAGTAGATATGATTAAAGCCAAAGAAATACTGGGTGACGTTGCCTGCATAGCTGGCAACATGCCCATGGACCTGTTGACCATTGGTACGCCCCAGCAGGTAAAAGACTACGCCAAGAAACTTATTGATAATTGCGGCGAAGGCGGCGGCTATATCATAGCTAACTGTGCGTTCTTTGATGATGTAAAGCCGGAGAACGTCAGGACTATGGTAGAGTTTACCAAGGAATACGGAGTATACAAATAGATATAAAACGGGCTGGGGTGGTAACATAAGAGCAGAGAAGAGGCTGAGCTATGCCCGTAATCCGTGATATCCCCCTGCGCTTGAAGACCAGGGAGGTGCTACGGCGGCAGGGGTTCAAGGGGCATTCTAAAGTCAGGCCGGAGATAAAAAGTTTAATTCGGGAACTACTCGCCAGCCTCAAGAAGGCCCGCCTGCTGGAGCCAGCGGTGGCTTATGAATACTATACGGTAAGCAGCATGAACGGCAGCCAGATATCACTGGAGGGCGATAAAGCGATAAACGGCCCATTAATACCAGCAATCTTCCCCGAGGCGAAGGAGCTTGCCGTTCTCCTCTGCACCATCGGTCCCAGGCTGGAAAAACAGGTAACAGACTACACTAGCCAGGGCGAGCCATTGCGAGGTATGCTTCTGGATGGCATTGGCAGCGCCGCCGTGGACATGACAGCTCTGGAAGTCCTCAGGCGTCTCGCCAGTGAGGTCTCGTCTCGGGGTTATGAGATAAGCAGCCCGGTTAACCCGGGCATGCCCGGTTTTCCCCTGACCGAGCAGTGGAACCTGCTGGGATTGGTCAACGCAGATGCAATCGGTGTAAGGCTGACCGCTTCGGGAGTACTGGTTCCCCGCAAATCGGCTTCCATGGTCATGGGCATAGGACCACAAATGACAAGGTGGACACAGGCTGAAGTCTGTGCCCGTTGCAGCCTGAGGGAAACCTGCCACTATAAAGTAACAGAATAGGAAGAGAATGACTGCTTTCACCATTGATTTTGAGCCGGTAGGGCTAAGAGGTAAATGCCACACAAAAGAGTCGCTTCTAGCCTGCGCTCGCCGGCTCGGCGTGGGTATCAGCAGCATATGTGGGGGCGAGGGAATATGCCATTCATGCAAGGTGCAAGTTCTAATTGGCACTGTCTCCAAACCAACGCCCAACGAACATGAAGCATTTACCTCACAAGAACTAAAGGAGGGGTGGCGTCTAGCCTGTCAGACTTATCCCACCAGTGACTGCAAAATAGCTGTGCCCGCCGAGTCCATGACCACCCCGCAACGTCTCCAGGTGGAGGGGCTGGAGATAACATTTTCCCTTGAGCCATCAGTTCAAGCCTACCGCCTGCAGCTAGCCACCCCCTCACTAGAAGCCTCCCAGGCTGATGCCGACCGCCTGCTTGAGGCACTAAACCAGCAGCACAAGCTGCGATGCACCAAGGTTGCCATTGGCGCCCTGCGCACCATCTCTGACCAGCTGCGGTCCTGGAAGTGGAAAAGCCAGGCTGTAGTCCGTAACGGCGAGGTGATAGCCATTCTCCCCCCAAAAAGCCGCCAGCTGGGGCTAGCCATAGACCTGGGCACCACCAAAGTTGCCGGCTACCTGGTTGACCTGGGCGACGGCCGGACTTTAGCCGCCAAGGGGATAATGAATCCCCAAATTAGTTATGGAGAAGACATCATCAGCCGTATTAATAGGGTGGTAAAGTCACCAGATGAGGGTGTGCAGTTGCAGAAGCTGGCGGTTGACGCCATCAACGAGCTGAGCGTTGACCTCTGTGCTGAGGCTGGTGTCAAACCTGAAGAAATTGTGGAGGTAGTAGTCGTGGGCAATACCGCCATGCACCACCTTTTCCTCCGCCTGCCGGTAAAACAGCTTGCCCTCTCCCCCTTCGTGCCTGCCATCAGCCGGGCGTTGGAAGTCAGGGCTGGGGAGCTGGGGCTAAATATTGCCCCCGGAGCGTATGTACACCTGCTGCCCAACATCGCCGGCTTTGTTGGCGCCGACCATGTTTCCATGCTGCTGGCAACAGATGCCTGGCAGGCAAAAGAAACGACAATGGCTCTGGACATCGGTACTAACACCGAGGTCTCTCTAATCTGCAAGGGGAAGATAGCCGCCACCTCCTGTGCCTCCGGACCTGCCTTCGAGGGCGGTCATATCAAGTACGGCATGCGGGCAGCCACGGGAGCTATTGAACGCCTGCGCATGGACGGCGATAAAATCCAGTACCAGACCATCGACGGGGCGCCGCCGGTTGGCATCTGCGGCTCAGGCATACTTGACGCACTAGCTCAGCTTTATCTGGCTAAAATTATTGATGGGGGTGGTAGGATAATAGACAATCACCCTCGCGTTCGTGCCTACAAGGGGCAGCGTGAGTTTATATTGGTTAGCAAGGAGGAGCGGAAAGGGAAGCCGGCCATCACCATCACCCAGCATGACATAAGAGAGTTGCAGCTAGCTAAAGCCGCCATTCGCACCGGTATCCAGGCGCTTCTGGAAACGCGCGGCTGCTCTGAAGCTGAGATTAAGCAGGTCATCATTGCCGGAGCTTTTGGCACTTACATTGACGTAGCCAGTGCCGTGGCAATTGGCATGTTGCCATCGCTGCCCCTAAACCGCTTCCGGCAGGTGGGCAACGCCGCCGGCATGGGAGCCAAGCTAGCTCTGATTTCCCTTAAATCGCGGGCTAAGGCACAGGCTGTCGCCTCCAGAGTCAGTTATATTGAACTAGCCAGCGCCCCCAAATTTGAGCAGGTCTTCATCCAGGCAAGCTACCTGGGACGATACCGGATTATAGACGGCAGGAAGGAGGAAATCAACTGATGGAAACCAAAGTGTCAAGTCCCAAGAAAGAAGTAATCATTGGTGATAACCAGCCCACCGTGCTTATCGGCGAGCGTATCAACCCCACGGGCAAGAAAAAGCTAGCCGAGGCTCTCAAGGCTGGCGACCTGGAGATAGTGCGCAAAGAAGCGATAGCTCAAATGCAAGCCGGGGCGGATATTATTGATGTCAACGTGGGTATATTTGGCATCGATGAGGCAGCTCTGCTGCCCAAGGCGGTGCAGGCAGTGATGGAAACCGTAGACACACCCCTATGCCTTGATAGTTCTAACCCCGATGCCCTAGAAGCGGCACTCAAGGTCTACAAGGGTAAGCCACTGGTTAATTCGGTTACCGGTGAAGAGCATTCCCTGAAAAGGGTCCTGCCCCTAATCAAGAAACATGGGGCTGCTGTCATCGGTCTGGTGCAGGACGAAAGTGGTATCCCCAAGGACGCTGAGGGAAGGGTGCGGGTTGCCCATAAGATAGTGGAACGAGCCGAGGCGGCAGGTATCCCCCGTGAGGACTTAGTCATTGATTGCCTGGCTTTCGCGGTAGGAGCTGAACCCGCCTCCGGAGCGGCAGTCATGGAAACCATCCGGCGGATTAAGGCCGAACTGGGGGTGAACATGACAATGGGCGCCAGCAATGTATCTTTCGGCTTGCCTGACCGAGAACTTATCAATAACGCCTTCGTGGTCATGGCTAGTGCCGCCGGTGCCACCTGCCTCATTGTGGATGCGGCTAAGGTGCGCTCAATTATCCTAGCCGCCGACCTCGTGCTTGGCCGTGACAAGCGTGCCCGACGCTATATTGAAGCGTATCGCCAGCGCCCGAAGCAGGAGAAACAATAAAAGGTAAATTACAGGGAGGAAAGAATGCCAACAAGGAATATATTAAGCGAGCTGAGTCAATACAAAATAGGCACCTTCGCCCACATCATCCACAGACACGCACTCCTATATCCAGACCAAGAAGCTTTCGTGTACGGATCCGAGAGGGTAACCTTCTCCCAGTTTAATGCCAGAGTAAATAGCCTGATACACGCCTTGCAGGCAATAGGGGTCAAGAAGGGAGATGTAATTGGCATCTTGTCCTGGAATTGCCTCGGGTATATTGAATTCTACGGGGCAGCGATGAAGGGAGGATTCATTGCGTCTCCGTTTAATCCCAGGTTGAGAGAACAGGAGCTTGAGTACATCATCAATTATTCGGAAGCCAATATCCTCTTCGTGGGAACTGAATTAATGGAGATGGCTAATCAGCTGCGACCGCACCTGCCCAAGGTTAAAAACTTCATCTCTTTGGAGGCTTCCGTTCCCGATATGATATATCACCGCGACCTGCTGACCAGTTATTCCGAGGCAGAGCCTGATGTTCAGGTGGATGAGGACGACCCGGCCGGCATCGTTTACACCAGTGGCACTACCGGCGTGCCCCGCGGTGCTCTATATACTCAACGTTGCTTCATCGACGACAGCAAGACTCTAGTTATGAATATGGGCCTATACCCTGGGCACAGGCGTGTTCAGATAACGCCTCTCTTCCATATTGCGGGGAATACCCATTTCCGGAGTTCCCTGTACATCGGAGGATGCAATATTATCATGAAATTCTTTGACCCCACAGCAACGCTACAAATTATCCACGATGAGCGAGCCACCCATATGGACTTTGTGCCAACCCACCTGGTGGCTATGCTTAACGTACCTGACCTCAATAAGTACGATATCAGTTCTATGAAGCTCCTGTGGTACGGAGCCTCACCTATGCCTTTGGAGGTGCTGAAGAAAGGGATGAAGGTTTTTGGTCCCATTTTCGCCCAAGGATACGGACAGAGTGAAACTGGTCCCGGCATCTGTCACCTGTCAAAAGAGGACCACAATGTCCTGGATAGGCCTGAGAAGGAACAGAGAAAACTCACGTCAGCGGGCAGACCAGATATCGGGGTACAGGTCAGAATTGTGGATGAAGAGGGTAACGATGTCGAGCCTGGTGAAGTGGGCGAGATAATAGCACGAAGTAAGCACATCATGGTTGAATACTGGCACAAGCCTGAGGAAACCAAGGAAACCCTTATCGATGGCTGGGTCCATACCGGGGATATGGGCTATTACGATGATGAGGGTTATATCTACATTGCAGATCGGAAAAAGGACATGATTATTTCCGGTGGGGAAAATGTCTATCCCAGGGAAGTAGAAGAGGTTCTCTACCAGCATCCCGCGGTTCTGGAGGCAGCTGTAATCGGTATCCCTGACCCATACTGGGTAGAAAAGGTTCACGCTGTAGTAGAAACAAGGAAGGGAGTAAGCACTACCGCCGAAGAGATCATCGCCTTCTGCAAAAAACACATAGCAGGTTATAAAGTACCGAAGGACATTGAGTTTGTCGATTCCCTGCCCAAGAACCCTGCTGGCAAGATTTTGAAGAAAGAGTTGAGGGAGAAATACTGGAAGAAAGTATGAGCCAAAAGGGTTTGAGACCCTGACACTGCGTTAGGGGAGACTTTCATACGCAGGAAGGGTGTTTCAGTTTTCGGATAACGGATAATCGGAGGCAGCAATGAAAAATAGAAAGATGCTCCTACCAGCCCTACTCTCTATTATTCTGGGCTTCAGCCTGATTCTTCCTGCTTCGGTAGCGGGAGCTTCTGCAACCGCGCATCTGCCAGATGACCATGCGATTACTAATTTGGCGGTAAATATTCCCAGCCTTGCTTCCGCAATGGCACTGAACACGCCTCAAGGGCAAGTAACACCCATGGTCGCCGCAGGCTACTATCACACGGTGGGACTTAAGTCCGACGGCACCGTGGTCGCCGTGGGAAGCAACGTCTACGGGCAGCGCGATGTCGATGGCTGGACGGACATCATCCGGGTGGCCGCAGGAAGCCAGCACACAGTGGGGCTTAAGGCTGACGGCACCGTGGTCGCCGTGGGATACGACGCCGGCGGGCAATGCAATGTCGGCAACTGGACGGACATCATCCAGGTCGCCACCGGCTCTGACCACACGGTGGGGGTTAAGGCCGACGGCACTGCGGTCGCCGTGGGATACAACGAGGGCGGACAGTGCAATGTCGGTGACTGGACGGACATCATCCAGGTCGCCGCAGGTTATGGTCACACGGTGGGGCTTAAAGCCGACGGCACTCTGGTCGCCGTGGGATACAGCGGCGTCGGGCAGAGTGATGTCGGCGACTGGACGGATATCGTCCAGGTCGTTGCCGGCAGCTATCACACAGTAGGGCTTAAGGTCGACGGCACCGTGGTCGCCGTGGGAAGGAACGACTACGGGCAGTGCGATGTGGGCGGCTGGACAGATATCATCGGAGTCGCCGCAGGCTCTGACCACACGATGGGGCTTAAGACCGATGGCACCTTGGTCGCCATGGGAAAGAACGACCACGGGCAGTGCGATGTCGGCGGCTGGACAGACATCATCCAGGTTGCCACAGGCGGCTGGCACACAGTGGGGCTCAGGAACGACGGCACTGTGGTCGCCGTGGGAAGGAGCCACTACGGGCAGTGCAATACCGGGGGCTGGACGGATATCATCGGAGTCGCCGCAGGCTTCAGGCACACGGTGGGGCTTAAGTCCGACGGCACCGTGGTCGCCGTGGGAGACAACTACTACGGGCAGTGCGCTGTCGGCAGCTGGAAGGACATCATCCAGGCCAACGCAGGCTATAACCACACAATCGCCGCAGGTTATGGTCACACGGTGGGACTTAAGGCCGACGGCACTGTGGTCGCTGTGGGATACAACGACCACGGGCAGTGCAATGTCGGCAATTGGACGCACATCATCAGAGTCGCCGCAGGCTCCAGGCACACGGTGGGACTTAAGAACAACGGCACCGTGGTCGCCGTGGGAGATAACCAGTTCGAGCAGTGTGATGTCAGCAACTGGACGGACATCACCCAGGTCGCCGCAGGCTGGCAGCACACGGTGGGGCGCAAGGCCAACGGCACCGTGGTCGCCGTGGGAGACGACAAGTACGGGCAGTGCGCTGTCAGCGGCTGGACGGACATCACCCAGGTCGCCGCAGGCGGCTATCACACGGTGGGGCTTAAGGCCGACGGTACCGTGGTCGCCGTGGGAGACAATTCCTATGGGCAGTGCACTGTCGGCGGCTGGACGGATATCATCCAGGTCGCCGCAGGCAGCTTTCAAACAGTGGGGCTTAAAGCCAATGACACCGTGGTCGCCGTGGGAGGCGACGCCGGTGGGCAGTACGCTGTCAGCAACTGGACGGCCATCTCCCAGATCGCCGCCGGCAGCTATCATACAGTGGGGCTTAAGACCGACGGCACCGTGGTCGCCGCAGGCCCGGATATTGAGCTTACCAAATGGAATCTGGGAGTTGTCGAGTATGCCCTCACCATCCCCAGCAGTCCTGGCGGTTCCGTTACCACCCCTGACGAGGGGGCGTTCACCTGTAATGCCGGGGTGATGGTCCGCCTAGTTGCCGAGCCCAAGGAGGGCTACCGCTTTGTCAACTGGATTGGTGATGTGGACACCATCTTTGATGTCAGCGCCGCCACAACCATCATTACCATGCATGGCGACTACGCCATAACGGCCAATTTTGAGGAGATTCCACCAGTCAACTGGCCGCTAATTGGCGGGATTATAGCGGCGGTGGTGGCAGCGGGACTGGCGATTTTCTTCGTGCGCAGAAGGAGAGCTGCCCAGACAAAAAGACAAGGCCGAAAGAGAGCCGCCCGGAAAAAAAGACGCTGAATTGAGCTTTTCCCTCTCTACCTCCGCCACTACACTTCATCAGCCTTGCAATGACTAGCATACTCTGCCTTGGAGCTATGCCTAATAACATAGTGTGCAGCATAATTAAAATCAAAAATGCCCTTGGAGCGACTCGAACGCCCTACACATGGTTTAGGAATACGCAACTCGTTTCTTATCCATATAATGTTTGCACATTCTGAGGATATATATTTAATTTTAGCTTATACGCAAATGCCTTACGCTCTCGAAACTCGCAACAATGTAGTCAGTTACGGCAACCCTCATGAGTGCATTTGATGGTTTATGGAGAAAATCTTCGAGCTGAGGATGTTTGGAGAGGTATATTCCCGAAAGATAGTCTTTGTTATCTGCGGCGACTTCTTCAATAATACCCAGAGCAGTGATGGCTATCGCCCTATTAAGGTCCGATGCCTGATTTGTTCTGCTATCAACAAGTACAGCAACTTTTTTATTTGTAATAGTGTTTGAGTACTTTTTAGTACCCCTGCTGGTTACAAAGAGCAGGCTCCTCAGATTATCCGCTTCAGCAACAGCTACCAGGTTGCTGTATGGCTGTCCCTTGGACTGCGTTGCTATTACAGCGAAGCGTTGAGAGGCGAGAAGTCTTTTTACCAGCTCTGATAGTTCTTCAGTATTTTCCATTTCGAGATCTGCTAGTAATAGGGCATCATATTACAGTCAGGAACAAGCAGTTTTGGATACTGGTCCGATAACTCTCCCGTTGTCTTATTGTTTATCGGAAGAGTAGTAGCAAGTCCATTGACCACAACAGTACCCAGAAAGCCGACCAAGTTCACAATTGACAGGACTATCTGCGACCGTCTTGTATCAATATGCCCTCCTACGACTAATGGGGATTCCGTTACTTTAGACGGCGACTTGTCAAACCTCGGTCAATACTTCGTTCCTTCGGAAAATACCGGGTATCCAGGGTGGGTTGTATTGTGCAAAGACAAAGCCGCCCTTTTTAGGGTACTTATTTTCATTCAGCCAGGTTTCCAGTTCCTTAGCCTTGCGCGTGGCCAATTTGCTATTGAGATTACCTGCAAACCGTAACGCGGCAACTTTGTACTTACTTACCTTGCGGAATGATATCATTTTATTTGTCGGCTCGGGTAGATTCTCCAAGGTGTATTTCGATGGCATTGTGAAGGCTACTCTGTATTTCTTGCCTTCCTCGATGGGAGATGATGTTACCGGGGCTGTCATTGCAACCTTTTCACTGGACACAGATTGCTCCGTAACCGGCGCAGTCATATTGATACGAGCTCTAGAAGTATTTCCACCAAAAATATAGTCAGCCAGTACCCTAAACCCTTTCTGCAAAGCAGAACCGAAATCACCATCAATTTCAACTTCTGCCAGTATATATTCTTCATACTCCCGGATTTCGAATTTCTTGTCCTTATAGACTATTTGATATTTTGTAGACTCGATAGCCATCTTTCACACCTCCAGGTCAGTTCTAAATTTTTACAACCGCTGATGAATTCTATAATATTAATGCAAAATACTCACGATTACAACGTCATCCGCGGTGAGACAGAGAAGTTGCTTCAAGGGAAACAAGCCCTAGAGAGCCTTATGGGTTATTATGAAGCGGTTGAATCCAAAGAAACTCCATGTCGCGTATTTGACCGGCGCTACTCCGGAAGATTTAGTCTTGCCCAGGCGTTACACTTTGACCCACTCTGACAGAACAGGAGAGCTTTTCCTCACCATAAGTAATGCGTATGACAAAAAGCAGACTTCCAGTCTGTACACCAGACTGATGAGGGATGAAGTACTTGCTGAATTTACCAAAGAAGAAGAGTGTTTGGTATTCAGGGTTTATTGCCATGTCAGTGGAGGCTTTGTTTTCGGTACAGCTAAGTTAAGATACGCTGTCTTTTGCCATGAATTACCGCTTGTTTTAGAGGCTATAAGATTCGGTGACAGGAATCTATTTAAAAAAATCCCCAATCTTGATAACACCCCAGTACTTATACATTTTCAATCTACCGACAACCGATTCAATAATGTTGAGAATTGGGGCACAATGTCTGATTACAGGTGATATGAGATAATTATTATTGAATTGACACAACCTTTTTACTTCGCATGCTGACATATTTATCATAATTAGAAGGAGGTGCAGAGATTACAACCCTACAGATTTATGATGCCAAACAAAACAAGATAGTGACGGTAGAGAAAATCAAGAAGTCAGATGCGGACTGGAAGAAGTTATTGGCCGAGAAGCAATATGAAATCACTACCAAGAAAGGAACGGAAGCTCCGGGTACCTGCACCTTCAGTTCTGTCCACGAACCGGGTATCTTCCAGTGTGTACGCTGTGGCACTGATCTTTTTCGTAGTTCCACCAAGTTCGAATCAGGGACAGGTTGGCCTAGTTATTATGAGCCAATCTCACCGTTGAACGTGGTAGAACAACCTGATATGAGCCTGGGAATGGTACGAACGGAGGTCCTTTGTGCCCGTTGTGACTCACACCTAGGTCATGTATTTGATGATGGCCCGCCACCGACCGGCAAACGCTATTGTATGAATGGCCTTGCGCTAAAATTCGTATCCAAGGATCAACTATGAAACAGGAAGCCTCATTAGAAGTTGCTACTCTCGCCGGCGGTTGTTTCTGGTGTCTCGAGGCGGTTTTCAGGGAAGTTGATGGTGTTGAGAATGTTGTTTCTGGCTACACCGGTGGCGCCACTGTTAATCCAACATACGAGCAGGTCTGCAGTGGTAAAACTGGCCATGCTGAGGCGGTTCAGGTAAGTTTCGACCCTTTAAAGATATCGTATCGGGAAACCTTGGAGATTTTCTTCTCTATCCATGACCCAACGACACTGAACCGGCAGGGTGCGGATGTAGGCACACAGTATCGTTCGGCAATTTTCTACCACACCGAGCAGCAAAAAACCATTGCCGAGGAGCTTATTGCAGAACTCAATACAGCTCACCTGTGGAAGAATCCCATTGTCACGCAGATTGTTCCGCTGCATACGTTCTATCCTGCAGAAGACTACCACCAAGGATACTTTGCTCAACATCCGGAGCAAGGATACTGCCAGACGGTAATTTCTCCCAAGCTCAACAAGTTTCGCCAGCAGTGGTTAAAGAACCTCAAGAAATGATCCAGATTTGGCAAATTGTTGCATTTCACTAAGTCTGAAAGTAACAACTTCACATTTTGTCACATTTACGGTATGAAGACTTTAAGAGAGTTGGTCTGTGTGGTGCCCCTGGGGCGACTCGAACGCCCGACACGCGGTTTAGGAAACCGCTGCTCTATCCAACTGAGCTACAGGGGCATGGTGGAGATAGGGGGATTCGAACCCCCGACCTCTGCGATGCGAACGCAGCG
>Ga0315549_1000541_pt1 | contig 43947 bp, 40 predicted proteins | sample SalMarSW160200MG_FD_203101 | JGI IMG/M metagenome (GOLD analysis project Ga0315549, IMG submission 203101) | Salt marsh sediment microbial communities from the Plum Island Ecosystem LTER, Massachusetts, United States - Salt Marsh Sediment SW1601-200 ...
GCGCTTCTCCTTTCCTGTTGTTTTATTTCTCTCAATAAAACCTTGTAAAGAAAAGCGCCTACTTTTTTAACCCCTCCAGAATTTCACACAAAAGATTTTACACTACCAACGTAACGAGAGAAAGGAAGGTTGAGCATGATACAGAATGTGGGAAACAACGGTGGCGGCGGTGGCAGTGGCTTGCCACACCACGCCGCTTTAGATAAGAGATTATGCATAACAGTACCGGAAGCTGCTGCTATGCTAGGAATATCTAGAAATTTTGGATATCAATTAGTTAGAGAGGGTAAATTACCATCGATAAGATTCGGCAAAAGGATTTTAATACCCAGAGCTGCATTAGAGAAAATGCTGGAAAAGGGGGGGCCGGAATGAAAGGACATATCTATCAGAGAACAAAAGGAAGCTGGACAATCGTCTATGATTTGCCAGCAGATACAGCGGCAGGAAAACGGCGGCAAAAGTCGCAAACCGTGAAGGGAACGAAAAGGGATGCGGAGCGTGCCTTGCGTGAAATACTGCTATCAGTCGAGCAAGGGGTATACGTAAAGCCTAATAAGCTCACGCTGGGTGAATTACTGAGGCAATGGTTAATAGAGTATGCCTCTATGAATACCACTGACCGCACACAGGAAAGCTATAAGTCAATCATTGAACGTCACTTGATACCGGGTCTCGGCAAGGTATCGCTTGTTGAATTACAGGCACAGCATATACAAAGATATTATGCCAAGAAGCTATCTGAAGGCAGGGCTGATGGCAAGGGTGGTTTATCGGCCAGAAGCGTGGCCTATCATCACCGTATATTGTCCAAGACGTTAGATTATGCGATTAAGATGGGTCTGGTGGTGCGTAATGTGGCTAAGGTCATTGAGCCGCCAAGGGTGGCAAGGACAACGATGCAGACACTATCACCGGAAGAGGCAACAAGGTTTCTGGATGCGGCCAGGGAAACGGATTATTACGTCTATTTATCTACCCTACTATATACTGGACTAAGGCGTGGCGAATTGCTTGCTTTAAGATGGCGTAATCTTGACCTTGATAGAGCCTCGTTAATAGTGATGGAAACTGCTTATGTATTGGGAACTGGAGAATATGTAATTAAAGAGCCAAAGACACCTCACAGCCGGCGGAGTGTATCACTCTCGCCTTCTCTGGTGGCATTATTAAAGGAATACAGAGCCGACCAGGAATTGCTAAGGATACAGCTAGGAATTGGTCTATCAGATAATGATTTAGTTTTTATTCGGCCTGATGGAAGTCCGATTAATCCAAATGCGGTAACACTTGCTTTCCATAGGATTATTAAGAAAGCAGGACTGAAGAATATCAGGCTGCATGATTTAAGGCATACGCATGCAACGTTAATGTTGAAGGCTGGAGAGCATCCTAAGATTGTCTCAGAGCGTCTAGGACACGCAAATATAGGCATTACGCTTGATACCTATAGTCATGTACTTCCTGGCCTGCAAGAGGCAGCTGCTGAACGTTTTGATAGGGTATTTGAAGAAGGTATTAAAGAAGAGAAACCAGAAGGCAATGTTAGCAAAATGTTAGCAAATGGTGAGGGGTTCGAGTGTAGGCTGTACAGGTCTCGAACCTGTGACACCCTGATTAAAAGTCAGGTGCTGATTTTCTCCTAATTTCCAGACTTTCTGAGCGTAAATCCCCTGAGAATAAAACCCTCTTTTTGACGAATCAGGTGCTCTCTTATTTCACCTGTTTTCATCGTCACCTGTTGAATAAACTATAGCACAGCAGACCTTTGTTTTCAACATTCAGCGTACTCCAGGCGACCATATGCATTATCTCTCAATACCTGAAACATTTTACTGAGCTCTAAAGCATCAATCTGATTAATCGACGACATTATCTGGTCGATAAGAGTTGGTGGTGGTATGCTTGTATGTTGGAGTAAGGAAATGGCGAACATAGAGGATAAACCTCAAATGACGGTAAACATATCATATCATGGTGGCTAGAAGTGATACAGAATTTGAAGCAAGCGAATGAGTGACATTAGGGTCACTTTTAGATGAAAAGTATGATGCGAAGTAAGAAAGCTGAAAACCAAGTCGGCGGAATATCTAGCTTTAAGCTATTTTCTTGATAATACTCGCTCCATACGCAGGCCGGCATCCGCATGATATGGCCTTTTAAAGGCTTCAGGATACTTCTTCCGCAATTCGTCCAAATTAATTCCCTCGACTTCAACCAGGAAGCTGCTGACCACCATCCCCGTAGCTTTCCTGGAGGTCGTGTTGTGTGGCGTTATTGTGTTAATCGCTCCTCCACGGTCAAGCTCCCCCGGGACTATCGGGTCATACCTGGCCCCGTGGTCCATGTAGACGACGCCAGGCATTAACCTCTGGGTGACATAGGCCCCACCGAGTACAGCCCCCCTTTCATTATACATCTTGACTATGTCGCCATTTTCGATGCCTCTTGCTTCAGCATCCACAGGATTTATCCACACAGGCTCATACATGTAGCCATCGGCACCCTTGACCTTGCATGTCTCTATCTCTCTCAGCCAGGTAACGTCGTCATGTTCGGCATGCGTTCGCCAGCGTGGATGGTTGGAGACGAGAAGCAAAGGATATGTCCCAGCTCGTTTCGATTGACGGCTTTCCTGGCGTGTCACCCCCTCCGGAATCCAGTGAGGTACTGGAGGTCTTTCCTCATCATCAGGGAAATGTTCAGCCAGCCACTGCCGTGATCTGGAAGATGCTCATGCTGGCGGAGCGAAGATTTCGGAGGCTCGATGCGCCGGAGAAGCACGTGAAGAGACAGAAATCAAACGGGAAGAGGTACTTGCTGTTGCCTGACATTTACACACCTATTGACAAGACCTCCTATATATCTGTATAGTGAGCAGTAATTCTATGTAACACGTTGATGTGTTGGTAAATTTCGCGCTATATGGTTTAAGGTAAACTTTAAGGCGCGCTATGAAAATTCAAGAAGGCCAGAGAGCAATGAGTTAAGCACTGCATTATACAAGGAGGTGAAAAGAGGCAAGAAAGAAATTAGGCTCGTGAACGGAGCTCTAGAAATGGAGCGTTGAACGAGGAACAGAAGCGATAGCGGAGGCAAGAAAGTGACAAGGAATTGAGGATGGTTATAGCATAACATTGGTCTGTCCGAAAACGACTGAGTCAATATAAATAGATTGATACTCGGTATTTGACATGTCTAATTTTGAGAGAAAATTTCAATTGCTAAATTCGAAGGTGAAGAGGTGTTTGAAAGAGGGCCAGCAGTTTGCATGATTTCAGCATGGAGCGAGTTCCCGGAGCTGTGATCACCAAAAAAGGTATGGAATGGGATCTGCACGATTGGTGTCGGAAAGATGCTGTTACCAAAACCGTGTGGCTGGATCAGGATGTGGGTGTTGAACCAATCGAATAGCATGATTTTAATATTGAAGGAGACGGTATGAAAGGAAAGACGTTAGACTATACAATATTCGATAAGTTCAGCTTCGAAAGAAAGCCCGTCGGCGTAAAATTCTTGCCTTATAAGCCGGAGGGAGTGGAAAGGATAAAAAAGAGTCTGTTCTTTTGCCAGATGTTCAAAGAAGCGCAAACCAGTGAGCCCTTCTATGTCCAGAGAGAAGATTTTCATTGCACAGAGCCGCTGACGCTGGGTATGGAGGAGCCCGACCCCGTCCTCTTGAGCGGAATGGTTGGAGAAGCAGATGACATTTACGAAGAATTGCGTGCCAATCAGAAGATTTATCAATATGTGCCTAAGATGTTAAAAGGAACAGTCAAATATGTTGTTTTTTCTTCGATAGACCAAATTTCGTTTGACCCGGACGTGTTGGTTGTCACAACCGATAATGCTGACCAGGCAAGAATCATACTCAGGGCACTGGTCTATTCGTCGGGTGAGCCATGGTCATCGAGGGGAACGCCAGTGTTAGCTTGCACATGGTTATATATCTACCCATATTTGACCGGCGAGGTTAATTACACGGTAACAGGTCTAAGTATGGGCATGCAGGCACTCAATGTAACCGATCCACTGGGCCTGCCGCAAGGCCTAATGATCCTTTCCATACCGTGGGTCAAGTTACCAATGATTATGAAGAACTTGGAAAAAATGAACTGGCATCCTATCTCAGAGATTGTAGGCGGAGAAGAACATAAGAAGCATTTCTACGCACTATTGGACGATATTAAGCGGAAAATACAGGCGTGAGAACGAGACTATTACTGGCAGCTGGAATGTTAGTCGAAGGGCAATTTACTTGGCCATTAAGCGGGGCAAAAGGTGTTTATGGCTCGGCGAGGATATTTGATTGGGGTAAAAAGAATAATGACCCTGAGATGCGTATTTTAGGGTCGATCAGCTTTCAAAGGAGAATATAAATATGGCAGGGAAGTTATACAATCAATATTTCATAAGGGGTCCCAAGCCAGGGGAAACGAATGAGTTTGTAAAAAGATATACAGCAATGCTGGACGACGATGTTATTAAGGGCAGCTTCTTTTTCAATGCTACATTTTTACAACCTAAATACTCCATCTATATAAATGGTGCTCATACCCATCCCTATTCCGAAGTGCTTTTCTTTCATGGAGCAGACCCTGAAAACCCAGACGAACTCGGATGGGAAATTGACCTGTACATGGGCCCAGAATTCGAAATGCATACCGTAACCAAGACTTCAGTAATTTATGTTCCGCCACGGCTTGTTCACTGTCCTATAATTACCAGAATGAAAAGGCCTGCTTTCCACATATACTGCATGACGGGTCCCGTAAACGTGCGGGATGATTTTGAGGGAATCATAAAACAAGAAGGCGCTTTCGAAAGGAAATACGATAAGTATTTCATAAGCGGGCCTAAGCCCGGCGAAACTCGCGGGGAATATAAAAAATATACTACCTACATAGATGACGATGTCATAAAGGGAAGCTTCCATTTTGCGTCTGCCTTCGTAAGGAACGATAATCCTCTCCCGGAGCAAAATCCGCATACTCATCCCTATGGGACCGTGCTGGGATTTTTCGGCAGTAACGCAGACAACCAGTTTGAACTGGGAGCGGAAATTGAGTTACGCATGGGGCAGAAATTAGAGAAGCACACCTTTGATCGGTCTACAACAGTCTATATACCGCCGGGACTGGAGCATTGCTTGACCAAGTGTAAAGTAAACCGCCCCTTTATATTTGTTGAATGTTCAAACGGTCCCAGACTTGTACAAAACGAAATAAAAAGCTAGGATGAGTAGGCTGACAAATAAAAGGAGGGCTAAAAAGCATGACCAGTGCTGAACTTAGAATCGGGAAACTATCAGCTATCTTAGTGGCTCTCTTAACCTCCTTTAAGGACTACCGGATAACATTCCCGATACGTGTGCTCAATGAGTTAATAGCACCTAATTTCCTTTCGCCGCATATTAAATCCAGATCGATGCGATGCTGAGCTTGTTTTTGCAGAGACGCAGGCAGAGAAGCCTAGAAATAGTCCTGAGAACGTTGTCGCTTACAGCACCATGTGGGGCCAAAGGTATAACAGTATATTTTGGGCTAAGCCGAAGCTAAGTCTACGAGCCTTAGGTAGAAGCAAATAGCTAGTTTCGGGAAATTTGCGAAAACTCCTCCCGGGGAAGAAAACCCAACCAAGAGGAGTGATAACTTGGCTAGAAATCAAGGTAGGCGTTTAAGTCCTGGGGAGAAGATGAGGATGGTGGTGGAGGGGGGCAGTCTGGGTAACGATAAGCGAGGTCTGCCAGCATGTAAATCGTCAGCAAAAATGGCACAGATTTGAGGCCTAAATTAATGGACACTTTGGCAGCTTGGCAAGCTTTCCTCAAACAGTTAAAGTAATAACGAGGGAAGGAGCATAAAAGTGTTCGAAGAAGCGATGAAAGAAAACCCTCGGATTCTCGCTACCGCGTGCCCGTTTTGCTTTTTGATGTTCCAGGAAGCGATTCAAATCACCGACAAAGGGGACAAAATAAGACTTATGGACATAGCTGAGATAGTCGATAGATACGTGTATTGAAACAATACATTTTGGCCACCACTGATTCGCTCTTTAGGGAGGTTATTGCGTTAAATGGACTCAGATCAGTTTATCGAGAAGGAAATCAAGTCGTTCGTAGCCACAAGTCCACTTAATCACATACCCATCATGAATAATCCTGTCATCTACAATGAACCACTTGTGGGTTTCTCTGACGGTGATGAACCTATTTTTACTGAATACCGGACTATTGTAGGACCTATTCACGCCACACCCCGCGAGATACTTGCGAAAGTCTTTAACAAGAGCCCTGAAGAAGTCTCAACGCATGTCTCCGTCATCACCTGGATATTGCCAATTAGGCGAGAGATCCGGGAATCCAACCGGCAGGAGACTGCGAATCCATCCCGCTTATGGACAAGCGTTGAATATTACGGTGGCTATATTTTTCTTGAGGCAATGCAGCAACATATGGTAGGGTTACTCACAAAAATGGGTCATTTGGCAGTAGCACCAGGCATGGAACCTTATTTCAAAGACACGATGCTAGAATTGCAGACAAAGGGAGAAGATATTAGAAGGATTAAAGAAGAACTTAAAGAAAGAGGTATCTCAAACTGGTCTGAGAAGCACGCCGCTTATGCTGCTGGCCTTGGCACATTCAGTTTTTCAGGTAATTTTATCTCAGAGCGCGGGGTTGCGATCACGATCGGAAGCGTGGTTACTAGCCTGGCACTACCAGCTAGCGAGAGGACAGCTGAAAACCCATATGCAAACTGCCTGTTCTATGCTACGGGTGATTGTGAACTCTGCGCCCGCCGGTGTCCCGTTGAAGCTATCACAGATAAAGGTCATGACGACATAAAATGTGCAATTCACTTTGTTAAGCTAAAAGCGTTGGAGGAGAAATATAATATAGGGCGAGCAGGATGCGGGATGTGTTTGACGAAAGTTCCTTGTGAATTTTGTAACCCAACCAAGCATCTTAAAAAAAGCAAGCTGCCGAATTCACGGACCCGTTTTCTGTAGCCGAGTAAGAATTTAGGGTTTTTTAAGAGACACCACTTGAGAATTTTGGCGAACTCCTAGACTCCTTCACCATTAGGGTAAAGATTGTCCGCAACATCAAATCCGTGTTGGTCTAGCCTTTGCCTTACATGATTGGGAAGCGAGTGCAAGGAAGCGAGTACTTCCGACTTGGGGTTAAATATTGTCTTGTATGGTATAAGCTGTTCCTCGATAACCATTCCCTCATTCCACCAGTAGTCTAAAGGAAGATTCTTACACTCAATCAAGACGTTCACATCAGAGACATCTTTCAAGTTATCATGTTTGCCTTTAACCACAACGATATCCGGTCTTAGCCAGGCGACTTTCGCTTCTTCAAAGAATGGGGTAACACGGCCTTCGTAATAGCCCGGCATAGGTCTTACTATTTGTGGCTCAAACCAGCAGCTATAGTACATCCCTTCGCTATTCACGAAGATACTCGCAGGGTAATTCTTGCCTTGTTCAGTTGACCATCCTCTCTCAATTCTCACAGCGTCGAGGCTTTGGTGTATTTCCTTAAGCACCCATAACTGGTGAATCAGCTTGGAGATTACCTCCAAACTCTTCTGCCTTGCAGGCTCGTCTGGATAGCAAAGACTGCTCGCCAAGCCATATTTAACGTTTTTCAGGTAGTCTGTTACCCTCTCAGATGTTAATGTGCGTCGTCAGCATTTAAGGCACAACTTGCTAATGGACACATTAACCATATGAATTGGTCTTGTCAAGCTCCCTCATCTTCCGGTTGTACTTAAGTCTCATCTGTAAAGTTTTCCGCTTTGCCTCCTTTCTCCGGCCTAGGATCTGCTCTCTCCGGCCATAATACACGTCAGCAGGAGTAACGTTGCCCAGGGCTTCATGGTAACGCCGGTGGTTGTAGTATTCCACGAATTTCTCGATAGCTTCCCTGAGTTCCGAGGGCATCTCGTGGGCGTGGGGTAGCTGGATAATCTTGACAAAGCATCAAAAGATGGTACAATAAGTTACTAAGAACACATGTCATTATAGAGGGAGGTGACTGCATGTAATTTTGGGGCCTAAACGATATCTATATAATTAGGAAAGGAGAAGAGAAAGGTGAAAAAAATAATCCTAACATTAGTAGTGGTTGTGTTGATGAGTGGCTTGATACTTGGTGGTTGTGCTGAACCAAAATCGGAAGAGCCGGTCACCCTGAGGCTGGCGGTACCCTGGCCACCCGGCGACCCCCCGATGGTAAAGTGTGAGGAAATGGCCACCAGATTTAACGAACGTGCCGGCGGTAAGGCTACAATAGAGGTTCACCCCGCCGAGTCACTGGTTAAAACCCAGGAAAGTATGGATGCGGTAAGAACAGGAGCCGTCGAGATGGCTGGATTTCCCATCGGTGTTTTCACCAGCCTTGACCCGAGGCTCGCCGCCGCGGAAGTGCCTTTCATGTATAACGGCGTCAAAGCCGATGCGGCTGCCCAGGAACACCTGATACCCATGTATAACGAATTCCTGCCGGACAAGTTTAACCAGAAGATACTGGCGAGCTTCACATGCTCTGGCCTGGAAATTGCCAGCACCAAGCAGGTAAAGACCATGGCGGACATGAAGGGCTTGCTGATACATTCTATATCCCCCGTATGCTCGCAGACCATAGAGGCGCTGGGTGCTGCCCCTGTCTCCGCACCGTTTGTCGAGGGCTACACCGTAATCGAGAAGAAAACGTGCGATGCTACCATGGTGGCTTCCATGTTCATGGTAATATTTAAATTACCTGAGGTCGCTGACTATCTTACGACCGGCTATATCATCCCGGCTTCCCTCGGCGTAACCATTAATATGGATGCATATAAGTCATTACCGAAGGACATCCAGAAACTGTTGGATGAAGAGGGCCTTAATTTGACGCGTAATGCCAATGAGTTCTTCATAGTACAGACGGATGAGAACCCGAAGACACTGGTCGCGCAGGGGATGGAGCTCTATGTTTTGCCGGCAGCAGAGCGTGCGAAATGGCGCGACGCAGTATGGCCAGTCTCTGAGAAAATTATTGCTGACATGGGCGATTGGGGCGAGAAGTTCTTGGAGGTTGCCGAAGAAGTCAATAGCAAATATCCTTATTAGGCTCAAGACGCCAGTAGTAAATCTATATAATAACAACTTTGCTGGTTGTAGAGTACTATTACCAGGCAGGTGCAGCGTCTATAGATAGGTGTGCAATTGTTCAAAAGATTGATGCAGACTTTTGACCGCGTGATTGAACGTGCCGGGTATATCGCTTTGTTTGTTAGCGGAGTCCTGATATTCATCATGGCGTGGCTCAGTACCTACGGCGTGGCCCGGCGATACGCGTTTAACAGTCCAGAGCCCTATTCATACGAACTCAGCACCATCTTTTTGGTGGGCTGTGTCCTTCTAGCCATAGCCGGCGTGCAGAGGCTCGGGCGGCAGCTCAGGGTTGATTTCATTTCCATCCGTCTTTCTGAGGGGGTGCAGGATATCCTGCTCAATATTGTTGGCCCTATCCTGGCTCTTTTCTACGTTATTTTGGTCACCTGGCAGAGTTGGGATGCCGCCTGGTACTCACTGCAAATCGGTGAAATCAGTCAATCGGTCTGGAGAGAGCCCTGGTGGCCGACCAAGATGGTGGTGCCTATTGGCGGGGGGCTGCTTTGCCTTGTGCTTGTAGCTCAACTCTGCCGGGGCGTTACTTCATTAGTACAAAGATTAAGGAAGGTCAGGCAATAGCCGCCGATCAGCCCAGCATTGCCCGTGTTTCTTTATCAGTGGAGCCTGTGTTGTTGTGGAACTGACAATCGTAAGTCTTTTATGTATTGTGGGCCTTTTCATCTTTATGATGATGGGAGTGCCTATCGTCTATTCTTTGGGTTTTTGTGCCGTGGCCGCCGGTCTCTATTGTTTCGGTACTGACTGTCTCCCCAAAGTGGGGTGGACCCCCTTTCATATGCTGTTCAATTTAGCCTGGACCCCGTTACCGCTATTCGTGTTCCTGGGCTCTATAGTCTCTCAAACCGCCATGGGCCAGGACCTTTTCAAGGCTGCTTCGAACTGGCTGGGTCGTATTCACGGGGGACTTATCGTTTCCGGTATAATAGGTGAAGCCGCCATGGCGGCTACACTGGGTACCAGCGCCGCCACCATAGTTGTGGTGGGTAAAGTGGCTGTGCCGGAATTTGAGAGATACGGCTATAACAGGTCGCTCAGTCTCGGCGCGTTGCTGGCCGGGGGTGCCCTTGGCCCGCTGATTCCGCCCAGCGCCACTTTTATTATTATCTCTGTTCTGGCAGACCTGTCTCTGGGGAAGCTTTTTGTAGCTGGCATAATACCCGGCATTATCCTGGCTGTTATGCTCTCAATACCTGCCGTACTGATTTGCCGGTTTAGGCCTGAATATGCCCCCCGTGGGGAAAAAGTTAGCTGGGGACAGAAATTCTCCTCTCTGAAGAAAGTCTGGCCTATAGCTGTCGTGATACTTTCTATCATTGGTTCGATTTACATGGGAGTGGCCACCCCTACCGAGTCTGCCGGGGTTGGCTGTGTTATCGTAATGATTATAGCTTTCGCCTTTTTTGGCCTTCGGTGGCAAGGTTTACGCCAAGCTATGATAGAAGCCGCCGTAATCAATGCCATGATTCTGTTTATCATGGTTGGGGCTTCATTCTTCACTTACGTGGTGGGAAGCTCCAATATAGCCAAGTATTTACTGACTATAATCGGCTCCTCAACAATATCACCCTGGCTGGTGATTATTATAATAAATATCATTCTTCTGTTTTTGGGCTGTATTCTGGAACCGATAACCATCACACTGCTGACCATACCTATTTTCATTCCGATAATTATCAGCCTGGGTTTTGACCCCCTCTGGTTCGGGGTAGTGTTTGCCGTAAACACGCAGATAGGGCTCATCACACCGCCGATGGGAATAGATTTGTTTGCCGTGAAGACAATCTTTAACATCCCGACCGGCGATATCCTGCGCGGCGTAACACCCTTCCTGATTATGACGTTGCTCTTCTTAGTCATAATTGTAGCCATCCCCGAGTTGAGTATCTGGCTCCCTAACATGATGGTGGGGAAGTGATAAACCGCCGGTTTTTCTGCTGTTTTCATGTTGTTTCTATTTTTTATTGGTCCATCAATGTCTATTCTCGTGCGTAACCACATAGTGTGCTTCGCCGTAAAAGAATGAAGAAATGGTACCAAACGGAATTCGTACGAATATCATCAGCCCGGTGTATCATCGTACGCCGTTTTTCCTGTGGAAATGAGAGAAACGCTGGAGGAACTCAATCTCAGTGCTACGCCACTGAAGCGAACAGGACTGCCGGAGGATATCAAGGGACTGGCCGTATACTTGGCTTCGGAAGCCTCGGGCTTTGTCAACGGACAGATATTTATCTAAAACGGCGGTTTTGTGGCCTGAACAAGGGCAGGGAGACTTTAACAGCAGTTGTTTAAGCTAAGGCCTTGATGCCATCAATGATGACTTCTCTCGGCGTACCTGCCGTATAGACCTGGTGTACTCCCATTTCTTTTAGCTCTTTTACGTCATCGGGCGGGATTACCCCGCCTACGGCGAATTTCACATCCTTCATTTCCTCTTCTCTGGCCAGTTCCAGCAGTCGGGGAACGTAGAACATATGCTCACCCTCCAGAAAGCTGGCACCAATAAGCTTGACATCTTCTTCCTGAGCGGCCTTTATCGTCCCCTCGGCAGTATTGTAAAGTCCCATGTATATGACTTCAAAGCCGGCGTCCCTCAGCCACTTGGCGATTGTCTTGATGCCATTATCGTGGCCGTCCAGTCCGAATTTAGCCAGTATTATCCTGACTTTTTCCTTTTTAACCATATTCATTCCTCCGGTTTATCTGAGCCTGAGTGCATAAAAAATATCTTTTTTGAACTGATAGCGGTTATCCTGGCATCTTAAAATTTTCAACTTTTCTAAGGGTATCGATTATCTCCTGCATGGTCGCTTTTCCTTCTACAGCTTCCATAATCGGGATAAAAAGGTTGGTCCTCTCGCTGGCCTTTGCCTTCTTATAGAGGTTATCAAGCACCTGTTTCACCTTCTGATTGTCTCTATTTTTCTTATAATTTTTTATATATTCTATTCTTTCTAACTGCATCTCTCTGGAATGCTTGAAGATGTTTAGCTTAATCTCTTCGTCTTCCTCATGGAATATATTGACACCGACCGAGTAGACCTCTCTTTCTTCAAGGTCCCGGCCATTCTTGTATCTGGCTTCATTCAGCTGGTCTTCTACCCAGCCTTCCTCGAAGCACTTAACAAAGCCGCCTCTATCCTCGATGACCCGCATCATGTCCACAATCTTTTCCTCCAGCTGGTCTGTCAGGTTCTCGATCAGGTAAGAGCCACCCAGCGGGTCTACAGTCTTGACCACGTTCGTTTCGTAAGCCACAACCTGCTGAATCCTGACTGATAACTTGTGAGATTCCTCCGTAGGCAGCGAATAGGCCTCATCATAGCCTGTGGTATGGATGGACTGTGTCCCGGCCAGCACGGCACCCAGTGTCTGGATAGATGTTCGGGCTATGTTATTTAAGGGCTGCTGTGCCGTTAATGGCAGAGCCGCCGTCTGAATCGCGGTTCTGAAGAAACAGCTCCTGGGGTCTTTAGCGCCGAACCTATCTTTCATCAGTTTGGCCCACAACCGCCTCATTGCCCTTAGCTTGGCAATCTCCTCCAGAAAGTCCATCTGGAAGGCGGAAAAGAATGCTATCCGGCGCGCAAAATCGTCCACATTCAGGCCCCTGTCAACCAGCGCCTGTATATACTCCATACCTATGGAAAAGGCGAAGGCAGCCTCCTGGATGGCATTGACACCGCACTCCCTGATATTATAGGCATTGATGTTGACGATGTTCCATCTGGGCATATGCCTAGTGCAGTATTCCATGACATCAAGTCCTATATCTATGGAAGAGCGGACCGGGAAGAAACGGCTTACTGCCTCGTAGCTGGGGCCTACCAGCTGTGTCAGGGGGCAGTTCATGATGGTCCCGATGAGCTTATCTTCCGGGATGCCTCTTTTCCGTGCCAGGAGCACGTACATGGCCATAAAGACCGCCGAGTAAGGGGGCTGAATAATCAGGGTACTGCTGACCTTATCCAGCGGTATACCATCAAATAGCTCCTCCATACCCTCGAACGTTGCTACTGAAGCTCCCTGCAGGCCGATATCACCCTGGGCCAGAGGATAATCGGGGTCCAGCCCCAGCTTGGTGCCGACATCGGTATTGACATTCAAGCCGGTTTCCCCGACGCTGAGCAGGAACTTGAATCTTTCGTTGCTCGATCTGGGTGTGCCGAAACCGCTTTGCTGCCGCCTTGTCCAGAAGCGCCGCCGGTACATATCCCGGTGGATCCCACGGGTAAACGGGTACTCTCCGGGTGCCTCATCACCTCCCGCGACATCATCCGCGGTGTAAAATTCCTTAAGTTCAATGCCGGAGAGCGTTTTATAATTGGCCGGCTGCTCCCCCATTAAATAAGTCTCGTAGTTTTCTTTAGTCATTGCCACAATATATCTCCTCCTATTCTAGGCTGTACTTTTTAGCTGGAAATATCCGTATACTGTCACTCACCGGGTATTATCAGCACAAGCATATGCGACTGGTACCTGGCATCCTGGTATATCCAGTGCGCCACGGTTTTACTCATGCTGCCCCCCTGTATGAATATAGTCAACGGAATACATCGTCTCCACACATGTGTGTTTTTAGATATTATGGGACAACCTGACAGTGGACATTTTAGCTAGTTGAATTGCTCCTGTCAAGCTTGCATGATTTCCGGCTAGCTTTCCTTGTTTACAATTTAGTGCATTAACTGCTAAAATGATGCGTACCGAAATCGTTACGTCAGGCGGGTTCCCATTGCAGGCATTTCGTAATGGTGGCATGCCCTGCAGTACAGAAACGATATAAGCGTAGCCGCAAAATGTAGAGAAAAGGAGTTTGTTGCAATGGCAGATTACAAGTACCTGTTTACCCCGATAAAGCTGGGACCAATTACACTGAAAAACCGGATAGTATTTTCCGGTCATACCAACGGGTTTTTCGACGCGGCGACGTTTTTACCGAATGAGACAGCCAGGTGTTATTACGAAGAAAGGGCCAGAGGGGGCGCATCGCTAATAGTACTGCCTCTTTCCAGCGTCGATGAAAAAGCTGATTACTACCCGATGGGCGCCTTTGCGCTCTGGACGGATGACGTAATTCCCGGTATCAAGAAAATCACCGACACCGTTCATAAGTATGATTGCAAGGTTATCGGCGGGCCGGGACATTCCGGCGTCCACAGCATGTGCAATGTAACAGTAGACGAGGTATCTAGGGATGCATCGCAGCTCCCGACGGTTGAGTACCCGCACCTGATATCCAAGGAGCTATCCAAAGAGGAAATTCAGGAGGTCCAGGACAAATTCGTTGCCGCCTCGGTAAGACTGGTAAAGGCCGGCGTTGACGGTATAGAGCTTCTGTTCGGTCATGGCAAGCTGCTCTGGAACTTCGCTTCCAAAGTTACCAATAAGCGAACTGACGAATATGGGGGCTCCCTTGAGAACAGGTGCCGGTTCACCCTGGAAGTAATCGATAAAGTGAGACAGGCGATTGGTCGGGATATTCCCCTAGGCATGAGGCTGCTGGCATTTGAGCTTGAACCGGACGGCATCAGTATCGATGATGCGGCCGAACTGGCACGGATGCTTGAAGCTACGGGACAGGTAGATTATATAGGAATGGTCTTGAGCACCTACCGGTCAATACACTTTGAGAATAGTCCATATTATGCCAATTTTGAGCCCGGCTGGGCTGGAGAATACTCGAGGAAAATCAAGGCAGCCGTTAAAATACCGGTTTCAATCTCCAGTAAAATTAACGACCCCGGACTCGCCGATAGAATGATTGCCGACGGTCAGTGCGACTACGTTTACCTGTGCCGGGCGATGATCGCCGACCCTCATTTTCCCAATAAAGCTATGGAGGGTAAAGACGAGGATATACGCCCCTGCATATACTGCAACCAGGGCTGTATGGGGCGTGCTGCTGAGCGCGCCATGACCAACGGCCTGAGGTGCACCGTGAACCCGGCGGCCGGTGAGGAGGTGAGGTGGGGAAGCTGGATGTTTGAGAAGGCGCCGCGAAGGAAAAAGGTAATGGTGGTGGGTGCGGGACCGGCAGGACTCCAGTGTGCGCTGACGGCAGCGGAGAGAGGCCATGATGTCGTTGTCTATGACCGGGAAAACGAAATCGGGGGACAGGCCAGGTTGATAAAGAAGCTTCCCAGCCAGACTTTGCCCCAGACCTTCCTGGACTATCTCGACCGGCAGTTGCAGAAGCTGGGAGTGAAAATTAATATGAATTCTGAACTGACCGAAGAGAATATTGACGATGTGCTAGGCAGGGAGAGACCCGAAGTTGTCGTGATGGCCACCGGGGCCAGGCCGGCCAGGGACGGCACCGCGGGAGCTTCCTGCGCACCTATCCCCGGCTGGGAGAGGGATAAAGTCTATACCTATGAGGATGTCTTACTGGGTACGGCCAGGCTGGGGGAGAAGGTACTTATATTCGATGATTTCAGCGACCGGGTATCCCCCGGTATTGCCGAGCTCATCGCCGAACAGGGTAAAAAGGTGGAAATCATGACGGGCCGCAGTACCATTACGGAGCCCAACCTGAGTTCCTGGAACGATACACCGTTTATGCTGGCAAAACTGGACGAGCTGGGTGTCAAGATAACAACCTTCAGCTGGGCCAAAGAGATAACGGAAAAGGGAGCTACCTGTTTCTATGTGCCTTCGGAAAGGGAGTTTGATGTCGAAGCCGATACTATCATCATGGTGACGACGAAATACTCAAATACTGAACTATACAACGTCTTCAAGCAGAAGGGTGTTGAATGCCACCTGATAGGCGATGCCCGGGCGCCCAGGTGGATATGGAATGCGACCCATGATGGCTATAAAGTGGCCAGTGAGATATAGCCCCAGCCTTATGAGCTGGTCGGAGAAGTTACCGGTATATGTTGCCTGAGGTCTGGAGTTTCCTGGAGATTGAAAATGGCGACCTGCACGATAATGCGTGCAAAATGGCCGCCGAAGCCCGAAGGGCAGCCAGAATATTTAATATAGCCGCCTGTGGTGTGATATTCGGCCCATGTTCTTCCGGGGCTTTAGAAGAGCTCAAATGGTACGGTTTGCACAAAATCTACCTCTTCCCGGGTGAACCTCCATTTTCCCCGGAAATTATCGCCCGCTCGATTCATTCGGCTACGGAGAGACTGAACCCTCAGTTCATTCTTTTCGAGAACAATCCGTCCGGCTCAGAAGTCGCTGCCAGAGTCGCTGCTTCTCTCGAAAGAGGCCTGATATCCGTTTGTGTTGAATTTGAGTCAGAAGACGGGGAACCGCTTGCCCGGAAAGCAGTCTATGAAGGCAAAGCACATGCTGTGTGCTCATGGGCGGCCCCACCCCCCTACCTGGCCACGATAGATTCTTCGGCTCTGGAGGACGTGAAAGAGAAGGGCCGGACCGAACCGGAGATTGTCCATGAAGAAGTCGAAAGTGGGGAATGCCTGACCGGCCTGCTCAGAAAATGGGAGGTTGGTCTTTCCGAACTCGACCTCAGCGAAGCCAGGATAGTCATCGGCGTCGGCAAAGGGGTCGGGGCAGAATTCATGGAGGCCATTGACAGACTGGCTAGATCAATCAAGGGCGTTATCGGTGGCAGCAGAATCGCTGTCTATAACGGCCTGATTCCCCTGGAAAGGCAGGTCGGGACTACCGGGAAGTGGCTGAATTCCGATGTGTATATTGCTATCGGGATTTCCGGCGCCCCGCAGCACGTTATGGGGATTAAGGAGGTGAAGAATATTATCGCCATCAATCTGACCAAAGAGGCCCCTATTTTCAGGTACGCCAAGCTCGGTATTATCGGCGATCTATACGAGGTGGTCCCGGAGCTTATAAACCTTATTGAAGCGAGTTCGGAAGAGAAACCGTGAGGACTGTTGTCTGTCTTAAATTGATTGCCGACCCGGACATAGTGGAGTTCGACGTTACCACCGAGGAACTCGGCAATATCCACACGGTTCTCGACCCCGTTGACCAGTATGTGCTGGAAGAAGGCCTGGTCCTGAGGGAGAAGCTGGGTGGCGAGGTTATCGCGGTCAGTGTCGCACCCGGGGCAGGCGATGATATTCTCAGAGATGCCCTGTTATACGGCGCGGATAGGGCCATCAGGCTCTGGCACGATGATTTACGTTGCGCGGATACCTGGATGGTCTCGCAGGTTATCAGGGAGAGCCTGGACAATATCGGGTTTGACCTGGTTCTCTGCGGGGCGAGAAGCAGGGATGCCGGCAGCGCTCTTATGGTACCGGCTCTGGCTCATCATTTAAATATCGCTTCGGCAACCGGTATCATAGACCTCGAGGTCGGCAGCGACAGGAAAATCATCGCTCATAAAAAGCTGACCAAAGGCGAGCGGGAAACATACAGTCTGGAGCTTCCCGCGGTACTGGGTATCGAAGAAGGCATCAATGAACCCAGGTATGTGGCTCCCTTCAGCAGGATTTACCGGGAAGGCCTGAGGAAAAAGGTTGAATTCCTTGAGGTGGATATTACCGGTTTGAAAGGCAGGCAACTGGTTCAGAACCTGCGTTTCACCCAGTTTCGCCCACGGGTCAAAGTCGGCATTGATATATCGGCCCTGTCCATGCAGGAAAAGCTCAAAATGATGAGGGGCGAACTGGGACGTGAAAAAGAGGAGCTTTTTGAGGGTTCGCCCGAAGAAGCCGCCAGAAAGGTTCTGGACAAGCTCAGAGAGGCGTTAAAATGATGACTGGAGGCGATTATGTCGCCGGTTAGCCTGGCATACTGGGGTATTCCGGGATACGTTATTTTCTGGGTGCTGTCTGTTGCTGCCGTGTCACTTTTCCTGTGGCGGGCATACCGGCTCTGGCGCTATTTACGACTGGGGAGTGGCTGGGGTGGCTCAATCCGCCTGCCGGGGCGGCTGCTGACCGCCCTGTTTCATGTGGTGGCGCAGTGGTGCCAGTTCAAAACGCTGTCCCGCCGGGACCTCTCCGGACTGGGCCACGTTTTGATGGCCTGGGGCTTTTTTATATTTGCCATTTACTATTTGCTCTTTATCATCATCGGGGCCGGCTTCGGCATCTCGGAGACAATCAAGAATAACAGCTTCTTCTACTACTATTCATGGGTCATGGACATAGCCGCTCCCCTGGTCGTTCTGGCGGCACTATGGGGCATTATCCGCCGATATATCGTCAGGCCACCCAGGCTCAAGGGTGAGCAGAACATCGAGGCACTGGTCATTCTCATTACCGTATTGATACATCCCCTGACCCATCTTTTCAAGGAGGCAGCCAACATCGCTCTGGGCGAACTGCCGGCAGGACTGGGCTCAAGCCTGCCTGTCATAAGCTCGGCATTGAGCCAGTTGTTCACGGGAAGTACCCTGAGCTCGGTGCAGAATGCCGGTACCGGTTTCTTCTGGGCACACTGGGTCGTCGTCCTCTTTGTCCTGGTCTATATAGCCTACTCCCGATATCTGCATATCATTGCTGCTCCGTTCAATGTTTTTCTCAGTCCACCGCGTCCATTGGGCGCTCTTAAGCCCGTCGACTTCAAAGCCACAGAAGCCTTTGGCGCTGCCAGCGTAACCGATTTTACCAGGAAGCAGCTCCTGGAGAGCTATTCCTGTGTGATTTGCGGTCGCTGCCAGGACGCCTGCCCAGCCTATGCGACCGGTAAACCACTTAATCCCAAGAAAGTGGTCCAGGACGTCAAGGAACACCTGTTGCAGGTGGGCCCCGCATTGCTCGCTAAAAAACCCGAAGCACCGGCAACTAATCCCGGCAGAGCCCTGGCCGGCGAGGTTGTATCCCTGGATGAAATCTGGGCCTGCACCACCTGCGGTGCCTGTGTTGAGAGCTGTCCGGTGTGTAATGACCAGGTAGGAATGATCATGGAGCTGAGGCGGAGATTGGTCTACGAGGGAATATACGATAAAGGTCATAAAAAGGCTCTCAAGAGGGTGGCGCAGGACTTCAATCCCTGGGGGATTCGGTGGAACAACCGGGCAAAAAACACGGGCATCGAGGAAGCCAGGGCGGGAGAGAAATACGACTGCATCTACTGGCTCGGCTGTGTAGCCGCCTTCGATGAAAGAGTTAGAGAAGTGGCCCAGGCTACCTCGAAGATATTGAGAGCGGCCGGACTTAACTTCGCCATGCTCGGTGCCAAGGAGAAATGCTGCGGTGATTTTGTCAGGAGGCTCGGCGACGAAGGCCTGTTCCAGGAACTGGCTTTAGAGAATATCAGGACGCTTGAGGAACTTGATTTCGATTTTATTCTCACCCACTGCCCCCACTGCTTCAACACCATAAAAAGTGAATATCCTCAGTTCGGGGGCAACTTCAAAGTAGTACATCATACCCAGCTAATCCTCGATTTGCTGAATGAAGGTAAAATCCGATTACAGGAGTCTTCTCAGAAGTCCGGTGAGAAAGTTATCTATCATGACCCCTGCTATCTGGCCAGATATAATGATATCAGTAAAGAGCCCCGGCAGATTCTGGGTAAATTCTTTGATAAGACTGTTGAATTTCCGAGGAACCACAATAATAGCTTCTGCTGCGGCGGCGGTGGAGGCAATGCCTGGAAAGAGCAGGAAATCGGTGATAAGATAAGCGTGACAAGACTTGAGGAAGCTATGAAAGCCGACCCTCAGATCCTGGCCACCGCCTGTCCATTCTGCTTTCTGATGTTTCAGGAAGCGCTCCAGATTAAGGGGAACGAAGATGGAATCATCCTCAGAGATATAGCCGAGATTGTGGAGAGGTTCCTCTGTTGAACTGAAAGGAGGTGAATATCATGGCTAGAACAGCCGGTAAGATAAATCAATCGCGCGTGAGGCGGTGGGATGCGGAGGCCGATGTCGTGATAGTCGGCGGGGGCGGCGCGGGGCTTGCCGCGGGAATAGAAGCCAGAAAATGGGGAGCCACCGTTATCGTCCTTGAGAAAGAGAAAAACAACCGTGGGGCTAACAGCGCCCGCGCCGCGGGCACCTTTGCGGTGGAAAGCTCTCTTCAAAAGGAGAAGGCCATCAATTACACGCGCGACGAGGCATTTCGACAGGCCGTAGCATATTCCCACTGGCTGAACAACGTTCCCCTGGTGAGGAAAATAATTGATATATCAGCGGGTACCATTGACTGGCTTCTCAAGCATGGCGTACAGTTCAAGGATGTTACCGGAATATGGGCAGATTGTCCCCAGACTTGGCACCTGTTCGTCGGTGACCCTACCCGCCAGCCTCATTTTCTACCGGTTCTAACGAAGGCTGCCGGGAAAAGTGGCGTGAAAATTTTGTACAGGACGCCGGCTACCGGGCTGATAGCAGACTCGAAGGGGAGAGTTATCGGGGTGGAGGCTGAGACTGACAGGCAGCCGGTTAAAATACGGGCACGCGGCGGTGTCATCCTGGCGTCAGGCGGCTTCGGGGCCAATAAGGAGATGCTTAAGAAGTATACCAGGTGGAATGAGCGATTTAAAAACTACGGCTGCCGGAGTAATACCGGCGACGGCATCAGGATGGCCGAGGCTTTAGGAGCCAACCTGGAGGGTATGGATGTATTGTTGATGTCTCAGGTGAGGAAGGATGCGCCGGGTGAACTCTGGGTTCCGTCGGTGCAGGCATATCTTTTTGTAGATAAAGATGGCGAGAGGGTGGTTGATGAATCACTGCAGAACGTGTGGACTGAGATGGGTAATGTGATTTTAAGGCAAAAGGACCATACATTAATCGTGATATTTGATGAGGATTCCAGAAATGCTTTGATAAATACCGGGTCGAAGGTGAGCTTTCATATATTCTGGTGGGAAGGGAAGAGGGCTACCAAACTTGACGAAGAAATGGAGACGGGTCTCAAGAGGGGATTCATTAAGAAGGCTCCAACAATAAGAGAACTGGCCAGGGCGGTAAGGCTAGACCCCGAAACCCTGGAGAATACCGTCGCCCGGTACAATCAGTCCTGTGATAAGAAGTATGATGAAATGTATCTGAAAGACCCCAGGTTCCTTGAGCCTGTCAGGAAAACGCCTTTTTATGCCATGGTATGCGACCGCCCCGAATATTATGTTACCCTGGGTGGTGCCGGGATTAACGCTCATTGCCAGGTGCTGGACAGTAATAAGAACGTGATGCCAGGGCTGTATGCCGTCGGTAATGACGCCGGAGGCATGTGGATAGGCTGTTATAACCCTTATATGTCCGGGGGATGCCTCGGTTTCGCGCTTAACTCGGGAAGAATCGCGGGGGAAAATGCTGCCGCCGAAGCTCTACATTAGTTACCACGGGCTTGCATGTAGTATTGTAGAAATCAAGGCAATTTTATTGTTACCCTGAGCAAAAGCGAAGGGTCTGAGATTCTTAGTCCTTCTTCGGAAGGGCCCAGAATGACATTACCACACACCTGGTGCCCTCTATCCTAAAAGCAAAGTTTCCCCGGGTTCATTATCTTATTGGGGTCGTAGATGTCTTTTATTTTCCTCAGGGAAATGGTCGTTACCGAGTCCCTCCGGTAGGCCATATCCGCCCACGGGCCATAGGGACGCGAGAAAAAGGCTCCCCGGTTCGCCAGGGCTTCAAAAGCCGCCTCCGATATTGCTCTAATCTTATCTTCTTCCTTGGGATTTCCCGGCTCGAAGAATAGATTGAACTCGCAGTGGCAGCTGACCCCCTGCACTACCGGCTGAATGTAAATCCCCATATTCGAAGCCGGGTATTCGTAACTTTCAGCAATGCCATTCATGACGCTTACAAGCTCGGGGAGCTTATCGTGAACGGTAAGGAAGAAGATATCGTAGCACGACCCTTTGTCACGAAGCTTCCAGTAAGGTTCCTCCGAAGGCTTATGCAGCACCTTTAGCAGTTCAAAGGCCGAGACTTTGCCGATAGCTTTCAGCAGTTCTATCTTCAGCGACTTGGCTATATTGGCCACAGCCTCCTTCTGGTAGTTCAACTCCTCCTCAGGGAAGTATTTGACGCCCGATATACTGAAGAATAAAATCCAGGGAGGCAGGCTATTTTTCAAGCTTTCATATCCACGCGGCCACTCTGTGGCCAGTATATGGGCTAAATCGGTGTTGTTCAGCAACAGGCAGTCATCGACCAGACGGCGCCTCAGTATCCAGCGGACAAACTCCAGCAGGTCGTCGAGCTTTGAAGAACCTACCAGGAAAGGCTCCTCGATACTTGGCATTCGTTCACACCTTACCGTCGCCCAGGTGACAATGCCCATGGTTCCCTGGGCACCCTGAATAAGCCGGTAAAAGTCAGCCTGTACCGGGCCGGCCGCCTCATTCTGTGCCGCACCGACCTCCCACTGTTGCTGAAGGTCGCCGGGCCCGGCGGCTGAGCCGGTCCTGAACATATCGCCGGTACCGTAAATCACCTCGGTGCACGCCAGCGGGTCGGCGAGGTCCCAGTGGTACTGCGGCATTATCACCGGCTCCCTCTCCAGCAGGCTGCCTACCACTGATTTCGTGGCGCGCGGTAGCAGCGGCATATTAAGCCTCAATCCTTCTTTTGCCAATTCTGGAATCAGTTCGCCGAAGGTTACGCCAGGCTCAACCATAGCTATCCTGTGCTCGCTATCAATCCTCATAATCCTCTTCATTCCGCTGATGTCGACTATCACTGCCCCGCCGGTGCTTGGAACGGTATCACCGCGGAAGTGAGGCGGGCCTGAGCTTACCGGTACCAGCGGGGTAAGAGTCTCATTGGCCCAGTTCACGAGCTTCTGTACCTCATCGGCACTGCCGGGCCTGACGACACATCTGGGCCTTACCGGGTGAACAGGACTTTCATCTTTGGCATATTTATCAAGGTCTTCCGGTGCCTCGGAGACTTTGCTTTTACCGACAATCTTGACTAAATCTTCTTTTACCGACATTTTTCACCCTCCGCTTCTTTGATTAATATGAAGCAGCCAGCCTGCTTATTCCTTGGCTGAAATATACATGGCGGGCTCCGACACTCCCCTGGGGTCAAACGACTTCTTGAATTTACGGAGCCAGTTATGATAATTGCACAGATACGGCCCGAATTTATCATGACCCCTATCGCCCCATACGGTAATGGGCACCGTATAGTGTTTATCCAGCGCCAGGTCCTCGCATCTCTCCGAGAATTCCGCCAGCGCCTTCCAGGCCTCGGGTGTGGGATGGACGAATACCACCTGTTCAGCGTGTCCGGTATGCCCGCTCTCTATAGTCACTCCCCAGATGCAGTCTGTGCCGTCATCGGCACGCATTAACTTCTTTTCCTGGTACTCTTTCTTGATTTCCATGGCCTCAATCATCATCCTCACCGAGGTCTGGAATAGTGCCGAATCCCCTATCGAACCAAGGAATCTCCCTGTAGAGCGGAACACTTCCCGCAGAGGCATGGTAACCCTGAGCTCCATCCACAGGTACTCTCTTTTAACGTCGTCCTGCTCGATGAAAGCCAGGTACTCCCCTTCCTTTTCCTTCACGATATGGGCCAGGACCTTTTCCTTGTAGGCAAGCTCTGCATCGGACTCGCTGGTTAAGATAACCACAAAGCCGGGCCTGCCCCTGGTCTCCTCGTTTATCCTGGCAAAAAGCTCGGCGCCTTCGTCATTGCTGGCCGTCAGGGCCTGGGCCAGCATCGGCGGCGAAATCCTGTCAACGAGCATGGCAATCTTGCTCTCCGAGATTTCCAGGGCTGCCTCAAGGAATTTTCCCCAAGTGGCAAAGATGGGATAATGAATACTGAAGTTCTTCGGTACTTCTTTCAGCTTGTAATTCGGCGACACTCCTTCTACTTCCTGTCGCGGCGGCCCGTACCAGGGGTATATCTTGGTCGCCGCTTTGGTAAAGACACCCAGTCCACCCATTACCGATTGAGGTCCCCTCAGGATGCCCCTGAGGGAAGGCCCCGGGCCGTCGCCGCAGAACCACCCGGCCCCCGAGCCCAGGGTACCGAGCTTGAGAAGTTCGCCATCAGGCAGGACCCATTCCACGGCCAGGACATTCCGGTCACCATAGCTGGTGCTTACCGCCGTATGCCCCAGTCCCTGATGGGCCGCCATGGGCAGCGCCGAGGTATTGCAGCCGGCGCCGATAATGTTGCAGTTAAGACCTCGCTTCATCAGTTCCGCCTGAAGCTGAGAACTGATGACATAGGGCTCGACTACGGCATACATGCTTTTTTCGTTAATCTCGATAATCCGGTTCATCCTTCTCAAATCTATTTGAATGGCCGTGTCATCAAGTCCCAGCCCGCTGTAAAATCCCCAGCCCGTGCTGAACGCTTTATACCTGACATTATATTTATTGCATATTTTTACTATTGCCTGGACATCTTCGGTACCGCCGGGGAGAGTTACCGCCCCGGACCTGGGCAGGAACGGCGTCGAAGTGAATAGCTCGGCTCCCCACTGGAAGGCATAGGTATCCAGTATCGCCGGTTCCTCGGAAATATAATCGGGCCCCAGGACATCTTCCAGAGCCTTATAGGCATCTCTGTTCTTTAAAGCCATCTTAACTACCTCCCTTTAGCTTTATATACATTGCTCTACAAGCTCGGCGATATCATACACCTTGAGCGTATCACCGAGCTCCTTAACGGCATCCTTAAAGTTCCTCACGCACCAGGGACAGGCAGTAACCAGCGCCTCGGCACCGGTGTCCCTGGCCTCTTTCACCCTCTCTATAGCCGTCCACATGCTGAAATCAGGATAAGCATCTACCACCCCGCCGCCGGCGCCACAGCACCAGGTATACTCTTTTATCCTGAACATCTCGACAAACCTTAACCCGGGAATGCTCCTGAGCACATCCCTCGGGGGTTCATAGACGCCATAGGTTCCCCGCCTGAATACCTTTTTAGGTTCGTGTTGAACCCGCATATCGGGTTCTGTTTTTATCTTGCCGTCCCAGTGTATCCACGGCTCTCCCAGTCTGCCCAGGTGGCAGGGGTCATGGTAAGTGGCTATCATGGGCAAATTTTTACTCAGCTTGAGCTTGCCCTCTTTTATCAGGCGGTCGAGGTACTCCGTAATGTGCAGCACTTCCAGGTCGCCCTTCATGCCAATCTTATCATACAGGACCTTGAAGGCATGATAGCAGTCGGAACAGCTTGTCACAACGGTCTTGATACCGGCTGTTTTCAGCATCTCCACATTGTTTTCGGCATACTTGGTCAGCTCGCCCAGATACCCCAGGTCATAAGCACGGCCTCCACAGCAGGTCTCATCTTTCCCCGCGATGCCGACATCAACTCCGGCTTTCTTGAGGAGATTAACGGCGCTCCTGGCGGCCGGCCACAGCTCTTCGTCAAAGCAGTACCGGCAGCCGGCATGGTAGTAAACATCGGCCTTTTCCTCGTTGATATTTTTCACATCAAGCCCCTCGGCCCATTTACCCCGCTCGGCCTTGGGCTTTTGCAGCATATTGTCATCCTTCCTCAGGCCCTCAATAACCATCATATGAGCGGGATTCAATTGACCATCGCTAACGCACTTGATTCTGAGATCATACAGGGGCTGTAACACTTCCAAATCATTGCCGTATTTGCACGATATATCACAGGCACCGCACATCTGGCATTGATAAATAATATCCAGCAGTTTATCGGTATATTCGATTCTACCGTCAGTCATGGAGAGGGCTGTAATCAATCTCCCACCGCCCGAATACGCATGAAAATTATATCTGGTTATACTCGGGCAGACATAGGTATAATTGTAGTCCTGCAATATGTAATGCGGTATATATTTGCAGTTTGAACAGCGGGCACATCTGATCATGTATTCTCGATAACTTTCAAGCATTTGACTACCTCCTGTTTAACTAAGCGCCTTCTGGCCATGCGCCGACTCAGGTAAAAATATCCAGTGATTTTCAGTCCTTAAAAAAACGCGCGACATTCAGGTCCGGGGATGTTGGAGACATACGTTAGGAATTTACAATATTGTGCCTTCCATTGTCAAGGTTTAAATGAATTGACTGAAGAACGAATACGCGAGTATAATTAATGCCGACCTATGGTCCCGGGGACCATATCGCCCTGCCATACATGCAGGTCTAACTCAATTCAAAGCAGGTAATATCTAAAGGAGTATATAAATATGGCCGAATATAAATATTTGTTCACCCCTGTAAAGCTGGGGCCGATTACCCTCAAAAACCGGATAGTATATGCCGGCCACGGGACCCAGTTCGTCGACCCCGTGACTTTTCTATCAACGGAAAGAACCAGGGCCTATTACGAAGAGAAAGCCAAGGGAGGCGCCGCGATGATAGCGCTGCCTCTCTCCAGTGTTGACGAAAAGGCTGATTACTACCCGGCTAGTTGTTTTGCGCTCTGGACGGATGACGTCATTCCCGGTCTCAGGGAAATAGCCGATACCATTCATAAATATGACTGCAAGGTCTTTGGGGCCCCGGGCCATCCCGGCGTTAACAGCGGGTGTCATGTCACCGTGGATGAGGTCAGCCGGGACGCATCGCAGATACCGGGGATAATAGGTCCGAACCAAATACCCAAGGAGATGACCGGGGAAGAAATCCGGGAAGTCGAGGATAAGTTCGCCGCCGCCTCGGAGAGACTTGTCAGGGCTGGGATTGACGGTATAGAACTGCTGCTCGGTCATGGCAAGATGACCTGGAATTTCTTCTCTCCACTGACGAATAGAAGGACTGACGAATACGGGGGTTCTCTTGAGAACAGGTGCCGGTTCACGATGGAAATAATCGATAAGGTAAGACAGGCAATCGGCCGGGATTTCCCCCTTGGCATGAGGCTGCAGTTGCTTGAGATGTTACCCGGCGGTATCAGCGTCGACGATGCCGTGGAACTGGCCAAACTGGTTGAGGCAACAGGCCAGATAGACTATATAGGGCTGGTTACCGGCACCTATCGGACCCTGCACATTGAGATTAACCCGTATTATGCCAGTTTTGAGCCCGGCTGGGCGGGGGAATTCGCCCGCAAGGTCAAAGCGGCCGTAAAGTTGCCGGTTTCAATCTCCAGCAAGATTAACGACCCCGGACTTGCCGATAGAATGATTGCCGACGGCCAGTGTGACTATGTTTACCTGGCCAGAGCGACAATTGCCGACCCCCATTTCGCCCGGAAGGCTATGGAGGGCAGAGACGAGAATATACGCCCCTGCATATACTGTAACTAGGGCTGTGTGGCACGTGCTTTCGATCGCGGCTCGACCAACGGCATAAGATGCTCCGTGAACCCAACTGCCGGTGAAGAACTTCGGTGGGGAAGCTGGATGTTTGAGAAGGCGCCGCAGAGAAAGAAGGTGCTGGTGGTGGGGGCGGGACCGGCGGGACTCCAGTGTGCCCTGACATCGGCGGAGAGAGGCCATGATGTCGTTGTCTATGATAAAGAGAGCGAAATCGGGGGACAGGCCAGCTAGGGAAGGTACATCGGCACTTACCTGCGTGGCAATCCCCGGGTGGGAGCGGGATAACGTTTATACCTATGAAGATGTCCTGCTGGATAGAGCCAGTATTGACGGAAAGGTGCTTATCGTTGATGATTTCAATGACCGGGTATCTCCCGGTATTGCCGAGCTCCTCGCCGCACAGGGTAAAGAGGTAACAATTATTACCTTCCGGAGTTCCATCTCGGGAGCTAACCTGTTACTGTGGCAGGACGAGCCGTATATAATGGGTAAGCTGGACGAGCTGGGTATAAATATAGTTCCCTATAGCTGGGTCAAAGAGATAATGGAGAAGAAAGCTCTCTGCTTCAATACACTTTCGGGGAGAGAGTTTGATGTAGAAGCTGATAGTGTCATCATGGTGACCACAAAATACTCAAATACCGAGCTGTACGATATATTCAAACAAAGAGACGTCGAATGCCACCTGATAGGCGATGCCCGGGCGCCGAGGTGGATATGGAACGCGACCCACGACGGTTATAAATTAGCCATGGAGATATAGCGCCAGCCGGAACGGATTACGCCTTCCTGCCCGTATACATTCCGGAGGTACCGGTGCCGAAATGGAAGATGGGTCTGTCCACCCTTTTAATCTTCAGCGGACAATGCTTCACTCCCTTGGGGATAAAGACGATACAGCTTTTGGTCAGGACATGTTTTTCGTCATCTATCCACAGCTCGATTTCACCCCCCAGATCGGATGGGTCTTCGAAGTTGGTTCCGCAGAACCCCAGAATCTCGTTGTAATCATGGACATGAGTCTCGGCCCCTACCGGACTGGGGTCGGCCGCCCACATCCAGATACACTCAAAATAGAAGCTGCCTTTGATAACCTCATCGTCCAGATAAAGAAATTGAGTGGACCAGTCCACCTTCGTTAAATCCTGGCCTCTGAACTCGGGTACTTTTTGATTGGGCTTGGTCTGGGTTATGATGTATTTCCCGTATTTTGACTCCGCCATATTTTCTTAGACTCCTTTCTGATTGTAATTGCAGTTACGCATGTTAAAACTGCACGGGTTGAATAATTATATACCGTTTTATAGATATTATCAATGGAGAAAGCTTTGTGGAGCGGGAGACGGGACTCGAACCCGCGACACCCTGACTAAAAGATATAGACCACTTGTGCCACCTAGTTCCACACAGTAGCGGCTGGTATCATCCTGTTAATACCATAACCAAGGTTTCATGCCTAGTGGTGTCATTATGTGCCATTTGGTGATAATCAGTTCGTTAGCAAAATCGTTAGCAGAAATTGCGCTAAATGATTGAATCACCCAGGTTACCCTTAGATCGACCCTGTGCAAAACGCCGTAAACACCTGACACAACGGTTATAATATTGACATCGTTTCCGGACGGGTACGGTGTTCTAAGTGTTTTCGGTGTTTTTTGCAATTAAACGGAATGTGTTCAAGTCCACTATGGTGGGCGGTGGTGTACGATACGTGGAACTTTTTATTTGGTTTTCACATTAACAGGTTAGTTCTTTATAATCGAACTCCACCTGAAACAATTACGGTGTGTTTCATCTGAACAAGTAAATTTCTATATTGTTTCTTTTCTCATTATTTCAGAGTCTGATTTACACGATTTGATAAAATTGGTAATTTGATCAAGTTGTTGGTCTCTGGTTAACGAAAAGAAAAGTGTTTCCTCTAAAGGCAATCTAAACCAGAGGCGTTCCTTTCCTTCTTGTAATAGATACACCGGTTCACTTAACTTGTTTTTGTCAAACTTACTCTTGTCTAATAACTCGAAAGTTAGAACCAAGGGATTATTGAAGTAAATACCACACCAAAAGTCACGATTTTCTAAGTTAAACCCTTTGAAATCCCAACCTGCAGATTTCGGATATGTTTTATAGAAATCAATGCCTGCACCTTGTATAGCTACTTCAATTATATTTATCAAGTTAATCATAGCAGGTACTCCATTGATGTATTCCCAAGTAACTTTTTGCAGCGTCATCTGTTTTGCCTCCAAAAAAAATTAAACGAGTCGATTAAGTATGAGCAGACTGGGTCATCCAATTTACCTTTTATATCTGACAGGTAATTATATATTTCGAACCATCTGATATGCCTGTATGGTTTTTCTGATTCATCTGATTCTATTGAAAAGCGAGTTAATAATATTACTCGCTTGATTGGAACAATCGAAGATTCCAAAGCTTTTTTATATCTGGATATTTGTTGATTGCCTAAGGGGGAATCATGCTTCACTTCGATATATATCAATTTATCAGGCGATGATATTTTTATATCCGGTGTACCATATTCAGTGACTTCTTGAGTCGATACTTGAATGATTTCATCATACGCGAAGTTAAATTCATCATCGACAACACAGATATAATTCAAAAAATCGGTACCGAAAGAGGATTCCCGAAGTAATAATTCATTAATAATATATACGAATGATTCAGTTAGATAATTTTCATCAACAGCAGAATTATATTTTCCTAACGTGGTAAATATATTATTAATGGACATATTTATCCCAACAGGAGTGAATTAACTAATGTAAAGTCATGGTCGTTGAACTCCTTCCGGACATCTGCACGACTGATTCTTGGCGAATGAGTAGGATACCTGTGAGTTCTCAGCTCATTCGCTCTTTTCCCAGATAGAAAGTACAATTCGGGTTTTTGTGTTGGATCTTTCCCAAGGCGAACCAAAGCGATAACAGAATTTGAGCCAGCATCGAAATCCCGGGCAACCAGCCAATCGTGGTAACTGAATGTCGACTTAACCTGTACATTGATAGAATGACCATGGGGCCCAATGGCTACGATGTCAAATACCTTGGCCCTCCCTATTGTGATCCCAACATCATATCCTAATCGGGAGAGAATAAATGCTACGTAATACTCTCCCGCTAGTCCTCTCTGTTGACTATCTGGTTTCTCCATTAACTTCTCTCAGTAAGATAATATATAAATAATAGCCGCCTACAGTTTTTCGTGTGAAGCCATGCGTTATCTGCAATACTTTATCTACCCGAGGAATTGTTTTCAATCAGAAAGATCCTTTCGGAATTATTTAATTAGAGATACCATCTTATCCAAGGTCCGTAACCAAGTCTTCATTGCTTCCCAAGCTTCTTTTGCATTATTGAGCTTAGTTTCTACGTGAGCCACACGGGTATTACGAAAAGTATTGACGATTTCAAGGTCTAAATAAAGGTCTACAATTTCAGGGGCAGAAAAAGCCTTGTGCACGTCTTTCCAGATGCCAAGCGTTTCTTTATCGCCTTCTTTAGCGAAGCGCATACAAAAGAGCAACGTACCTAGTTTCATAATGGGACGCCCGAATACCAAATTGTCTTTAAGATAACGCCCATTCTTTTCCAAAGCTATTCTTTGCCCATGTGGTAATCCTTCTAAATAAGGATTGAAATAAAGATCTCTTTTAGAGATATCACCTGGAATATAAGGGCTGATCTGGTTATCCAGGATGCGTAGTGCGTATTCATCCAGCGGTTGTAGCAAAGGTTGAAATGCATGCCCGTATTCTGGCATTCCAGTTCGTACCGCGTGATCCAGAAGTAGAACTGATTGTCGCATGGCATCCAACACCGAAGGAGGCGGTTGATCTATACCTGCTTCCTGTAGTGTTCGCATAAATAGGTCGTCGGCTTCTTTCTTTGCTGTTGCTTCCGCTAGAGGAAGCTCTTGCTGACCCGTTTCTGCCTCCTGGATCAGCACCTTTAGTGAAGGTTCACAGGTACGCGCTAACTCTTCGATTGTACCTGCAGAGCTTTGCTGAAAGAGGTGATAAGGCACATATAGGTAATGCCACTTTGTTTTTTCTTTGGTAGCTGCCCTGCACCACTCTACAGCTGCTCGTGCTTTAATAGGAACCAAAGCATCTTCTTTGCCTTTTAGCTCACAGAGAATATTATCTCCTTTTGTATCACGAATTAAGAAGTCGGGCACATATAAAGCTCGGTGTCCATCTGGCCGTAGGTAATCTATCATTAACTTTTGTGGCCCTGCGTTCTTGGCAAAAGCTGCTATATCGCCAGCGTAATCGCAGAAGTCAGAGAAAGCTCTTTCAAATTCATTATCACAGGGAACAAGATTGAACATCGTCTTTTTACTTGGAACTGCCGGGCGGTTTGAGGTACTTGTTGCCTGGAATGGTTTCCAGGTAGAAAGTCGAATCCCCTTACTAATGCGTTTGCGCTCCCTCTTCAGGATAACTCTGCCGAGAATAAGTGATGTGAAAGTTGCCCGGATATGCTCTGTCACATCGGCATCGCGCATTCGGTGATCCACTTCACCGGAATATAAGTCTACCTCACGCTCAAACAAAACCTTTGAGATAAATTCCTCAACAATGGGTGTTAATGCCTTGTGTGGATTGCTAATCCGGCAAGCACGGCCAAGCATCTGGGCAAAATAACCGGCTGCTGACCAGGCATTAGTAAGCAATCCCAAATCCAATTGCATCTGCGACACTATTTCATCGGTAAACAGATGACGTTCTTTATAATCAATTGGGCCTTCTTTCTTCTTGCCGATTGGTAGCGGACGAAAGCGCTGTTCGAAGTATTTTTTGATTTCGTCGAACGTTAATCCCTGCAACTCCGCCAATGTCTCAATGGCGTCGGATATGAGCGGGATTTCAAGCTCTAAATCTGCTACCAGCTTATTTGCGTGGTTGACAAAAATGGTCACAGTTTGTTTCAGGGTTTCCCTTATTGGTAATACAGCGATGTCCAAGCCTTCTTGTGCTAGTTCTTCCTCATAGAGCTTGCGGAACGCAGGATGATGTACGACCGTCACTATCTCTGGAGTATCTCCAAGTGGGAACATGCGCCGCAGACCACGACCTAAAGTCTGTTCGGGCAAAATTCCAGATTTGGTAGAGTAGGGACGTAGCGGTATTATTGTGGTCACATTACGGATGTCCCAACCTTCGCGTAACATCATAACGGAAACGACGCAACGGAATTTGCTGTCCTTCTTATCCAGTTCGCGAGACATTTCACGAAGTTCCCGGAGGTCATCCGGTTTCATACCGGTTTCACTTTCTACAAACTCCTTGACCTCTCGCCCACCGCGCATGACAGTTTTTATACGCCCTTTGAGTCGGATATGTATATTAAGTACCCGTCCTTTGATTAGAGGGAAGGCATCACTATCCAGGTAATCAGCCACTTCGTTGGCAGCGTTGGCATCTTCAGTCATTACAAACAGGATAGGTTTACGTACCTGGCTCAGCTCCTCATATGTCTTCTCAAATCGCTGATAACCCAGTTTAAGGTGCATGGCATAGCGTTCATGTGCCGGAGTCTTCTTGTCACCACGTTCAAGGAGTTCGTCGGATTCACCTAACACCGGTACTTTAACAATACCCGCATCCACCGCTTCCCCAAGAGGGAAGTCACAGATGATGTGACGGAATAGTTCTCCATTGTTGTGTTTGGGTGTGGCAGTAAAATCCGCCTGGAGTATAATGCCTTTATTACCACGACTTATACTCTGGCTGTGCAGAGCATCAATTGCCCGGTTCCATGCTAGGTCAGGATCATGGAGATGGTGTGCCTCGTCATTCATCACCATAAGACAGGGGTGAGCAGTTATGCGCTCGCGTAGCTCCGCTCCAGTCTCCAGCGCCTGTGCACGTTTTACCGGAGGGCCAAAGATGGATGTCGGGCTATCGTCTTCATCATTGTTGTTCTCTCGCGGCTCGTATAGACGGTGTATGTTGGTCAGATATATGGTTCCCTGAGTTGCCGCGCCTCCAGGCTCTTCCTGCAATACTACCTGCACCTGAAAATCGCTTTTCCATTCTTCCGGCAATAACGGGTCTTCATAGAAGATAGCGTAATTCTCAAAGTCATCTTTTAACCGTTCATAGACGGTAAGGTTCGGGGCGATGATGACAAAGTGGCGAGCCAGTTCGGACCCGGGTTCGTACAGGCTGTGATAATAGCTCCAGACAATTGCCAGGCTCATTACTTTGGTCTTGCCGCCGCCGGTAGCAATCTTGCAACAGTCCTTGGGCCAGCGGTCTTCTTCCGGGTTGATGCCGAGAGCAAGGTCAGCCATAGAATTGTCACCGAACTCAAACATCAGCTCCGCAACACTGTGAATGCCACGCATTTCATAGAGGTAAATAATGGTCTCGATAGCTTCACGCTGTGCCCAGTGGTAACGGAACTGAGTGGTGTTACCTTCATCATCGGTAACGAGATGCTCGGTATTGAACCAGTAGTTCAGCAGGGTACGTGAGGTCTCGCTAACTCCGGCATAGCCTCCCCGCCGCCAGCCATCTACCTCAGCACGTATGGAGCGTACCAGAGGGCATTTGCTCGGTCTCCGTCCGGGCTGGATAATGGCCGGTTGGCCACGCTCTGCATTTGGCAGCCGATGCTGAACCGGTTCTTCCCAGGGTTTGAAGAGTGGCATGAGGGCGGCAGCATTCTTTTCCGTGACCTCAAATGCCATAGCTTACACCTCCACCTTAATAACGGTGGTGGTATCCACACCAAACACATCAATAACCTTAACACATATCTGGTGTTTGCCTTTTCCCTAATACTCCCAGCCAAGGTCGCTGCGAGTTTTGAGGGAGCGATCTTTGCGAGTACGGAAGTCCTGCCAGTGGTGCTCAAAAGGCTTGCCGTCTCGCCACTCAAAGTCCACTGCCCAGAAATCGATAAAGTCAAATGGTGATTTAACAGCACGCTCCCGCAAAGCCGCCATTTCTGCCTCCGGCGCTTCTGCTAGGGCAGGGGTAAAGTGCACCAGCTCCACGTCCACCTTATTACCCTTCCTGACTGCCTTTGCTTCAAGATAACCGGCTTCAAAGAACTGACATTCGGTGCGGTTTGGCTCCATAATCTCGCGCGGGATATATTTCAAGCGTATTATTAGGCCTGTCTCCGTTTCAATAGCCTGCTTCTTGAGAGCAAGCTCCATTTCAAATTCCCAGGCCAGGCAGTGCAGCTCACGGCCTCCAGCAGAGCGTGCCGCCTCAGCTACTGCCCGCAATTCACTTTCTGAGAAGATACTGTCTATCTGGTCAACATGGACATAAGCACCGCCCTTTTTCCCATGTAAAAGCGGATTGGGGGGATTATCCAGCGGTGCGGCTTTGTAAAACTTCAGTACCACGCGCCGGTGCTCAATATCCGCGCCCTTGAGCCGCTCCAGCTGCCACCACTGCCGTTCATAACGACCGAGGTTATAAACATCAAAGGAACGATAGGGTTTGCCAGCAGCATGCAACTCACGCTGGACCTGAATCAGTCTCTTGCGTGAAACATGAATGGCATAACGCCCTAAATCCACCCCTATCCAACGCCGCCCCAGCTTTTCAGCGACCGCCATCGTCGTGCCAGATCCGCAAAAGAAATCGGCAACCAGGTCGCCCTCGTTAGAGGAAGCCTTGATTATTGGCTCCAACAGGGCCCTAGGTTTTTGAGTTGGAAAGTCGACCCGCTCAAGAGCCATGTTGTTAATAAAAGGGATTCTCCACACATCCCCTAATGGTTTACCCTTAAGCTCATCTAAATATTGCCTTCGGCCAGCTCTTTTCATGTACAGTCTGCCCTTTTCATCTTTATTGCTAAACTTATTTTCGTATCCCTCTGGATAACTTCCCCAAACTTTATTAAAATGATAATCTGACGATTTTGTGAACCATAGAATCGTTTCATGGTCGCGTATCCAGTTATGGGCTATACTCTTGAATCCCGATACATTGTCAAAATACCATACTATCTCTCTTAGGAATAGGTCTATTCCGAATACTTCATTTAGTATGAGCCTGATTAGGCTATTCATCCGCCAGTCGCAATGCACATAAATGCTCCCCCGCTCACTCAACAAATCCCTCATTAATGATAACCGCTCGTACATCATATGGAGATAGGAATCCGTGCCTTTACCCCACGTATCCCGGTAAGCCACCGCCTCCATGATTGACTGCTCTTTCTGAAGCAATTCGCCCACTTTACCCAACTGAACACGCATAGAAAAATCGGCTCCTACATCAAAAGGAGGATCAATATAAATAAGGTCAACCTTCCCGCGGAACTGCTCCAAGAGCGAAGCCATGGTGAGCTTGTTATCACCCCAAATAAGCATGTTGCGGAAATCATCACGGTGTGCTTTCTTGTTATAGGCAGCTTCGTCAAACATGGTTAGCTGGAGCGCCTTCTCACGGTCGCGAGGTTCATCAATAGTCTCTATACGCTGGAGGGGGAGGGGAGAAGTCGGCAGGCTTACCAGACGGCGGTTGCCATATTCATCGTATTTGCCTTCCCAGACAAGCTCAGTCTTCATCTTGGAAATAGGGTGGGGATTGCGGGGACTCCATTGTGCGTTGTTCTTATCCCGATTCACTAACATTTCCTTTTTACGAATAAGTCCTTTTGGCTAAGCCGATTATACACCTCTATCTGAAGCTTCACAAGACATAACCTTTTGGATAGGCCCTAAAAATTCTCTAAAAATGGTTCCTTTATTCATGAAAACTTTCACTCCTAAGTTTCAGGCGTGAAATTCAGCGAACCTTTTTTCAACGTAGATAGATATGATTTTTCCGCTACCTCACAGCTCCTTGAAATATCAACCACCTGCTCCTGAATCTATTCTAAGAGCGATAACGAGGTAACAAGTGGTATCACTATGGGGGGCAAGTCATATTGAATAAATCTCTTGATACCGGCCTTTTGACTTGAGGTTTGAGGTTTACTCTACTAGAATTGTGTATATACTATTTAGAGGATTATAAAATGTCTGAAGAAATAAAAACAATAGTAAAAGGACTTTCTTTCCTTGGTGCTGTTGACGATGCAAATGCTGTCCAGGTTGATGTTAAGAGCGGTAAAATAATTCGAATCAGGCCGCTACACTTCGACTGGAAGTACAATCCCGAAGAATTCAATCCCTGGAAGATTGAGGCGCGTGGACAGGCTTTTGAGCCAACTATGCATACATTGATACCTCCTTTCACTCTGGCTTACAAAAACCGTGTTTATTCTCCAAACAGGGTCAAGTATCCCCTAAAGAGAATTGACTGGGACCCGCATGGTGACAGAAACCCTCAAAACAGAGGAAAGAGCCGCTATGTCAGAATATCGTGGGATGAAGCCACGGAGATAATAGCCGGTGAGATAAGGAGGATACATAAAGAGTACGGACCAACCGCAATACTGACGCAATGTGATGGCCACGCGGAGTCAAAAGTTGTACACCCTCCCCACGGGTGCAACAGGAAATTGCTATCCTTTATGGGTGGCGCTACCCTTCAAACAAGAAACCCGGATAGCTGGGAGGGGTGGTACTGGGGAGCCAAACATGTATGGGGATGTGAACCATTCGGTAAACAGGTTAAGCAGACTAACCTTATCCCCGATATCGCTGAAAATACTGAGATGCTCTTATTCTGGGGCTGTGACCCGGAAACTACGCCCTGGGGGTGGAACGGACAAATAGTTAGCAGGTTGTGCTACTGGTTTACCGAGCTTGGAATCAAACAGGCGTATGTTTGCCCTGATGTAAATTACGGTACAGCCGTTCACGCTGATAAGTGGATCCCGATAAGGCCCAATACGGATGCCGCTTTACAGCTTGCCATTGCTTACACCTGGATTGCTGAAGGAACCTACGATAGAGAGTATATTGCCTCACACGCAGTAGGATTTGATAAGTTTGAAAAATACGTCCTCGGCAGGGAAGACGGAATACCCAAGACACCTAAGTGGGCAGAGACAAAAACCGCCATTCCGTCCCGGATAATCAAAGGACTGGCCAGAGAATGGGCGTCCAAGAGGACTACGATAGTGCATACCAACGGAGGCCCGTATATAAGGGGACCATACTCGACTGAGCCAGCGAGGCTGGAGGTCATCTTACTGGGGATGCAAGGCCTTGGAAAGCCGGGATGTCATCAACTTAGTGTGCATGAGTGGGGCGTTGCTGGGAATCCCAAGGCCGGGCTTGGTGATGACACCAACCCTATGCCCGGACCTGTAGTATGGCCAAGCCTGTGGGCCGCGACCACCGCGCTTACCTGGGCGAACCGCTTTTCAGACCCTATTATTCCCAAGACACTGGTTCCTGACGCTATTCTTAATCCTCCTATCAGCTGGTACGGAACTACGCTATGCAAAGAGCCGGTTGAAGACCAGTTCGTAAAATATACCTACCCCGCCGAAGGTTGCTCCGAAATACATATGATATGGACTGATACGCCTTCATGGATGACATGCTGGAATGATTCGAATAGCATGGTAGAAGCGCTAAGGTCCCCTAAGATAGAATTCACCCTGGCACAGCACCCGTGGCTGGAAAACGATTGTCTCTTTGCCGATATCATCCTGCCATCCACTACCAAATTTGAGACTGACGATATAGGTACAGACGCTTTATCTGGTGAGTACAAGACCATTTTCCTCGATGGAAAGTGCATCGAACCCATCGGGGAATCAAAGAGTGAGTATGAGATAGTATGTGCAATAGCTGAAAAACTCGGCTTACTGGAGCAGTTCACAGAGGGTAAAAGTGTCGAGGAAAGAATAAGGCATGGTTTTGAAACCTCAGGCGTACAAGATATGATAACCTGGGAAGAATTCAGCCAAAAGGGATATTATGTCATCCCAACTGATCCCGATTGGAAGAAAAAAGACATCGGGATGAGGAAGTTCTACGAAGACCCCGAGAACAACCGTTTAACGACACCGTCAGGAAAGCTGGAATTCTATTCCCAGAGATTAGCTGAGAAATTCCCCGGCGATACGGAAAGGCCACCGCTCCCCCACTGGATTGAAAAGGGAGAGAGTCATGATGAGAGAGTAACCAGCGAAAGGGCTAAGAAATATCCTTTACTCGTTGTTTCGAATCATCCGAGGTGGAGGGTACACTCCCAGCATGATGATATGAAATGGCTAAGAGAAATCGAGACCTGTAAAATAATCGGCCCGGATGGGTATGCCTACCAGACGATGTGGATAAATCCGCAAGATGCAGAAAAGAGAGGTATTGGACACGGAGACGTGGTCAAAGTATATAACGAACGAGGAGGTCTTCTCGTAGGAGCATACGTAACGGAGAGGATAATGCCCGGTGCCGTATACGTCGACCATGGAGCGAGATATGACCCCATAGTGCCGGGAGACCTTGACAGAGGAGGGGCAATCAACACTATAGTCCCGCATAACACGACCTCCAGGAACGTTGCCGGGATGGCTGTAAGCGGATTCCTGGCCGAAGTTGAGCCAGTCAACCTGGATGAACTGAGAAGTAAATATCCCGAAGCCTTTAAGAGGCCATACCATCCGGCCGCCGGCCTGTGCTTAAATGCCTGGGTCTAAGGGGGTAAAGAGGTCGTTATCGGCGCTACCCGCACCGTGAGCAGCAATGAACTACCTACTCAGAAAGCCCGGCGTGAGTTCGCTTATCTTTGGCGTACGAACGGCCGAGCAGCTCAAGGAGAAACTGAAAGCCACGGACTGGGAAATGACGCCAGAGGAGGTTGCCCGGCTGGATACGGTAAGTGAACCTCCCCAGGAATACCACTATTTCGTGTACGACCCCGAAGCGGGGAGCTACGTCCGAGTGTAGCCAGATGTTCGAAGAGCTCAATATTAAAGGGGGCGGAAGATGAAAAAAGGCATGATGCGATCAATGCCAGCGAAACCAGTACCCCTGCCTCCCGATCTGTCTGGCCTGCCGATAATACCAGCGGAACCATGGTTTCAGGTCGACCCCAGCCCGAATATCGTGCTTGAAGGTCCGGCATTCGACCGAGAAGGCAATCTGTACGCCACATCCCCGACGCACGGGCTGGTATACAAAATAACGCAAGGGAAAAGAGCGGATATCGTATTTAATGATAAAAAAGTCTTCGTGGACGGCTCGGCTTTTCACTGGGACGGTCGGCTGTTCGTGGCGTGCCTGACGGGGCAGCTGTTGATCATAAATACCGAAAACAATGAACCAACCTTTTTTTACCCAGAGTACAATGGCAGACCATTTTCGATGAACGACTTGGTGTTCGATTCCGCCGGCTATCTTTTTGTCTCTGATTTCACTGGCACAGTGATGGACCCAACCGGAGGAGTTTACCGCCTGTCCCCGGACCTGAAAAACGTGCAGCCGGTCCTGCGAAGTCTTGCTGCTCCCAACGGCGTTTCACTTTCCCCCGCAGGCAAAACCTTATGGATAGCCGAGTCGACCAGAAATGCGGTCATCCGCGTTGACCTGCTGGAAGACGGCGTGACGCCTAGGCCCGTGGTCGGGGTAACCTGCGCCTATTATTCCACTGGATGCCCCGGGCCGGACTCCAACAAGGTGGATATCAAAGGTAACCTGTATCAGTGCATCATGGGACAGGGCCGTATCGTGATTTTGAATGACCGGGGAATCCCGGTCGCCAACGTACTGATCGAGGGGCGGGATGAAGGCAGATGTCTCAGGACATCGAACCTGGCGTTCAAGCCCGATACCGCCGAAGGCTACATCACCACTTCCGGGGAGGGAGGGGCCTGGATTTTCAAGTTTGAGGGACTGGCGGAAGGCCTGCTTTTATATTCGCATAAAGAAAAAAGTTATGCCATTCCACTATCCTAACAATAACCCCGGCTGGCTGTTCGCTCTTTAGAGCCGCCGGCCTGGTGATGACGTTGACGGCTCCAGGAGGCAGACCGATTTTTTCGATGATTTCAGCTAGTTTCAGGGCCGCTATAGAGTTGACGTGCCCCCCGAAAATGATACCAGTTATAATCTTATAAAGAGGTCTAATACATAACCTGACCACCATCAATACTCAGAGCCTGCCCTGTTATATATTCAGCCTCGTCTGAAGCTAAAAAAAGTACGGTACTTGCCACTTCTTCGGGGCGTCCCAGCCTGTTTAAGGGTACGGATTTCTTAAAATTGTCCAGCAAGTCTGGTTTCCCGCCGTACGTTTGAAGAAAGCTTGGAGTTTCAACCAGCCCCGGACATACACAATTAACATTTATGTTATACGGTGCCGCTTCCCTGGCTATAGCCTTGGTAAAAGCAATTATGCCACCCTTGGTCATGGAGTAAACAGCCATGAATGCTGAGCCCGTTTTTCCGGCTCCCGATGCCATGTTGATTATCTTTCCGTAATTTTGCTTCATCATGCTTTCCAGTACCGCCCTGGTGAACATCAGTGGAGGCTTAAGATTAAGCCTGATAATGGTTTCCCATTTAGCTTCAGTATCCTGAGTGAATGGCTGTGAAGGCAGTCCGGCGGGACCGCCGACGTAATTGAACAGTATATCTACTTTACCATATTGCTCCATGGCTTTTCCGACGACGGAATTTACACATTCACTCTCAGTAGCGTCTCCCTCTACGGCTGTTACTGTGCCGCCCGACGACCGGATTTCACTGGCTGTATTATTCAAGCTGGCACCGTCTATATCATTTATGATGACATAAGCACCCTCTTTTGCGAAGGCTAAAGCCGCGGCCTTTCCCATACCTGCTCCGGCACCCGTTATTATAGTTGCCTTTTTGTCAAAACGCATTCTTTTCCCTCCCTAAGTAAAGTTTTATCCACGGCACTTGCCCTTTAACAACTATAACTCTATATTGCTTTACGGTTTACCCTGCCTGCGTTTCATCTCTCTCACTAACAATATCTTCTGGCAGCTATTATTTGAATCGCTTACATTCTATAATAACTTATTCTTCTTTATACGGAAAGGCTAACTTTCCCTGATTTTGACTCAATGTAGCGCTTTAACTATGAGCATCTATCCATTTTATTTTCTAAGGCAGGCTATGCAGTCACCTCCGTATCTGCCCTCCTATTTTTACGATTATATTTATTATAAACATGTTAAGACATATTTGGTTTTTGGTATCAAACACTATATAATAACGTGAAGTAAAAAATGAGGACGCTGATAATAACAACACTATTGAAAGTAGACTAAAAATGAGTAAGGTTGATATTTCCACTTCAATTGCCGGAGTTAGAATGCGCTCTCCTCTAGGGGTAGGGTCCAAGGGACTATGTATAAATCCCTGGTTTCCTGAAACTCCTATCGAACATGTTAGAGATAAGCTGTATCAAAAATGGCTTGATAATGGAGTTGGTTTTATTAAAACAGGTACCCTAGTTACTGAACGTAATGAGGATTTTGAGCGCATAAGGTATAGCCCCTGGGCACGGGTTGCGCCAGGGGTAGAGGGCTTCTTCAATGCCACATCGCATCACATGATGGGCAGACAGCAAGATACTTTACGCGTATTTGAACTTCTCAGGGAAATGACCCGCTGTTATGAAGATGTCCCCCTGATTGCCAGCATTGCTGCACCTTCTATTGATATTGAGCCTTGGGTTAAAACGGCTAAAGTAGTGGAGGATAGAGGCGCTGATTTAATTGAGATTAACAGTGCGTCACCCTGTACTGGCGCTCAACTTCAAGCAGTGCTCCCGCCAGAGTACGCTAAGTGGGGCACTATGATAGGTTGCGAGCCCATATTGCTTCGTCCAATAGTCGAAGCAGTCGTTAAAGCAGTGAAAATCCCGGTAGGAGTTAAACTATCACCGGAAGCTGGGTACCCTGGAATACTTCGAGCAATTCATGCTAGCCATGAGGGAGGCGCCAGGTTTGTCGATATGTTCCATACCACTGTCGCTATTGCCCCGCCAGATATTGATAATGAAGGCAAAGGACCTTATTTAATGACGGATGGGTGGAATCCCATCGGGATGATGCTTGGCGAATGGAATAGCTACCAGTGTTTTAAAGGAGCTGCGCTGACCTCCCTGCATTTTCCCCAACTCGAAATATTCTCTGGAGGAGGCATTACCAAATCGAGTCAGATAATACAGGCTATTATGTTCGGAGCCGGGGCTGTGGAAGTTATGTCTGGGATAATGTTCCACGGTAATTCCTTTATAAGAAAGAGCTTAACCTTCTTGCAAGAGTATATGAAAAAGCATGGATATAAGACATTGAAGGACCTCCGCGGTATCGGCGTACAGTATGTTAAGCCAGCCGAAGAAGTCTTCGAAAAAACCCGACACCTTCACCTTAAAATGAAAGCGGAAACAGACTTGACAAAATGCGATGGCTGCGGGATATGCTCAGACAATATCTGCCCTGCCAGCTATATGGAAGGCCGAGTAAGCAAAGTAGACCCCGATAAGTGCAACGGCTGCGGAGTATGCGTGCTGATTTGTCCCAAGGAGGCGAGGAAGCTAGTTTTCCAAGACTAACTAAAATATAAATTTAACTCCAACACTTGTTAGTGATAGCAGGCTACGCTTTTCGGCTAGATTTAAGTTAACGATCTCTGTGAATCACACAGCTTAGAATAATTAGATCTCTTCCCCTATCAAAATATTGCTCCCGGTAGTAGATCCCCTAAATCAAATTTCCGACAGCAGCGGTATAAATAACGAATTCGTTGTTTCCATCCAAACCCAATAAGTTATCAATCATATCTTGGTCATAAGCTGCGACAGCGCAAGTGCCTGCACCTATAGCTTCAGTAGCCAGATATAAGTTTTGGCAGACATGTCCAGCGTCAATAAGAATAACTCTATGCGCTGCTAACCCATACCGCCATTCCATACGGATAGGTATTGCTGCCCACATAAAGAACACTGAAGCATCAGCTATCCAGTTTTGACAAAAACATGCTTGCGTAATTTTCTGATCTATAATAGTGTCAAGACTCTCCACAACCAACTTATGTTCAATGGGTAGATATCTATAGAAACCTTTGACAAGGCTCTCTACATTCAAGACGGCCAAGTAGGTTTCCAGGGCATGCCTAGCACCGGCAGATGGTACTGTTCTGAGTGCGTGACCGTTGTCTATCCGTTGTCTTATTCCCTGTGTTGCCCATAATAAAAAGGAAAGATCTGTTAGAGATATTGGTTTTTTTATGAAGTTGCGGTGGCTCTGCCTATTCTTAATAGCGTATTGTAGGTCAATCCTGTATAGATCTTGGAAACTGCTAGATGGCGTAAGTGGTATCAGATCTTGGTTGCTCTTATACGATTTCTCTATAGGAGGAGGCGGAACTCCACGGCTCTGGTCAGTCCTTGAAAAATCGATATTCTTACGTATGCTATCCTTCAAAAAATAGCGGTATTGCTGGTATGGAGATTGTTGCATGGTGTATTTCCCTTCAAATCTGTATTCTTTAAAACAATTATACTACTGGAAAATGGATCGGTGTACGTGAAGGTTACAGGAATATTAATATTGTGCTGGATTTTTAGTAGAGTTAACAAAGAAGATATCCTAATATTTGTCAAGAGTAATTAATTAAGTTTTCTGTTGACCTCTCAGTTTCTCTCATTTAAACTATCATCCGGGAGATGCTGTAGTCATAACAGGTTGAGGAGCTTCGGCTGCCTCGT
>Ga0315549_1000542_pt1 | contig 43943 bp, 33 predicted proteins | sample SalMarSW160200MG_FD_203101 | JGI IMG/M metagenome (GOLD analysis project Ga0315549, IMG submission 203101) | Salt marsh sediment microbial communities from the Plum Island Ecosystem LTER, Massachusetts, United States - Salt Marsh Sediment SW1601-200 ...
TATCGGATACTACATATACAGACCTGGCGAAGACAGATTGTGTTATGTTGAGAAAAATAGCCACTGAAGTTAAAATTATTGAAATACATCTTCCCGAGTTCATCCTGCTTCCTCCATAAAAAGGTTTATAGACTTTTGATTATTTTTTTCTTATTATTAAGGTGCCAAATGCTAAGAGCAATAAAGTCGCTGGTTCAGGAATTGTATTTATATGTGTGTAAGTATCTGAACCCCATAAATCAAATATGAATGATTCATCAGTAAGATTATATTTGCCGAAAACCTGTCCATCATCCCAATTTCCTCCCGTATGTGTTATAACTATATCATGGGCATATAGATTTATTATGCTGCTATCAACTGCCGCTAAACCGATATTTACAGTTCCCCCATAGATGTTGGCGATGCTGTTATTACTTGTAGCAAAATAATACATTTCTCCGTCATACCAGTTAGTAAGGGTATCGTCATAAGCGTATACATATGAAATGTCACCGCCGTAAATATCAATTGTGACATCGTTATAAATTCTGACCTCTCCATATGAGTTACCATCAACAAGCTCATAATGGCCACTATACCAAGATGTGGCCATAAGGGGGCTTCCGATAGACAACAAAATTAGAAGAGTTAAAACAGTCTTTTTTCCCTCTCCCGTGCTTTTTTGCGATTTCATTTTACTCGCTCCTTTCTACATGTGATTGTACACTTTTTCCCTCATAAAGTCAAATAAAAACAGAACTTAGCATATATTTTATGCCCTTTGTGAGAATGTCTTTAACGGCCCCCATGAGTATTCCTCACGTTTTAATACACAACAATTATACCCCCCCCCCCCAGCCGGACAGTCAAGAGGAAATATGTAAAATATCCAGGAAATATTCACATAAAACCCGACTTAAAGTGACTTTTATTAAAAGCCGTTTTATAAGTGGATTTTATCTTTGAGGATTTGGCGAAGTGTATCGAGAAACAACCCCAGCCACAGGTGCTGGGGCTAATCGAATCCACTCAGGTGGATGATTATTTGATGTATTCAATAGGGTCGGTCAGGCCTGCTTCGGCAAAACCTTTTAGGCGCAATCTGCAGGAATCGCATCGGCCGCAGCTTCTGCCTTGTTCGTCCGGGTCGTAGCAACTGTGCGTTAAAGAATAATCCAGACCCAGCTCTGTTCCCTTTTGAATGATTTGGGCCTTTGTCAAATCAATTATGGGTGTGTGGATTGTATAGACGCCTTTGCCCTGGACGGCTGCCGCGGTAGCGAGGTTTGCCGTTTTCTCAAAGGCCTTGATATATTCGGCGCGGCAATCGGGGTAGCCGCTGTAGTCTGTTGCGTTGACGCCGATGAAAATGTCGAACGCACCGAGGACTTCAGCCCAGGCAAGGGCGTAGCTTAGGAAAATCGTATTTCGGGCAGGGACATAAGTTATTGGGATTGCCTGCGGCGAATCCAAATCGGCCCTGTCCTTCGGGACTTTAATTGAAGGGTCTGTTAGAGCTGAGGCGCCGAAGTCGGCAAGGTCAATGTCAATGATTCTGTGCTCAATAGCATTCAGGGCCTTTGCCACATTTTTAGCTGAGGTGACTTCGCAGGCGTGGCGCTGGCCGTAGCGGAATGTAAGGGCATAGCAGTCGAAGCCTTCGGCACGGGCGACAGCCAGTGTTGTAGCGGAATCGAGTCCGCCGCTGAGAAGAGCCACGGCTTTTTTATTTCGATTGGTCATAATCCAGAGTCTTGTAAAATCACCTGATATCCATTATATTGGTTTTAGTCGAAATGGCGAGGTGTAAAGATGGGCGACAAGCCTGAGTTGGAATTATTCGATAATCCCAGTCCAAGGCGGGACTACACAATCACGATACGCTGTCCTGAGTTCACCAGCGTGTGTCCGCGGACGGGTCAGCCCGATTTCGGCGAGATTATAATCGAGTATTGTCCGGACAAACTTTGCATCGAGCTGAAAAGCCTGAAATTCTATATGCAAAGTTATCGCAATAAAGGTATATTCTACGAGGCCCTGACGAACGAGATTCTCGACGATTTGTCGGGTGCTTGTAAGTGCCGCCTAATGAAGGTAACATCGAGATTTACACCGCGCGGGGGCATGACGACCGAGGTTTGTGCGGAATACAAACAAAGTAAATAGCTTTGTCGAGGAACAAAAGATGTCGATAACATTTCAATGTGATTTCTGCGGCAAGAAAATCGAAGCGAATGAGAAAGCAGCAGGCAAATGGGGCAGGTGTCCGTCCTGTCACAACAAGATATACGTTCCGAATCTGAACGTCGAAGATAACCTCAAACTGGCTCCGTTGGATGAAGAAGCGGAAAAAACAAAACAAAGACTGATGGATGAAACGTTCATGTTGGAGCAGGAGATACTGAGTGAAAAGTCAACACCGCCTGAAACAAATAAGAATGAAACTCCACCTCTTCCGGCAACAACAGCACGAGTTGAAAATATCGTTGATGAAGATGCGCTTTACGAAACGATAGTAAAATATCTGCGCCAGATAGCGGACGGTGAGCTCGATGAGGCGAGTAGCACGCTTATATCCATTCAATCGGCGGCAGAGATTTCACTGAAACTGCTCGACAGAATTGCACTGGCCGATATTCCCGAAGCGGAGCTTGCCGACATTTCGCCACAAGTGCTGGCTGGGCTGATAAGGACACTTCGGTCGCAAATAGATTAGTCGATAATTTCACGTCCGAAAAAATCCTACGTACCGGCATATCACGGGAACCACTCTGAAATCACACAGAAAAAGAAGGCCGTTTTTTGTCTGTAGCCGTTACTGTTCGTATATTTTAAGTGGAGCGACAGCAATAAGATAAGACGGCTATGACGAGAGATAAACTCGGAGTAAGGTTATGGAGAACGGCCCTGTCATTGTACACGTAACACACGAAACCACTCAGAAGATAGGCGGTATCGGAGCGGTCCTGAAAGGACTGTTCACCTGCAAGGCATATCTTGAATTCGCCGGCCGTTCTATTGTCACGGGACCTTTGTTCGACAGAGACGCGCCACTATCAAAACGAATGGGCAAAGGCGGTCAAGTTCTGTACTCATCACTGGACGGACTTTACAATACCGAGTATGCGGCGAGCTTTGCAGAGCTGGAAAGACTTTATAATGCGCATATTATCTACGGCACAAAAACATACGTCGACGAACAGACGGACGTAAACAGCACGGCCGAGATAATTCTCGTTGATGTCACCACAATGTTCGCCAGGCCGGTTAATGAACTAAAGAGCCGACTTTATGAGCGATTCGATATCAAGTCGGACCAGTATGAATATATTTGGGAATATGAGCAGTACATTCGCTTAGCTGCGATAATCATACCGCTGCTGTCGGCTATGGGCGCGGCGAATGAGCCGGGTATAATGGTCGGGCACGAGTGGATGGGTATGCCGAGCGTATTAGCGGCCATCTGTGACAGCCACTGTGATTTTCGCACGGTATTTTACGCCCACGAAGTGGCGACTATCCGAAAAATAGTCGAGGAGCATCCGGGACATGACGTTCACTTTTATAATGCAATGCTTCAAGGCCAGACGGAGGGTGAATACCTGTCCGATGTGTTCGGCTGCCAAAACGGATATTTCAAACACCCGTTAGTAGAGGCATCGAAATACTGCCACGCTATCTGCGCGGTTGGGGATTACACAGCTAAGGAACTGCGGTTCCTATCACAGGGTTTTGCAGATATACCTGTTGATGTGGTGTACAACGGGATACCGGCTTACCAGACGATGGAGGAAGATAAACTCCAATCGAAACGAAAACTTCAGCAGTACTGTGAAAACCTTCTCGGTTACAGACCGGACTATATATTCACTCATGTGACAAGGCTTGTAAGGAGCAAAGGTCTGTGGCGCGACCTTGAGATACTCGAAGAGATTGACAAGTGTTTCGCTAAGGAGGGGAAAAGCGGGGTCTTTTTCATACTGTCAACGGAAGTATGTCAAAGGGACCCTGAGTATATTACAAACATGGAGTCGGCTTACGGCTGGCCGGTGGCGCATAAGCAGGGCTGGCCCGACATGTCGGGAGGTGAAACCGAATTCTATACCTCCGTTCAGAGGTTCAATGCCCGAAGCCGTAATATCAAAGCCGTATTTATAAACCAGTTCGGATTCGAGCAGAGGCTTTGCGGCAAGAATATGCCGGAAGATATGGAGCTTGTCGATGTTCGTCGAGGCAGTGACGTGGAATTCGGTTTAAGTGTTTACGAGCCGTTCGGTATCAGTCAACTCGAGCCTTTGACGTACGGCGGCATCTGCGTTTTATCCAGTGTATGCGGCTGCGCGGGACTCATCCAGCAGGTAACCGGTGACCAGATGCCCAATAATATAATCATCGCAGATTATGTGAATTCCGATGTCGTTAAGTCATCGAATGAGCCTATCGGCCGAGGTGTACTGCGGCGGATAGAGCAGCAAATCGGTCAGGAGCTTGCCGGAGAAATCCTTTCACGTTTAGCCAAGAGCGAAAACGATACAAAAGTACTGGCCGAACAAGGCTACGAACTGGCCGGTAAGATGAGCTGGCAAAGGATAGCGGAAAGCTTCGTTCTGCCAAGCTTAAGAAAGGCCCTGAGAAAAAATGGCGGGCAAATATCTCCTGCTCGCCTGCCATATCAGACAGCAAAAAGTGTCTGATGCACATGCCTATACTGCTCCAAAAGACCGGGTGTCATTTCGCAGTCTTTGCACGCCCAGTGAAAAAGGATTTTCTGTGAGTCGGCGGATAACTCATTAGGTGCGTATGGATGCTGCACATAGTTTTCTATACAACAGGGAGGATAGCCGAACAGAAAGCCTTCAAAGCGAACCGTTGCCGCAGATTTATCGACAGCAGTGTTTTGGAATCTATCTTCATATAAACATATATAGACCGGCAATTTGCTAAAGATTGTCTCGAAGACCTGTCGGCCTGTTTTTACGGTTCTGGTTATTCGTTTTACATTCAGGCCCATCTGCTTTAACAGGCTGACCTGTTCTTCATCAAGCGGTTTTTCCCATCGGCTGAGTGGTTTTAAACCTTCGCAAGTCAGTAGTGCAAGATACGCGAGCTCAAAGTCAATTTCTTTAAGCTTATTAAGAGAATACTTTAGCTCGTCGGGCAGAGCGTCCAATCACCAAGACCTCAACAATCAATATTCAACGTCACCGGAGCCGTTCGGATTACTCGATTCGAGCCACTTATCGGCAATATGAGAAAAATCAACAAGGTCCACGTCGCAATCCCTGTCGTGGTCGCCCGGCAGGTAAATTGTTCCCAATTGACCACAGCTATTCGGAATCTCCATTGCTTTTATAAGCCCTGCTACATCGACTCTGCTCCTGTGCTCACTGCCGGCACAACTGAACGAGCCATGTTCCATATAATGCAGGACCAAAATGGGAAACGTCACCGTCAACTGCAGATTCGGGTTTGTCACCGAAGCCAGTCCCATGTTAATTTGTTCACCGCAGATATCACAAGTTTCCAGGCCGTAGGCGTACATGAAGGCCTTGTACACCTCGTTCGGTCCGGCCTCGCTAATATCAGGCAACTCGTTAAAAACAGCCAAACACTGTTTGGCAAGTTCCACGCCGTCCGGATTGAGGTCCCCGTCCTGGTCGGAATTATACAGATTTAATTTCACGGCAAGCTCTTCACTATCCGCCAACAGGTCGCCGTCATAGTCATTCGCATCGGGTGCTATCCGGACCGATTCAACTTCATAATCCAGCGGTATCTGATGATCATTCGGTTCGTATGGATATTTCCTTTCGAGCGCTCGCAATAAAGCTGGGACGTCAACTCTACCGTTGTGGACGTCACCGGCATAATTGAACGAACCATGTTCCATATAGTGCATGCAGATAAGCGGACATTCGACCCGCATACCAAGTCGCGGATTCATTATCCAGGCTGGGCCCATATTAACGATATGGCCGCAGATATCACACGTCTCAATGCCGAGTTGAGTTTCACGGATAATATAAGGCTTGTTCGGGTCATTGGGATCGGGTCCAGATGTCAGTCCATTTATGTCCGCAGCACAACATTTAGCCAATTCTACACCATCCGGTATCAGGTTGATGTTCTGGTCCCCGCTGAAAACCTCATAGCCCAAGGCAGTCTCTTCGCGATTCGTAAGGTAATCTGAATCCGAGTCCTTAGAGACTTGTAACTGATGAAGGTCAGGCACATAATCAGCAAGGGTTTTGCCGCAACTCACACATATACTAAATGTAACGGCGGCGGCTGTGCCTGCTTGCAGGGCTTTCTGTCTTAGTTTCGCGTACTTGCGGACACGCTTTTGATGGGCTCTTTTGAGTTTTCTCATTTCACGATCCTCCTTATAAAGACTATTGATTCATCACTTATTATACATTCTCTGTCACTTATAGTAAAACCTAAAATATGACTAATTCTGAAACTTAATAAAATCAACATTTTACGGAAGCAAAACCCCTTTAATTCTGTAGTCTGATTCAGATATTTGCATTCCGCGGCACTTGGGGGTATATTTAGCGTTTTACACAGGAATATGGCTATGCGGTTTACGAAGATGCACGGTATCGGCAACGACTACGTCTATGTCAATTGCTTCGAGGAAAAGGTTGATGCCCCCCCTGCCATCGCCCGGAGGATAAGCGACCGGCACTTCGGTATCGGTTCGGACGGCCTGATTCTTATATGCCCATCGGAAAAAGCCGACGTGCAGATGCGGATGTTCAACGCAGACGGTTCGGAAGCTGAGATGTGCGGCAACGGTATCCGCTGCCTTGCGAAATACGCCTACGATCACAAACTCGCAGCGCCGGGTCCGCAATTCCAAATACCAAACGGCAATACGTATTCAAAGTCTTTGAAAGTCGAGACGGGCAACGGAATTCTCACACTCGGTCTGACTACCGACGAAAAGGACAAGGTCCAATTAGTATGCGTCAATATGGACCGGCCCCGGCTTAGGCCCGGAGATATTCCGGTAAATATAAAAGGCGACAGCGTAATCAATCACCCAGTGGAGATACTCGGGCAAAGGTTGGAAATGACGTGCGTATCGATGGGTAATCCGCATGCGGTATTTTTCTGCGATGATGTTACAAACGTTGACCTTGAAAGGCTTGGCCCTGCAATTGAAAATCTTGATTTGTTTCCGCAGAGGACAAATGTGCACTTCGCGCAGCGGACTAACGTTCATTTTGCAAAGGTCAACTCGCCGAGCGAATTGACGATGCGGACTTGGGAACGCGGCAGCGGCATTACATTGGCCTGCGGTACGGGCGCTTGTGCCGTGTGCGTAGCAGGCGTACTGACCGAACAAACGGAAAGGGTATGCAAAGTGCATCTGCCCGGCGGTGATTTGTATTTGAACTGGTGCGAAGCGGATGATTGCGTTTATATGACGGGGCCTGCCACAGAAGTTTTTAACGGCGAATTTTAATCGCTGATTACGCCGATTAAATTGATTACACTGATTTTTATATAAAATACTAACAACTATTGATTAATTCGGGAGATACTTATGGCGACTGCTACGGCAAGGCACATATTGGTCGAAACAAAAGAGCAATGCGAAGACATCAAAAGCCGAATTGAAGACGGGGACGACTTCGCTGAACTGGCTGCTGAGCACTCGAAGTGCCCATCAGGCCAACAGGGAGGAGATTTAGGCGAATTTTCGCAAGGTCAAATGGTCAAGGAATTCGACGACGTTATATTCAGCAAAGAGCTTGGTAAAATACACGGGCCTGTGCAGACACAGTTCGGATTCCATCTGATTGAAATAACGAGTCGAAAAGATTAATAACCGATTGGCGAGCCGACAGACAATTACCTGTGAATATAGGGTTGTCCGGACTTATAGAGTTCAAGTCGCGGGCGGATTTCGTCGGCAAAACTTTTTTTATCAGCTGCCTCAGCTAATTTGATAGCTTCTTCAGCAGTCTTGACTGCCTCGGGGAAATTACCGGCAGCAGCATAGGCGGCAGCCAGAGTGTCCAAAAAAACAGGCTGTTGATAAGGTCCAACAAGTTCAGAGGTTTTCCTGGCGTATTTAAGAGCGTCATTCGGATTTCGGATCGTTTCATCTTCGGCAGTAGCCAAAATCCAGGCCAGATTATTAAGAGTCTTAATGTCCTGAGGATTCAATTCCAATGCTCTGCGCCAATAGTAGACGGCCTGTTTTATATCACCCTCTGAAAAATAGGCCTCTGCCAGGTTGGAACAGACATCGGGCCAGTCGGGTCTTCTTTGCAAAACTTCTTTAAGGTACCCGACTGCCTGGCTGTATTCTTTTTGTCGAATCTTTAACAGAGCTATATTATAATAAGACTGGGGATAATCAGGGTCACTGCGAATCGCCTTTTCAAGGTACGCAACGGCTTCATCCATTTTGCCCTGAGCCGCGAGCGATTTTCCCAAATTGTTGAGAGCAAAGGGATAATCCGGTTTAAGCCGCAAGGCCTCTTCAAAACATAGAGTAGCCTGGTCAATCTTTCCCTGCCCAAGAAGAACCAATCCCAGATTGTTACAAACAAAGTATAACTTTGGTTTGATTCGCAAAGCCTCCGTATAATGACTAATAGCCTCATCGAGCTTACCTTCTTTAACCATAACGGACGCATATCTTTCGTGCATAATCGCATTATTCTTGGTTACTTCAAGAGCATGCCCGAATAATGTAACGTCATTCTGCCAATACCTGACCTGGGCCTTAGTGCAAATAAACAGGGCTGTGAGCACTAGGCCGGCCAATGTGCCAAGCACCATTCTTCGATACGGCAATTTAGAACCAAGTTCGGCAGCACCCCAGGCAACAATGATGAAAATTCCGATGGAAGGCAGGTAAGTATAGCGGTCGGCCATAGCCTGTGAACCTACCTGAACCAGACCAATGACCGGAACCATGGTTCCAAGATACCACAGCAAACCGACTGTTAGCCAAGGTCGACCGTAAACTCGGCGGATAAATAGAACTAATGAGACAATCAGTAGTAGTACCACCGTAATTGTACGAAACACAAACATTTTCGAATGGGGATAAAAGACCGCCAGATGAGTTGGGTAGAATATTTTAACGATATAACTGAAATAGGAAGTCACAGCATTGAGCATGCGGAGTTTTAGAGTTAATTGCCCCATCGACGCAACTGCCCCTTCTCCCTGCTGAGCGACATAAGTAACCGCACATGAAGCTGCTGAGATAACAAATAAAGGAATCTTTTCAACAATCAACTGAATGATGGACAAAACATGACGGTTGAGGCCGGCTGATTCAGCAGGTGGTAAATTTTTTTCCGCGTTTTTGCTGATCCCTTGCAACCGGCTCAACGGCCAATAGTCTAAAAGAAGCAATACAAACGGTAAAGTCACCAGCATCGGTTTGGCCATAAGGCCCAGTGTAAAAAACAGCAACGTCGACAGATATCGTTTTATGCCCGGGCGCTGTGTGTATCGAACATAAGCCCACATCGTTAGAATCCAGAATAAGCTGCTCAAGACATCCTTACGCTCCGATATCCAAGCTACGGACTCGACATGAAGCGGATGAAGTGCAAACGCCGCAGCAATAAAAGCGCTTCGCCAAAGGGCACCGGTCATTCGTTTAAAGACAGCAAAGAGCAGCAATGTATTTGCTATATGAAACAGCACGTTAGATAGATGGTACCAGCCGGGATTATTACCAAATAACTGACAATCCAGCATATGGCTCAGCCAGGTCAGTGGGTGCCAATTGCCGGCATGTGTTGTAGTAAAGGCCCATTTGATGCTGTCGGCGGTGAGTCCGGCTTTGACATGCTGGTTTCCATAAACGTAATCAACATCATCATAACTGACGAAACCATAATTGCGCACCTGCTCATAAGCTATAAATGTTACCAGAGCCAGCATCACACAAATCAAAAGGATTTTCATTTTATTATATGATACCTTCATCATAGACCTCGAATAAGTAGGATTTTCCCGTCAGACTCTTCAGATTAGCTCCTTGAAAACGTTCAGTGGCTGTTCTAATATAACTTCAGAATATTACTTAGCTCGGCCAAAGTTACCTTTCATGATAGGGTTGGCCCGATTTATAAAGGTCAAGTCGTTTTCGAATTTTTTCAGCCAGGTCTTGCTTACCTGCTGACTCCGCTAATTTGATAGCTTCCTGGGCGGTCTCGACTGCCTTGGGAAAATTACCGGCGGCAGCGTAGGCGGCAGCCAAAGTGTCCAAAAAAACTGGTTGCTGATAAGGTCCAACAAACTCATAAATTCTCTTAGCGTATTCAACGGCGTCATTCGGATTTCGAATCGTTTCATCTTCGGTAGTAGCCAAAATCCAGGCCAGATTATTAAGTGTCTTAATGTCCTGAGGATTCAATTCCAACGCCCTGCGCCAATAGTAGACGGCCTGTTTTATATCACCCCCTGAAAAATATGACTCTGCCAAATTGGAACAGACATCGGTCCAGTCGGGTCTTCTTCGCAAAGCTTCTTTAAGATACGTTATTGCCGAGCTGTATTGCTTTTGTCGAATTTTTAACAGGCCAATATTATAATATGAACGGGGATAATCAGGGTCACTGCGAATCGCCTTATCGAAGTACGCGACGGCTTCATCGATCTTGCCCTGAGCCGCCAGCAATGCCCCCAAATTGTTGAGAACAGAGGCAGAATCCGATCTAATCTGCAAGGCCTGCTTAAAACTTTCGATAGCTTCATCATTATTTCCCTGCTCAATAAAAATCAATCCCATGCCGACATGAGCCTGGAACAACTTCGGACTGATACTCAGGGCCTGTTTATAGTGATTAACAGCCTCATCGAACCGGCCTTGCTTCATAACAGCGGTCGCATATCTTTCGTGCATAACTGAATTATTCCTGGTTACTGAAAGAGCGCGCTTAAACAGTGTAACGTCGTTTTGCCAGTACTTTACCTGGATCTTAGTACAAATAAACAAGACAGCAAAAGCCAACCCAGCCAATATACCCAGCACAATCTTTCGATATTGTAATTTGGCACTAAGTTCAGCAGCGGCCCAGGCAATTATAATGAAAATTCCTATTGACGGCAGGTAAGTATAACGGTCAGCCATAGACTGTGAACCTACCTGAACAAGACCAATGACCGGAACGAGTGTACCCAGATACCATAGTAAACCGACTACCAGCCAGGGCCGACGTCGAGACAAGAATAAAAGGCAGACTAATATGCCTATCAGCAGTACTGCTGCACCGATACGAGGTGCTTTCGAATAGGGATAAAAAACCGCAAGATCGGCCGGATAAAATATTTTAACGATATAACTAAGATAAGAAGATGCAGCGTTAACTATACGCATTTTCAGCGGTAACCGCTCTATGGTTGCCAGGGCTTCGTTTCGACTCTGAGCAATAAAGGTAACTACAGATGAAGCTGCCGACAGAGCAAACAAAGGAATTTTTTCAATAGTCAAACGAATAGCTGTAGAAATATGAATGTTCAGGCCGTACGATTCGGCAGGTAATAATTTTCCCTTTCTACCTTTAGCTGATTGTTGCAACCGGCCCAGCGGCCAATAGTCCAACAGCAACAAAACGAACGGCATAGTCACCAGCATCGGCTTGGCCAGAAGGCCCAACGAAAAAGTCAGAAACACCAACAAATATCTGCAGATGCCCGGCCTGTTGGCATATTGAACGTAAGCCAACATCGTCAGCATCCAGAAAAAACTGCTCAAAACATCTTTGCGCTCGGCTACCCAAGCAACGGATTCGACATGAAGCGGATGAAGCGCAAATGCCGCAGCAACAAAGGCGCTGCGCCAAAGTGCACCGGTCATTTGTTTAAGGACGGCAAAGAGCAGCAATGTATTTGCTATATGAAACAGCAGGTTAGTCAAATGATGCCGGCCGGGATTATTACCAAATAACTGACAGTCCATCATGTGTGACAGCCAAGTTAAAGGATGCCAATTATTGGAGTGATATGCAGTAAAGGCCCATCTTATACTATCACGGGTCAACCCGGTCTGGACATGCCGATTCTCAAAAACGTAGTCATTATCATCGTAGTCGATGAAATCGTGGTTGCGCACCTGCTCGTAAGCAACAAAAGTCAACAGAGCCAGTGCCGCATAAATTAAAAGAACATGTAGTTTTTTATGTTCCTGGTTCATCAACGATGAGTTTTAGCATTTATCCTCAAAAACAAGTAGTGCCGGTCGTTCCTTATAGGATCTATCTTTTGCAGGCGTCTCTAACGCCGGGCCTCTGCATAAAGATAATCAAGAGGACGGGGTATATCAGGCCGCCGATTAGTCCACCGCAGGTTCCGCCCAGTGCGCTCGGCAGGGCTTCTTCGGCGTAGCCGAATTCGCCCGAGCTAATGAGTAATAAATTGACAATACTTCCAATAACACTCCAGGCAACCGAAAACCAGCCGTAGGCCAGTGTCCACTTCCTGGCCCAGGCTTTCAAACGAAGAAGTTCGATTCCGAGAGTGAGCAACAATATGGTTAAGATAAAGCCAATAGCATGAGTGGTAATAATCCATATTATAGCAACACCGGAAGGGTCCCACATCTGCGGCATAGCGAAGCTGACGAGCAAGCTAAAGGGCATGCAAGCCAGTCCCAAACTTCCGAAAACAATATTGAGAACACCAAATACCGTAACGGCGGCCGGTCGCCGGGGAGCGGCTGAGGGCACCGCCGTCAATTGTGAGAATAACGGGGCAAGCATATCCACCTGCGAAGCTTTTTGCCAATCAGTGAATCCGTCGGTCCAGACGTAAGTTTCAGGCCCAAGGGCCGCTCTGCGAAAAAGCTCCAGAAGTTCAGTTTCCGGGACAGGGCCATATTGCTGTTGACCTACTGCATAGTACCACTGCCGCTCACTCATATTTCATTGCCTTAAGTGGAATCGATTTCTATGACGACTTTTCCTGTTCGAGCTCGAATATCCTGCGGTAGACCTTTTCGTAGCCGCGGACCATGCAGTCAATGGAGAAGTTTTCCTCGACGTGTTTACGGCAGTCGGCGCGGTTAATACGGTCGAGCTTGCCGATAGCTTCGACTGCCTGGTCAACATCATTTACGAGAAAGCCGGTTTTTCCATCGGCGATAACTTCCCGGCAGGAACCCAAGTCGGCTGCGATAACCGGGACGCCAGCTGCGTTAGACTCGGCCATAACCAGACCGAACCTTTCAGGAATGGTATTGAGATGCAGAACACAGGAAGCTTCCTTTAAGAGAGCGTCGCGCTGCTGCGGATTGACCGGTCCGATGAACCTGATAAGTTTGCCGTCGAAATGCTTAGCACAATCATCGAAATACTTCTGGTCCTGGATGATGCCAGCGACAATCATAGGGATATTTGCTTTTTTTGCGACCTCTATTGCAAGATGAAGGCCTTTATCGGGATGGATGCGGCCGTAGAAAACCAAATTTTCTCCGGGTTTTTCGCGAAATGTAAGATTCGACAAATCAATGCCGTTGTAGACCGTGGCCAGATAAGGCAGCTCGCTGTCTCTATCCGAGTCGCTTATCGAGACGTAGTACGCATCCTTGTGGTCGCGGTAAACGCGCTTTATATCCTCATCCGAAAAACCGTGTATGGTGGTGAGCATCGGTGTCTTTATCAGGCGAAGGAAAGTCAGCGGTATGTAATCGAAGTTGTTGTGGATGAGGTCGAACTGGCCGGCCATCTCCATAACCTTCTGGATGTGATAGACGGTTGAGACGAGAGGAATCTGTGATTTGTCTTCTTCGTAACCTTTCTCAATCCATCCTATAAGCTTTGCCTTGGTGATTGATTCTTTCGTGGCAAAGAGAGTGACATTCCTGTAGCCTCGCGCCATGAGGCCTTCTGTGATATTGCTCGCGACGGTTTCCCAGGCGCCGTAGGCTCGCGGCGGCGTCCGCCAGGCTACGGGAGCGAGAATCGCGATTCGTTTGTCTCTGATATCCATCGACAGACCTACTTTTTCCTGACCTGTTCCTTTATTCTCTGGATATGTCCCCTGCCGAGGCCTTTTACTTCGCAGCCGAGCTCGAAGTACCTTTGAATTCCTTCGTCGTCGAGTATGCCGAAACAATCTATGACGGCGATGGGCGCTCCGGCTGATTTTACGATATCGTCCGGATTAAGCTCAAGATACGGGGTGTGCGGCACGGCGAGTATAAGGGCCTGGACGCCTTTGAGGGCGGCTTTGAGGTCCTTCTGGACACGCAGATTGACCAAATCGTCCTGGCTTCGGAAGAACCTTGCCCAGCTATGCCCCGGTGCGGGATACGTGTCCTGCGATTCGAGTTCGTACCAGTGCTCGACGTACGGGTCGTGCACGCGCATCTCGGCGCCCATCTCGGTGAGTTTGCGAACGACGATTTCAGAGCCGCTATAGCGTGTGTCACCGACGTCCTGGCGATAGCTTGCACCACAAAGAAGGATTTTTGCCGCGGCTATTTGTTTACCCATATTTCGCAACGCGTCACGGGCCAGTTCCGCCACGTGCAGGCCGCGCGTGTCGTTTATATCGATAGCTTGCGGTGTAATTTTGAATATGTCGTCTTCGAAGCCGAGTATATGTTTGTACGCCCAGTAGCCGAGCCCGCCGTCTTTCGGCAAACAGTATCCGCCGATACCGGGGCCGGGGAAAATCATGTTGCTGTGTGTCGGTCGCATCTTTATGGCCCTGATGACCTTAATCAGGTCAACACCATTTCGCTCGGCAAATAAAGACCACTCATCGAGGAAAGCGAGTATGGTTGCGCGGTAGGAATTTTCGACAATTTTCGTTGTTTCAGATTCTACGGGTCTGTCCATAACGGTAAGCGGATAATCCGTCGTATTTAGGACTTCGTGCAAGAATTTTTCGACCCTCTCCTTGGCCTGCTCATTCACACCGGAGCAGACCCGCCAGAAATCGCGTATGGACGAGACATAATTTTTGCCGGGCATCACCCTCTCGAAGCTGTGCGCGAGCAGCGGTTCGGAATCTATGCCGCGTTCGGCAAAGGCCTTCTTGATAATAGGCAGAGCCACGAATTCGGTGGTGCCGGGGGCGACAGTGGTTTCTATCAGGACCAGGCTGTCGGGTCCGATTTTCTCACCGATAGTTTTCATGGTCGCTTCGAGGGCTTTCATTTCTGCATGACCTGTGCGGAGATTACCCAAGTCGTTCTTCGTATAGTCACACTGGACATCGACAACAACACAATCGGCAAACTTCAGACAATCGCTGTTGTAAGTAGCGACCAGTGTCTTCTTTTCAAGAACACACCGCTCAATCATAGGGTCCACTTCGGGGTCTTCGGCCTTTACCGGAGACCGCCCTGCGTTGAGCAAAGGTATCTTCCAATAGCTGCGTGTACTCGGCCTTTGACAGCCGATGACAAACTTCGAGGGTTTGCCGGTGTTTTTATCAATGGTATCAGCAACAATTGCAGCCATAACGGTGCCTACAAATCCGACGCCCATAACAACAACAATTTCTTTACCTTCACTTCTTGCCTTCTCGACAAGCCAGCTGATTCGCTCAAGCTCCTGAGAATATTCGTCTCTTGACGGTATTGGAAACTTTTCTCCCGCAGGTGACACAGAAAATTCGGCCATCGTTTTGCTCCTCAAAATAAGAATATAATTCCGGACCGGTTTACGCCAAACAGTGTAGCGGCTGGCGCTGATATATCAAGAGTTTTTACAACGTGCAGGGTTTGCAAAGTGAGGGCAAAGAAGCCGGAGAAGAACTTCTCAGTGTGTAGTTTCGATTTCTTCCCGCGGCTGGTCGGGCTCGTTAAGGGCCTGAGGTTCGGCCACTTTTCTGTAGCCCAACGCCTTTATGACTTCCAGAACCTCGGTCCATGTGGGGAACGGGCGGTCATTCTTTCTCTTGTATTCGTCTATGGCCATCAGGAACTCGAACTGCTCACTGGACATTTGTCCCAGTTCAGCGGCTTTTCGCTCCTCGCTCAGGCGGACGCCGGGACCACGTCGGCGGTCAAAACCGCTTCTTCGGTCAACGACGAACCTCCTCCGCTCTTTTGGGTCTCTTTTTTCGCTGGTTTTTTTCTTAGCCATTACCTGTCCCCGATATGATAGGCGATTCCGTTTAGTCGCAACACTGAATCGTCAATTAAAATTCATCGTTAAAAAGTTCTGCGTCAAACTCGGTTTCGTCGTCAATCGTCTCGTCATAGAAATCGTCATAGGCGTCCTGCGATTCAATAATTACATAGGCCTCGTCCACAAATTCCTCCGGCACCATCACTGAATAACCTTCGCTGCCTGTGTCGGCGTCGATTTGCGGTTTGATGGTAACGGGGATGTCGTCGCTTGCAAGCAAGGCTTCGTACTCTTTGGCCTCGATTTCATCCCTTGCAAAGGCCACCGCTACAAAATCCTGAACCTTCCCACCTTTGCGACTTTCATTGCGAGACGAGGCGACATGCTGACCGCCTTTTGTCTTTTTCTTCGCGCGTCTTGCCATCATTCGATTCTCCGACTATGCTCTGAATGACCTTTTCGTACACCTCTATTCAGATTTATTCGTCAAAAACGCCTGGGGTAATTATCTAAAATAAGAAAGCATTTTGCTTAAAAGGATGAGATACAGGGCATGAAGCTGTCTCGAAGACGGCGTATAGCCCGATAATCGGCCTGGCTTTTACTTATGGCAAAGGAATCCTTGCAGAAACCGATGGATTTTGCGGTGCTGATGTATGCTTATTTTTCAAACTAAAATTCGTTTTCGGCGAGCATCTTGATGGATTCGCGGAATTCGAGATATTCCTTGTAAGTCAGGTAATCCTTAATATCACCTTTTTCCCATGAGACGTCTAACCATTCGAGGATTTCAGAAACAGATGCGGCTTTCTGCTGAGCAGACATATAAACCGGCTGGGAGGCAGGTGTAACTGAGTAAAACTTCTCGACTTTGGCAAACATAGAATCCGGCATTGCTTCGAGACTAGCGACAACATCGGGAATCATAAGGCCGCCACTTCCAGACGAAGATTTGGACATATACATTCCATATCCGCCGCCCATGCAGAAAAACGAAAAGCCTTTGCCCCAGGGGGCCATCCACAGCCAGTCTTCACAGAACAGTGCAAGGTCGTAGATGTTGACGTTGGGATCGGTATCGAGGCTGATATCCACATTAGATTCAAGCCAGAATTTGGCGAGGTCGGAATAATCGAGAAAATTGACTATCTCGTCTCTATCATAATCGGCCTTCGGCCAGTAGTATTCATCTGCGCCAATGTCTACGCGATCGTATTTAACTCGATCTTCGCCGTCAATGTCTGTTTCATCACCATAGTCAACATTCGGATCACCTGCATCCTTGCATTGTGACGTTCCATCAATATGTAAATCATTATGGTCGATATCCACGTTCATAAATCCCGGGTCACCGGTGATATTTCCTTTTCCGGAATGTTGGTCCTGCAAATTACAGTAATTGACAGTGTTAAAAGTGCCATTTTCTCGATATAAGTCGCCGCTATTGTTATCATAAATGATACAATTAAGAATATTCGGGTCGGCACCTTGTTCAGTGGATTGTATACCAAAAGAATTATTGTCAAAAATGGTATTGTTACGAATGAGTGGTATATCTACCTGGTCTGTAAGCAAAATGCCTGAACGATAGTTAGCAAATTTGTCGGTGCCATTATCGTGTATCCAGTTGTTTTTAATCGTATTGTTTCTGATCGTAGTTGAAGAAACGTCTTCCAGTACAATGCCACATTCTCCGCTATAGCGCAGGATACTGTTCGTAAGCGTCAGGTTACAATCACTTGCAATCAGAGCATTGTCGTGGCTATTGCTAATCAAAGTATGGACGACTATCAAGTTGCTGCGTTCAGCATAAATGCTATTACCATTCCAGCAATCCCTGATTGAACAATTTGTGATTGTTGCATTGGAATCAGAAATGTTTAAAGATTTATTCCTATCGTTAATAAAGTTACAATCAGTTATAGCAAGGTCTCCATACGAAACGTGAATGCCGCTGGTGTAGTGGTTTGTGAATTTGGTTTTTTCAACGACAACATCAGAATAACTAACGACAATTCCATAAGAAGTATTATAATTCCCATCAAAATTGCAGGAAGTTACTGTTGGGCCGGAATAATTAGAGGTTTTTATGCCGGCATTGTCATTATTAAAAAATACACAATTGTGGATGTCTGGATAAGAGTAATTATATATATGGACACCATAGCCATAATAATTATTCATGAACTTACAATTAACTATGGAAACATTTGAATCATTAACATCAACACCTGCTCCACCCAAACTTCCTTTTGCGGTGAATCCGTCAATAATCGCATCTTCAATATATGCTGCGGTTACAACTTTGTAAACGGCATTAGTATAATTCAGACCAATTTGCCCTTCAAGTATAGTCTCGTTATTAGCATCGGCAAAATTTCGCTGGCTGATGTTCGTTTCATAAGTACCAATGCCGCCGAAATGGCCGAATAAACCAACACCCTCCAATAGTACAAAATTATAATCCTGGTAGTTATCTACTGTAACATCATTTACAGGAGTGTAGATACCTTCTGCAACCCAAATGGCATTTACATCAGAGCCGAGATTTTGAGCGGCTGCAAACGCGGCACGCAGATTAGTATAAGCGTCATCCCAGTTTGTCCCGTTTTTGTAGCCGTTTGTCGCATCTTTGTCGACATATATTATTGGGGGCCCCCACTGACAGACGTCCGTATCTATGATATGCCAGCTAAGGTAATCATCGCCTTCCATTTTAACTTTGTTGGTAATAGTTCTGCCCGGCCGTGCCCATTTATTTACACCAACCTGAATATAGTAAGTTCCGGACTCGTTTCCGGTTACATTGCCGATAATCCATTTGACGGAATGCGTATTAGAGTCATATACACCTGCGTCAGAAATAAAGTTAGGTTCATTGACTTGTCTGGGGAGAAAGTCAACAATGACGACATTGCTGTCTTCAACGCCATTTGCGTCCCAGTTGATTTCATAGACTACATAATTATCGAGAAAATCATAGAAGGGCGATACGCAGCCATTTGGTTCGCTGACCTCCTTGACGATAGAAAAGGCGTCGGTTTTATAGGCGACATCTCCTGCGGTACATATACCAGCCGGGCCCTGTACGCCATCGGTTTCATAATCAGTAGGTGAAATACTCTGGCCCTGCTCAGGAGTCCAGTTGGACGTATCATAAACAGCTACGCGATTGTTGGATGTTGTTACATAAACGAGACCTGTATCCGAATCGACGGCAAGACCGTTTACTCCGGCGCCTATGTCCTTGGCGATTATGGCATTTTGTGCCTGTGGGTCGTTCAAATCCGTCCGCACAAGATGCTTTTCTGTGGGTCCACTAAATGAGTAAGAGACAGTATAAAGGTACCTTGTTCCCTGGCCGTCGTTATAAACCGCAAGGGCTACAGCGTTGTATCCTGTTTCGCCAACCTTGATTTCAATTGTATCCTGATGAGAAAAATCGAATGTACTATAGCAATGGATTACATTTGAATCAGCCGTGTGACCGTCAATTGAAGAAACGTAGAGGGTGTCATTAGGCTCATCCAGGGCCAGGCCGCAGCCATAAATCTCCTATTTCAGCAAGTTGTTTCGGCTCATTGCCATCGAGGGTGAGTGTTCTGGTTTGTGAATTCCAGCTAAAGACAAACAGGTCGTCAGTGTTGCGGTCTATGGCATAAACTTTTGAGGCCTGGCGATCATAAACGATTCCGGCCAGATTCGTGGCGCCCGGCGCTTCTGACCATCCGTAATCGGTCATAGTCGAGGCGTCAATTATCTGTATGCCTTTGCAGGGCCGATTCAGGCTTTCGTGAGTTACGAACATATATTCAGAATCCGTATCAATGGCAAGACCTAATGGTCCAAGTCCATTGCCTGTAGGATAGTTGACGTCATCAAGGACAAGTGTAAACTGCAGATCTATTTCATCATCGTCAATGCCATAAGTTGAAATCCTGGCAGGGGCATTGAAACCTCCACCTCGCCATCCGTGGTCTGTTATGACATAGACTGATTTTGCATCAGCATTATTAAAAGATGATATAAAAACGAGAATAACCAAAGAAATGACCGATAATATTTTTGCAGGCATAATCTGTCCCCTAACAAAATAGTGTTATCTTGTCAATTGTTCAGGATTGCCTTTTTCTCAAAAGAACCGCTCCGAAAACAAAAAGGAGCAATGTCCCGGGTTCAGGTGTGTACGTAAAATTATCCATACAGAAATACTCACCATTATCCGGGTAACCTTCGTGAACAGTTCCTCCGTAAGACGAAAATCTTAGTTCGTCTATGTTTGTATAATTGAATTCGCACCAAGTCGGTCCGATTGTATTAATTGTTACCGTTGTTGTGTAGATTAGGCCATCCTCTAAATACCCATCGACTTGAACACTGAGGCCATCATTCCAACCAGCCGTCAAATATGCACCTTCAAAAGAAAACAATTCTCCGGTTATACGGCCGATTCCAGGTTCTGAATAATCACTTACTATTGCTACATATTCCCCTGAAACGCGCCCATTATTAAAACCGGAATCTGGAATCATCTCAGGAGTATTTGTGTAAAAGAATAAATTCCAGTTAAGAGAGCCATAACCATTTGGTACAGAAGCTTGTCCGGTAGTAGAAATATCATCGAATGTTAGAACAATCGCTTGTGTTTGCACTGCTGACAGAAGACAAACTGCCATAATAAGCAATAAGATTTTATTATTCATCTTTGCCTCTCCTAAGGTTTTTTGTACCTTCATCTTATTCGCTCCTTTTTGTGTCAGTATTATACCTCAAATCCTCCTGTAAATCAAGCAGAAACGGCCCTAAATAGATATACACCAACACCGAGAAAGACAAGTGACATTGGTTCTGGCACAACTGTAAACTCAACAATATAAGTGTCATCAAGCGACCCATCATCATAGTCGAACGAGTTGACTTCTAATGTGTATGTATCTGCAGGTAAAGTCGAGATTTGTTTCGAATATGTCCAGTCGCTATAAGAATAAAGATCTCCTGTATTAACATATAGGTCGAGCTGTAGTGATGAACCGTTCTGTGAAAATTCATCGTACTCCACCCAGCTTGGTTCTTGACTTGCCCAGCCGTAAATGTCGAATGTAATTATATCGTCTTCTGTAGGCTGAGAAGGAACTACTTCGACCAAATCTATACCCACTATCGCACCGCCGAGAGCGTTCCACGGGCAGATAACTACAAACGGCAAAAGGATTTGAATGATTCTCTTTATGCTCATTTTGACGCCTCCTTATCTTGTGTTATTATTTTACCAATCCGGACACCCATTATGCAAGTAAAAAACCTGTGAAATATATAAGAAATGTTCACATAAAAACCTCTCACCTTTCCTGGTTTTTCAGTATTTTTTCGTCCATGGCCGTTTTGTTCCCCTAACCGAATACCTTCAAACTGAAAGGTTCGCAAGAGGGGCAATCCTGCTGCAACAGAATCGCAGGTGTCCAAATTCCTTGACGAAAGCGGATTTATTGGTTTTAATATCTGCCCAAGTCAAAGTGTTACAATGCTTTGGCTCACTATGTGCAGTATTCCGAAGGCGGAAATCTTCGGATTTGAAAGGTTGTTGCAGGATGAAAATAAGCAAACGGGCGCAAAGTATCCCGCCATCGGCAACTATGGCAGTTACAGCCAAGGCCAAAGAAATGAAGGCTGCGGGGGTTGATGTGGTCAGTTTCGGAGCGGGTGAACCGGACTTCGATACGCCCGACTATATCAAGCAGGCGGCTATCGAGGCGATTAAGGCGGGCAAGACGAAATATACTGCAACGCCGGGTATGCCAGCGCTGCGAAAGGCGATTTCTGAGAAACTCAAAAAAGAAAACGGCCTGGATTATACTACCGAACAGATAATCGTCAACCTTGGTGCGAAACATTCGGTGTACGAAACAATGCAGGCTGTGCTCGATGAGGGTGATGAGGTGATATTGCCGGCGCCGTACTGGGTGACGTATCCCGAAACTATAAAAATGGCGGGAGGAGTTGTCAAAGTATTAGAGACAAAACGTGAAAGCTCTTACAAGGTAATCCCTGATGAGCTTAAAGCGGCTATAACCGGCAAGACCACGATGTTTCTTCTAAATTCACCGAGCAATCCGGGCGGATTTACGTATAGTCCGAATGAGCTGGCGGAACTGGCGAAGGTTCTTGAGGGTACCGACATAATGGTGTTGTCCGACGAGATTTATGAAAAGCTCATTTACGGTGACACTAAATTTGTCAGTTTTGCCTCGCTTAACGAAGACGCCTATAAAAGAACAATTACGATAAACGGTTTAAGCAAGACGTTCGCAATGACAGGCTGGCGGATTGGCTATGCGGCGGGACCGCTGGAGGTTATAAAAGCGATGGGCAGGCTCCAATCTCATATGACTCAAAACGCGGTGTCCTTCGTTCAGGAAGCGGCAATAACAGCACTGAGTACGCCGAGCGACGAAATAGAAAAGATGCGTCAGGAATTCGAGAAGCGGGCCAGGTATATGGCGGAGCGGCTTAATTCCATCAAAGGTGTGATTTGTCCCGAGCCGACGGGTGCTTTTTACTGTTTCCCTGATGTATCAAGCTATTATGGCCGAACTATAGGCGGGACCAGGATTACCGGAAGTTTGGATTTTGCCAGGGCCTTGTTTGAGCAGGCAAAGGTCGCGGTAGTTCCGGGAGGGCCGTTCGGCTGTGATGCGAATATACGGCTCTGTTTCGCGTATTCCAAAGAAGAAATAGCTAAAGGAATTGACAGGTTGGAGAAATGGCTGAGCTGACAGAGAATCGTGACCGTCACGCCCTTTCGGGCTGGCCTATGATTGTTGCGTGGGCGGCGATGCTTGTTTTCGCATTTCATTCAAGCACACACATGGTAGCAGCCGGTGACACGTGGGTTGCGATGGCATGCGGCAGGCATTTTATTAATCACGGTGTCGATACAGTCGAACCGTTCAGCGCAAATTCACACAAGGCCGGACCGACACCTGAGGAGGTTTCCAAGTGGCCCGGCTGGGCACAATGGATTACGGAAAAGGTAGGAATCCAGAACGTCAAGAAGATTCATCCTACCGGTTGGGTGAACCAGAACTGGCTTACGCACGTGATATTCTACTGGCTGACACACCTTTCGCCGGTTGCCGATGCAGAAAATTACTCATTCAATACACTTGTTTACTGGAAGATATCACTTTATATATTATCGGTTATCTGTATTTACTACACGGGGCGTATTCTGGGGGCAAATCCGGCGCTGGCGGCGGTTTTTGCGTGCTTTGCGATGTTCACCGCCCGGTCGTTTCTGGACATTCGGCCCGCCGGTTTTTCAAATATGTTAGTGGCGGTTTTTTTGTTAATTATCGTCCTGGCCACTTATCGCAATATTTTGTATCTCTGGCTGACTATCCCATTGAGTGTCTTCTGGTGCAACGTGCACGGCGGTTACATATACGTCTTTATAATGTTAGCAGCATTTTTTGGGTTGCATTTCCTGGCCCGGGTACCCGTCAGATGGACAACTGCGCTCTATAGCATAGGCCTGTGGATGGCTGTATATTACATGAGCGTCAAATTTCTCGGCTATCAGCCCAACGAATACATACCGCCGTTATTCAAAGGTGTTGACGTATTGAGCGATAAGCTGTTCTATCTGATTTTAATTCTCGGTGCGGCAGGTATAGCTTTGGCGATTAATCCGAAGGTCAAACCTGAGGCATTCTACGGTTACTTCTCAGTTTCAACGTTTATGATTGTCTTCTGGAGTTTTGTAAGGTTCTTTGCAGAACGTCGACTACCTAATGGTCTCAGCGAGCCTTTCATCAAAACCATTAACGAACATATTTCAGGCGCTCAATGGACTTTTCTTGCAATGGTCGCGGCCTTGACTTGCCTGGGGTTGGTTCTGATGCTGCTGAAAGACCGGTTATTACGATATTCTCCGACTCAGCTCGTACATGTCGGGGCAATCGGCGTGGTTACGTTTTTTGCCTGTCTTATATTCAATCCGTTTCATCTGACCAACTTCACGCATACTTTTATCATAAGCTTCAGCAAGCATGCAGAGATGTGGCGAACTGTTCACGAGTGGCATCCTGCATTTGCATGGAGTAATCCTGTAGGTACGGGCTTTCCTTATATGATTCTTATGATACTGGTTATAGGACTGGGGCTGTTCTGGCTGTTCAGTCAATACACCGCACCAAAGCTGTCTGATTCCCGCCGTAATATCAACGAAAGGCAAAAGAGTTTTTCTGCTCTAAGTACGATATTCGGTTGTGCGCTCGCAATTTTCGTCTGCTATGTCGCGTTTGTAAGCCTGTCTTTCTGTCCGGCTGTCAGCGGCCTGGTATTAGTCGCCCTTTTCGTGGGAATTATATTGCTTAGTATTTTGGTTAACGCCAATTTGATATTCGCGCTTGTGCCTATATTCTTTATAGTCATGGAAGTATATAAACTAAGTAACGATAAGACAAATTTTTCGGGGACTTATATTTATCCGTTTATAATCATTCCCACATTTGTCGGTATTTATGCAGTAGCCTCTCTGGTGTCCAAACGTACACGCTACAAACCGATTAACATTGTCTACGTGATTGCCGCAACAGCAGCTATTGTACTGTTGGTGACTATTTTCATAAATCCGCTAAATATCAAGACCTTATCAGAATCGGGAGGCACGGTCGATTTCTGTAAACAATTTTTCAATATTAAAAGACCCTGGAGAGCTCCTTACGAGGCCAATCTTAGACCCCTGACCAGAAGCTATAATCGACACCTGTTCAAGGGTCTGTATATTGTCAATATTCTTTCAATAGCTTTGTGGTTTTTGATTCCAGCCGTCAAAAAACTGTTTACCCAGGACGACACCTTAAACAGGGAACCACATGAAAAACACGAGTATGAGCTGCCGAAATTTGATATTGCGTTTTTAGTTATTGTTCTGCTGACCGTTTACATGGCCTATCGAAGCAGAAGGTTCATACCAATAGCAGCATTTGCGGCGTGTCCGATACTGGCTATGGTCATTACTCAAATCACTAAAACCATTTGCGCCTCATTCAGCTTTTACAGGAACGGCAGGTTTGTCGCTTGTTCTATGCCACGGCCGTGTCGATGGTTTTTCTCCGGCGCCGGTGTATTAGTATTCGTCGTGTTCGGAGTATGGTGTGGTTTGAAATTCAAGAGGGTATTTCTAAATCCCTGGCCAACGGACTCCAAACTAACTTCTGTTTTTATGCGGATGACGGCTTCGCATGTCAAGCCGTTCTATGCACTGAAATTCATCAGTGAGAACCATCTTTCAGGTAAAATGTTCAACTACTGGACGGAGGGTGGATTTATCGCCTATGGTCAGCAGCCGGACCCGAATACCGGTAAAACACCTCTTCAACTATTTATGGACGGTAGAGCACAGGCGGCCTACGAGCCGGAAGCGTTCCGCAGGTGGCAAAAAATTATGGCTGGTACGGAAGTTGCCGACCAAATCGAAAGGGCTGCCAAGGCAAGGGGCCGAGGGCTAACGAACAAAGAGTATCTTACTATTGGTGAATTACTCAATAAAGAGCTGGGAAAAGACGATGTATGGGTAGTATTAATGCCGCTTAACGTGCGGGGAGGAAACAAGATTCTTAACAGCCTTGAAGTGCATCCCGATTGGGCAATTGTTTTTTACAACGACAAGCAAAAGGTCCTTGTCAATATAAAGACCCAGCAGGGCGCTGCCTTGTTTTCCGGTATGGGCGATGGCACAACAAAGTATCCGGATGATTTTTCTAAGCGGCTCACGATAGCTCACAATCTTCTGGCTCGCAGACCATCGCAGAAAGCCGCTCAGCAGGTAGGGATGGAAAGTGCTATTGTTGCCATGCAACTAAATCCGTCACAGGAAGCCATGTTAGAAGTACTCGCGGCGCGGGAGTCTCTTGGTCAGGCTGTCTTATCCTTTTGCAAACTGTATGTTGATGATTTCATTACGAATAAGCATCTCTATGAAAAAGAGGATGGATATCTGAAAAGAATAGCATCAGCGCTACAGGCCGGTAGCCTCCTTCCTCAATTTATAAAAAACAGCCAGGAAAGGGCCGAGTATGAAGAAAGACTTAAAAGCTGGTCAGGGGAGGCAAAAAAAATCAACCAATACCATGTATGGTAACTTTACGAAGAAGAGAAAAAATTATAAAGTGTAATCTACAGATACCAAGCAATATAATAATACACAATTCAAATGACAAAAAGCCCGTCATTAAGTGTTTTTTTTCCCTGCTATAACGAAGTTGAGAATATTGAACGGATAGCCGGACAGGCAATTGCCGTGCTGAAAAATATCGGGGCTGATTATGAATTGGTCATTGTGGACGATGGCAGCAGGGACGGGACCGGCGAGGCGGCTGATAAAATCGCTGCCCAACACGAATCAGTCAAAGTCATCCACCATCCAACAAACTTAGGTTACGGTGCGGCCCTTCAGAGCGGCTTCAGAGCGGCAACCAGAGAACTTGTGTTTTATACAGACGGTGACGGACAGTTCGACATAAATGAGATGCCAGCACTTCTGCCGCTGATGAACGAATACGATATTGTAAGCTGCTTCCGGATAAACAGACAGGACAACATCATTCGCAAAATAAACGCCTGGTGCTGGACACGGCTGGTGAACCTGCTGTTCGGAATGCGAATCCGTGACATTGACTGTGCCTTCAAGCTTTACAAGCGAGAGATATTCGATAATATCGAGATATCAAGCAAGGGGGCGTTGATAGACACGGAGATTCTGGCGCGGGCTGTTCGCAAGGGTTACAGGATAACACAACGCGGCGTGCATCATTACCCGCGGAAGGCCGGTGTGCAGACGGGAGCAAATATTAAGGTCATACTTCGTGCATTCAGAGAGCTTTTCGGGCTTTATAGAAAAATCCGCAAAAGCAGGGACTGAAAGCCAAAGGTGTTGCTGCTGATATGTCTTTATTAAACCAGCCGTAATTGGTATATTTTTGAGATGACAACAGCGAAGGCCAATCTTTTTATTTATGGTTCGTTGCGTGACCGCAACGTCTTTAAGAGCGTAAGCGGATACAGTTTCACATTGAAACATTCGAGGCTCAGCGGCAAAATGCTTTTCGCGGAACTTGCGCTTCTGAGCCGCCATCGTAAGGTCAGCCCGGACAACGTTTACTTCTATGCCGTCAGAGACGATGCTTCACGAATCGACGGGTATCTGATTCACAACGTTCCGGCCGAGGCGTTGTCCGAAGTGGACCGTTACGAAGGCCAACGCTATAAAAGACAAACGGTGAACGTCAATACCGCGGACGGACCGGTTAAGGCGTACGCATACTTAGTTAGTCGTGAGTCAATGAAAAAACACTTCGGGGACCGCTTCCACGTAAACCTTATTCATGAACTGTGGCTTCGAAAACGTATAAACCGATTCCTCAAGAAACTAACCCGGCCGGGCGAGCGCACGCTTGACGCGGAATTGGAACGGCAGGCGGACCGCGAACTGCTGGCTACCACCGAGCGGGACCTGGTGCTGACGCATTATCACAGCGACGCCGTCAGTGATTACTATCTCGAGCACGAGCTCAAAAGGCCCAGGCCCAGTATAAGAACGCTGTATGCAGACGAACAGGCGAAGCCGTTTATCGAGAACTATCTTGATATGGTCGTCAGACAGGTATTGGTCAATCAATTAGAGGAGCGGATATACTCCCGATATCGCTTCGAACTGAACCATATGAGAAGCAGCCAGAGATATTATAACAGGTCGATAAGCCTCCTGATTGCAATGCAAATGATGAACTCCAACGGTCCGTCTGTTGAGATGATATTAACACAAAGACGACAGAGCATGCCATATAAGGATAACGACCTGATAGACTACGTGAAATATGCCGTAAGGGCAGCTCGCAGTCTGTTCGACCAGAGAATAGCGCAGTCACACCTGTCCAGGATAAGTGCAAATATGCAGCCGGGCGTTGTTCCACTCGGAGCGGAGGTGGAACTGAGCGACCTAGGCTTCGCGGCAGTAGAACCTCAGCGAAGTCATTATAAACCTTTTGACCCGAAATACGACGGTTTCCACTATTATCACGATTTCAAACTGGACGTTTTGAGTTGGAAAGTCGGCGGCTATATTGACGACCACTCAGGTTCACCGGAGCTGGCCGGACGCAGGGGCTTTTTGGAACTGGCGCCGGGCAGACTGAATATCGAAGGAGAGCTTTCGCGACCGGCGACCGCCGACCCCTGGCTGTTAAACCAGCTCATTATGGCAATCATGTCGTTCTACGGCGTAAGACCCCACAGCCTGCACCTGTCTTTTCAAATGCGACGCAGGCAAATCGGAAATCAAAGAGTATTACCCATCGGCTTTGTGAAATGCCTGCTGGCCCTCGGAGGAGACCCCGCCACGGACCAGACGGGACGACTACGAATAGGACGTATGCAATACGATGAAATCACACAGCGACAGCGCGGTGAAGAACTGGTCTTCGCAAGGACCGGCAAACGAAACTGGTACATGGGAGAAGATGAGATTGCCGATAAAGCTCCTCGCCAGGCTACTACGTATGTCCAGCAATACAAATTCATCAGGCTGCAAAAACGTGCCAATTACGAACCTTTGATAATGTGTCTCAAAGGTCTGCAACTGGCCTATAATCCTGGCGACTATCTCACCACAGAACAATTAAACAGCAGCGCTGAACTGAGAAGAGATTACGAACAGCTAAAGGCCTGGGCGTCCGAGCCGACCATAATAAAAGCCCAAGACATAGCAGAATTTCTGCAGACAGTGCGACACGGCCTGATGATTGAAAGACATAGTACAGCAGCGCATAAACCGCATTATATTAACTGGGCGATAAACGCTTTAGAGGTGCAGCTTCGACTGTTCAACCAGACGATAGAGGAACAAAACGGCTGATGTTATCTAAGTTCCAGCGAGGCCGTGAAAGATGCCCTTTTTTTTCAACTGTGATATAGCATAATCAAGCACTTCGTCATGGTCGAAGGCAAGGTCTTCGGGCAGCTTTTCAATGTCGAACCAGCGAGCCTCGGCTGCATCATCACCGGCTTTTATCTTTTTCGTCGCCTTTTCGGCTATACCGAAAAAGGCTATAGTTATCTGTCTGCCCCGCGGGTCCCTGCCGCATTTGCCGAAGGTATGGAGCTGCTCCAGTTTTACACCTGTAAGATTTGTCTCCTCGAATAGTTCCCGCACCGCGGCGTCTTCAAGCTCCTCGTCGATACCTACAAACCCGCCTGGAATAGCCCATTGGTCCTTAAACGGCTCGTGACGTCGTTTTATCAGCAGGACCTCGGCCCTGCCCGAGGTAAACTTAAAAACTATGGTATCGGCCGTTACCATAGGCCTCGGCCAATCATAAATATACTTTTTATCTGCGGCCATAATTAATCCTCAGGTGTACGAATCATGCATCTGAATATATCCTAAAACTGATGTTATAGCAAAAGCAATTGCCAAAAACATTATCGTGGTTTAGAATCCTGCAACGATGACTAAAAAACCGCAGAAAATCCTGATAATCAAACCCAGCGCGATGGGTGATATAGTCCACTCCCTGCCGGTCCTTTCGGCTGTTCACAAAACTTATCCCGACGCCGAGATTTCGTGGCTTGTGCGTACGGACTTTGCCGCCCTGCTCGAAGGCCATCCTTATCTAAGTGAGGTAATTCTTTTTGACCGCAAATATCTCGGAACGGCGTGGAAAAACCCCAAGGCCTTTGGTGCATTGCTGTCGTTGATTATGGGATTGAGAAAAGAAAAATTCGACTTGATAATCGACCTGCAGGGTCTGTTCAGAACAGCCTCCCTCAGCTGGTTAAGCGGATGCAAGGCGCGGTTCGGACCGCGTTCAGGAAGAGAATTCAGCCATATTTTCTATAACAAGACAATCAAACAGGACCAGGATTCTATTCACGTTGTGGATTACTACCTGAAGATAGCAGCGGCGGCCGGAATTGCGGGCGAAGTTGAATTTGTTCTGCCGAGAAACACCGAAGCAGACGAGTCGTTGAAATCCGTACTGGCTGATAGTGGAGTAAGTGAAAAGGGTTACGCGGTGCTTATTGCCGGTTCCGCGCATGCAGACAAGTACTGGCCGACTGAGCGATTCGCGGCTATTGCGGATAAAGTAGCCGAGAGGTTCGGCCTCTCCGTAATTGCCGTCGGCACGGCAGGTGAAAGATTACTCGGCGAAGAGATAAAAGATAAGGCCAAGGTGGAAGTGAAAAACCTTTCCGGCAGAACCGGTGTACCTATGCTCATTTCCATTTTACGCGGGGCAAGACTTGTCATCAGTAACGATACGGGGCCGGGACACATTGCTGCGGCGTTGAAAGTACCTTTAGTTATGATATTCGGGCGGTCGAACCCGGCACGAGTCGCGCCATACCACCTGCCTCAGTGCATCGCAGCGGTCGAAACGGACAGCAGAGGCGACTCTATAAATAACTTCGAGGACAAATACGATATAAGACACATTACCGTCGATGAGGTTTTCGATAAAGCCTGCGCACAGCTACAATAGATGTTTTGAGGCCGGTTTGATATGCATTAGCCTGTCACCACCTCGACACATCTCTGGCAAAGGTCGGGGTGGTCGGCGTTTTTGCCTACGGTCGGCCAGTAGTTCCAGCAGCGCCGGCACTTGGGATAGGCGCTTTTTTGCGCCTCTATTTTCGTCTCTACTTCGCTCTTTTGAAGTGTTACTTCACTGACAATACAAAGGGTTGCAAACTGGTCGATTCCAAAGTCATTCAGCAGCTTTATAACATCTTCATCGGCTGTACTTATTTTGACCGAGGCTTCCTGATTACTGTTGATTTGCTTGGTCTGTCTGAGCTCTTCCAGCACCTTCAGGACACCATCCCGCAGGGATATAATCTTTTCCCATCGCTGTTCGGCTTCGGCAGTGTCGATTGAGTCGTTCACTTGCGGCATTGCTGCAAGATGCACGCTTTCGAGGTCAGCAGACTTATATTGCATTGCGGCCCAGGCCTCTTCGGCGGTGTGGACCAGTACCGGCGCAAGCATTCGTACAAGCGAATCGAGGATGTGGTACATCGCAGTCTGGCTGCTTCGGCGCGAGCGGCTATCGGCGGCGTCACAGTAAAGCCGGTCCTTGAGGACGTCCATATAGATACTGCTCATCTGGACGGTGCAGAAATTGTGGATGAGAGAAAAAACCCGATGGAACGTGAAGCTATCATAATTGGCTGTTACCTCTGCGATAAGTTTTTGAAGCTGCTGCATCGCCCACTTGTCGATTTCGGACATATCGGAATAGGCAATGCTGTGCCTTTGCGGGTCGAAATCACAGATATTGCCCAGCAGATACCTAAGTGTGTTCCTGATTTTGCGATAGGCGTCCTGAGTCCTGCCAATTAGCTCATCGTTGCAGCGAATATCCTCCTGATAGTTCACGCTGGCTACCCAAAGGCGGAGGACATCCGCGCCGTACTTGGCAACCTCATCCTGGGCGTTTACATAATTGCCCAGCGACTTGGACTGTTTCATTCCTTTCTCATCGACGGTAAAGCCATGCGTCAGGACAGCCTTGAACGGTTCGGTACCAATCGAGCCGAGAGCGGGCAACAGTGACAACTGGAACCAGCCTCGGTGCTGGTCGGAACCTTCGAGATACAAATCGACGGGTATAGTCCAGCCGTTCTTATGGGCGACGCTATACCAGCTACAGCCGGACTCGAACCATACATCGAAAATATTTTCTTCTTTTTGCAGGTCGTTCCAGTTCAATCCTTCCGGCAGTTCGAAATCTTCGCCGAGAATTTCTCTGGGTGAATCGGTGAACCAGCTATTGGAGCCTTTTTTGCTTATATGTTTCGCCACGGCGAGCACGGACTCTTTTGTAAGAAGGCTCTGTCCCTGCGAATCGGTAAATACAGGTATCGGCAATCCCCAGCTTCGCTGCCTGCTAATGCACCAGTCGGGCCTGGACTCGAGCATACCCTCGATTCTCTTCTGGCCCCAGGCCGGTATCCATTTGACGTGCTTGATGCGTTCGAGAGACAGGTCGCGCAGGCTCTTACCCAGGCCGGGCAGCTCCTTATCGACGCTGATGAACCATTGCTCGGTCGCGCGGAAAATAACCGGTCCTTTGCTTCGCCAGCAGTGCGGATAACTGTGCACGATATCTCTGCGGGCAAAGAGTACGCCTTTTTGTTTGAGATGTGTAATAACTTCTTCGTCAACCTCTTCGAGAACATTTTTACCAACCAGCCAGTCGGGTACGGTGTCATCGTAACAACCGTCATCTTTGACAGGCGAATACACCGCCAGGTTATAATTCTGACCGGAGATGTAATCTTCAAGGCCATGTCCCGGCGCGATATGTACCAGCCCAGTACCATCTTCAGTAGTAACATAGTCGGCCAAAATTACCATGTGAGCATCTTTGTCCGTGGGGTTATTTATAAATGGATGAATATACTTTAGGCCTTCAAGATACTTTCCTTGAATCGGCTTGCTAACTTTGTATTCACCTTCTTGAAGGCCGCCAGCATCCTTTACTGCCTGAACTCTTTCTGCAGCAACAAGCGAAACATAATCTTCATCGTTTTTCTTATATCTCAAAACAACATACTCTATGTTAGCATTAACAGCTACTGCAAGATTTGCTGTTAGTGTCCAGGGTGTAGTTGTCCAAATCATAAGATTAACGTATTGTTCTTCGGGCTTAACAAAACGCAATCCCACAAGTCTTTTTATGGCTTTATCATCGAGAGGAAAATTAACAAAGATGCTCGGTGAAGATATATCCTTATATTCAAGCTCGGCCTCGGCAAGTGCGGTTTCACAGCCGACCGACCAGTGGATGGGCTTGAGTTGTTTATAGACAAGGCCTTTGGCTACAAGTTCTGCAAAGACCTCGAGGATACCTGCCTCGTACTGAGGTTTGAAGGTCAGGTAGGGATTATCGAAATCACCGAAGATACCAAGTTCCTGGAACTGCCGGCTCTGTATCTTTACGAACTTCGAGGCGTATTTCATACAGCGTTTGCGAATCTCCGGCTTGGTCATTTCTTTGGCTTCGTCGCCGAGTTCTGTCATGACTTTGGCCTCGATGGGCAGGCCGTGACAATCCCATCCGGGGACATAAGGCGCATTAAAATCTGTCATCGTCTTGTAGCGAACAACAAAGTCTTTGAGCACCTTGTTTATGACATGGCCCATGTGAATATCGCCGTTGGCGTATGGCGGGCCATCATGCAGGATGTATAAAAGGGCGTCTTTGCGGACCTCTCTGATTTTTCCATATATATCCTGTTTCGCCCATGCCTTTCGCTGCTGCGGCTCGCGCTGGGTGAGGTTTGCCTTCATAGCAAACGATGTACTTGGCAGGTTTAATGTGTCACGATAGTTTTTTTCAGCTTCGGCCATTAGTTTCCTTTCTAAAACTCGAATCGGCCATAATAGTTTTTAATTCCCTCCGGGGCAATAAAAAAGGCCTTGCCGGATTTTCGCCCTGCAAGGCCGTAAACTCAGAATAAGCCTGCCTTTCAGGGCCAAGGCGGTATAATAATGCCGATAATAATGATTGTGCTTATTCGTGTCATTTTTTCTGCCTTTTGTGTCATACTTTCATCAGTTTTACTACCAAAGATTTCGGCTATTGTCAAGAGCCTCTTTATTTATAGTTTCGCCGCAAAAGTCCTTTTCTTGACAGAAGGGACAATTGTGAATAAAGTTATGGTAAATTCCGGACTGTCCATAGAAAAAAATGGCCGTACCCATTATGTTAAAAGATAACAAAGTCATTAGTATGATATGTTCTCACAGGGCGGCAATAATTGTTGCCGTTGTTACAATTCTGTGTCTTGTCCCGTTTGTGAACAAGGCATTCCACATAGACGACCCTTTGTTCCTTTGGACGGCAAAACAAATTCGAACCAACCCGGCTGACTTTTACGGTTTTTCTGTCAACTGGTACTGGACGGATATGCCAATGTCAGAAGTTGCAAAAAACCCGCCGGGGACCTGCTACTATATCGCAGCTGCGGCGTCATTGTTTGGCTGGAGTGAGGCAGCGATCCATACAGCCTTCCTTATCCCGGCCGTCGCAGCAGCGCTGGGGACCTATTATTTGGCAAAGAGATTTTGTCCACGGCCGGCCCTGGCGGCACTGGCAGCGGTGTTAACACCGGGCTTTCTCGTTTCCAGCACAAATATAATGTGTGATACTATGATGTTGGCATTTTGGGTATGGGCGGTCTGCCTCTGGGTACGCGGGCTCGATGAAAACAAATACTCGAGTTTGTTCTTTGCCGCTGTACTGGTCGCACTTTGTGCCTTAACAAAATACTTCGGGATGGCCCTGCTGCCTTTACTGCTTGTCTACTCACTTATGAAAAAACGTAAAATTGGCCTTTGGCTTTTGTTCTTTCTGGTACCGATGGTAATTTTAGCGGGATACCAGTGGGTGACACACAACCTTTATGGTCGAGGCTTGCTTACCGATGCTGCCGCCTACGCCACGGAACTGCGGGCGATACAAAAATTAACATCGCTTACCAAAGGACTAACGGGATTGCTCTTTGCCGGAGGGTGCATAGCAACTGTGTTTTTTTATAGCCCATTACTTTGGTCGAGGCGAACTCTGATGTGCGGGCTTGCTTTGACGATAATATTCATAATCGTGCTAAGCTTTGTGAAGAAAATAGGCATAGCCCCGATACGTAACGACAACGGAGTCAGATGGTCTTTTCTCATTCAAACCGGTCTGATGGCTGCAGGAGGTGTCGGTATTCTCGCCCTGGCGGGCGCGGACTTTTTCAAATTCAAAAACGCCGATTCGCTACTGCTGATACTTTGGGTATTCGGTACCTTTATCTTTGCCGCTTTTATAAACTGGACAGTCAATGCCCGCAGCATCCTGCCTATGGCTCCGGCAGTAGGGATTCTGTTAATGCGACGAGTCGACGGGTACGGCGTCGGTACTACTCAAAGAACAATAACATGGCAGGCTGCCTGGCCTCTGGTCCCCGCTGCTGTCTTGGCACTGCTTGTTTGCTGGGCTGACTACACATGGGCAAACACCGCACGCACCGCAGCAGCAGATATCCAAAAAACATTTAAGAATAGCAGCCACACTGTTTGGTTTGAAGGGCATTGGGGATTTCAGTATTATATGGAAGTTGCTGGTTTTAAAGCGATAGATTATAAGAACCTGAAAATTGCCAGGGATGATATAATTATCATCCCCTATAACAATACAAATACGAAGGCTTTTCCAAAAGAAATGGTGTACCTCGATAAGGTTTTCCAGTTCAACTTGTGCAGGAAAATCACGACTTCCAATGAGCAAATGGGGGCTGGATTTTATTCGGAAGTATTGGGGCCGCTTCCATACGTCTTCGGACAGGTCGAACCTGAAAGGTATTTCGCTTTTACGGCCAGGTAACATAGATGCAACTTTTCGAATTAAATAATAACAACAAATAGTACGGGGACTTATGTTCAAAAATAAAAAGATTGTCGTTGTAATGCCGGCTTATAATGCAGCCAAAACTCTTCGCAGGACTTATGACGAGGTTATGGCTCAGGACATCGTCGATTTGGTTATTGTTGTTGATGACGCCAGTGATGATGACACCCGGGCCGTTGCTGAAAAACTGCCGAACACGATTTTTCACGCTCACCCGGCCAATCTCGGCTACGGCGCTAATCAGAAAACCTGCTACAAATTCGCTCTCGAACAAAATGCGGACATCATTATTATGGTTCATCCGGACTACCAATATACGCCGAAGTTGATTCCTGCGATGGCCTCTATGATTGGCAATGGGCTTTATGATTGCGTACTCGGCTCGAGGATTCTTGGCGGTTATGCGATGAAAGGAGGAATGCCCTCGTGGAAATATATATCAAACCGCTTTTTGACTTTAGCTGAAAACACTTTGGCCGGCGCGAAGCTCTCAGAATACCACACAGGCTACAGGGCTTTTTCACGCGGTTTGCTGGAGGAAATTCCTTTTGAGGTCAATTCCGATGATTTTGTATTTGACAACCAGATGCTTATGCAGATTCTATGGTATAGGCACACAATCGCGGAGGTTAGTTGTCCCACTAAATATTTTACCGAGGCCTCATCGATAAACTTTTGGCGCAGCATCAAATACGGATTCGGGTGCCTGTGGACAGCCGTACTTTTCCGGCTCGCCAGGATGGGCTTTATAGATTCGAAGTTATTTCCTAAATAGATGGGTAAAATCTCAGGTAAAAATCAGTTTGTCTTAGTCTGCCTGGCGTTGGTAATAGTAACTGTCGCCGTTTTTTACCAGGTTTACAATTTTGAATTTGTAGATTATGACGACCCCCAATACGTTTACGGAAATCCAAATATCCAGGAAGGCATTACACTCAAAACCATCAAATGGGCCTTTACCTCCGAATACGCCAGTAACTGGCATCCCCTTACATGGCTCTCACATATGCTGGACTGGCAGTTGTTCGGGCGTAACCCTGCAGGCCATCACCTTATTAATCTGGTTTTTCACGTTGCAAATACACTACTTCTTTTCCTCGTCCTGAAGCAAATGACCAGCGCACTATGGCAAAGTGCATTCGTAGCCGCTCTATTTACCCTTCATCCGCTCCATGTTGAATCCGTTGCCTGGGTCGCCGAGCGTAAAGATGTCCTTAGTACCCTTTTCTGGATGCTTACAATGTTTGCATATCTACAATATGTCAAACATCCCAATGTCATTCGCTACCTGCTGGCGCTGTTGACCTTTGCCCTGGGTCTGATGGCAAAGCCTATGCTCATAACTTTACCATTCGTATTACTGCTGCTGGACTATTGGCCCCTTGTGCGTATCCCCTACAAACAGACTATCGGAAAAATCAACAGAAAAAACACAGAACGCAAGGACGGCCGCTTTCATTGGCGGATATTCTATAGACTGACTTTGGAAAAGCTTCCATTCTTTGCCCTGTCGGCAGTTTCGAGCGTCGTTACCTTTCTCGTGCAACAAAGCGGTGGAGCAATGAAGCTGGGTCAGCTTCTATCTCTCGATGCCCGCATTCGTAATGCCTTGGTTTCTTATATTAGCTATATCTCAAAAACATTCTACCCAAGTCGTTTAGCGGTCTTATACCCATACCCGGTCACTAAATTACCAATCTGGCAACCTTTGCTTTGCCTACTAGTACTGGCCGGAGTAACATCAATTACAATCTATGCTGCGAGGCGCCGGCGGTATCTCCTGGTGGGGTGGCTGTGGTATCTTGGAACTCTTGTCCCGGTCATAGGTCTGATTCATGTAGGCGCACAAGCGATGGCCGACCGATATACTTATCTGCCGTCTATCGGAATTTTCGTCATGGTTGCCTGGGGTGTTGCTGAACTTTTTAACAGTCTGCACTTGCGAAAAATCGTGCCGCCAGCATCAGTTGCAATAATTTTTGCAGCCTCACTGCTCTGTACCCGCATGCAGTTACGTTACTGGCGAAATAACCTTACTTTATTCGGTCATGCTGTGGAAGTAACCAGAGATAATTATATAATGCACAACAATTACGGAAACGCTTTACGTGATGAAGGCCGATACAACGAGGCAATTGCACATTTCAATCAATCACTCAGAATCAATCCACAATATGTTAGGGCCTATGTCAATTTAGGGGCGGTATATTTCCATGAAGGCAAAATAAAGCAGGCTGTTATGTATTGGAACAAAGCATTGAAATTTGAACCTGATGATGCCAGCACCCTTAATAATTTAGCCTGGCTCAGAGCTGTCCAGATAAATTCGGAATTCTACGACCCAGGCCAAGCCATCCAACTGGCACTACGTGCCTGTGAACAATCAAAATATAAACGGCCCGATATCCTGGATACGCTGGCGGCGGCTTTTGCTGCAAGCGGTAATTACAACAAGGCTGTGGAGACATCAGAAAAGGCCCTGGAACTATGCCAATCGTTCGCACAAAAAAAACTGAAAGAAGAAATCAAAAAAAGACTGGCCCTTTATAAAGCCGGCAAACCTTACACCGAAGGTCATCCTTGACAGCATCTCTAATAACCAATAAAGTCGTCGCAAATGGCAAAAAACCTCTATATCGTTGACGCACATGCTTACATCTACTCTGCGTATTACGCTGGGATGAAGCAGAGGCTAAGGCTAACAAGCCCCACTGGAGAGCCTACAAACGCTACACTCATATTTATAAACATGATTTTGAAGCTAATTAAAGATCGAGCTCCAGACATGCTTGTTGTAGCAATGGACTCTAAAGAACCTACATTTCGCGTAGATATTTATCCTAAGTACAAAGCAAACCGTCCGGCAATGCCCGAAGAGTTGCCAGCTCAAATTAATCATATTGAGCAAATTCTCGAAGCGATGAATATACCTGTATTTAGATGCTCAGGATATGAAGCGGATGATATCATAGGAACAATTTCAACAAAAGCTTCCAAGGATGGATTTAAAGTTTATATTTGTGCTATTGATAAAGATATGCTTCAACTTCTCGATAAAAACATCTGCACTTATAATATCAAAACTGGGGAAGAAATTAATGTAGAGTCAATGAAGTCAAACATGAAACTTACTCCAGAGCAATTTGTCGATGTCCTTGCTCTTCAGGGCGATACGAGCGACAATATTCCCGGTGTGCCGGACGTCGGTCCAAAAACGGCGATGGACTGGATACAGAAATACGACTCGCTTGACAATCTCTACAAACACGCCGATGAAATCACAGGTAAACGCGGCGACAATCTGCGAACCAGCCGTGATAAAGCACAACTGAGCAAAAAGCTGGTCATCATCGACCGAAAAACACCTGTTGAAGTCGATTATGACAAATTCGCTGTGAAAGAATTCGACACCGAGGCTCTCGGGCAAATATTTACGGAACTGGGTTTTTCGAGACTTATTACGCAACTGCATTTGCCGAACATCGAGTCTGAGCCCACAAAAGAACAAAAGGCAAAAAAGACAACTAATGGGACGACAAGTACAAAAACGACGAAACCGAAATACCAGCTCATCGATACACAGGAAAAATTCGAGAAGTTCTTCATTAAACTAAAAAATGTCAAACGCTTTGCTATAGACACCGAAACCGACGCGATGAATGCGATGCGGGCCGATTTGGTCGGTATAAGTTTTTGCTGGCAGGCAGGCGAGGCTTTCTATCTACCGGTCAAAGCGCCTTTGGGTACGAAACACCTCGAATTGAAATCCGTAAAAAAACAACTCTTATCCATACTCGCCAATCCGGATATTAAGAAAATAGGTCAGAACATAAAGTACGACATGCTGGTTCTGCAAAATGCCGGTCTGCCGCTTGACGGAGTGGATTTCGATACAATGGTCGCATCGTATTGCCTCGACCCGCTGCGCAGAAGCCACGGCCTTGATAGTATGGCGCTGGATTTTCTTAATTACCAGTGTGTCCCCATATCGGCGCTCATCGGAAAGGGTAAAAATCAGTTGACCTTTGATATGGTCGATACCGAAGCGGCCTGTCAGTACTCGGCTGAGGACGCAGATATTACTTTCCGGCTTTATGAATACCTGAAAGAAAGGCTGGACGCTCAGCCGGCGCTGAAAAAATTATTTGAAGAAGTCGAAATGCCGCTGGTTGGTGTACTGGCCCGGATGGAATACAACGGCGTCGCAATCGATACCAATGTGCTCAGGAAAATGAGCGGCCGGCTCGAAAGTGAGGCCAAATCCGTCACCGAGCGTATCTACGAGCTGGCGGGTACTGTTTTCAATATCGACTCACCCAAGCAGCTGGCGGAGATTTTATTCGACAGGCTGGGCTTAAAATCGGTCCGCGTCGGAAAGGCAGGCCGAAGCACCGACGCGGCTGTACTCGAGGAATTAACACAGGAACACCCTGTCATCGAGTTTGTTCTGCAATATCGCCAAGTTAGCAAGCTGCAGAACACGTATGTTGACAAGCTGGGTACGCTGATAAATCCTCGCACGGGCCGGGTACACGCCTCCTTTAACCAGACGGTTACAGCAACAGGGCGCTTGAGTTCGAGCAACCCGAACCTGCAGAATATACCCATTCGTACAGAGCTCGGCCGGCAGATTCGTTCAGCTTTTGTACCCGGCAGCAAAAAAGACTGCATACTCAGCGCGGATTATTCACAAATCGAGCTGCGATTACTTGCTCACTTCTCTAAAGACAAAGCCCTGCGCAAAGCCTTTGCAGAAGATAAGGATATCCACCGGTTTGTTGCATCGCAGATTTTTGATGTCGATATCGACAACGTGACCGACGAGATGAGAGAGCGCTGCAAGGCCGTCAACTTCGGAATCATATACGGTCAGGGGCCGTTCGGTTTGTCACGAACCATCGGCATCAGCCAAGCTGAGGCAAAAAAATTCATCGAAGATTACTTCGCCCGGTATAGCTCTATAAAAGATTTCATGCAGAGCATAATCAGCGAGGCACAACAAAACGATTATGTGGAAACCATACTCGGCCGAAGACGCAAAATACTGAATCTGAAAAGCAAAAAATCGATGAAACGCTCCCAAGCCGAACGCCTGGCCGTCAATACAACCATACAGGGCTCTGCTGCAGACTTAATCAAGGTCGCAATGATAAACATCCAGCGGAAAATAGACACGGAAAAACTGCCGATTAAACTCATCCTGCAAATCCATGATGAGCTCGTATTCGAACTGCCGAAAAACCAGGCCTCAAAACACCGCGCCTGGATAAGCAGGGAAATGATTGATGCGATTAAACTGGATGTCCCTCTAAAAGTTGACGTGACCTGCGGACGTAGCTGGCTGGCAGAGAAATAGTCAATAACATGTCGTAAAAGGTTCTGTACAATTTGGGATTCCAAGAAGAGAACGGTGGAGACATAATAAGATCTGCAGAACGGCTCTTTAAAAAAGTTTTTCTCCTTGAAATATAGCAAAAATCCCCTATAGTATTTCTTACATAATGCCCGGCTATTCGGGTGGAGGATAATTAAAATGAAATCCTTTTGGCATAACTATGACTGGAAACCCTTAAGGCCAGAGAGGTTATAACATGTGCGTACGGCAACAATAGGAGCATCTTCTTCAAGGATGACAAAATAAGGACAAGTGTAAATCGCAAAAATATCCACATTTCTATAGGAGGCAGAAATGAGCAACAGTACAAATTCGAAAACTTTGTCGTTAGTCACAGCATTTCTACTGGTGATATGCATATACGCTGATGGAGCCGTGCAGAGCACTGATGCAAAATGGTTAACCGTGACAAGCGGTGAATCGAGAAAACCAGTTCAAATATCAGTGGAGCAGTCATCCAGTTCGAGTCTGGAGGTTAACATCAGTTTATCAGGTATCCACGCGGTACAGGTTGATGCGCCCAGTGGTGAACAATATACCCAGCTCAGAGTGCAGGGCTGCGGAGCCACCGCCGAGGGTGTGGGTTTGCCCGAAATGCCATTCAAAGGATTCTTTTTGGAGATTCCCTATGGTGTTGATGTATCTGTTGACATTATAGATGAAACTTCGACCTCGCTCGGAACCGGTTTCAAAGTACATCCACATCAACCTGCCCAGCCTGACAGCGGTGACCTTCAGAGATATTCATTTCAGATTGACAAACGAGCATACTCGACGAACATGTTTTTCCCTTCTTCGGTAGTTGTCTTGAGTAAACCCGGCTTTATTCGTGGTCGTCGTGTAATTTTTGTTCAAGTCTTTCCTCTCAAATACAATCCTGTTACCACAGAGTTATGTGCGTTTAAATCACTGCGTTTTGAAGTGAAATTTGAGGGGGCCGTGGACCGGTCCGGCGAGGCGCGGAAGTCTCGGCTCGCTACCGTTGAGTCGGAGGCCCTGGCACAACGGTTGATATTGAATTATGAGACAATAAAAGCGGAAACTAAGGAAGTTAAGCCTGACTCAATCCTTGAATATCGCCAATTGGAAACAGATGATGGCATAATTGGCCCTCGTCTGTCAGATAGTAATGCTGCAGATTATCTTATTATAGTTGCAGACCTTCTCTCGCCTCATATCGATTCATTTGCCAAATGGAAGCATAGAAAGGGTTTTATCACCCGAGTCGTAACCATGTCTGTCGTTGGCAGCACACCAAACGATGTGAATGATTACATCCAGAACGCTTACGACAACTGGGATCCGGCCCCTTCGTATGTTTTGCTTGTCGGAGACCAGGCCGATATACCATCGTGGGGTAATTCCGACCATTATTATGCCTGTGTTGATGGAGATGACCACTGGGCTGATTTGACCATTGGTAGGCTTCCGGTTCAGTTCGACGGGGATTGTATAACTGTGGCCGGCAAGATTCTTCAATATGAGCAGACGCCTGATATGGGTGATTGGTATGACAAGATTCTTACCGCAGGTTACTTTCAGGATGATGGTGACCAGGGTCAGCAGGTCAACGACGACGGTATTGCGGACCGGTGGTTTATGGAGACCACGATGACGGTCTACGATTTTATGGTAAACTCTCTGGGTTGGACCGGCTACACGGCCCTGTGCACCAGCCATTGGCCTTTGACGTATGCTGTAAACAATTATCATTTTCGCTCCGATTCGTATCCACATCGCGGACAGCTGAACCAGATTCGATGGGGTCAAAGTCCGTATCCCGACCCGGTGCCTTCCTGGATAGTGAATCTCTGGACTGATGAGCCAAATGCAACGGCAGATATTACGACCGCGATTAACAAGGGCGTCGGCTTGGTCCTGCACCGTGACCACGGCGGCGTATTATCATGGGGTCACCCCGTGTACAATCTAAACAACATCTCGAGTCTTAATAATGGTCCTAATACACCAGTTGTGCTCAGTATTAATTGTTGGACGGGCTATTTCGTCGGAACGGCTGATTGTCTCTGCGAAGCCTTTCTAAAGCATTCTAACGGCGGGTGTGTCGGTGCTGTTGGTGCAGTCTACAAAACTTACTCCGGGTACAATGACCTTCTCACCCACGGCATATTCACATGTTTCTGGCCCAGCTATGATACCAGCCACAATGACCCGTGTAATCTCTATCCGCGCTCTTTTCGTCCCGCAGAGGCTTTGAACTTTGGCAAGTATTATATGGAAATCTATGAGGGTCAAGACTCGAATACTATAAGTCATTTCTACCTCTATCACTGGTTCGGCGACCCTGAAATGCCTCTACGCACCGAAACGCCGAAAACTTTCGTAGTAACACATCCTGCCAAGGCCCCTTGTACTAAGCTTACAAATATAACCGTCCATGTTACTCAGGGCGGCTCTAACTTCAAAAATGCACTTGTCTGCCTTTCTCATCCAACCGCGTCTGATCATTGGACGGGACTAACTGACTCCATAGGCAAAGTCACATTCTCAGGAATTACTCTGACCAAGAAAGGTAATTACGACCTCGTCGTGTCTTCTCAGAACAGTGTCCCATATCAGGGTACTATCGTTACCCATAAACCTGTTTACGTCGACTTCAACTCTCCCGGGGCCAATAACGGTTCGAGCTGGCTCAATGCCTATAAGTATCTTCAGGACGCTTTAGCCGACCCCTGCGCCTCAGTAATCCTGGTAGCTGACGGGATATATCGCCCGGATGCCAACTCGGCCGATCAAAATGGCACAGGCGATAGAAATGCGAGCTTTGTACTTAAAAATTCCGTGAGTATTTATGGCGGTTATGCCGGCTATGAAGCGACAGACCCGAATGAGCGGGATATCGACCTCTACAAAACAACTCTCAGCGGCGACCTTGATGGCAATGACATTTATATGAATGATCCCTGCGATTTATTGGCTGAACCGACACGAGCAGAGAACAGCTATCATGTGGTGACTACCAGCGGCACCGACGAAACGGCCGTTCTGGATGGATTCATTGTAACCGCCGGCAATGCCGAT